>WNGE01004197.1_pt1 | contig 23448 bp, 20 predicted proteins | sample 5400651 | NCBI WGS metagenome assembly WNGE01 (sample SAMN13153370, study PRJNA577476) | soil metagenome | isolation source: 60 cm soil or saprolite under grassland replicate 2 | place: USA:California | collected 2016-06-15
CCGGCTCGAACCCGAGCGCGACGGCGCAGCCCGGCCTCACCCCGCGCACCGCCGCGAGCGGCGCCTCCAGCTCGTCGGGGGCGTGGTTGGCCCCGCGCACGATGACGACGTCCTTGGCACGGCCGTGGACGAAGAGCTCCCCGCCGTCCACGAACCCGAGGTCGCCCGTGTCGAGCCAGCCCCCGGGCAGCGCGCGCCGCGTCGCCTCCGGCTGTCCGAGGTAGCCGCTCATCACCGAGGCGCCGCGCACGAAGATCCGGCCCAGGAGCCGCTCCGGCAGCGCCTCGCCGCGCGCGCCGCGCACCTCCACCTCGACGCCGGGGACGGGCACGCCGACCGACACGACCTCGCGCGGCCCCTGCTCCACCTCGCCGCGCGCCGCGAGCGCGACCGGATCGACGCGCCGCGATCGCCAGGTGCCGCGGCCGGCCGGTGTGAAGGTCACGGCCAGCGCCGCCTCGGAGAGGCCGTAGACCGGGAGGAGCGCGCCGGCGTCGAAGCCGAAGGGCGCGAACCGCTCGGCGAAGCGCCGCAGCACGTCGGCCGCGACCGGCTCGGCGCCGTCGAGCGCCACGCGCCAGCGGGAGAGGTCGAGGCCGGCGAGGTCCTCGTCGCGCACGCGATCGGCGGCGTAGGCGTAGGCGAAGCTGGGCGCCGCCGAGATGGTGCCGCCGTGGCGGGCCAGCGCGCGCAGCCACAGCGCGGGGCGCGCCAGGAAGTGCTCCGGCGGGATGAGCACGAGCGGCCCGGGGTAGCTCGCGGCGCCGAGCAGGCAGCCGATGAGGCCCATGTCGTGGTAGAGCGGCAGCCACGACACGAGCCGGTCCTGGGGCGTCGGCCGGATCACCTCCAGGATGGACGCGGTCTGCGCGACGACGGCGGCGTGGGTGAGGGCGACCGGCTTCGGGTCCACCGTCGACCCCGACGAGAACTGCACGAGCGCGAGGTCGCCGGGCCGGGACTCCCGCGCCAGCTCGCGGTGGCCGCGCTCGAGCGCGTCCGCCGCCCTGCAGCCGAGCTCCGGCCGAGCGCGCGCGACCACCTCGCCCAGGAGGCGCCGCACCGCGCCGTGCGCGAGGACGAGCCGCGCGCCGGCCACCTGCACCATGCGCGCGGTGGCGGCGACGTACTCCTCCATGCGGCCGAGGCGCACCGGCGGGTAGAGCGGCACGGGGATCGCGCCGGCGAGGAGGGCGCCGAAGAAGGCGTCGAGGAAGGCGGGCTCGGTGCGGAGCACGATCGCGACGCGATCGCCCGGGACGATCCCGAGCGCGTGGAGCGCCGCCGCTGCGCGGCGGGCGCGCGCGTGGACCTCCGCCCAGCCGAGGTGCAGCTCGCGCTCGCGGAGGTCGAGGAACGTGACGCCGGACGCGTGGCGCGCCGCGAGCGCGAGGAGCGCGTCCACGGTGGCCGCGCGCGGCACGGGCTGCGGCGGTCCGGCGAGCCTCACGGCGGCGCCTCAGCCGCCGCGCCGCCCACCTTGCGCGCGACGAGCCGCGCGAGATCGGCGAGGCTCCGCGTCGTCACCGCGTCCTCGTCCGTGATCTTGAAGCGCCACCGGTCCTCGACCGCGACCACGAGCGAGAGGAGCGCCAGCGAGTCGAGGCGGCCCGCCAGCTCCTCTCCGTCGGCGCCGTCCCACTCCAGCCCGAGCTCCTCGCGGACGAGCCGCCGGATCTCGCGCGCGATCTCGAGCTCACGACCCGTCACGGGTGCGCTCCCGGCAGGAGCCGAGGCTTGGAGCCGAACGCGCGCGCCCACTCCTCGCCGAGCGCGCCCTCCTCGGCGCGGATGCGCACCGCCAGCAGGATGGCGTTTCCGGCGGAGAACGCGAGCGCCGTGCGCCAGGCGCCGAAGGCCAGCGGGACGCAAGCGATCTCCAGCACGACGGCGAGGTAGTTGGGGTGCCGCAGGAACCGGTACGGTCCGCCGGTGACCGGCGCGGCGCCGCGCAGGACGATGACGCGCGTGCACCAGCGCTCCCCCAGCGTCGCGATGGCCCACCAGCGGAGCCCCTGCGCGAGGAGCGCGCCCCCCACCGCTGCGAGCGCGGCCGGTGGCGCCGGCGCGGGGTGCGCGGCGGCCTCGGCGGCGCAGGCGACGAGGAACGCCGCGTGGAAGAGCACCATCGGCCGGTAGTGACCGCGGCCCACCTCCACCCCACCGCGCGCGAGGAGCCGGCGGGCGTGGCGCGACGAGACCACCAGCTCGGCGCCGCGCTCGAGGGCGAGGGCGAGGAGGAAGCCGAGGTAGGCGTGGAGGGTGATCACCATGCCAGGAGGACGATCTCGGAGCAGAAGCCCGGGCCCATGGCGACCATGACGCCGAGATCGCCCGGCCGCGCCTCGCCCGCGTCGAGGAGGTCCGCCAGCACGAAGAGCACCGAGGCCGAGGAGAGGTTTCCCACCTCGCGCAGCGACCGCCAGGAGCGGGCCAGGGCGCCCTCGGGCAGCGCCAGCGCGCCCTCGAACGCCTGCAGCACCTTGGGTCCCCCGGTGTGCGCGATCCAGTGCCGCACGTCGCGCCGGGCGAGGCCGTGCTCGCCGAGGAAGGCGTCCACGTCCCGGCCGACGTGCTCGCGCACGATCTCGGGCACCTTCGCCGAGAGCACCACCTTGAAGCCCGACTCCACGACGTCCCAGCCCATGACGCGCTCGGTGTCGCGGTAGAACACGGAGCGCGTGGCGAGGACGCGCGGGCCCGCCCGCGACCTGGCGCGGGCGCCCCCCTCCAGCACGAGCGCCGCGGCGCCGTCGCCGAAGAGGCCCGAGGCGACGATGTTCGCGACGGAGGCGTGAGCGAGCACACCTCCACCGAGAGGAGGACCGCCACCTCGCCCGGGAAGGCGCGCAGGTAATCGGCGGCGCGCGCCGTCCCGGCCGCGCCGGCGACGCACCCGAGGCCGAAGATGGGCGTCCGCTTCACGGTCGCCTTCATCCCGAGCCGGTTCACGAGCTTCGCGTCGACGGAGGGCGTCGCGATGCCGGTGACGGTGACGAAGAAGAGGTGGTCCACGTCGCCGGGGGCGACGCCAGCGCGCTCGAGCGCGTCGCGCAGCGCCGCCTCGCCGAGCCCGGTCGCGGCGTCGATCCACGCGTCGTTGCAGCGCGCGAAGGTGTCGAGCCCGACGTACCCCTCGAGCGGCAGCGCGAGGTACCTCCCCGAAACCTGCACGGCGCGGTGCAGGTCCTCGAGGCGATCCACGTTGTAGTGCTTCGCCGCCCAGAGGCCGCGCAGCGCGGCGATGAGCGCTTCCTGGTCGAGGTGGTTCTTGGGGAGAGCGCGGCCGACCGCGCTCACGCTGGGTGCGGCGTCGAGGTGCAAGGATCCTCCGCTGCCGAGCAAGGGATGGGCGCAAGCGGGCATCTTTTCAAGGACCATGGAGGGCCCGGTCAGGGTGTCGGCCCGGAGCTCGCTCAGCCTTCGCCCTTACGAGGGCACCCCGCCAAGAAGGATGCGCGATACCGCCGCGCCGTTACACGATTTCCATGCGCATCGCCTACGACGAGCTGGTCCCCGATGGAGAAGAGGTGGCGTGCGTCGGGCTGGCCCCCAGCCTCCACGACGCACGCCAGATGAAGGAGATCCTGGAGCGCGAGCACCTCGACTTCGCGATCGAGGTCGAGTCGCACGCCTCGTTCCAGGTGAAGGGAAAGCACGGGCTCTGCCGAGCCGCGTTCTTCGTGGCGGCGTCGGACGCGCCCCACGCGCTCGCGGCGCTGCACGACTGCGCGCACGGCGCAGCGCTGCACGCGGTTTAACGCCCGTCGGCGGCGGGCTCTCCCGCCCCGGGCAGCGTGGCCGCGGGCAGCGTGAAGGAGAACGTCGAGCCCTCGCCCGGCGCGCTCTCTGCCCATACGCGCCCGCCGTGCGCCTCGACGAGGAGCTGCACGATGTGGAGGCCGAGGCCGAGACCGTCGGACTTCTGCGTGCGCCGGCCGCGGTAGAAGCGCTCGAACACGTGCGGCAAGTCCTCCGGCGCGATGCCGATGCCGCGGTCGGCGACGGACACGAGCAGCTTGCCGTCGTGCACCCCTGCCGTCACGCGCACCTCGGTCGTCTCGGGCGAGTACTTGAGCGCGTTCGCGACGAGGTTCAGAAAGATCCGCTCCAGGCGCGCCGGATCGCCGCTGGCGGCCGGCACGCCGGGCGGCAGCTCGACCTGCACGCGCGCGACGTCGATGGACCGACAGCGCCAGCCGCCCGTTCTCCATCCGCGCCGCCTCGACCAGGTCGCGGATCATGACGCCCATCTGCTTCGACGCGTGGGCGATGCGCTCCGCCGAGAGCCGCTCCTTCTCGTGCGCGCTGCCGGCGAGCAGCCGCTGCAGCCGCTCCGCCTGGAGCAGCACGATCTGCAGCGGGTTGCGGAGGTCGTGCGAGACGGCGCGCAGGAGGTCGTCGCGCTGGCTCTGCAGCGCCTGGATGGTCCCTATGTCGGCGAAGGCGGCGACGGCGCCGTCCAGCCGTCCGTCCTCCGCGCGCGTCGGCGCGGCGCTGATGGAGACCCAGAGCCGCCGGCCGTCCGCCGCCTCGAGCGAGGCGGGCACGCCCGGCACCGACTCGCCCCGGAGCGCCCGCACCACCGGGTTCTCCTCGATCGAGAAGGGCTTCCCGTCCGTGGTCTGGATCTTGAGGCGGGCCCAGCGCTGGAGGAGGGTCTCCTCGCTCTTCTCGGGACCGCGGCGCAGCAGGCGCTCGGCCGCCGCGTTCATGCGCACGATCTCGCCGCTGGCCCCGTACACCACGATCCCGTCGGGGACGGCCGCGATGGCGGCCTCGAGCTCGGCGCGCGCGAGCTGCTCGCGCGCCGACGACTCCTCGAGGCGGGCGATCGTCGTCTCGAGCTCGCCCGCGACGTGGGCGCGCAGCGCGTCGAGGCGCGCGTTCGAGCTCGCGAGCTCGCGCGTCGCCGCGTCGAGGCGGCGGTAGGGATCGAGGAGCGCCGCCACGAACAGCGCGTCGAACATGAGCGTGGACGCGACGAGCGCGTAGGCGTGGCCGAGCAGGTTGTGGAGGTCGTACGCGCTCGCGTACATCGTGAAGCAGAGCTCGGAGAGCACCACCACGCCGAGCGCGGCGGCGATGCGCAGCAACGTGCGGTCGCCGCTGGCGCGGAAGCGGCTCCAGTGGAGGGCGGCGCCGCCGAGGGCGACGAGCGCGATGCCGAGCTCGATCGTCACCTTGGTCGCGGTGAGGCCGCTCCCGGGCTCGAAGAAGACGCCCGTCGAGCCGGGGAGCGAGCTCTCGATCGCGACGACCGCCGCCGCGATGGCGAGGTTCCAGACGAGGAGCGGCCCGCGGCGCAGGAGCGGGTGGTCGCTGCCGGGGGGGATGAACGCCGCGGCGAGGAGGGTGATGACCGTCCACGCGCGCGCCACGAGCCAGTAGGTGATGCCCCGCTCGACGGTGCTGTGGCCGAGGAACCCCGGCATCCCCGGGAAGACGAGCAGGTGGATGGTCTCGACCACCGCCACGCCCAGGAATGCGCCGCCGATGAAGCGGCCGCGCGCCTCGTGCACGCCGCGGGCGCTCGCCGCGTACCACTGGACCGCGAAGGTGGCGAAGCCGACGAGCGCGATCGCGATCTCGGCGAGCGCGTGGATGGGTACGTAGGTCGCCGCGTCCCAGGCGTACTGTACACGGAGCGCGCGCAGCGCGAAGAGCGGGAGCGCCGCGATCGCCCAGGCCGTGACGAGCCACACCCCTGCGCGCTCGTCGGGCGAGGGCGCCGGAGCTACCCCGGTCGACGCTGCGTCGGTCACTGGGCCCATGGGGACCGTTTTCCTTACCACGGGCGGTGGACCGAGCGTCCACCCCCTGTCGCAAGCCGGTATTTCCTGGGGTTTTCCTGCGTGCGCTCGCCGGGTTGTGCGCTTGCCAACGTGACGCCGGCCCTTACGTTGGCGGCATGAGACCCGAGAAGCTGACCATGAAGGCGCAGGAGGCGCTCCAGGCCGCGCAGTCGCTCGCGCGCCGCCGCGACCACCAGGCGGTCGACGTGGAGCACCTCGTCCTCGCGCTCCTCGAGCAGGAGGACGGGATCGCGCGGCCGGTCCTGGAGAAGATCGGCGCCGACCCGTCGCGCGTCGCGGCGCGGCTCGAGGACGAGCTGCGCGCGATCCCCAAGGTGCACGGGGCGGAGCCGTACTACGCGAACCGGCTCCTGAAGCTCGTCGACCGCGCCGAGGATGACGCGAAGAAGCTCAAGGACGAATACGTCTCGACCGAGCACTTCCTCCTCGCGGCGAGCGAGGAGAAGGGTGGCGCCGGCGAGGCGCTGCGCGCCACCGGCGCGACCCCCGACCGCGTGCGCGAGGCGGTGAGGTCGGTGCGCGGCGGCGCGCGCGTCACGAGCCCGGAGGCGGAGAGCCAGTACCGCGCGCTCGAGAAGTACGCGAAGGACCTCACCCAGCTCGCCCGCGACGGCAAGCTCGACCCGGTGGTCGGGCGCGACGACGAGATCCGGCGCGTCATCCAGATCCTGTCGCGCCGCACCAAGAACAACCCGGTGCTGGTGGGCGACCCCGGCGTCGGCAAGACCGCCATCGTGGAGGGCCTGGCGCGCCGCATCGTGGACGGCGACGTCCCGGAGGGCCTGAAGGGCAAGCGCATCCTCGGCCTCGACCTCTCCGCGATGGTCGCGGGCACGAAGTACCGCGGCGAGTTCGAGGAGCGCCTGAAGAGCGTCCTCAAGGAGGTCACCGCGAGCGAGGGGCAGGTCATCCTCTTCATCGACGAGATGCACACCATCGTGGGCGCGGGCGCGGCCGAGGGCGCCATGGACGCCGGCAACATGCTGAAGCCGGCGCTGGCGCGAGGCGAGCTGCACGCCATCGGCGCGACCACCGTCAACGAGTACCGCAAGCACGTCGAGAAGGATCCCGCGCTGGAGCGCCGGTTCCAGCCCGTGTTCGTGGGCGAGCCCTCCGTGCAGGACACGATCTCGATCCTGCGCGGCCTCAAGGACCGCTACGAGGTCCACCACAAGGTGCGGATCCAGGACGCGGCGCTCGTCGAGGCGGCGCGCCTCAGCCACCGCTACATCGCCGATCGGTTCCTGCCCGACAAGGCGATCGACCTCGTGGACGAGGCGGCGAGCCGGCTCCGCATCGAGATCGACTCGATGCCCACCGAGGTGGACGAGGTGCGCCGGCGCATCGGGCAGCTCGAGATCGAGAAGCAGGGCCTCATGAAGGAGAAGGACGAGGCCTCGCGGGCCCGGCTCGGGCAGGTCGAGAAGGAGCTCGCGGCGCTGAACGAGCAGTTCGCGGGGCTCAAGGCGCGCTGGGAGAACGAGAAGAAGGCGATCCAGGAGGTCGCCGCCGCCAAGGCGGAGATCGACAAGCTGAAGAGCGACCAGGCCGCGGCCGAGCGTGCCGCCGACTTCAACCGAGCCGCGGAGATCAAGTTCGGGCGGCTGCCCGAGCTGTCGCGCCGGGTCGAGGAGCAGCAGGCGAAGCTCGCCGAGCTGCAGAAGGGCGGCGCCATGCTGAAGGAGGAGGTGACGCCGGAGGAGATCGCCGAGGTCGTCTCGAACTGGACGGGGATCCCGGTCACGAAGCTCATCGAGGGCGAGGTGGAGAAGCTGCTCGAGATGGAGGAGCGCCTCGCTCGCCGGGTGGTCGGCCAGGAGGAGGCCATCCGGGCCGTGTCGGCGGCGGTGCGCCGCGCCCGCTCCGGGCTGCAGGACCCGCATCGGCCCATCGGCAGCTTCATCTTCCTCGGCCCCACCGGCGTGGGGAAGACGGAGACCGCGCGCGCGCTCGCCGAGTTCCTCTTCGACGACGAGGCCGCGATGGTTCGCCTCGACATGAGCGAGTACATGGAGAAGCACGCCGTCTCGCGCCTCATCGGCGCGCCCCCCGGCTACGTCGGCTACGAGGAGGGGGGCCAGCTCACCGAGGCGGTGCGGCGGCGGCCGTACTCGGTGATCCTCTTCGACGAGATCGAGAAGGCGCACCACGACGTGTTCAACGTGCTCCTCCAGATCCTCGACGACGGGCGGCTCACCGACGGTCAGGGGCGGACGGTCGACTTCCGCAACGCGGTCGTCATCATGACGTCCAACATCGGCTCGGAGCAGATCCAGCGGCTGGCGGGGCGCCCCGGTTCGCAGGTGCAGGAGATCCGCGAGGCCGCGCTGGAGCACCTGCGGGCCGAGTTCCGGCCCGAGTTCCTGAACCGGGTGGACGACATCGTCGTCTTCCGCCCCCTCGGGCGCGACGACCTCGGCCGAATCGTCGAGATCCAGCTCGGGCGGCTGCGGCAGCTCCTCGCGGACCGCAAGCTCACCCTCGAGCTCACCGAGGGCGCGCGCGAGACCATCGCCGACGCGGGCTACGATCCCGTCTATGGCGCGCGGCCGCTCAAGCGCGCCATCCAGCGCCTGCTCCAGGACCCGCTCGCCTCCCAGATCCTGCGCGGCGAGTTCAAGCCGGGCGACCACATCGTGGTCGCGGAGGGCAAGGGCGCGACGCTCGACTTCAAGAAGGGCGTCCGCCCACCGGAGCCGGTGGAGACGGTGCACTGACGATCAAGACCGCGACAGCCTCAGCACGTCGTCGGCGAAGCGGCGCGCGAACTCGGCGGGCTCCGCAGGGGCGCCCGCCGCGCGGGTCCGCTGGCGGAAGCGGTGCCAGCGGTCGGCGATCGCGGCGTCCATGAGCGGGCTCCAGTGGAGCTGCTCGCGGACCGTGCGCCGCCAGTCGAGCGCCTCGCCGTAGAGCTCGACCACGGCGTCCCACGCCTCCTCGCTCTCCTCGGCCGAGAGCTCGCCGATCACGTCGAGCGCGTACGTCTCGATCACCGCGAGCTCGGGGTTCGCGACGTACCGGCCGACGGCGGGATCGCCGCCGGCGTCCAGCTCACCCAAGACCTTCATGTCCGCCCCACGGGGCGGCCCGGCGGAGGGTCCGGCGGCGCTCACCTGGCTGGCGGATCTAGCGCGGGCCCGTTCGCCGCGCCGTCACCGTAGAACACCTCCTCCAGCACGAGCCCCTGAGGAGGTGCCGTCCGCCCGGCGCGCGTCCGGTCTCGCCCGGCCAGGAGGGCGGGGATGGAGCCCGCGTCGCGCCGCCCGAGCCCCACCTCGACGAGGGTCCCGGCGATGTTGCGCACCATGTGCTTCACGAATGCGGTCGCCTCGATCACGATCGCGATCTCGGGGCCGGCGCGCTCCACCTCGAGCCGCCGCACCTCGCGCACCGCGTGCGCCGACTCGCAGTCGGCCGCCTGGAACGCCGCGAAGTCGTGCCGTCCGACGAGCGGGGCGGCCGCGGCGCGCAGGGCGGCCACGTCGAGCGGCCGGAAGACCTGCCAGGCGCGGTGCCGCTCGAGCGGAGCGCGGGTGGGCACGTTCAGGATGCGGTACCGGTAGCGCTTGCCGCGCGCGCTGCGCCGCGCGTCGAAGCCGTCCGGCTCGACGCTCGCGGCGCGCACCGCGATGTCGTCCGGCAGGAGCCCGTTCATCCCCTGCACGTACGCGGCGAGCGGGAGCGGCGCCGGCTCGGCGAAGCTCGCCACCTGCCCGAGCGCGTGGACGCCTGCGTCCGTTCGGCCAGCCGCCGTGACGCGCCTCGGCGCCTTGTGGAGCGTGGCGAGGGCGCGCTCCACCTCGGCCTGGATGGAAGGCCCGTTCGGCTGCACCTGCCACCCGACGTAGCGCGTCCCGTCGTACTCGAGCGTGAGCTTCACCACCGGCACGCCCCAGAAGTTAGCACGGGCGGACCGCTCGCTCCGGGCGGCGCACCCCGGGCTGGCCGCCTCACTTCGATCCGGCCGGGCAGTAGAGGGCGGAAAGCACAACCGTGTTGTTGCTCGTGTCGCACTCGCCGACGACGCCCTGGCCCGTCCCGTCGTCGTTCAGGACGATCACGAGGTCGATGGGCGTCGTGGGCGCCGGCGCCACGTCGAGCGAGACCACGCCGCGCCCGCCGGGGAGTATCGCGCCCGCGGTGTGCGAGACGGCGAGGAGCTTCCCGCCCGCGCGCCCCTCGTAGAGCGCGACGGGCACGCCGGACGTGACGAGCACCGCGCCCCGGTTCCAGACCTTCACCTCGAGGCGGAGGTGGCCTGGGCACCCCGTCGCGTCGAGCGCGACGTCCGCCTGGGTGGCCTGCAGATCGGGCGCGCGGAAGTCGCCGTTGCCGATGGGGTTCATGCGGAAGTCGTTGAGCGCCTCGCCGAACCAGCCCGTCGTCCAGTTGGGCGGCTCGACCGCCGGCACGGACGCGTCGTCGAGGACGTTCGTCACGTGATACGCGTGCTGGTTCCAGATCGAGCGCGTCGAGACCCAGTGGTCGCGCAGGTCCTTGTACACGGTGACGCCGTGCTTCCCCGACGAGGTGTGTCCGCCCCACGGGCACTGGATGTTGCAGACGCTGTTCGTCGCGACGACGATCTCGGCCCGCCCGTCCTTGTCCACGTCCGCGATGACCGGGTTCTCGTGCACGGTGCAGCTCGGGTTCGGCGACTCGAAGAGCGTCGAGCCGGTCGTGCCGTCGTAGACGCGCGTGTAGCACTCGTCGCCGTAGACGACCTCGGCCTTGCCGTCGTGCTCGAAGTCGAAGACCGAGCTGCCCGTCACCATGCTCTGGTCCTGCGTGGGGCGCGACCAGAGGATCGGGTCCGGCGCGAACGGCTTGAACACGGTGTACGAGGAGAGGCCCGCCACGCCGATCTCGAGCTTCCCGTCGCCGTCGAAGTCGGCGACGGTGGGCGGCCCGCCGCCGCGCCCTCCGCCCGGGATGGCGACGGGGCCCCAGATGATCTGCCCCTGCCAGTCCTGGAGACGCACCGTGCCCTCGGAGACGACCACGATCTCCGGGTGCTGATCGCCCGTGAAGTCGGCCACCGCGACGAGCCCATCGGCCTGGCCGTTCGGCCACCCCGCCTTCGGGTTGCAGTGGTTGTCGTAGACGGTGTTGCCGGTGACGATGTCCGGGACGCCGTCGAGGTCCACGTCGGCCACGGTCGAGACCGGCCCGAGGAAGTTCTCGCCGATGCCGCCCGGACCGCCGCCGTTCGCGCCCTGGCAGACGACCTGACCGTGCGCGTCCACGACGGTCGCGCCGATGACGATCTGCGCCTCCTTCCCTCCGTACAGGTTGGCGATGGACGGCGCGCCCCAGAAGACGCGGATGCCCTTCACCTCCCAGAGGAAGCGCCCGTCGGCGTCGAATGCGGCGAGGCCGTCGTCGAGGGGCGGTCCCTTGTGGAGCGGGTCGGTGGCGGGCCAGGTCGAGCCGAGCCGCGCCGTGACGATCTCCGTGTGCCCGTCGCCGAGGAGGTCGGCCGCGGCGATCGCACCGAGCCCGTTCACTGGATGCGACGGATCGCTCGTCCACAGCTCGCTGCCGTCGAGGCCGGAGACGGCGACCACGACGCCCGGCACCGTCGACCCCGCGCCGCGGTCGCCCAGGATGGCGTTGAAGACGACCGCCGGCGGCGCGAAGACGTCGGCCGAGGTCCGCTGCAGCGGGACGACGACCGGCGTCATGAGGACGTTCGCGTACTCGGGCCGCGCCGCCGAGCCGGTCCACTGCCACGCGATGCGCGGCGTGAAGGCGCCCTTCGGCGGGCGATAGCTGCACGCGCCATTCGCGGACACGCACTGACCGGCGATGCAGGCGAGCCCGCCGTCGCAGGTGCCGTTCGCGCCGCAGGGGGTGACGCTGCCGGTCCCGCCGGAGCAGAGCCCGGGGGCGAGGCAGGCGTCTCCCGCGGCGCAGCACACCCCTCCGCAGATGGTGCCCGCGCACCCGGGCACGCACGTGCCCCCTTGCGAGGTCTGGCCGGGGCCGCACGATCCGGCGCCGCCGTCCCTGCAGCTCGCCACCGCCATGATGACGAGGACCGCCAGCACCCAGTGAAGGATCCGGACCATGCCTCTCCCTCGCGCGGAAGCGCCCGCGCCCGGGATGTGCACGGGTCACGCCATGGCGCCGCGACGCGGGGATCGGCGCGCCCGCGATCGCGCGAGGCGTCCCCTGCGGGGCTCCGCTCGGCGCGGGTCGAGGCCGCGGGATGAGAACATTTCTTCCCGCGATGGGAACGGCGCGCCCCGCGAGCGCTTCACCCCCGGTGAGGGCCGGGCCCGTTCGTTGACCCAGGGGACCCGACCGCGCTATATGGCTTCTTCACTTTTTTTTGAAGTTCCCGGAGAGGGAGCATGAGCCGAGAGCAGGCCATCCTGTCGCAGCTCGATGCGAGCGCCGTCCGCGGGGTTCGCCCCGAGAAGGCACAGGCGGCGCTGCAGGAGGTGCCGCGACTCGCAGGCGAGCTCTCGTCCCTCGAGGAGCAGCTCTCGCGCGCCACCGACGACGCCGAGGAGACGCTGCGCGCCGCGGCGCGCCACCTCGTCGGCTCGGGCGGGAAGCGCATCCGCCCGACCGTGACGCTGCTCGCGTGCGGCGCGTGCAGCGGCGAGCTCCGCGCGGCGGTCCCCTTCGCGTGCGCGGCCGAGCTCACGCACTCGGCGACCCTCCTCCACGACGACGTCATCGACGACGGCCCGATGCGCCGCGGGCAGCCCGCCTCGCGCGTCCTGTGGGGGAACGCCGTCTCCGTCCTCTCCGGCGACTGGCTCCTCACCCGCGCGCTCGAGATCGTCGCCGCCGAGCCGGCGCGCTCGGCGGCGCTCCCGGCGCTCCTCGCCACCATGCGCCGGCTGGTCGAGGGCGAGGTGCTGCAGCTCTCGCTGCGCGGCAGCTTCGAGGCCACCGAGCAGGACTACTTCGACGTCGTGCGCGGCAAGACCGCCTCGCTCTTCGGCTGGAGCGCCGCCGCCGGGGCGTGGGCGGCCGGCGTGCGGGGCGAGGTGCCGGACGCGCTCGCCCAGTTCGGCGAGGGCATCGGGATGGCCTTCCAGCTCGTGGACGACGCGCTCGACTACACCGCCGACCCCGACCTCCTCGGCAAGCGCCTCGGGCAGGACTTCATCGAGGGCAAGGCCACGCTGCCGCTCATCCGCGCCTTCCAGCAGGAGCCGCCGCTGCGCGAGCGGCTCACGCTGCTCGTGGACGGCAAGGTGGACGGCGCCGCCGTCGCGGCCGACGTCATCGCCGCGGTGAAGCGGACGGGCGGCGTGGACGCGGCGCGGGCGCTCGCGCGCGAGCACACCGCAGCCGCGATGAAGGCGCTCGAGAAGGTGCCGGACGGCCCGCACCGCCGAGCGATCGCCGACGCGGCGCGGAGCCTCACCGACCGCGCGTTTTGAGCCAGGCGAGCGGTTCGCGCTCGCCGGACCCGGTGCCCTGAACGGCGCGGCGTCGGGCGTCCGCACGCTCTTCTCGGGCGCCACCCGCCGCGGTGGGTGGCGAGGGGGGAGGAGCGCTCCCTAGCTTCTCCCCGGCATGGCGCGAGCAAGGGTGAGGCGGCGGTCCGACGGTGTCCCCCAGATCGTCCGACACCGGCGCCTCGGGAAGCTCGCCATGGCGCTCGGGACGATGCTCGCGGCGCTGACGGTCGCCTTCGCCGTCGCGGCCGCCTTCACCATCTACGTGCTCGTCGCCATCCCAGTCGTCCTGCCGGCGGCGTTCTTCCTCGCGCTCCACCGGTGGCAGCGGCGCGCGCGTGCGCTGGCGCCCACCCTCCGCTTCCCGCTGCAGCGCGGCGAGGACGATGGCCCGCGGCCGTCGCCCGTGCCCGGGCACGCCGTCTAGATTTATTCGTCCTGGTACTCGGGCTTCACGTTCGGGACGAGGCCGCGCTCCGCCGCTTCCTTGAGGAAGAGCGCCACTGCCCTGCGCCCCTTCTCGCCGACGCTGCGCGTCCACCCGTTCACGTACATCCCGACGAAGGCGTCGGCCCGCTTGCGGTCGAGCCCCCGCGCGTAGGTCATCGCGTGGTCGAGCGCCTTCTCGCGGTTGTCGAGGCCGTAGGCGATGCTCTCCGAGAGGACGCGCGCGAGCGTCTTCCGCACCGGCTCGGGCAGGTCCCTGCGCACGCCGTTCATGCCGAGCGGGAGCGGCAGCCCCGTGCGGTTCTTCCACCACACCCCGAGGTCCTCCACCACGTGGAGGCCCTCCTCGTGCGCGGTGAGCTGGCCCTCGTGGATGACGAGCCCCGCGTCGACCTCGCCCCGCTTCGCCGCCTCGCCGACCTGCTTGAAGTCCATGATGACCGGCGTGTGCAGCGGCAGCCGCAGGGCGAGCGCGAGCGCGGCGCTGGTCCACTTGCCCGGGATGGCGATCCGCTTGCCGGTGAGGTCGCCGATCACGCGGATGCTCGACCCCTCGGGCACGACCACCGTCGGGCCGTAGCCGTCGCCGAAGGAAGCGCCCGAGTCGAGGAGCAGGTACTTGTCGTGGAGGTAGGCGTAGGCGTGGACGGACAGCGCCGTGATCTCGTAGCGCCCCTCGACGGCCGCCTTGTTGAGCGTCTCGATGTCGCGCAGCTCGTGGACGAAGTCGATGCCGGGCGCCTTCACCGCCCCCGAGGCGAGGCCGTAGAACATGAAGGCGTCATCGGAGTCGGGGCTGTGCGCGAGGCGGACGGAGAGGCTCATGGGCGCCCGTCATATCATTTCAACGATCATTGAAACAAGAGGAGAACAGGAGTAGATACGTCGGCCTCATGCCCTATCGCTCGCTGCGGAGCTTCCTCGAGCGGCTCGAGCGCGCCGGCGAGCTGGTGCGCGTCGCGGAGCCCGTCGACCCGGTGCTGGAGATGGCGGCGCTGGCCGATCGCGCCGCGAAGCAGGAGGGGCCCGCGCTCCTCTTCGAGCGGCCGAAGACCGGGCGGCTGCCGGTCGCGATGAACCTCTTCGGAACCCGGCGGCGCACCGCCTGGGCGCTCTCCTGCGAGGACCTCGAGGAGCCCGCGAACGAGCTGCGCGAGCTGCTCCACCTCGCGCCGCCGGTGAGCTTCTGGGAGAAGCTGAAGCTCCTCCCGAAGCTGGGCCGCCTCGCCGCCTTCATGCCGAAGCACGTCGGCGACGGCCCGGTGCGCGAGATCGTGGAGCGCGAGCCGGACCTGCGCACGCTCCCGGTGCTCACCACCTGGCCGCACGACGGCGGCCCGTTCATCACGCTGCCGCAGGTCGTGACGCGCGACCCAGACACGGGCCTCCGCAACGTCGGGATGTACCGCATCCAGGTGCTGGGGCCGCGGCGGGCCGCGATGCACTGGCAGCTCCACAAGACCGCCACCCAGCACTACCGCGCCTACAGGAAGCGCGGCGAGCGGATGCCGGTCGCGATCGCGCTCGGCGGCGATCCCGCGCTCACCTACTGCGCCTCGGCGCCGCTCCCGCCCGGCATCGACGAGTACCTCTTCGCCGGCTTCCTCCGGAAGGAGGGCGTGCCGCTCGTGAAGTGCGTCACGCACGACCTCGAGGTCCCGGCCGAGGCCGACCTCGTCATCGAGGGCTTCGTGGACACGTCCGCGCCGCTCGTGCGCGAGGGTCCCTTCGGGGACCACACGGGCTACTACTCGCTCGCGGACGACTACCCCGCGATGGAGGTCACCTGCGTGACGCGCCGGGGCGACGCGGTCTATCCCGCCACCGTCGTCGGCCCGCCTCCCATGGAGGACCTGTGGCTCGGCAAGGCCACCGAGCGGCTCTTCCTGCCGATGCTGCAGCTCGTCTTCCCCGAGGTGGTGGACATGTCCTTCCCGGCGGAGGGCGTCTTCCACAACCTCTGCTTCATCGCCATGCGCAAGGAGTACCCCGGCCACGCGAAGAAGCTCATGCACGGCATGTGGGGCTCGGGCCAGATGGCGAACACGAAGACGCTCGTCGTCTTCGACGAGGACGTGGACGTCCACGATCACGCGCAGTGCGCCTGGCGCGCCTTCGCGAACGTGGACGCGAAGCGCGACCTCGTGGTGGTGGACGGGCCGGTGGACGTGCTCGACCACGCCGCGCAGCACTTCGCGCTCGGCGGCAAGATGGGGGTGGACGCGACCAAGAAGTGGGCCGAGGAGGGCGGCCGCGAGTGGCCGGAGCCGTGCGTCCACCCGCCCGAGGTGCTCGCCCGGATGGACGCGCTCTACGAGCGGCTCGTCCCGGCCGCGCCCGCCCCGCGCCGCCCGAAGATCCCGGCGCCGCCCGCGGCGAGCTGGATCCCGAAGAAGGGGGCGGCGTAGATGTCATCGGTCCCGCTGCCGGGCGAGGCGAACCGTGGACACGCGGTGCGCGCGATGTTCGACCGCATCGCGCCCTCCTACGACCTCCTCAACCGCGTCATGACGCTGCGGGTGGACCAGCGCTGGCGCCGGCGCCTCGTGCGCGACCTCGCGCTCCGGCCCGGCGAGCGGCTCCTCGATCTTTGCGCCGGGACGATGGACGTCTCGGCGGAGGCGCGGCGGCAGCAGCCGGCCGCCCTCGTCGTGGGCGCCGACTTCTCGCTCGAGATGCTGGCGCGCGGCGCGCGGAAGACGGGGCTCCCCGCCGCCCAGGCCGACGCGCTCACCCTGCCCTTCGCGACCGCCCGGTTCGACGCCGCCACCGTCGCCTTCGGGATGCGCAACCTCGACGCGCTCGACCGCGGCCTCGACGAGCTCGCGCGCGTGCTGCGCCCCGGCGGGCGGCTCGGCGTGCTCGAGTTCTTCCGGCCCGAGTCGTCCGGCTCGCGCCTCGTCCACGGCGCCTACAACCGGCTCGCGCTCCCGGTGCTCGGGCGCGTGCTCTCGCCCGATCCCGAGGCGTACCGCTACCTCGTCGCCTCGATGGAGCGCTTCGCGTCGCGCCCCGAGTTCGAGGCGGCCTGCCTGCGGGCCGGGTTCACCGAGGTGCGGGGCGAGACCCTCTTCCCCGGCGTGTGCGGCCTCGTCGTCGCGGCGAGGCGCGCGTGAAGCTGGTCGTCGCCGTGAGCGGCGCCTCCGGCGCGCCCTACGCGAAGCGCCTCCTCGACTTCCTGGCGGCGGAGGGGACGGCGCACGGCGTCCACGTGGACCTCGTCTTCACCGAGACGGGCAAGCAGGTGTGGAGGCAGGAGATCGGCACCGAGCCGGCCTACCCGTTCGCCACCTGGAAGAACCGCGACTTCACCGCGCCCTTCGCGTCGGGAAGCGCCCAGTACGACGCGATGGTGGTGGTGCCCTGCTCCGCCGGGGCGATGGCGCGCATCGCGCACGGCGTCTCGCTCGACCTCGTGGGTCGCGCCGCCGACGTCATGCTGAAGGAGCGCAGGCGCCTCCTCCTGTGCCTGCGCGAGACGCCCATCTCGCTCGTGCACGCGCGGGCGCTCACCGCGGTCATCGAGGCGGGCGCCTTCGTCATGCCGGCGTCGCCGAGCTTCTACTCCAACCCGAAGGACATCGGCGAGCTGGTGGACACGGTCGTGTCGCGGCTCCTCGATCGCCTCGGCATCCCGAATGACCTCATGCGCCGGTGGGAGGGGCTCTCGCCCCGCTCGCGGGCGGAGCCGGTGGAGGACTGACCATGCTCTCGACGCTCGCGCAACGCGCCCTCGACCGCGCCGGGCTCGGCGGAATCCGCGACAAGGTGCTCGCGCGCCAGCGCCTCACCGAGGAGGACGCGCTGCGCGTCCTCGAGGCGCGCGATCTCGCGGCGGTGGGCGCGCTCGCGAACCACGTGCGCGAGGAGCGGCACGGCGACCTCGCCTTCTACAACCGCAACGTGCACCTCAACTTCACGAACGTGTGCGTCGCCTCGTGCAAGTTCTGCTCGTTCGCGCGCCCCGACGACAAGGCCGCGAGCGAGGGCTACACGATGACCGTCGACGAGGCGGTCGGACACGTGCTCTCGAAGCGCGAGCTCGGCATCACCGAGGTGCACATCGTGAACGGGCTCCACCCGGACCTCGGGTGGGACTTCTACCTCGAGGTGCCGCGCCGGCTCCGCGCCGCCTGGCCGGAGCTCAAGATCAAGGGCTACACCGCCGTCGAGATCCACTTCTTCGCGGAGAAGTTCGGGAAGAGCTACGAGCAGGTGCTGCGCGAGCTGCAGGCGGCAGGCGTCGACACGCTCCCCGGCGGCGGCGCCGAGATCTTCGCGTCGCGCGTGCGCCGGAAGATCTGCGACGACAAGGCGACGGCGGAACAGTGGCTGGAGGTGCACCGGGTCGCGCACCGCCTCGGCATGAAGACGAACGCCACGATGCTCTACGGCACCATCGAGACGCTCGCCGAGCGCGTGGACCACATGGCGCGGCTCAGGACGCTCCAGGACGAGACGGGCGGGTTCCAGGTCTTCATCCCGCTCGCCTTCCACCCCGAGCACAACATGATCGGGAAGGCGTTCCCCAAGCCGACCGGCCACGACGGGCTGCGCACCTACGCCGCGGCGCGCCTCTTCCTCGACAACTTCGACCACCTGAAGGCGTACTGGGTCATGCTGGGCGAGCGGCTCGCTCAGGTGGCGCTCTCGTTCGGCGTGGACGACCTCGACGGCACCGTCCTCGAGGAGCGCATCTACCACATGGCCGGCGCGAAGACGCCGCAGGCGCTCTCGGAGTCGCAGCTGCACCGGCTCATCCGCGCCGCCGGCCGCGTGCCCGCCGAGCGCGACAGCCTCTATCACGTGCTGCGGGTGCACGCCGCGGCAGCGCCCCCCGCCACGTCGAGCGCGCTCCGGATCACCGCGTAGCCTCGAGGACACGCAGCCATGCCCAAGCTCCGCGCCGCCGCCGTCTCGTTCCTCAATGCCCGGCCCCTCACCGTTGCGCTCGAGGGGTCGAAGCGCATCGACCTCGTCCTGGCGGAGCCCTCGATGTGCGCCGCCATGCTGGACCGCGGCGAGGTGGAGGTGGCGCTGCTGCCGGTGGGCGGCCTCGCCGGGCGGGAGTACGAGATCGTCCCCGGCATCGCCATCGGCTCGGACGGGCCCGTCACGACCGTGCTCCTCGCGGGCGAGCAGTCGCCGGTGGTGTGGGACGAGGTCTTCCTCGACACCGCCTCGCGCACCTCGCAGATCCTCGCCAAGATCGTCCTCGCCGAGCGCGGCATCCACCCCAAGTTCACGCCCATGCCGGCGGCCGACGGGCTCGCCGCGGCGCGCGGCACGAAGGGCGCGCTCGTCATCGGCGACCGCGGCTTCGACGTGCAGGCGAACCAGGTGCTCGACCTCGGGCGCGAGTGGACGCACCTCACCGGGCTCCCGATGGTGTACGCCGTGTGGGCGGCGCGCCCGGGCGTGCTCGCCCCCCAGGACGTCGCCGAGATCGCCCGTGCGGCGCAGCAGGGGCTCGGGATGCGCACCGAGATCGCGCAGGCCTTCGCCCGCGAGAAGGGCGGCGACCCCGAGAGGTACCGCCGGTACCTCACGCACCGCATCCGCTTCGGGCTCGGGCCCTACGAGGTGCAGGGGCTGGAGGCCTTCCTCGCCCGCGCCGCGAAGCACGGCTTCGCGCCCGAGACCAAGCTGCGCTTCGCGGACGACCTCGTGCGGACGGTCCGCGCGCGCCGGCACGTCTCGCTCGACACGGCGCTCTCGAAGGGGGCCGAGGGCGAGCGCCTCGACGCCGACGAGGCGGAGATCCTCGACGAGAAGGCGCCGCTGCTCGAGCTCGGGCTCGCGGCCGACGCGCGGCGCCGCGCCCTCCATCCGGACGGCGTCGTGACGTACATCGTCTCGCGGAACGTGAACTACACCAACGTGTGCACGACCGCGTGCCACTTCTGCGCCTTCTACCGGCCGCGCGGGCACAGCGAGGCGTACGTGCTCACGCGCGAGCAGCTCGCCGAGAAGATCGAGGGGACGCTGGCGGTGGGCGGGATCGAGCTGCTCCTCCAGGGCGGCCTCCACCCGGACCTCGGGATCGGCTGGTATGAGGACCTCTTCCGGTGGGTCAAGACCAACTACCCGAGCATCAACCTGCACGCGCTCTCGCCGGAGGAGATCTGGCACATCGCGCGCACGAGCGATCTGCCCCTCGACGCGACGCTCTCGCGGCTCATCGCGGCCGGGCTCGACTCGATCCCCGGCGGCGGCGCGGAGATCCTCGACGACGAGGTGCGCCGGCGCATCGCTCCGCTCAAGTGCTCCGCCGACGAGTGGCTGGCGGTCATGAAGGCGGCGCATCGGAAGGGGCTCCGCTCGACGGCGACCATGATGTTCGGGGTGGGCGAGGAGCCCCGGCACCGCGTCACCCACCTCCTGCGCCTGCGCGAGCTGCAGGACGACACGGGCGGGTTCACGGCGTTCGTCTGCTGGACGTTCCAGCCCGACAACACGCGCCTCGAGCCGGGCGACAACAGCGCGCACGCCTACCTGCGGCAGAACGCGATCTCGCGGCTCGTGCTCGACAACGTCCCGAACCTCCAGGCCTCGTGGGTGACGATGGGCGGCGGGGTCGCGCAGGCGGCGCTGCACATGGGCTGCAACGACTTCGGTCAGGTCATGATCGAGGAGAACGTCGTCTCGGCCGCCGGGACCACCTTCAACATGGACTCGGACGAGGTCGAGCGGCACATCCGCGACGCCGGCTTCACGCCGGCGCGGCGCAACATGCGCTACGACCGGCTGCCGGAGAAGGCGGCGTAGATGGGCGTCCGCGTCGTCAGCGCGCCGTGGGTGCTGCTCGGGCGCGACGCGAACCCGGGCGTCGTCCGCGACGGCGCCATCGCCCTCGACGGCGACCACGTCGTCGCGGTCGGGCCGCGCGCCGAGATCGAGGCGCGCTTCGGCCGCGGGGAGGCGCTCGACGCGGTCCTCCTCCCCGAGGCGGGCGTCGCCGCGGTGGGCGAGGTGACGAACACGCTCGCCGCGCTGCCGAAGCTCGGCCGCGCCGGCGTCGCCGGCACGCTCTTCCACGAGGTCTTCGGGTTCTCGGGATCCCGCATCGAGGCGGCGCTCGCGACCGCCGCCGAGCTGCGCGCCCGCGCCGGCCCGACGCCGCCCGGGCTCGCCATCGCGCCCTCTCCGCACGCCGTCTACTCCACGAACCCGCGCGTCCTCGCCCAGCTCCTGCGCGCCGGACCCGCCTCGATCCACCTCGCGGAGGATCCCGCCGAGCGACTCTTCTGCTCGCGGATGTCGGGGCCGTTCGCCGGGCTCGTCCGCGCCCTCGGCGCGACCGACCTGCGGCCCCTCGGCCGCTCCCCGGTCGCGGTCGCGGCGCCGCACCTCGGGCCGCGCTCGCTCGCGGTGCACGCCGTGGACCTCGACGCCGAGGACGTCGCCGACCTCGTCCGCTCGCGCGCGACGGTGGTGCTCTGCCCGCGCTCGAACCTGCACATCGGCGGCCGCGTCGCCGAACTGCCCCGCCTCCTCGCGGCCGGCGTCCCCCTGGCGATCGGCACCGACTCGCTCGCCTCGTCGCCCTCGCTCTCGCCGCTCGCCGAGCTCGCCGCGCTGGCGCGCGCCTTCCCGGCCGTGCCGCCGGACCGCCTCCTCCCGCTCGCCTGGAACGGCGCCGCCGTGGGCGCGCCCGGCGTCGGCCGGCTCGCGGCGGGCACCGCGCCCGGGGTCGTCGCCGCCGCGCTCGCCGGCGCCCGCCCCGCCGACCCCGCCGCCTGGCTCCTCGGGAGCTTCGGCGCCGAGGAGCGCCCGCTCACCTGGATCGCACGCCACCGCCCGGAGGCCCCCGCCGCATGAGCATCGCCGCCCTCTCGCGCATGGTGAAGTTCGAGCACTCGCTCTTCGCGCTCCCGTTCGCCGCGAGCGCCGTCGTGCTCGTGGCGGCCGACGCCCGCCTCGACCCGCTCCGGCTCGTCCTGGTCGCCGTCGCCGTGGTGGCCGCCCGCACCGCCGCCATGGCGATGAACCGCCTCGCCGACCGCGCCTTCGACGCGGAGAACCCCCGGACGAGGGCGCGCGAGCTCGTCACGGGCGCCGTGTCGCCGCTCTCCGCCTGGGCGCTCCTCGGCGCGGGCGCGGCGGCCTTCGTCGCGGCGGCCTGGGCCATCGCGCCGCTCTGCGGGGCGCTGGCGCTGCCGGTGCTCGCGGTCCTGCTCGGCTACTCCTACGCGAAGCGCTTCACCTGGGCGGTCCACCTCTGGCTCGGCGTCGCGCAGGCGCTCGGCCCGATCGGCGTCGCGATCGCGCTCACCGGCCGCGCGCCTCCGGCGGCCCTCGTGCTCGGGGTCGGGGTCGGCGCGTGGGTGGCGGGCTTCGACGTCCTCTACTCCTTGCAGGACATGGAGTTCGACCGCGGCGCGCGGCTCCACTCCATCCCCGCGCGCTTCGGGGTGGCGGGCGCGCTCCTTTGGGCCCGGCTCCTCCACGCGGTCGCGGCGCTCGCGATCGCCGCCGCCGGGCTCCTGGCTGGCCGCGGCGCCGGCTGGCTCGCCGGCTCCGTGCTGATGGTGGCCGTGCTCGGCGCCGAGCACCTGTACGCGGCGCCGGGCGGTCAGCTCAGGAAGGAGCGCATCGGCGCCGCCTTCTTCAGCTTCAACGCGTTCGCGTCGGTCGCCTTCGCGGCCTGCGCCCTCGCGGACCTCGTCCTCCGCGCGAGGGCGCCATGACCGAGACCCTCGTCCCCTCCCGCGCCGGCTCCTACGCGCTGCAGCGGGCCGAGCTCGCCGTCGCGGACGCCGTCGGCGAGCTGATGGAGCTGTGGGGCTTCCGCCGGCAGCTCGGGCGGATCTGGGCCGTGCTCTTCCTGTCCGAGCGGCCGCTCGCCGCGCCCGAGCTCTGCGAGCGCCTCCAGATCTCGACGGGCCTCCTCTCGATGAGCCTCTCCGAGCTGCGCGGCTGGGGTGTCGTGAAGAGCGTCGACGTCCCGGGCGACCGCAAGGAGCACTTCGAGGCCGAGACGAACATCTGGTCGCTCGTGCGCCGCGTGCTCGCGGAGCGCGAGCGCAAGGCGGTCGAGTCGGCGCTCGCGACGGTCGAGGCGGCGCTGCGCGAGGTGAAGGGCGCGCTGGCGGACGTCGACCCGCGCGTGAAGGCGGCGGCCCGCTTCCGCCTGCAGCGGCTCGAGCAGCTCGCGCAGCTGTGCCGGGTGGGCCTGAACCTGCTCCGCATCCTCCTCGACAGCGCGCGGGTGGACGTCGCGCCGCTGAAGCTCCTGAGCGAGGCGCTGACGAAGCGCTCCGGTTGAGGAAGCGCGGCAGGGGACGTCGTGGCGCAGCTCACGATCGAGCGTACGCCCCGGGCCGCACCGCGCTCGCCGCCGCCTCGTCACGCAGCGGCAGCGAGACCGTGAAGGTGGAGCCCTTCCCCGGCTCGCTCGCGACGGCGAGCGAGCCTCCGCACGCGTCCAGGATCTGGCGCACGATCCAGAGCCCGAGCCCGAGCCCGCCGTAATTGCGGGCGCTCACGGCGCGCTCGAACCGCTCGAAGATGCGCACCTGGTCGTCGGGCGCGATGCCGATGCCCTGGTCGGCGACGGAGAGCTGGGCGCGGCCGCCGTCGCGCCGCAGCGCGACCGAGATGGGCTTCCCCTCGCCGTACTTGATCGCGTTGGCCACGAGGTTCGTCACCACCTGCTCGAGGCGCAGCCGGTCGCCGTCCACCTCGAGGCCGGGCTCGATCTCGAGGCGCAGCTCGGAGCCGCGCTTCTGCGCGGTCTCCGCGAGCCCGCGCGTGGCGGACGC
>WNGE01004029.1_pt1 | contig 23446 bp, 20 predicted proteins | sample 5400651 | NCBI WGS metagenome assembly WNGE01 (sample SAMN13153370, study PRJNA577476) | soil metagenome | isolation source: 60 cm soil or saprolite under grassland replicate 2 | place: USA:California | collected 2016-06-15
AAGCCACGAAAACATGAGTCTCGCAGTCTGGATTCGGGCATCGGCGATGCCCAACCATGACACTCTCGTTCGGATCGATGATCTGTATATCAGGGACGCCGATCGCTTCAAACGAACCAAGCTGCCGACACGACGGACACCGCATCGACAGCAGCGGAGGGCCGATAGTCGTATTGACGTATGGGTTGTGAGCTCTACGAAAATTCGCCACGCAGTTCCCTCCGCCGGGCGGCAGCGACGCTACGTGTTCCACGCCGCTGCTCGCGCCGGGCTTTGATTGTCGTCAAAGAGGGCTACTTCTTGCCGCTCTCCTTCACGGTCGTCTTCGGGTGCGACTTGCCGTACGACGTCTTGCCGTAACGGCCGCTGATCGCTGACCGGTAATGACCGCCACCCTTGGACGACCCTTTCCTACCCGCCAACTGACTTCACCTCCATCCTGAGCAAGATTTGGGGGCAACCCCCCAGACTCTCATTGTGGCTTCCGGGCCGGATGGCAAAGGTCGCCGGTTTGGCGTAGCTCGGAGCGACGGCAGCGGCGCGGGGTCTGCTTCGGGGTCTAAGCCGAAACACGCAGCCGTTGTAGAAAACGAAAAGCCGACCTAGCAGCGTCTTCGAGGACGCGCCGGGCAGGATTCGAACCTGCGACCCGCGGCTTAGAAGGCCGCCGCTCTGTCCGCTGAGCTACCGGCGCTCGGACGCAGCCTAGCCGGACGTTCGGGTCTCTCCAGACGGCGTTTCGGTCCAGCACAGCCTGGAATCCCGAAGAAAACGAGGACAAGGGGGGACACATGGCTGAGCAGAAGCTGCAGGGCAAGAAGATCGCGTTCATCGCAACGGACATGGTGGAGGAAGTCGAGCTCACGACTCCGTGGCAGGCGGTCAAGGACGCCGGCGGCCGGCCCGAGCTCCTGTCCATCAAGAGCGGTGAGATCCAGGCCTTCAACCACTACGACAAGTCGAACACCTACAAGGTCGACAAGGAGATCTCGTCGGCGCGCATGGACGACTACGACGGACTGGTCATCCCCGGCGGCGTCGGCAATCCCGACACCATGCGCACGCACGAGGACGCCGTCGAGTTCGTCCGCTCGTTCTTCGAGGCGGGCAAGCCCGTCGCGGTGATCTGCCACGGGCCGTGGATGCTCGTCGAAGCCGACGTCGCGCGGGGCCGCAAGCTGACGTCGTGGCCTTCGCTCAAGACCGACATTCGCAACGCGGGTGGCAACTGGGTCGACGAGGAAGTGGTCGTCGATCAGGGACTCGTCACGTCGCGCAAGCCGGACGACCTGCCCGCGTTCTGCAAGAAGCTCGTCGAAGAGTTCTACGAAGGCGTGGGCCGGCGGGAGAAGACAACGGCGTCCTCGTAGTGGCGCGCGCTGCGCTGCTGGACGTCGACGGCACGCTCGTCGACGCCGACTACCAGCACGCGCTCGCGTGGTACCGCGCCTTTCGGCGCTTTGACATCGTCCTCCCGGTGTGGCGGCTCACCGTCACATCGGAATGGGCTCCGCGCCGCTGACCCGGGGTACCATGTCGCGGGCGCGGTGGCGGTAGCTCAGTTGGTAGAGCCCCGGGTTGTGGTCCCGGTGGTCGCGGGTTCGAGTCCCGTCCGCCACCCTCACGCCTGGCTAGCGCGCTCTGTAGGACGCCACGGGTGGGACCAGGTCCCGGGAAGCTAAGGGCGGCCTCTTGGGCGCAGTCCAGGGACCTGGTCCCGACGACGTTCCCGCCTTGCCCAGCCCGGTCGGGGATCTCTAGGATCGGACGGATGGAGGGGGTCGCGCCCGCTCGCCGCTGGACGCTCGTCGCCGTGTGCGCGACGACGTTCATGCTGCTCGTCGACATCACGATCGTCAACGTCGCGCTGCCGAGCATCCAGCAGCGCCTCCACGCGAGCCTGACGGGCCTGCAGTGGGTCGTCGACGCGTACGCAGTCACGCTCGCCGCGCTCATCCTCATGGCGGGCGCGCTCGCCGACCGCTACGGCCGCAGGCTCGTGTTCGCCGCCGGCGTCGTCGTCTTCAGCGTTGCCTCGTTCCTGTGCGGTGCGGCGTGGAACGTCGCGACGCTCGACATCGCCCGCGCGCTGCAGGGCGTCGGCGGCGCGGCGCTGTTCGCCACAGCGCTCGCGCTGATCGGCGCCGAATACACCGGCCCCGAGCGCGCCGGCGCGATCGCCGTCTGGGGTTCCACGGTCGGGCTCGCCGTCGCCGCTGGACCGCTGCTCGGCGGAATCCTCACCGACTCCCTCGGCTGGCGCTGGGTGTTCTTCGTGAACGTCCCGGTCGGCGCGTTCGCGTTCACCGTTGCGCTGCGAAAGGTGCGCGAGTCACGCGATCCCAACGCGCGCTGCACGGACGTCGCCGGGCTCGTCTCGTTCTCCGCAGCGCTCTTCCTGATCGTCCAGGCGCTCCTGCGAGGCAACGACGCCGGTTGGTCGAGCGTGCAAATCGTCGGTTCTCTGGGGGCCGGGATCGCGCTCCTAGTCGCGTTCGTCGTGATCGAGGTCCGCCAGAGTCGTCCGATGCTCGACGTGTCGCTCTTCCGGCAGCCCGCGTTCGTCGGCGTCCAGTTTGCAACGTTCTGCATCGGCGCGGGCATGTTCGCGCTGTTCCCGTTCCTGTCGATCTACCTCCAGGACGTTCTCGGCAACTCGCCGCTCGGCGCGGGACTCCGTTTTCTTCCGATCACGGTCTTCGTCTTCCTCGTCCCGCTCGCGACACGCAGGCTGTCCGGGCGCGTGCCGATGTGGGCGCTGCTCGGGGGGAGCCTCGCGATCGTCGCCGTCGGCGCGCTGCTGATGGACGACATCTCTCCGGGCTCGCGCTGGACGGCGCTGCTGGCCGGGTTCATCGTCTCGGGAATCGGCATCGGGCTCGCGAATCCGACCATCGCCGCCGCGGCGCTGAGGGTCGTCGATCCGGCTCGCACGGGGATGGCATCGGGAATCAGCAACACCGCCCGCATCGCGGGGCTCGCGATGGGCGTCGCGGTGTTCGGCGCCGTCCTGCAGCAGCGCGTCGGCAGCCATCTGGCCGCGGCCGGTTACCACGGGAAGGACCTCGCGGCCGCCGTCAGCTCGTCGGGGCTGCGCGCCACGGCGGGGAACCCGGCGCTCACCCGCGCGGCCGACGCCGCGTTCGTGAGCGGCTTGCGCCTCGTGCTCGTGATCGGCTTCGGAACCGTGCTCGCAGGCTCGCTCGCAGCCGCTGTCCTGGTCCGACGAAAGGTCAAGGCCCCGGAGCCTGTGCTCGAGCCCGCGTCCTGATCCAAAGAGTGGGCAGAGCCGAACGTTGCGCAAACCACTCCATTCGGGTGGAGCCGCTAACGATCGCGTTGGACGATTGCCGTTCTGGTGGAGACGGCGTCGTCCGTTAAAGGAGCGTCTCGAGGAGCTCGGCGGCGACCGGCGCCGGATCGGTTGCGCGAAGCCGCTCTCCCTGGCGTTCGGCTTCCTGGTGCATTCGTTCGTTGTTGAGGACGGCATCGATCGCAGCGGACAGCGCTTCCGCGGAGGCCTTCTCGCGAGGCACGACCTCTGCCACGCCCAGCGCGGCCGCACGCGCCGCGACGCCCGGCTGATCGCGTCCCCACGGAACCAGCACCATCGGCCGCCCGTACCAGAGCGCCTTCATGACGGACCCGTGGCCGGCGTGGCTCACAAGCAGCGCGGCGTGCTCGAGCACCGCGGCATGGGAGATCGTCCTCTCGACTCGAGCGTTTTCCGGCACAGACCTCAGCTCCGCCGGATCGTGGTCGGGTCCAAGCGTCAGCACGGCTCGGAGGCCCCTCGAGGCAAGCGCGTGGAGCGCTGCCTCGGCGAGCGGCACGTCGTCCTGCAGCTGCGAGCTGATCGTGACCAGCGCCCACCGGTCGCCCGACTCCGCGAGGTACGCCGGACGCGCGCCGGGCGGTTCCCAGATGCCCAGTGGGCCGACGTAGCGATGACGCTCCGGCAGGTGGTCGAAGGAGAAGTCGAAGACGGGATCGGTCGCGTGAAGCACCAGGTCGGCCGACTCAAGCAGGGACGCGTACCCGGCGATCAGAGGGATCGCGCGCGGCCCGAAGTCCTCCTCGAGCGGTCGCGCCGGGTTGGGCCCGACGTAGAAGGTGCTGTTGACGACGGCCCAGGGACAGCTCGGCGCGACCGCATGCAGGACCTCGACGCCGAACAACGACGTTACGATGGCCGCCGGGTTCCGCTCGCGCACGATCGCGGCGACCGGTTGCGCGACCTCTTCCGCCCAAACAGTCATCGGCTCTCGAACCAACGTCCCAGCGGCGACGAGGTCGCCACCGGTCGACGCCATTGCCTCACGGATCGCGGCGACCAAGCGCGGACCGAGATCGAGCTCGTGCGGCAGGACCTCGGTCGGCACGTTCACCCCGCGGAGCGCCCGCTCCACCGATCCGTCGCCGACGAAGGACACCTCATGGCCGCGGCTCTGCAGGGCGAGCGCGGCAGCGACGAGCGGCTGGAGGTCGCCGCCGGCGCCCGCGGTCGCGACCACCAGCACGCGGCGCGAAACCGCGCTCACTTCATTCCGCAAGACGACATCGGCGTGAGCCTATCCGGGCGTCCCGAGCTGCAAATCCGAAGCCTTCACTCCTGCAACGGTTTGCGCAATGTCAGTTATGGCCCCGGGTGGAATCGAACCACCGCACGCAGCTTCGAAGGCTGCCGCTCTATCCGCTGAGCTACGGGGCCTGATCGGGAGGGTAGCGCTCAGTCAAGCGTGCGAAAGACGCGGAGCCAGTTCTCGCCGAGCACCTTCCGCACGTCGCCCTCCGCCCAGCCTCGTTCGAGCATCCGCTCGGTCAGGTTCGGCAGGTCGCGCTCGCGCGCGAGCCCCGGGACGACCGCCTTGAGATCGACTCCGCCGAAGCGGCGGAACTCGTCGTACTGCGGGTAGATCGCGTCCATGTACTCGCGGAGGAAGTCGGGGCCGAGGCCGACGTGGTCGATGCCTGCGACCTCTGCCATGTGCTCCAGATGATCGACGACGCGATCGAGCGTCGGCTCCGTCTCGTCGACGAAGGTCGGCAACACGTTCATGCCGATCACGCCGCCGGTCGCGGCGATCGCGCGCAGGTGCTCGTCGCTGAGGTTGCGATGGTGGTCGCGTAACGCGCGGCAGCACGAATGCGACGCGACGACGGTGCGCGTCGCGAGCTCGAGCACGTGGTCGACCGAAGCGTCGGCCAGATGCGAGACGTCGAGGAGGATGCCGAGGCGCTCGAGCTCCGCGACCGCGCTCACGCCGGCCGCGGGGAGGCGGCTGCCCGTCTTCTCGTCGGCGGAGCCTTCCGCGAGCAGGGCGCGCGACCAGTGCGTGAACGAGACCATCCGCACCCCGAGCCGGTGGAACACGGCGAACAATTCCACGTCGGCACCGATGCCCTGCGTGCCCTCGAGCGCGAGCAGCAGCGCAATCCGGCCGCCGGCCAGCGCTGAGTCGATCTCGCCGCCGGTGCGGCAGAGCGCCACGTCCGGCGTCTGCGCCGCCTCCCGCTCGAGCGCCTCGAGCTGGAGGAGCGTCACGCGCAACGAGGCCTCGGCGACCTCCGGCGCGATGTAGATCGGCAGCACCTGCACGTCGACTCCGCCTGCGCGAGCCTCGGGAACCCAGTGCTCGCTCCAGTAGCGCTCGGCCCCCTGCGCGCCGAGCCCGCGGTTCCGAAGCAGCAGCAGGACGGGCAGGTCGTTGTGCGCGTCCACGACGACTGCGCTCTGATGGAGGTCGCGCGGATCCACGGCGTTCGACACTATCCGGCACGTGAGCCTCGCGCTCCAAGTTCTCGTCACCGGTCTTGCGGCAGGCGGCGTCTACGGTCTCGTCGCCGTCGGACACTCCGTGATCTACCGGTTGACGGGCATCGTGCATCTCGCCTACGGCGACCTCGTCGGGCTCGGCGTGTTCGCGACGCTGCTCGTCGCGGCGGGAACCGGTCCCGTGACGCAGGCGACTGCCGACACCGGGCGCTTCGTCGTCGCGCTCGCCGTCGGTCTCGCGATCTGCATCGCCGCAGGAGTCGGCAGCTACCTCTTCGCGGTGCAGCCGTATCTGTCGCGCGGCTCGACGATCGGCTGGGTCGCCGCGATCGCCGCGGTCGCGTTCGCGATTCGCGCGATGCTGTCGGCGATCTTCACGCGTCCGAGCTACGTCTTCCCCGACCCGCTGCCGTTTCGCGACCTCGGGCACGACGGGTTCGTCACGCTGGGCGGCGCGTCGCTGCAGGTGCGCTCCTTCTTCGTCATCGCCTTCGCGATCCTGCTCGCGGCGGCCGGCGGGTGGGCGCTCGAGCACACGCGTGTCGGCCGCGGCCTGCAGGCGATCGCCTCCGACGCCGAAGGTGCGCGGATCGTCGGAGTGCCCGTCGACACCCTCGTCGCGCTCGCGTTCGGCCTCGCGGGCGGGCTTGCGGCCGTCGCTGCGATCGTCGCCGCACCGAGCGGCACCGTCGACGTCGACACCGGGGCGCTGCTCGGGCTCAAGGGTCTCGTCGCGGCACTCGTCGTTCGCTTCGGCTCTCCCCTGCAGGCGATGGCCGCCGGGCTCGTGCTCGGCGTCGTCGAGGCGACGATCGCGAACGCGCACGTCGGGTCGCTCGAGCTCGGCCCGTCGTACCGCGAAGTGCTTCCGCTCGCGGCCGTGCTCCTGTTCGTCGCGCTGCGGCCGCAATGGGAAGCCGTCGAGGAGCTCGAGTGACCACGATCGCCGAGCGCACAGGCACGGCCCTCGCCGACGCCGCCCGCGAAGCGCGTGCGTCGTGGCGTCCTTGGCACGCCGGTGCCGTCGCCCTCGTGGCCGTCGCGGCGCTCGTTCCCGCGGCCGCGCCGTCGTGGGTCCACGTCGACTCGCTCGCGAACGGCTTCTACCTCGCGCTCGCGGCAACCGGATTGTGGATCACCGTCGGCCTGGCGGGGATGCCGTCGCTGGGACAGGGCGCGTTCATGGGGATCGGTGCGTTCACGGTTGCGCTCCTGACGGCGAAGGCGGGCTGGCCTGCACTGCCCGCGACGCTGATCGGCGTGCTCGCCGCAGGCGCGGCGGGCATCGTCACCGGCATCGGCGTCGTCCGCCTACGGCCCGTCTTCATCGCGGTCACGACGTGGATCCTCACGTGGACGGTCACGCTCTTCCTGCTGGCCTTCCATTCCGTCTCGGGCGGCGCGCAGGGCATCGTCGTTCCGGCGACGCTGTCGGTCGACGCTCACTACGAGCTCGCGCTAGCGCTGCTCGTGGCGACGATTCTGGCCGCCGCCTCGCTGGCACGCGGAGGCGTGGGCATAGAGCTGCGCGCCGCGCGCCAGCTGCCCGCGGCCGCTGCGGCGCTCGGCGTGGCCACCGCGCGGCGCCGGCTCGGCGCATTCGTTGCGTCTGCGGCGATCGGCGGTCTCGCCGGCGGGCTCGCCGTCCAGCTGGCCGGCGTTGCGGACGCGGGGGAGTACGGGCCGTTTCTCTCCTTCCGCCTTTTCGTCGCCGTTCTCCTCGGCGGAGCGGCGTCGGCGCTCGGTCCTGCCGCCGGCGTCGCAGGGCTCGCGCTCGTCACGGGCGCCGCCGGCCTGCTGGGGGCCGTCGAGGGCGTCGAATCCGCGCGCTTCGACCCGATGCTCGCGGCACTGCTGCTCCTCGCCGTGCTCGCGCTCGGCGGGGAAGGCGTCATTCCGCTGCTGCGGACGCTGCACCCGCGGTCGCTTCGGCCGGTCGAGCGGCCGGCTTCCGAATCGGCGGCGACGGTTCGGCGGTCGCCTCCGCGCTCGGCGCCGCCGTTGCTCATAGCCGACTCGTTGACGAAGCGCTTCGGCTCCGTCGTGGCCGCAGACGGGGTCTCGCTCGAGCTCGCGCCGGGAGAGGTCTGCGCGCTCGTGGGGCCCAACGGCTCGGGGAAGACGACGGTCCTGCGACTGCTCGCCGGAGTCCATCGCCCCGACGCGGGACGCGTCGTTTTCGACGGCGCGGACCTCGACGACGAACCGCCGCGGGAGCGCGCGCGGCTAGGGCTCGTGCGCACGCTCCAGGGCTCCGGGGCTTTTGCCGAGCTGACCTCGCTCGAGAGCCTGATCGTCGGCGCCGGGCTGCGCCGGGTCCGCGGCGGCGCGCTGCGGACCGCCTTTGCGACACCGCTCGCGCGCGCGGAGGACGCCGCGACGCGTGCGGCTGCGCGCGCCGCCCTTGTGGACGTCGGGCTAGGGTGGGCGGCCGATGCACGCGCCGGAGAGCTCGCAGGCCCCGAGCAGCGCCTGCTCGCCGTCGCGGCGTCACTCGCGACGCGGCCGCGCGTCCTGCTCCTCGACGAGCCGTCCGCCGGGGCGTCGCTCGCCGATGTGCGACGGCTCGATGCGCTGCTCGCGAAGTTGCGTGCGCGTGGCGTCGCCGTGCTTCTCGTCGAGCACAACCTGCGGCTGGTGCGCGCCGTCGCCGACAGGGTGATCGTGATGGCGGCCGGCGCCGTGATCGCCGCGGGTGCACCCGAGGCGGTCGCGGCCGATCCGGGGGTCCGTGCCGCCTACCTCGGCAGGGCGGCGCTGTGAAGCGCGCGCTGCTGTTGCTCGTCGTGCTGGCGCTCTGCGGGTGCGGCGGAACGAAGAAGCAGTCTTCGACGTTGCTGATCGCGGTCGACGCTCCGTTCTCGCGCAGTCCCTACATCGGGCAAACGATCGCGCGAGGCGTCGAGCTCGCGGCGAGCGAGATCAACGTGGCCGGCATCGCCGGCAGCAACGGGACCTACACGCTGAAGGTGAAGCGCTACGACAACGCGCTCTCGCCGCGCAAGGCGCTCGGCAACGTCCGGCGCGCGATTGCCGACGGCGCCGTCGCGATCGTCGACGACGGCACGGGGGTCGACGCGTCGTGGCAGATCGCGCGGGACGCGCATGTACCGATCTGCATCACATACGACGGCGGCACCGGGCTCGTCGATCTCGAGACGCGACCGAACGTGTTCCGCATTGCGCCGACGAATCGCGGGATCGCGTTCCGTCTGGCGGAATACACGATCCCGAAAGGGTTGAAGCTCGCGATCATGCACGACGACACGACGTACGGCGAGCAGGGCGCCGAGGCGCTCGGCAAGGCGTTCGAGCAGAACCCGGAGTCCGTTGCCGTGAAGCTCACCCTGCCCGCCCGCGACACGGACCTCTCGCCTCAGGTTCTGCGCGCGCGCCGCGCGGGCGCGACCGGGCTGCTGGTCTGGGGCCAGGCGTCGACGATCGCGGAAGCCGTGATCGCGGCCCGCAGCGCGGGCTGGGACGTCCCGGTATTCGCTCCTCCGTCCGCCGAAGATCCCGTCCTGCGCCAGGAGCTGGCGGATCGACCGCAGTGGCTCGACGGCCTCACTTTCGCGTCGGGGCGCATGACCGCCGAGCTCGGCCCGGATTTCTTCTACGCGTTCGAGTCGAAGTTCGAAGCCGCGTACGGCGTGCAGCGCGTCGGCGTCCGCACGAAGGAGGGTCGCGAGGTGATCGCGCCGCCGGACTACGCGATGTACTCGTACGACTTCGTCAATGTTCTCGCGCAGGCGATCCGGAATGTCGGTCTCGACGACCTGCCGGGCGCGCTCGAACAGGTCACGGCGCGCGGCGCCAACGGGGACGAGCGGGGCTTCAACGAGCACAATCACGAAGGCGTCGTCGACGACGACGTGTTCTTCGCCCGCTTCAAGGACATGATCTACGTCCCGGTGAAGGACGATCCACTGTCGTCGACACTTCCGACGATTCAACAGACGAGGTGACGCGGGGTCGCGCCGCGTCTCTCGCTGCCGCAGTCGCGGCGTGCTGCACGCCGGCGCTTGCGACGGCCGCCGGCACTCCGATCCTCCTGCCGTCGGTGCGGACGCCGCTGACACCGGGGCCGCCGCTCGTCGGCGCGACCACGTCGACGGAGGTGCTGTTTCCGCCCGGGATGTCGAGCGACCAGCGGGTGTCGGTCGGAATCGATGCGACCGGCACGCCGGTCTCGATCGTCGTCGTCCAACGGCTCGTGCTGCACAGGCTCGGCGACTACACGTTCACGGTGCCGGGCCCGATCGCCGACGTCGAGGCCGCCGCGGGCTCGGACTCCGAGCCCGGCCTGCGGCACGACGCGATCCTCTGGTCAGGCTTCTCGCCGGGCGACAAGACGCTTGCCGCGCGCGCGACGTTGCGCGTCCCTCCGGCTTCGAAGCTCTTGCCGCTCCGCGTGTCGATTACGCACGAGGGCGACGCGCTGGTCGTGCATGGCGACAACGTGTCCGCCGCACCCGGCCCGGTGCTCGTCGGCCCCGTCTCGTCGAATGATGCAGAGAAGGCGCTTGCGGACACACGCCGGCGGCTGTCCCTGGGCCGCGGTGCTCCGGACGTGTACGCGACCGTCCCGCGCACCCCGCTCTCGCAGTCGGAGCCGATCGCCTCTCCTCTGGACGTACGCGGCGACATCGCCGGGATGCAGTTCAGGTACCGGCTCGGCGACGGCGGGCCGATGCACTTCACGCTGCGCGTTCCGCACCCGCCTTCCGGAGCGAAGCTGCGGTTGACCGTGACGCCGGTGCCGCCGTACGGCCTGCTCGCGCGCCGGCGCGTGCCCGCATCGCAGTTGCTCGAGCACGTCTCACGCGTACGCCTGGCCGTGGCGCGCGAGCTTCAGTACCAGACGTTCCTCGCGAATCCGAACGCGATTGGAAAGGCGCGCGCGGTCTACATCTACGAGACCGTGAAGAGGACCGCGTCGCCTCCCCAAGCCACCTCGTCGGACAGGGGCGGCAACCACACGTTGACCACCGCCCTGATCGCGGCGCTCGCAATCCTCGGCGCCGGCGCGCTCGTCGTGCTCTGGGCCCACTCTTGAGATTCGGCGAGCCAAAGCGAGGTGTTCTCTCGCGTTCCTGACGTTCCGCTGGCAAGCGTCGGAGGACGTGGGACCAGGTCCCTGGACTGCGACCGCCAACCGCCTCTAGCTTCCCGGGACCTGGTCCCGCACGGGGCGTCCGACAGAGCGCCGCCGGCGGGACGAGCCGCCGCCGGAGGCCGGCTCCGCCGGCCGGGAGGCGGCGGCGCTCAGGAACGCGAGAGTGCGGGCGAGAGGACTCGAACCTCTAAGAGCCGAAGCTCACCAGGACCTAAACCTGGCGCGTCTGCCAGTTCCGCCACGCCCGCGTGAGTGTGGGCTCAGGATATGCGCGCAGCCCCAACGCGGTTTGCTCTAATGGCCGCGCGATGCAGGCGCAGGTCGAAGAGCTCGGCGACAGCAAGGTTCGGCTGACCGTCGAGGTGCCGAGCGCCGACGTGAAGCATGCGGTTGAGCACGCGGCGTCCGATCTGGCGGAGAGCGTGAAGATCCCCGGTTTCCGCAAAGGGAAGGTTCCGTTCCAGGTCCTCGTGCAGCGCATCGGCCGGGACCGACTGTACGCGGAAGCGGTGGAGAGCCACATCGGCGGCTGGTTCTGGAACGCCGCCGCGCAGACGCGCATCCGACCGGTCGACCAGCCGGAGTACGGGTACGAGCTGCCGCAAGGCGACGACCCGTGGCGGTTCACGGCGACCGTGGCCGTGCAGCCGAAGCCCGACCTGCCCGACTGGAGCACGCTCGAGGTGCCGGCAGCCGAGGTCGAAGTTCCCGAGGAGCTCGTCGACCAGGCGTTGCACCAGTTGCAGGAGACGGCGGCCGATCTGTCACCGGTCGACGATCGTCCCGCGCAACCTGGCGACATGCTCGTCCTCGATCTCGTGATGGAGGACGACGCGCGACGCGACTACGCAGTCGAGCTCGGCAGCGGCCGGCTCGCGCCGGAGCTCGAGAACGTGCTCGTCGGGTTGAGCGCGGGCGCGAACGCCTCCGTCGAGCTTCCCGTGTCGGAGCAGGACACGAGCACCGTCGAGGTGACCCTGAACGAGATTCACGAGAAGGTGCTTCCGCCGCTCGACGACGAGCTGGCGCGGAAGGTGAGCGAGTTCGACACGCTCGACGCGTTGAAGGAAGACGTCGCGCGCGAGTTGCGCGAGCAGGTCCAGGACGAGCTCGACGGACAGTTCCGCACGGCGGCCGTCGATTCTCTCGTCGCGGCCGCGAACGTCGAAGCCGGCGGGCCGCTCGTCGAAACGCGCACGCGCGAGCTGCTCAACGGCCTCGCGCGCAGCGTCGAGCGCCGTGGCCTCTCACTTGACGCCTACCTGTCGGTCAGCGGCCGCTCTCCCGAGCAGCTCGTCGAATCGCTCCGCGCCGAGGCCGCACGGTCGGTCGCGCGGGAGCTCGTCCTCGAGGCAGTTGCGGAGAAGGCCGGCATCGTCGTCTCGGACGGCGAGGTCGACGAGCTCGTGCGCGAGCAGGTCGAAGAGCCGGACGACGAGTTCGAGCAGACGGTCGCACGACTGCGCGAGACCGGCGCCTACGAACGCCTGCGCGAGGACCTGCGCCTCCGTGCCGCCCTCGACCGGCTGGCAGCGGATGTCAAGCGCATTCCCGTGGAGCTGGCGCAGGCCCGCGAGAGCATTTGGACACCCGATCAGGAAAAACCCAAAACGTCTGCGAAACTGTGGACCCCCGGCAGCAAGGAGCCAGCATGAGCCCGCTAGAGCAACACGTCGTCCCGATGGTGATCGAACAGACGTCGCGCGGAGAGCGCGCGTTCGACATCTACTCGCGACTCCTGAACGAGCGAATCATCTTCCTCGGCACGCCCGTCGACGACCAGATCGCAAACCTGATCGTCGCCCAACTCCTCCACCTCGAGTCCGAGGATCCCGACAAGGACATCTCGATCTACATCAACTCACCGGGCGGCGTGGTCTACGCCGGGCTCGCGATCTACGACACGATGCAGTTCATCAAGCCGGACGTCGCAACCATCTGCGTCGGGATGGCGATGTCGATGGGCGCGATCATCCTCGCGGGCGGGAAACAAGGGAAGCGGATGGCGCTGCCGAACTCGAAGATCTTGATCCACCAGGGGTCGGCCGGCTTCCACGGACAGCCGACGGACATCGAGATTCAGGCACGCGAGGTGATCGGCCTCAAGCGGCTGATGGAAGAGATCATGTCGAAGCACACGGGACAGCCCATCGAGAAAGTCCAGAAGGACATGGACCGCGACTACTACATGACCGCCCAGGAAGCCAAGGACTACGGAGTCATCGACGCCGTGGTCACGAGCCGGGATTCGGCGAGAGCAGCCGTCGCGGCCTAGCGGAAACGGCGATTTCGGGGTAAAAGGAGAGACGTGGCGAGAGCGAGCGAGGGGAACGAGCAGCTTCTCTGCAGTTTCTGCGGCAAGAGCCAGCGGCAGGTCAAGAAGCTGATCGCAGGCCCGGGCGTCTACATCTGCGACGAGTGCATCGATCTCTGCAACGAGATCATCGACGAGGAGCTCACGACTCCGGCGCAGCTCGACCTCGACAACCTCCCTCGTCCGAGGGACATCTACTCGGTTCTCAATGACTACGTCGTCTCGCAGGAGGAGTCGAAGCGCGCCCTCTCGGTGGCGGTCTACAACCACTACAAGCGCGTGCAGATGGGCCAGGAGGACGCGGGCGACGTCGAGCTTCAGAAGTCGAACATCCTGCTGCTCGGCCCGACCGGTTGCGGCAAGACGCTGCTCGCACAAACGCTCGCGCGGATCCTGAACGTTCCGTTCGCGATCGCCGACGCGACGGCGCTCACCGAAGCGGGCTACGTGGGCGAGGACGTCGAGAACATCCTCCTCAAGCTGATCCAGGCCGCGGACTTCGACATCAAGAAGGCGGAGACCGGAATCATCTACATCGACGAGGTCGACAAGATCGCGCGCAAGGCGGACAACCCGTCGATCACGCGCGACGTGTCAGGCGAGGGCGTGCAGCAGGCGCTGCTGAAGATCCTCGAGGGGACGGTCGCGTCGGTCCCGCCGCAGGGCGGGCGCAAGCACCCGCACCAGGAGTTCCTCTCGATCGACACGACGAACATTTTGTTTATTTGCGGCGGCGCGTTCGCCGGGCTCGACAAGATCATCGGCAAGCGCATCGGCAAGAACGCGGTCGGCTTCGGCGCGCAGATCCGTTCCAAGAACTCGGCTGAGGCTTCGGAGCTGCTTGCCCAGGTCATGCCGGAGGACCTGCTCAATTTCGGGTTGATCCCCGAGTTCATCGGCCGCCTGCCCGTGATCTCGGCGGTGCACCAGTTGAAGAAGGACGATCTCGTTCAGATCCTCACCGAGCCGAAGAACGCGCTCGTGCGGCAGTACCAGCGCTTCTTCGCCTACGACAACATCGAGCTCGTCTTCACCGAGGACGGCCTCTGGGAGATCGCGCAGAAGGCGCTCGAGCGGGAGACCGGCGCCCGCGGCCTGCGCTCGATCATCGAGACCGCGCTGCTCGACGTGATGTTCGAGCTGCCCTCGCGCAAGGACGTCTCGAAGTGCGTGATCACGAAGGAGACGATCACGAAGGGCCTGAAGCCGACGCTCGTGACGAGCGCCGGCGCGAACGTCGACGAGCACGAAGAGCTGGCCGAAGAGTCGGCCTAGCCGCGCTTCCCATTCCTCTGCTCTGGTCTTGGATGCGGGGCGCGAACCGTCCGTCTATCACGTCCCTTCGGGCCGGCGCCCGTTTCGGGCCATTTTGGTGGCAGCCACTCATGAAGAACTGTCACGTGTCTGTGACGGGGATGCACGAACCCCGATTCCGCCTCGTGATCGCACCTGTCGCATCGGGACACCGCTGGTGGCAGCCGCCGTTACCGGGGTGTGACCGGGCCGTCACAGAGGTGCGACGGCCCCGTCTGGTGTCAGTTCGATCCGGGCTTGCCGCGTGAGGAGTCGCAGACGTACGGCGCCAGTTGCGCGTCCGCGGACGCTTTCGTCGCCGCTAACGGCACGAGTTGCTCGCCGAACACGAGGCCGCCCGCGGTCTGGTTCACCGTCGGCGTCGCGGTCACCTTGGCGCTGCCTGCCGCCGACGCGAGCAGCGTCTTGAAGTAGAGGAGGATCGCGCGCTGCTGCCACCAGCGGTCGTAGAAGTAGGCGTGCTCGCCGCGCGTGACCTCGAGCGTTTGCTGCAACGGGTTGCCCGCCTCGTAGCCGGCCATCATCTGCGCCTCGAACGCGGGCACGAGCGAGTCGTCCGCCGAGTAGACGTTGAGCAGCGGCACCTTCACCTTCTGCTGCGCGTGGAACGCCGTCTCGTGCGACAGGATCCCGAACCCGTCGGTCCCGTAGAGCGCACCGGCGAGCGACAGCGCGACGCACACGTCGCCGTTGTCGTACGGCGGCACGACGAGGTTCACGAGCGAATCCGTCACGGGATACGTGCAGAACGGCGTCGAGCAACCGGCCGGGACGGCAGTCGAATAGATCTGCGTGTCCTGGTCGGCCGGACCGCTGAACTGAACGCCTGCCTTGAAGGTCTTCCCGGCATCGAGGGCGAGCGCGAGCACCGTGTTCTGGCCGCCCTCGCTGAAGCCGACCAGGCCGATGTCCTTCGTGCCGCGCTGCGCGGCGAGGTAGTGGCCCGCCGCGAGCACGTCCTCCGATTCCTTCCACCCGAACGTCTGCTGCCACGCCGGATAGCCGAGGCCGGCGTCGTATTCGAAGCTGAAGTCGCGCTGATCGGCCGCGAGCACGTCGTAGCCGTTCGCGTACAGCATTGCGGCCCAGCGGATCACCGAGGCGTAACCGTGGGTGTTGAAGCCGTGCACGACGACAACGCCCGGCGCATCGCCCGCATGCAGGGCGAGCTCGCCGAGCAGCGGAGCCCCGTCGCCCGACGTGAACTGCACCTGGTGGAACCACGCCGGCCATGCCGGCGCGTCCGGGCTGCCGGGGATCGAGCCCGTCGTGTAGTCCTGCGCCGGGGCGGTGTTGAGGACGTTCGCGCTGCCGAAGGCAGTGTCGTAGCCCTGCGGGACGTAGTCGGGCTGGTACGGCTGGGCGAGGATCTGGCTGACGGCGGAGCGGTACTTCGAGGCGGTGTCTGCGGCCGCGGCCGCGGCGAGCGCAGCGGCGACGGCGAGCGCGAAGGCGATCGCGAGGGGCAAGCGCATGGGTTCCTCCAGGGTCCGAACCTGACAGGTGGTTCAGGTTTTCTATTCCCGGCCAGGGTTCCTTTCAAACCGCTTGACATTCGCGTAGCCGGATGCGATAAGAGACCTGAATCGGGTCTCATATTCGGTGAGGCCCCATCCCCCGGAGGGTTCACATGAAACGAGTGCTGTCGAGGCGGGCGATGATCGTTGTCGCCGTCGTCTCGCTGCTCGGCGTGGTCGCGACTGCGGCGGCGACGGCGAGCACGGATACCCGTGGCGCGCCGAGCGCGAGCACGGTCAAGGTGGGCTTCATCTACGCGCGCACCGGCGGGCTGTCCGGCTTCGGCGCCGAGGAGTTCGAGGGCTTCCAGTACGGGTTGCAATACCTCAAGAGCCAGCACAACACGTGCGGCGGTCACAAGCTCAGCGTGACGTACGTCGACGACCAGACGGTCGCCGCAAACGCCGTCAACTCCGCCAAGGACCTGATCGGGCAGGGCTACAAGATCATCGCCGGCTCCACGTCTTCGGGCGCCGCGGCGGCGGTGGCACCGATCGCGGACCAGAACAACGTCCTCTTCATCGCCGGACCGGCGGCCGCGGATGTGATCACCGGGCTGAACCGGCACACGTTCCGCGCCGGCCGGCAGAGCTACCAGGACGTCCAGACGGCCGCGAACATCCTGCCGCCGAAGACCGTCGGCAAGAAGATCGTCGTCTTCGCGGAGGACACGGCGTTCGGCGCGAGCACCTTCACCGCGGTGCAGCAAGTGTTCGGCGCGAAGGGTCACACCGTCACGAAGATCCTCGTGCCGTTCCAGACCGCTGACCTGACGCCGTACGCGCAGCAGCTGAAGAACGCGAACGCCGACCTCGTCTTCGTCGCCTGGGCCGGCTCGAACTCGGCCGCGATGTGGCAGGCGCTCGACCAGCAGAAGGTGTTCGACTCGACGGACGTCGCGACGGGACTCGCCGATCGTGTCGCCTACGCAGCGTTCGGGCCGATCATCGGCCCGATGTACCAGGGCCCGAAGAACAGGGTCAACACGTGGTTGGTGAAGAGGATGAACCAGCGGGCCGGTCATCCACCGGACCTCTTCACGCCCGACGGCTTCAACACGGCGCTGATGATCTGCCACGCAGTGCAGGTGGCAAAGGGCGACAACGTCGACAAGATGATCTCGGCGCTCGAGGGTTGGCAGTTCCTCGGCCCCAAGGGTGTGGAGCGGATCCGCAAAGCCGATCACGCGCTGATCCAGCCCATGTTCATCGTCAACCTCGTCAAAGGCGCGAGCGGCAAGTACGACGCCAAGTGGCTGAAGACGGTCTCGCCCGGCAACGTGCAGCCGCCGGTCCATCCGTTCCCGTAAGGCCTGCGTGACGAACCCTCCGGTTCTCGCAACACGGAACCTCGGGCTTGACATCGGCGGCGCGAAGATCGTCGCCGATGTCTCGCTCGAGGTCGGCGAGCGCGAGCTGCTGGGGATCATCGGCCCGAACGGCGCAGGGAAGACGACGCTCTTCAACCTGCTCTCGGGCCTGTACCGACCGACCGCGGGCACGATCGAGCTGCGCGGTCGCGACGTGACGCACCAGCCGACCTTCAGGCGGACGCGCGAGGGCCTGGGGCGCACGTTCCAGGTCTCCAGTGTCTTTCCGTTGCTGACGGTGCTCGAGAACGTGCGGCTTGCGGCTGAGTCGGCGCTCGGGGGAACGCTCCGGCTCTGGCGGCCGGCGTCGAGCGTGCGGCGGGCGATGGACAAGGCACGCTCATCGCTCGCACGCGTTGGACTCGAAGCGCGCGCACTCACAAGGGCGGGCTCGCTCTCGCATGGTGACAAGCGCCGGCTCGAGCTCGCGATGCTCCTCGCTGCCGACCCCCACGTCGTCCTGCTCGACGAGCCGATGGCCGGCGTCTCGGCCGAGAACGTGCCGGAGCTCGTCGAGCTGATCCGCTCCGTGCACGAACAGGAGGGGAAGACGGTGCTCATCGTCGAGCACCACATGGAGGTCATCACCGGCTTGGCGCAGCGCATCGCCGTGATGCACCACGGTGCCTTGCTCGCGTGTGACACACCCGCGGCGGTCATGGCGAACGCGACGGTGCAGTCGGCATACCTCGGCGAGGAGCTCTGATGGCCGTTGCCGTAGCGACGCAGACGCTGCTCGAGGTGAACGACCTCCACGTCTACCTCGGCCAGTCGCACGTGTTGCAGGGCGTGTCGTTCACGGTGCGCGACGGAGGCGTGACCGCGCTGCTCGGCCGCAACGGCGTGGGGAAGACGACGACTCTGCGCGCAATCCTCGGCCTCGTCGGGAGGCGCGGCACGGTCACGTTCGATGGCGACGACCTGACATCGCTCGCGACGCACCGTATCGTCCGCCGCCGCGTCGGCTACGTCCCGGAGGACCGCGACATCTTCGCCGGCCTCACGGTGGAGGAGAACCTGCGGCTCGCCGAGCGCGATCCGGAGCCCCGCTACGACCTCGTCTACGACCTGTTCCCCGAGCTGGACCAGCGTGGAGGCCAGAGAGCCGGAACGCTCTCGGGCGGGCAGCAGCAGATGCTCGCGATCGGACGGGCGCTCTTGAACGACAACCGCCTGCTCCTGGTCGACGAGCCGACGAAAGGGCTGGCGCCCGCGCTCGTCGCGGACGTGGCCCACGTGCTCGAGCGGCTGTCCGAGCTGACGACCGTGCTGCTCGTCGAGCAGAACCTCGGCGTCGTCCGCCGCATCGCCCACGACGCCGTCGTCCTCGACCAGGGACGTGTCGTGCACACGGGCGACGCGAAGGAGCTGCTCGCGCAACCCGAGCTCGTCCGCAGGCTGCTGAGCGTTTCCGCCGGGGATGGGTCGTGAGCACCTTCATCCTCCTGTCGATCACCGGCCTCGGGCTCGGGGCGATGTACTTCCTGATCGCGTCCGGACTGTCGCTCATCTACGGGTTGATGGGCGTGCTCAACTTCGCGCACGGCGCGTTTCTCACCGTCGGCGCCTACGCGTCCTGGTGGATGTCCGAGCACGCGTTCGACGGCATCCACTCGCTCTTGCTTCGCTTCCTGCTGGGCGCGGTCTGCGGTCTCGTCGCGGGCGCCGTCTTCGCCGCGCTCGTCGAGCTGGTGCTGATCAGGCCGCTGTACCAGCGCCACATCGAGCAGGTGCTCGTGACGGTCGGGCTCTCGATCGCGTTCGTGGCGCTCGTCCAGGGGATCTGGGGGCCGGATGTCCACCCCTACGCCGTGCCGGGCTGGCTCCACAAGACCACGACGGTGTTCGGCGCGCACATTCCCAACGATCGCTGGATCGAGATCGCGACCGCCGCCGCCGTCCTCGTGCTCCTTCAGTTGTTCCTGCGCCGGACGCGCTACGGGCTGATCATCCGCGCCGGCGTCGAGAACCGCGCGATGGTGACCGCGCTCGGCATCGACGTGAGGAGGGCCTTCACCCTCGTCTTCGCGCTAGGCGGCATCGCTGCGGCGATCGCCGGCGTGCTCAGCGGCGTCTACTTCACCACCATCGACCCCGGCCAGGGGACGAACCTGCTGATCTTCGCCTTCATCGTGGTCGTGATCGGAGGCCTCGGCTCGATCGGAGGCTCCGCGATCGCTGCCGTCGTCGTCGGCCTGCTGCAGCAGTACGTCAACTACTACGGCGCGTCGCAGATGGGCGACATCGCGGTCGTTCTGCTCCTCGGGCTCGTGCTGCTCGCCCGTCCGCGCGGCCTCGCCGGAGCGTTCGCGACGTGAGCAGGCGGGTGTTCGCGGACTTCGCGTGGCCGCTCGCCGTGTTCGGCGCGCTCGCGCTCGTGCCGACGAGAGACTGGGACATCCCCAAGCTCTTCGACAGCGCCATCTCGAGCCCGGGGACGTTGCAGCTGCTCGCGCTCTGTCTTGTGTTCGGAGGGCTCGCGCTCACCTACGACTTGCTGTTCGGGTTCACAGGGCTCCTGTCGTTCGGCCACGCCTTGTACGTCGCCGTCGGGTCGTACATGACGAACATCGCGATCACGGAGTGGCACTGGAGCCTCACGCAGGCGGTCCTCTTCACGGCGGCCGTCGGACTGGTGCTGCCGCTCGTGCTCGGCTTCGTCAGCCTGCGAGTCGGAGGCATCGCCTTCGCGATGGTGACGCTCGCGTTCGCGCAGGCCGGGTCGGTGCTCGTGCACAAGAACCCGCACGACTGGACGAACGGCGAAGAGGGGCTCAGCCCCGACTACCACAAGCTGCCGGATGCATTCGTCGGCGTCTTCAACACGAAGAACCTGTACTGGCTCGCGCTCGCGTACGTCGGAATCGTCTTCCTCGTGACGCGCTGGACCGTTGAGTCTTCTCCGGGCCGCGTCTGGCAGGCGATCCGCGAGAACGAGTTGCGCGTCGAGGTGCTCGGCCTCCGCCCGCGCGCCTACAAGCTGATGGCGTTCGTCCTCGCGTCGTTCCTCGCGACGCTCGGCGGGATCGTGTACATGCTGATCAACAACAACTCCAATCCGTCCGTGATCGCGCCGAACTTCACGCTCACGTTGCTCCTGATGGTGGTGATCGGCGGCGCCGGCTCGCGCTGGGGCGCCGTGCTCGGCGGGATCGTCTACTACTACCTGGAGAACCGTCTCGGCGCCGTCGGTAGCTCCTCGACCGTCCAGGACCTTCCGAACGTCCTGCGCACGCCGCTCGAGCAGCCCCTGTTCCTCCTCGGCACGATCTTCATCCTGATCGTCTTCTTCCTGCCCGGAGGGATCGCGGGGCTCGCCGCGCGCGGGCGGCCCGGTGGTCTGCGCCGGCTCGAAGAGGCCGTCCGGCCGGGCGGCGCGACCGGCGGCACGCCCGAGGCGGCGCTGACCGAGCCGCAGGAGGGCGCATGACGACCGCCGAGCTCGAAGGCGTGCGGCTCGCATACGACGTCGAAGGCGCCGGGGAGCCGCTGCTGCTCATCCAGGGGCTGGGCTACGGCCGCCACGGCTGGGGGCCGGCGCCGGGAATGCTCGCGCAGCGCTTCCAGGTCGTGGTGTTCGACAACCGCGGCTTCGGCGAGAGCGACCGGCCGCCGGGCCCGTACACGACCACACAGCTCGCCCGCGACGCGCTCGCCGTCCTCGACGCGACGGAGATCGAGAGCGCACACGTGATCGGCATCAGCCTGGGTGGGATGATCGCGCAGGAGCTAGTCCTCGCGGCTCCGGAGCGCGTCCGCAAGCTCGTCCTCTGCTCGACGACGGGCGGCGGACCGACGGCAGTGCCGATGCCGCAGCAGACGGTCGAGCTGATGGGACGCGCGCCGCACCTCGATCCGCAAGAGGCGCTGCAGCGGTTCGTGACGAACGCGCTGTCCCCCGATGCGCCCGCGGAGCTCGTGTCCGAGATCGTCGCGTACCGCGCCGCCAATCCGCCGGACGGCGCGGGCTGGTGGGCTCAGGCCGCCGCCGGCGCAGCGCACGACGCGATGGCGCGGCTCGGCGAGATCCGCGCGCCCACCCTCGTCGTGCACGGCACCTCCGACAACGTCGTCGACGTCGGGAACGCACACCTGCTCGCCGATGCGATCGGCGGCGCGCGGCTCGAGCTGTTCGAAGGCGTCGGTCACCTGCTCCCGTGGGAGCGGCCCCAGGAGTTCACCGCACTCGTCGAAGAGTTCGTCCTGTGAGCCTGCACACGCTCGGCCAGTGGATTCGCAACAGCGCGCGGCGCACACCGGATCGCGTCGCGATCGACTACCTCGGGCGCGAGGTGACCTACGCGGAGCTCGACCGCCGCTCCGACGCGCTCGCCGTCGAGCTGCTCGAGCGCGGCCTGCGGCGCGGCGACCGCGTCGCGACGCTGACCGGGAACTCGCCCGAGCACGTGATCGTCTTCTTCGCTTGCGCCAAGGCCGGCTTCATGCTCCTGCCGCTCAACTGGCGGCTCGCGGCGGCTGAGCTCCGCTACCAGCTCGACGACGCCGAGCCGTCCGTCTGCTTCGTCGAGGAGGAGCACGCGGCGTCCGTGGAGGCAACCGGGTGGACGTTCGAGCCGCTCGCGCCTCCCGATGGGCCCGTCGCCACGCCGGCCGACGAGGCGGCGGACGACGACGGGCTGCTCCTCATCTACACCTCGGGCACGACCGGTGTGCCGAAGGGCGCCGTCCTCACCCACGCCAACTGCTTCTGGACGAACCTGAGCTTCGATCTCGCGACGGGCCTGACGGGTGAGGACGTCGCGCTGCAGGTGCTGCCGCAGTTCCACTGCGGGGGCTGGAACGTCCAGCCGCTCCTGACGTGGTGGAAGGGCGGCAAGGTCGTGCTCGAACGGAGCTTCGAGCCCGCGCGCGTGCTCACGCTCCTGGAGGAGAAGCGGGTGACGACGATCATGGGCGTGCCCGCGATCTATCTCTTCCTGTCGCAGGAGGCCGGGTTCGCGGACGCGGACCTGTCGAGCCTCCGCCTGGCGGTCGTCGGCGGCGCTCCGACGCCCGAGGAGCTGATCCGGGTGTGGCAGGAGCGCGGAGTCGAGATCGTCCAGGGCTACGGGCTCACCGAGGCGGCGCCCAACGTGCTCTGCCTCCCGCCCGAGGACGCGATCCGGAAGATGGGCTCGGCGGGCAAGCCGTATCCCTTCGTCGAAGTGCGACTCGGGGACGGCGACGAGCTGCAGGTCCGCGGCCCCAACGTCTTCGCGGGCTACTGGCGGAATCCCGACGCGACGACGGCGGCGTTGCGCGACGGCTGGCTGCGCACCGGGGACGCCGCTGAGGTGGACGGCGAGGGCTGCTACCGCATCCGCGGTCGCCTAAAAGACATGTATATCTCCGGCGGCGAAAACGTCTATCCCGCGGAGGTCGAGGGAGTTCTCCACGCGCATCCGTCAGTCGCGGACACCGCGGTCGTGGGCGTCCCCGACGAGCGGTGGGGCGAGTCGGGCGTGGCGTTCGTGGTCGCGAAGCGGCCGGTGAGCGAAGACGCGTTGCTCGCGCACTGCCGCGAGCGGCTGGCGAAGTTCAAGGTGCCCAAGCGCGTGCGCTTCGTCGACGCGCTGCCGATGTCCGCGATGAACAAGGTGCTGAAGGACGAGTTGCGTGCGCTCGAGATGCACGAGGTACCGGCGTGACCGAGTTCGCAGTGCCGCTGCCGACGGGCGTCGACGGGAAAGAGCTGACGAGCCGCGGCGCGGCGACGCGCCAGCGCCTGTTCGACGCGGCGGAGGAAGTCTTCGCTGAGCTCGGCTACCACGAGGCGTCGATCGTCAAGATCACCGAGGCGGCGGGCGTAGCGCAGGGAACGTTCTACCTCTACTTCGCCGGCAAGCAGGAGATCTTCGAGGAGCTCGTGCGCGACCTCAACAGGCGCGTCCGGCATGCGATGGCCGCTGGTGCCGAACGGGGGCGCACACGCGCGGAGGCCGAGGTGCTCGGGTTCACCGGGTACTTCGAGTTTGCCGCGCAGCACGGCGCGCTCTACCGGATCATCCGCCAGGCCGAGTTCGTCTCGCCGGAGACGCT
>WNGE01005781.1_pt1 | contig 23437 bp, 24 predicted proteins | sample 5400651 | NCBI WGS metagenome assembly WNGE01 (sample SAMN13153370, study PRJNA577476) | soil metagenome | isolation source: 60 cm soil or saprolite under grassland replicate 2 | place: USA:California | collected 2016-06-15
CCAGAGGAGCGGGAGTCGCTGTACGTGGTCATTCGCTCCCGGGCAGTGGCCATCGGCGTCGGTATGGTGGACGCGGAAACAATCGATCGCGTGAACATACTCCAGGCCACGCGGCGGGCCATGGGCCTGGCCCTGGGCAGCCTTGGCCTGGAGCCGGAGCTGGTGTTGACCGACTTCGTCGCGCTGGACGGCCTCCGGTGCCCTCAGCGCAACCTGGTCAATGGGGATCAGCGGTCGGCCACGGTGGCCGCCGCATCGATCATCGCGAAGGTGACGAGGGACAGGATGATGGCAGAGGCGGATCGTGAGTACCCTCAGTACGGCTTCGGCCGGCACAAGGGCTATGCGACCCTGGAACACCTGGCCGCCTTGATCATGCACGGCCCCTGTCCTCTGCATCGACGGACATTCAACGGCGTGATCGTGCAGCAGGACCTGTTTTCCATCATCGCGGACGAGGAGTGAACTGTGCCGACCGATACCAGGAAGATCTCCGGCATCAAGGGCGAAGAAGAGGCGGCCCGCTTCCTCACCCGCTGCGGGTACGCCATTCTGGAGAAGAACGTCCGGACACGCATGGGCGAAATCGATCTGGTGGCGAAAGAGGGCAAGACGCTCGTCTTCGTCGAGGTCAAAACACGACGGGACCTCGAGAACGCCCCCCCGCCCCAGGCCAGTGTCCACACGCGCAAGCAGAACAAGCTGGGCAAGCTCGCCCAGAGCTATCTGCGGTCCAAGCGGCTGCGCGAGCAGCCCTGTCGCTTCGACGTGGTGGCCGTCGTCGTCAACGACGAGGGCGGCGTCAAGGCCATCCGCCACATCCCGAACGCCTTCTCGGTCGCTGCGTGGTAGTTCGAGGCGCCGCCGCAGGCGAGCCGAGGGCTGAATTGATCGTGCGAGGCGCCGCCGCAGGCGAGCCGAGGGCTGAATTGATCGTGCGAGGCGCTACCGCAGGCGACCGATGGACCGCGCCGAGGCTTTTGACGCGGCGCTGAAGCTGGCTCCCGGGAAGACGGCGCTGCTGGTCGTCGACATGCAGCGCGCCTTCCTCGATCCCGGCGAGGCGATGGAAGTGCCGGCCGCTCGCCACATCGTCCCGCAGATCCAAACGCTCCTCGACCTCTTCCGGACCCGAGGCCTCCCCGTCGTCTTCACCGAGTTCACGTATTCCGAGCGCGTGCCTGTCCTGGCCGGACTCCTGCACCCCGAGCATCAGCGCGCCTCTTCCGGCGCCCGACGCGGATTCGGCCTCCCCTCCTCCTCCTGCCTGCTCGGCGAGGCCAATGTCCACGTGATCCCCGATCTCGCCCCGCGCCCCGACGAGCTGGTGGTCACCAAGCACCACTACGACGGCTTCAACGGCACCGCGCTCGACCAGGCCTTCCGCTCCCGCGACGTCACCCACCTCGTGCTCACGGGCACCATGACAGACATCTGCGTGCTCGCCACCGCGATCGGGGGCATGAACCGCGAATACCGCATGACGGTCGTGGAGGACGCTACGGCCACCCTGAGGCCAGAGATCCAGCGCGCGACCCTCGACATTGTCGGCCGCGCCTACGGCCGCGTGCTCACCACCAAGCAGGTCGCCGAAGAGATGGGCCGCTGGTAGCCACCGCGAGGGCGTCTATGGTAGCGTCGTGGGCATGAACAACGGATATCGCTTCTCGGGCTGCATCCCGGCGAACCTCCTTCCCTTCACCGCCGACCTCCACATCGACGTGGTGGCCTACAAGAAACACCTGCGGTGGCTGGCCTCTACCGCAGGCGTGACGGCCATCGTGGCCAACGGGCACGCGGCCGAGGTGTCGTCGCTCTCCCGGGAGGAACGGAAGCGGTCTCTCGCTCTCGCCCTCGAAGAAGTGAATGGCAAGGTGCCGATTATTGCCGGTGTCTACTCCGACGGCACCCAGGAGGCGATCGAGCTTGCGCGTGACGCCAAGGCCGCGGGCGCCTCCGGCCTCCTCGTCTTCCCGCCGACCATTTTCATGTGGGGCGCGCAGGTGAAGCCCGATATGGTCCTGCGCCACTTCTCGACGCTGGCCGATGGCGTGGACCTGCCCCTGATCGTCTTCGAGTATCCGCTCGTCTCGGGCATGGGCTATAGCGCCGAGACCCTGGCCGACCTCTGCAAGATCCCCACGGTGGTGGGGGTCAAGGACTGGTCCAACGACATCGTGAGCTACGAGAAGAATCTGCGGGCCCTCCGCGCCTCGGGCCGTCCCGTGGCCATGCTCTCCTCGTTCACCATGTCGCTCATGGCGACGTTCCTGCTGGGCGCCGACGGCTGCATCTCGGGCATGGGCAGCGTGGCCGCTGACCTTCAAGCGGAGCTCTTCGCCGCGGTGGGGACAGGGGATCTCGCCCTCGCCCATCGCGTGAACGAGCGCCTCGCCCCGCTCGTCAATGTCTTCTACGCGCCGCCCTTCGTGGACATGCACAACCGCATGAAGGAGGCGCTGGCCATCCTCGGGCGCATTCCCGCCGCCCATGTCCGGCCGCCGCTCACCCCGGTCTCGGACGACGAGCGCCACCGGATCCGCCTGGCCCTCCGCTCCGCAGACCTCAGCACCTAGGTTCCTGCCCGCGGTTGCCCGAGTCCCGGGCATCGAGTTGGTGGGAGCCTGCCGACGGGGTCCGCTGCTTGCGGGCGCCGGCGCCTTTGGGGTATAAGGAAGCGACCCCGATGGCGCCAGAGAACTCCATGACGCCCCGTAGCCCCCAGGAAAGCGCACTGCTTCGGACGGCACTTCACCGCTTTCCCGGCGGTGTGCTCGGCGGCTACTACGCTCCGGATGATCTCCAGTTCGTCGTCAAGGAAGCGCGCGGCGCCCACCTCTACGATTTCTCCGGACGCAAGTACATCGACTATGTGCTGGGCAGCGGACCCATGGTGCTGGGTCATGCCCATCCCGCGGTCGTGGCCGCCGTCGAAGCGCAGCTCCGGAAGGGCACGACCTATTTCCAGCTCTCCGAGCCCGCGGTCGCCCTCGCGGAGGAGATCTGCCGCGCCGTTCCCTGCGCGGAGCAGCTACGCTACACCTCGTCGGGCAGCGAGGCGACGTTCTTCGCCCTCCGGGTGGCGCGGGCCTTCCGCAAGCGCGACAAGATCCTGAAGTTCGAAGGCGGCTTCCACGGCACCCACGACTACTCGCTCATGAGCGTGGGGCCGCGTGTCCCCAAGGCTTTCCCCGCGCCCATCCCGGACTCCGCGGGTATACCGCACGCGATCAGCGAAGAGGTGCTCGTCGCGCCCTTCAACGACCTCGCGGAGACGGAAGCGATCATCACCGCGCATCACGAGAGCCTGGCCGCCGTCATCATGGAGCCTTTCCAGCGGCTGGTGGTACCGGACAAGGCGTTCCTCGCGGGCGTCCGCGAGGTGACACGGCGGTTCGGCGTGCCCCTCATCTTCGACGAGATCGTCACGGGCTTCCGCTTCGCCTATGGCGGCGCCCAGGAGTACTACGGGGTGGTGCCGGACATCGCGGCCCTCGGCAAAATCATCGGAGGCGGATTCCCGCTCGCCGCCGTGGTGGGAAGGAAAGAGATCATGCGTCACCTCGCCCCCGCCATGGAAGAGACGGGCGACTTCGTGCAGCAGGCGGGCACGCTCAACGGCAATCCCGTGGCGGCCGCGGCGGGGCTGGCCACGCTGGCCGAGCTGCGCAAGCCCGGCACCTACACCCGCCTCTTCGAGACGGGCCATCGGGTGAAGACGGCGCTGCAGGATGCCGCGCGCGCGGCCGGCTTCCAGGCGCAGGTGGCGGGCGAGGCGCCGGTGTTCGAAATCTACTTCACGGACCGGCCCATCACCGACTACCGGGCCACCCTCACCGCCGACCGCGCGTTGCATGCCGCCTTCAGCCGCGCGCTCCTCGAGCGTGGGGTGGTCAAGGCCGCCCAGAAGATCTACGTGTCGCTGGCCCACACTGAAGAAGACGTTCAGAGAACCGTCCAAGCTTTCAACGCGGCTTTGGAAGCCGTGGCCGAGCAGCAACCCTAACGACAGCAAGGAGACTTGAAACCATGGCAGAGAGCTGGAAAGAGGAGAAGTGGGCCCAAGCTGAAGGGTTCTGGTACAGCGGAAAGACCACCCGCCGCCGCTTCCTCGGGCTGTCCGCGGCGGCCGCGGGCGCCCTGGGAGCGACGGTGACGGTACCCGCGTGGTGGAGAGACGCCTTCGGCCAGGCCAAGGCGTACAAGGTCGGCACGCTGCAGCCCCTCTCCGGCACGGCGGCCGCGGGCGGCAAGACGGCGCTGGTCGGCGTACAGATGGCCGTAGACCGCATCAACAAGTCGGGCGGCCTCAACGGCCGGCCCATCGAGCTTCTCATCGGAGACTACGAGTCCAAGCCCGACGTGGGACGGCGCAGGGCGGAGAAGCTGGTGATCGAGGACAAGATCGACGCCCACGTGGGCGGCTACCTCTCCAACGTCTGCCTCGCCTGCATGCCCGTCTACGAGGAGCACAAGGTCATCAACATGGTGAGCGTGTGCTTGGACACCACGATCACCACCAGCAAGTGCAGCCGATACACCTTCCGGCCCTTCGACTACGCCCCCGCGCAGGCGGTGGCCTTCGCGCCGTACCTCGTCAACAAGATGGGCAAGAAGTGGCACATCGTCTACCTGGACTACGCGTGGGGCCAGACCACCCGCGACGCCTACGTCGAGCAGATCAAGAAGTCGGGTGGCGAGACAGTGGACACCACCGGCGTTCCGCTCGCCACGGCCGACATGACAGCCTTCCTCTCGAAGATCCAGGGCAACTTCGACGGCCTCTTCGGTATCCTCTTCGGCGGGCCGGCCGTGACCTTCGTCAACCAGGCCTACGACCTCGGCCTGACCAAGAAGTACAAGCTCGCGGGCGACGGCGCCGTGGCCGAATCCACTCACCTGCCGGCGCTGGGCCAGAAGGTCGAGGGCTTCGTGGGAGTCAACCGGTACGTCCCGGTCCTCGACCCGCCGCTGAACACGCCCTCGCACAAGAAGTTCTACGACGATGCCGTCGCGCGGCTGAAGCTGATCGACTCTTCGGGCCCCAAGCCCGATCGCTACGTGCAATCCAATTTCGAGGCGACCAACTTCCTCAAGCTCGGGATCCAGAAGTCGGGCTTCCGCGGCCGCGAGGACACCATGAAGCTCATCGAGGCCCTGGAGGGGATGGAGGTCAAGGAATCGGATGACTTCCCGCAGGGTGACAAGACGCTGCGGAAGGAGGACCACCAGGCCTTCCTGCGCGAGTTCATCTTCGACATCAAGGACAACAAGCACCGGATCCTCGAGGTGGTCGCGAAGGAAAAGACCATCTTTCCGCCGGCCTGCAAGTTCGCGTAGTGACCGCTGACGGCTCCAAGGAGACGGCGGCCCCGCCCGGTAACGGACGGGGCGCCGCCTCCGGCCCCATTCTGCGCACCGAGGGGCTGACCATGCGCTTCGGCGGGCTGACCGCCGTCAACAACGTCGGCATCGCCGTCGAGCGAGGTGAGGTCCGGGCCATCATCGGCCCGAACGGAGCGGGCAAATCCACCTTCTTCAACTGCCTGACGGGCGTGCTCCGGCCGACGGCCGGACGCATCGTCCTGAACGGCGAGGACGTGGCCGGGCTGCCGCCGAATGAGGTCTCGCACAAGGGGCTCGCGCGCTCCTACCAGATCACCAACATCCTGCCGGGCGCCACCGTTTTCGAGAACGTCCGCATCGCCGCGCAGTCGCGCCGCCACGCATGGAACATGGTGCGCAACCGCCTCTCGTTCCCGGACGTCATCGACCGGGCCCGCACCGTGCTCGACTCCGTCGGCCTCCGCGAGGACGAGGACGAGCTGGCGGCTAACCTCTCCCACGGCGCCCAGCGCAACCTCGAGATCGGCATTGCGCTGGCGACCGAGCCGCAGCTCCTCTGCCTCGACGAGCCCACCGCGGGCATGAGCGTCAGCGAGACCCGCGCCACGGTCGAGCTGGTACGGCGCATCGCGAAGGACCTGACCATCGTCATCGTCGAGCACGACATGGAGGTGGTCATGGGGCTCGCCAAGACCATCACGGTGCTCCACTACGGCGAGGTGCTGGCCGAGGGCACGCCGGCCCAGATCCAGGCAAACGCCCGGGTCCAGGAGGTTTACCTCAAGACGTGATGCTGGTTCTCGACGGCGTCCACACGTACTACGGCAAGTCCCACATCCTCCACGGCGTGTCCATTGAGGTCCGGGCCGGGGAGGTCGTGGGGTTGCTCGGCCGGAACGGCGTCGGCAAGAGCACGACGCTCAAGACCGTCATGGGCCTCGTGCGCCCGTCGGAGGGCAGCGTCACCTTCGAGGGGCGCGAGATCGGCGGCATGGCGGCCCACCACGTGGCCCACCTGGGCATCGCCTGGGTACCCGAGGACCGGCGGATTTTCCGCCTGCTGTCGGTCATGGAGAACCTGCGCACCGGCCTCGACCGCCCCGGCGTGACGGAGGCCAGGCGCACGGCGCTCCTCGAGAAGATCTACGCCTCGTTCCCGGTGCTCGCGGAGCGGCGGGGACAGGCGGGCGGCACGCTCTCGGGCGGCGAGCAGCAGATGCTGGCTATCGCGCGGGCGATGATGCTCGAGCCCAAGATCATCCTTCTCGACGAGCCGACCGAGGGGCTCATGCCGCGCATGGTCTCCCAGATCCGCGAGATCATTGACGTGCTGCACCGCGACGGGGTGGCGATCCTGCTCGTGGAGCAGAACGTGCCGCTGACCCTCGAGGCCTCGGACCGCGTCTACATCATGGAGAAGGGCGTGGTCCGCCACCATGCGCCCGCGGCCGACCTCCGAGCCAACCACGCTGTCATTCACCAATACCTGGGAGTCTGAGCGCCGTGGGCCTCCCGCTCGAACAGATCCTCATCCAGACCATCAACGGCCTCGTCAACGGCATGATCCTGGCGCTGGTCGCCTCGGGGCTGACGCTGATCTTCGGGATCATGGACGTGGTGAACTTCGCCCACGGCGAGCTCGTGATGCTCGGGGCCTTCACGGGCGCCACCACCATCGCCATGACGGGGAACTTCTGGCTCGCGCTGGTGGCAGCCACGCTCGTCATCGCCGCGTTCGGGGCAATCTTACAGGTGAGCACGCTCCGGCCGCTCCTCGGCCGCGACCCCCTCACGACGATTCTCGCCACGTTCGGCATCTCCCTCGTGCTCCAGAAGTACGCGCTCTGGCAGTGGGGCCCCTCGGCGCGGAAGCTCCAGGAACCCATCTCGGCGCAATTCTCGCTCTTCTACCTGCAGTACCCGTGGTACCGGATCCTGACGGCCCTGCTCTCCGCTGCCATCATTGGAGCCCTCTACCTCTTCCTCAAGTACGGGAAATACGGCATCTGGATCCGTGCCGCCATTCAGGACCGCGTCATGGCCCAGGCCATGGGCATCCCGGTCCCGTGGCTTCACACCGGCGTCTTCGCGATCGGAGCGGGGATGGCGGCCGCCAGCGGCGTGCTCTTCGGACCTCTGGCCGGCGTCACCCAGACCATCGGCGCCGACTTCACCTTGCGCGCGTTCATCGTGGTCGTCGTGGGCGGCATGGGCAATCTCGGCGGTTCGATCCTCGCGTCCATCTTCATCAGCCTGCTCGAAGCCTACGCCTCGCTGATCGTGAGCCCGGCCCAGGCCGTCATCGTCTCTTTCGTCGCGCTCATCCTCACCCTGCTCTTCAGGCCGACCGGCCTCTTCGTCCCCACGCCGAAATAGCCATGCGACGCTCCGTCACCACGTACTGGATCGGCTTCGCCATCATCCTGGCGTTCCTCACCGCCGCCCCGCTCGTGTTACCGGAGTTCTGGCGGCGCTTCGTCACCGAGATCCTGATCTGGGGCCTGCTCGCCATGTCCTCGGACATCCTGATCGGCTACACGGGGATGGTCTCCTTCGGCCACTCCGCCTTCTTCGGGCTGGGGATGTACGGGGCGGCGGCGGCGCTACTGGCCGTCAAGCCTGCCAACCTGTGGCTCGCCCTGATGTGCGGGCTCGCCGCCGCCGCCGCGGTGGCCGTCTTCGTCGCCTTCTTCGCGACACGGTTGCGCGACATCTACTTCGCGATCACCACCCTCGTCTTCTCGCAGATCTTCTACGTCATCATCTTCACCTGGACGGAGGTGACGGGCGGCGAGAACGGGCTCAACTTTTCCCGGCCTGCGCTGTCCATTCCCGGCCTCTTCTCGGTCCCCTTCACCACGGAGACACTGCACTGGTTCGTGCTCGCGGTGGTAACGGCCTCATTCCTGCTCCTCCGGCGCGTGACGCAGTCGCCCTTCGGCATGGTGCTGCAGGCCATCCGCGAGAACGAGCCGCGCGCCCGCGCCATCGGCTACTCGGTCGAGCGCTACAAGATCGTGGCCGTCATGCTCTCCGGCCTCTTCGCGGGGCTCGCCGGCGTGCTGTACGCCGTGCAGAATAAGTTCGCCGCGCCGGACTTCGTCTTCTTCCTCGTGTCGGGCGAGGTGGTGATCTTCAACGTCATGGGGGGCATGGGCACGCTGGTCGGTCCCGTGGTGGGCGCGGCCTTCTTTCTGCTGTTGCGCGAAGGGCTTTCGCGCTACTTCACCGAATACTACCTCATTCCCGTCGGCATCATCTTCACGGCCATGGTCATCTTCATGCCCCAGGGCATCCTCGGCTTCGCGAAGCGCCGCCTGAACCAGTAGACGATTCCTCCAAGGTCCTGCTCCCTCGCCGAGGGATTCAGGAGGGACGAAGCATGCCGCTGGGCAAGGTGCTGGCGACCCGGGAAGACATCGTCGAGGTCTGTACCTTGAACGGGGAAGAGACGCTCTTTTACAAAGCCTTCCCGATTCACGTCGCCTTCATTCGGGGGACCACCGCCGACCCCGACGGCAACGTGACCGTGGAGCGCGAGTCCCTCACGCTCGAAAACCTGTCCCTGGCCATGGCGGCCAGGAACTCCGGCGGATTCGTTGCCTGCCAGGTCGAGCGCATTGCCCAAGCCGGCTCCCTCACCTCGCGCCAGGTCACCATCCCGGGCATCCTCGTCGATTGCGTGGTGGTGGCGGAGCCGGAGCATCACATGCAGACGTACGGGACGCGCTACAACCCTGCCTTCTCGGGTGAGATACGGGTCCCTCTCGAATCGGTCGCGGCGCTCCCCCTCGACGAGCGCAAGATCATCGCCCGCCGCGCCGCCCTCGAGATCCGGGCGGGCAGCGTGGTGAACCTCGGTAGCGGCATGGCGGACAACGTGGGGGTGGTGGCGAACGAGGAGCGCATCTCCGATCTGATGACGCTCACCGTCGATCCCGGCGTCATCGGCGGAGTCCCCATGGGCGGTCTCGACTTCGGAGCGGCCGTGAACGCCCAGGCCATCATCGATCATGCCTCCATGTTCGACTTCATCGACGGCGGTGGTCTCGACGTGGCGGTCCTCGGCATGGCCCAGTGCGACGCCTCGGGAAACATCAACGTCAGCCGTTTCTCGGGGCGGCGGGTCGGCTGCGGAGGATTCATCGATATCAGCCAGCGGAGTAAGAAGGTCGTTTTCGTCGGGACCTTCGCCGCGGGCGGGCTCATGGTCACGGTTGAGGAGGGACGGCTGGCCATTGTCCGGGAGGGCAGGCACCCGAAGTTCATCGCGGTCATCGACGAGATCACCTTCAGCGGACGGGTGGCGGCCGCCGAAGAGCGCGAGATCCTCTACGTCACCGAGCGGTGCGTCTTCCGGCTGGGCGAGCGGGGCCTCGAGCTGGCCGAGGTGGCACCGGGGATCGATATCGAGCGCGACATCCTGGCCCGGCTCCCCTTTCCGCTTGTGGTGGGCGAGGTCCGCCCGATGGAGCCCGCGATCTTCAGGCCCGCGCCCATGGGACTGCGCACCCAGCTCCTCGATATCCGCATCGAAGACCGCATTTCGTACAACGCGGACACGAACACCGTGTTCCTCAACTACACGGGCATGCACGTCCGCACCGAGGAGGATCTCGGCCGCATCAAGGATGCCGTCGATCGGACCCTCGAGCCGCTGGGGCGGCGGGTGCACTCGATCGTCAACTACGATTCCTTCGTGGCGGACCCGGACATCCTGGACAAGTATGCGGACCTCGTGAAGTACGTCGAGGAGAGATACTACATCAGTGTCTCCCGCTACGCGACGAGCGGGTTCCTCCGGCTCAAGCTCGGGGCAGAGCTAAGAAAGCGGCGCCTGTCATCTCACGTCTTCGAGACGCGCCGGGAAGCCCGGCGTCACCTGGGGGCGACGTAGCGGCAGGGTCAGGCCCCGGTGCTACCGAAGCCGCCCACGCCCCGGGCGGATTCCGGCAGGCCGTCTATCTCCACCAGTCGAGCATGCGTCACCGGCTGAATGACGAGCTGGGCGATACGCTCCCCGCGCGCGATCGTGGCTGGTTCGGCTCCGTGATTGATCAGGAGCACCTTGAGCTCGCCGCGGTAGCCCGAGTCGATGAGCCCGGGCGCATTCAGGACCGTCACGCCCTTCTGCATCGCCAACCCGGAGCGTGGCAGCACGAAGCCTGCGTGGCCCTCGGGAACGGCCACGGCGAGGCCGGTGGAAACGAGCCGCCTTTCGCCGGGCTCGAGGCTCGCGAACTCGGAGGCACGCAGGTCGAGGCCGGCATCTCCCGGCTTGGCATAGGCGGGTAGCGGCAACTCGCGATCGAGCCTGACCGCGGCCATATCCACTCCGGTCTCCCTCTCGCTCACTTCGACCCTCCGCTCACCCTAATGTCGGGCGATTGTGACTACGGTCAGGCGAGAGTAACAGAAGTCGGATTCGTACATGACCTTCCCCAGAGAACTGGGCGGGAGTCTAGGAGAGCGAGCACCGCCATCGCGCGCTAACTGCGTCATAGCCCGCTGGGATCCCGCAGCGTATAGAGCCCGAGCTTCTCGCCCTTCAGACCTCGATGTATCCGGATTGAGTCATTGACCGGATAGCCACAGGTCCCGACACTCGAGCCATGCTGGCGCGCATGCGTTCGGCCACCGTGTTCGGCGTCGAGGCCGACGACGTCTTCGTAGAGGTCGACGTGGCGCCCGGCTTGCCGTCCTTCACCACGGTAGGCCTGCCCGACCCCGCCGTGCGCGAGAGCCGCGATCGCGTGCGCGCGGCGATTCGCAATGCGGGGCTCGAGTTTCCCGTGGATCGGATCACCGTCAACCTCGCGCCCGCCGAGGTCCGCAAGGTCGGCACGGCCTTCGACCTGCCCATGGCCCTGGGCATTCTCTCCGCCACCGGCATACTCAAGCCGGGGCGGGTCGACGATACGGTCGCCCTGGGCGAGCTTTCCCTCGACGGGCGGATCCAGCCCGTTCGTGGCGTGCTACCCGTCGCACTGCATTGCCGGCGCCGCGGGGTACAGCGTCTCCTCGTGCCCACGGGCAATGCCGAGGAGGCCGCGGTGGTCCGTGGCGTCACCGTGATCCCGCTCGGTACGCTCCACGATGCCCTCGAGTACTTGAACGGCGAGCGCGAGATCTCCCCACACCGGCAGGGGGCCACCGGCTGGAATGCGGACCTGGATACCGACGGCCTTGATCTCGCAGACGTGCGGGGCCATCTGTGGGCCAAGCGCGCCCTCGAGATCGCGGCAGCCGGCGGCCACAACCTCCTCATGCTGGGCCCGCCAGGCTCGGGCAAGACCATGCTCGCGCGCCGTCTTGGGACCATCCTGCCCCCCCTCGCTCTCGAGGAGGCGATCGAGATCACCGCGGTGTGGAGCGTGGCCGGCCTGCTCTCGGCGGGCCATGGGCTCGTGCGCGAGCGGCCCTTCCGCGCTCCGCACCATACCACCTCGGGCGCGGGATTGATCGGCGGGGGCAGCGTGCCGCATCCGGGCGAGGCAAGCCTCGCGCACCTGGGGGTGCTCTTCCTCGACGAGCTGCCCGAGTTCTCGCAACGCGTGCTCGAATCCCTGCGCCAGCCGCTCGAGGACGGCAGCGTAGTCGTCTCCCGCGCCGCGGGAAGCGCGGCCTTCCCCGCGCGCTTTCAGCTGGTGGGCGCCGCCAACTACTGCCGACGCGGCTGCGCCTCCCTCGAGGCGTGCGTCTGCACGCCGGGCGAGAGGCAGCGGTATCTGTCGCGGCTCTCGCGGCCCCTGCTCGACAGGATCGATCTGCACCTCGAAGTGCGAGCGGTCCCCTACGCCGAGCTCTCGGCGGGAGGAGGCGAGCCGTCGGCGGTGATCCGCTCCCGGGTCGAGGTGGCGCGCCGCCGTCAGTCGGAGCGCCTGGCCGGCTCCGGCGCGCGCGTCAATGCCCGGATGAGCGGGCGGCAGGTGCGGCGCTTCTGCGCTCCGCCGCGCGAGGCCACGCAACTCCTCCAGCAGGCGGTGGGCCGCCTCGGCCTCTCCGCCCGAGGTCACGATCGCGTCCTCAAAGTTGCCCGCACTATCGCCGACCTGGGCGGATGTGAGAGGATAAGCGCGGAGCACGTGTCCGAGGCCGTCCAGTACCGCGGCCTCGACCGCTGCCTCTGATCCGTCCTCCAAGGAGACCTTCATGCCAGCGACACACCCGATGACACTTGCTCGCGAGGGCACCACGCTCGTGATCGTGGACGTCCAGGAGCGCCTCTTTCCCGCCATGGATGCCGATCACCGCGAAGAGGTGATGCGGAACATCAAGATCCTGGCCGCGGCGGCCCGCCGCCTCCGCCTGCCCGTGGTCGCCACCGAGCAGTATCCCAAGGGCCTCGGGCACACCCTGCCGGAGCTGGTCGAGACGCTCGGCCCGGATATCCAGCCCGTGCCGAAGGTGAATTTCTCCTGCTGGGGCGTGGAAGAGGTGCGGGGCCGTCTCCAGGCCGCGGGCACTCGGCGGGTGATTCTCGCGGGGATCGAGGCCCACGTGTGCGTGCTGATGTCGGCCCTCGACCTCCTGGGCGGCGGCATGGCCGTCCACGTGGCCGCCGATGCCGTCACCTCGCGCACTCAGGCCAACTGGCGCCTTGGAACGGAGCAGCTGAGGCAGGCCGGGGCGGTAGTCAGCGCGACTGAGACCCTGGTCTTTCAGCTCCTCGGGCAGGCCGACACGGACGACTTCCGGGAGATTGCACGGCTCATTCGCTGATGCCCCGATACTTCGACATCCGCTCCACTGTCCTCATCGTGGTCGGCTACGGCATCCTTCCGGAGGAGGAGGACCGTCCCCTCGCCTATGACCTGAAGCGTGCCATCGCGGCGCGTACTCAGGGAGCGGAAGGGCGCGGGGCAGTGGTCGTCACCGACATGTGGATGATCAACCAGGAGATGGCCGAGCTCTTCCCCGCCATCGCGGTGGGCGGCCCCGGCGTCAACGCCTTCACCGCGCAGATCTACGAGGAGCTGCCGGTGGCCTTCACCCGCGACGAGCACGTTTTCATCCAGATGAGCGGCGAGACGGGCAAGCGGGCGGCGCTGTGGGGCATGGACCAGGAGGCCACCCGGGAGGCCGTGGAGCGCTTCGCGAAGGACGGTCTCCTGGAGCGCTTTCTCGATTTGATCTGGAAGCGCCGATAGCGGGAGAAGACCAGCGGGAACTAGCGGAAGCTGACGGCGGACGTGCCCCGGGGCACATTGGTGATGGTGATAGTCCCGTCGCGCTCGATGTAGCGATAAACAACCGGGCTCGTGCGGTTCCCCACCGCCGGGCTCTCCCCCAGGATCTTCTGAACGTATTGGGTGGTCTCTGCGTACGGCGGGACGCCGCGGTAGTAGTCCACCGCCTTCTCACCGGCATTGTAGGCGGCCAAGGCCAGGGAGACATTGCCTGGATACCTGTCGAGGAGATACCTGAGGTGGCGCACGCCGCCGTCGATGTTCTGGTATGGGTCGAAGGCGTTGCGCACCCCGAGCGCCGATGCGGTGCGCGGCATCAGCTGCATCAACCCCTGCGCGCCCTTGTTGGAAACCGCCCGCGGGTTGAAAGCGGACTCGACGCGAATCACCGCTTCGACGAGGTCGGCGTTCACGCCGTGGCGGGCGGCTATCTCGCGGATCTCTTCGCGGTAGCGCGTGCGCACGGCGTCGGGGAGCCTGAGCCAGCCCTGGGCCGTGCCGGAGAGCGCCCCCACCCGCCTAAAACGCGGATCCGTGGGGGCATTGGTGAAGTGCGTGACGCCCTCTTCGTCCACACGCCGATACAGTGTAGAGGCGTCCGCGGGGGGCGCGAGGGCGGTGAGGAGGGTCAGGGAGCCGAGGACGGCGAGCCGGAGCACTATGAAACGAACATAGCGAACGAGGGGTCATTCCTCAAAGCGAAAACGGCTGCCGGATCCGGCAGCCGTTTCGACCTTCTCCCACGGACAGTTGGCTAATTTCTCGATGTCAGCAGCGCGTCCTTGATTCGGCCGCCCCGGGGCAGCGCGTCCTCGAGGGCGAGATCCAGCACTTCCTCCACCGAATCCACCAAGTGGAAGGTCATGCTCTCACGCAAGGGCTTGGGCACGTCCTCGAGCAGATTCCGCTCGTTCCGCCGCGGCAGAATCACCGTCGTCACCCCGACGCGGCGGGCCGCCAGCACCTTTTCCTTGATGCCCCCGACGGCCAGCACGCGACCGGAAAGCGTGATCTCGCCGGTCATGGCCAGTCGAGCCTTCACCGGCCGCTGGCCCATGAGCGAGGCCAGAGCAGTCACCATGGTCACCCCCGCGGACGGGCCATCCTTGGGTATGGCGCCGGCGGGAATGTGGACGTGGATGTCCGAGGTGTCCCAGAAGTCGGAGCGTATGCCGAGGTCGGACGCATGGGAGCGCACCCAGGACAGCGCGGCCTGCGCCGATTCTTTCATCACGTCGCCGAGCTGGCCCGTCAGGGTGAGCGTCTTGCCCCCTTTCATGCGCGTGGCCTCGATAAACAGGATGTCACCGCCCGCCGCCGTCCAGGCCAGACCGACGGCGACCCCAGGCACGCGGGTACGCTCCTCCAGCTCCTCGAGGAGAAACCGCGGGGCGCCGAGGAGCTCGCCCACGAGCTCGGGCGTCACCTCCACGGGCTCGGACTGCCCCTCCACCCGCCGCTTGGCGACCTTGCGGCAGATGGCCGCGATCTGCCGCTCCAGGCTGCGCAGACCCGCCTCTCGCGTGTAGAAGCGCACGAGCCGGGCGAGGGCCCCGTCCGTCCAGCGGATGTGCTCGCCTTCGAGGAGACCGTGATCCTTTGCCTGCTTGGGCACCAGGTGCGCGCCCGCGATTCGAACTTTCTCCTCTTCGGTGTACCCGGGCAGCTCGATGATCTCCATCCGGTCGCGAAGCGCGGGCGGCACGGTGTCGAGCAGATTGGCGGTGGTGATGAAGAGCACCCGCGAAAGGTCGAAGGGCACGTCCACGTAGTGATCGCGGAAGGCCACGTTCTGCTCCGGGTCGAGAACTTCGAGGAGCGCCGAGGCCGGATCACCCCTGAAGTCCATACCGAGCTTGTCGATCTCGTCGAGCATCAGCACAGGATTCCTGGACTCCGCGCGGCGAAGGCCCTGAATGATCTGGCCGGGCAGGGCACCGATATACGTGCGCCGGTGGCCGCGGATCTCCGCCTCGTCCCGCATGCCGCCCAGCGAGATGCGATGGAACTTCCGCCCGAGCGCCCGCGCGATGGATCGTCCCAGCGACGTTTTGCCCACGCCCGGAGGCCCAACGAAACAGAGAATGGGATCCTTGCCCTTGGGGCGCATGCTCTTGACCGCGAGATACTCCAGGATGCGGTCCTTCACCTTCTCCAGACCCCAGTGATCTTCGTCGAGAACCCGGCGGGCCTCCAACAGACCGAGGATATCCTCGGTCTCCTTGCTCCACGGCAAAGCGACGAGCCATTCGAGATAGGTGCGGGCCACCGTGTACTCCGCGGCGGCGGGCGGCATCTTGGAGAGCCGGTCGAGCTCGCGGAGCGCCTCCTTCTTGGCCTCCTCCGTCATGCCTGCGGCTTCGATGGCCTGCCGCAGATCGTCGATCTCCTGCGTCCGCTCGTCGGTCTGCCCGAGCTCCTTCTGGATGGCCTTGAGCTGCTCGCGGAGATAGTAGTCGCGCTGGCCCTTGCCCACTTCGGACTCGACCTGCGACTGTATCTTCGAGCCCAGCTCCAGCACCTCGATTTCCTTGGTGAGAGCGGCCACCAGGCGCCCCAGCCGAGCCTTGACGTCCGCGGTGGCGAGAAGCTCCTGCTTCGCCTGGCTCGTCAGCGATGGCAGCGAGGCCGCGATGGCATCCGCGATACGGCCCGGATGGGTCAGGTTGCCCACGGCCTCGGCAAGCTCGTCGGGCAGAAGCGGGGAGAGCTCCACGATCTGCCGAAACAGTGTTGTGGCATTGCGACTGAGCGCCTCGGCTTCGAGGTCACCCGTCACGGGAAGGATCTCCGGCACCTCCTCCACGCGCGCGCGAAGGAACGGTCGGGTCTGGACGATCTCGATGAGCCGGATGCGCGTGAGGCCCTGAACGGCGAGGCGCACCGAGCCATCAGGCTGCTTGAAGACCTTGTGAATGGTCGTATAGGTGCCGATCCGGTGAAGGTCGCTCTCCTGGGGAGCGTCCACCGACGCCACCAGCTGGCCGAAGGCTCCCATGGCTCGGCTTCCGCTCATGGCGTCTTCGATCAGACGCACCGAGGACTCGCGGCCCGCGCCGAGCGGCATCACCGCATATGGAAACAGCACCGCATCTCGGAGCGGAAGCACCGAGACGATGTCAGGCACTCCGGCGTTCACGCTTCCCTGCCCCGCGTCCGCCTTCATCTCTTCAGCCATTGGTCTTGTCCTTTCAGAGCCCGCTCAAAACATGTCCACGGGCTTCAGGTGGCTCGAGGCGGCCCGCACCAGCGCTTCGCTCCTGCCCCGGCTGGCCGGGTCGGACGCCTCGCCCATCTCCGTCCGCACGTAGCTCGTGAGATCCTCGATCTGAGTCTGCATGTCGAGCATCCGGCGCCTCATCTTTAGGATGATCTCGATGCCCGCGAGATTCACCCCAAGGTCGCGGGCCAGCCGCGTCACGCGTGCGATCTCCTCCACGTCCTCCGCCGAATACCTGCGCGTCTGGCCCTCGGTGCGCGAAGGCCGGATGAGTCCCTTCTTCTCGTACATGCGCAGGGTCTGCGGATGGAGCTTCAGCATGTCGGCCACCACGCCGATCATGTAGAGGGGCTTCCCCTTGTCGGTCACGGGCGGACCTCCTGGCGCGGCAACAGTCGCCCGAGCTCGCGGAAAAGCTCCTGAGTGCGCGCGTCGATGCCGCGGGGGATTTCGACCTGCACCGTCACGTAGAGATCGCCGCGGCCATCACCCGCCAGACGTGGCAGACCACGCCCGCGCATGCGGAGCACCTGCCCGCTCTGGGTGCCTGCCGGCACCACCAGCTCGGCCACGCCTTCCAGGGTGCGCAGCGACACTCGCCCGCCGAGCACCGCCTCGGCGATGGTCACCACGGACTCCGTATAGAGGTTGTCGCCCTTGCGCGTGAATGCCGCGTCTTCGTGCACCCGCACGATCACCACGAGATCTCCGCGGGGACCCCCGAAGGGGCCCGCATGGCCCTCCCCGGGCACCCGGATCTGAGCACCGGTGTCCACTCCGGCGGGAATCATCACGGGAACGTTGGCGCGCCCGCTACAGACCCCGCGCCCGCGGCATTCGGGACAGGCCTCGCTCACGCGCTGTCCTTCACCGTGGCAGGCCGGACAGGCCCCGGCCGTGACTGCCCCCCTGTCGCGCCACACAGAGCCGGTGCCTCCGCAGTGCTGGCACGGCGTCGGCAGCGCGCCGACGCGGCCACCCGTCGCCGCGCAGGCCTCGCAGGGAGAGAGGCGCTCGACGGGCACATTCGCCGCCATACCCGTAGCCGATTGAGCGAAGGACAACTCTACCGCCACGGTGGCGTCGTCGCCCCGGCGCCCCGCCGCGGAAACGCCGGCGGGCGACGGCTCCTGTCGCGCCGGTGCCTGTCCACCCTGGCGATCATAGACGGAGCGCGTGGTCGGATCGCTCAGCACCCGGTAAGCCTGGACGACTTCCTCGAAGAGCGATTGGGTATCGTGCTCCCAGAGATTCACGTCCGGAGAATAGCGCCGGGCCAGCCGCTGGTACGCCCGCCTGATCTGCACCGAGCTGGCTCCGACGCCGACCTCGAGTACCGCGTAGTAGTCACGGGCCATAGTTGGCTCGCTCGGGGCGGCGCGGGTGGGCACCGCCCCTCGCTCCTCTACTTCTTGTCGCCGAGATCCTTGAACTCGGCGTCGATCACATCACCCTTCGGGCCCTCTGCGCCCCCCGCAGCCCCGCCTGATCCCGGCTGGGCTCCGCCGGGCTGGGCCTGGGCCTGTGCTTCCCGGTACATGACTTCAGCCAGCTTGTGGGAGGCTTTCGTCAGCTCCTCTTGAGCGCGCTTGATACGCTCGAGGTCCTCACTCTTGAGGGCTTCCCTCGCCTCGGTCATGGCGGCCTCGATGGCCTGCTTGTCCTCGGCCGGGATCTTGTCCCCGTGCTCTCTCAGCGTCCGTTCGGTCGAGTAGACGAGCGAGTCGCACTGGTTCTTGGCCTCGATCGCCTCGCGATTCTTGGCGTCCTCCGCCGCGTGCGCCTCGGCCTCTTTCTTCATTCGCTCGATCTCGTCCTTGGTCAGGCCGGACGAAGCGGTGATGGTGATGTTCTGTTGTTTGCTCGTCGCCTTGTCTCGCGCCGAGACGTTCAGGATGCCGTTGGCGTCGATGTCGAACATCACTTCGACCTGCGGCACGCCGCGCGGCGCCGGGGGAATCCCATCGAGATGGAATCTGCCCAACGTGCGATTGTCGCGTGCCATGGGCCGCTCGCCCTGGAGCACGTGCACCTCCACGGAGGGCTGGCTGTCCGAGGCCGTGGTGAAGGTCTCGGTCTTCTTCGTGGGAATCGTGGTATTGGCCTCGATCAGCCTGGTCATGACTCCCCCCAGGGTCTCGATGCCGAGGGAGAGCGGCGTCACGTCGAGCAGGAGCAGGTCCTTGACCTCTCCCGTGAGGACGGCCGCCTGTACCGCGGCGCCGACCGCCACGACCTCGTCGGGGTTGACCGTCTTGTTCGGGTCCTTGCCGAACAGCTTCTTGACCTCCTCCTGCACCTTGGGCATGCGGGTCTGCCCGCCGACTAGAATGACCTCATCCAGGTCCCCCGCGGATACTCCCGCCTGCCGCATCGCCTCCCGGCATGGGCCGAGGCTCCGCTCGACCAGATCCGCTACCAGCGACTCGAGCTTGGCGCGGGTCAGGGTGAGCACGAGGTGCTTGGGTCCACTCGCATCCGCCGTGATGAAGGGAAGGTTGATCTCGGTCTGGACCACCGTGGACAGCTCGCACTTGGCCTTTTCGGCCGCCTCCTTGAGGCGCTGGAGGGCCATGCGGTCCTTCCGCAGATCGATGCCCTGCTCCTTCTTAAACTCGTCGGAGATCCAGTCCATCACCTTTTGGTCGAAGTCGTCGCCTCCAAGGTGAGTGTCACCGTTGGTCGCCTTGACCTCAACCACGCCTTCGCCGATTTCGAGGATCGAGATGTCGAACGTGCCGCCGCCGAGGTCGTACACGGCCACCGTCTCGTCCTTCTTCTTGTCGAGGCCGTAAGCCAACGCTGCCGCCGTCGGCTCGTTCACGATTCGAAGCACCTCGAGCCCGGCAATGGCCCCGGCGTCTTTGGTCGCCTGTCGCTGGCTGTCGTTGAAGTAGGCGGGAACGGTGATGACGGCCTGGGTGACCCTCTCCCCCAGATACGCTTCCGCCGCCTCTTTGAGCTTGCGGAGGATGAGGGCCGAGATCTCCGGCGGCGAGTACTGCTTGCCCCTGACCTCGATCGCGGCTGCGCCGCTCTGGGTCTTGACGACCTTGTAGGGAACGAGCTTGGTCTCCTGGAGCACCTCGTCGTGGCGGCGGCCCATGAAGCGCTTGATGGAAAAGATCGTGTTCTCGGGATTCGTGATGCCCTGACGCTTCGCCACCTGTCCTACCAAGGTCTCCCCCTCCTTCGTGAACGCCACTACCGAAGGAGTCAGCCGGCTGCCTTCCTGATTGGCGATGACGGTAGGGTCGCCACCCTCTACCACCGCCACCACCGAGTTCGTCGTACCGAGGTCGATGCCAATCACCTTCGCCATGTTGTCACTCTCCTGTAGGAAGTCTCGCGTCAGCGGCCTTGGCGGCGGGGCGGAGCGCCCCACCGCCGGCCGGCTGCGTTACAGCACGTCGATCTTGATTTCTTTCGGCTTGACGGCCTCGACCTTCGGCAGGGTCACGGTCAGCACGCCGTCGCGATAGCTCGCCCGGACATTGTCCGTCTGTACCGGGATCGGGAGCTGGAAGGTGCGCTCGACACGGCCGGTCCAGCGCTCGGCCCTGAAGTACTGCTCAGGCTTCACAGCCTCCGACTCCATCCGTTGACCTTTGAGACTCAGCAGATCGCCCGTGATGGAGACCTGCACATCCTTTTCCGTCATGCCTGGCAAATCGACCTTGATCACGAGCTCATCCTTCGTCTCGTACATGTCCGCTCCCGGGGCCCAGGAACGCTCGGGTAAAGCACCCTGCGCGGACCGGCCAAAAAACGTGTCGAAGAGCCGATTCACCTCGGACTGAATGTCGCCGATCTCCCTCGCACCCACCCACGGCTCCAGCCCCTGCCCCATAGGACGCCAACGCACCACGGTGGTCATGATCCCATCCTCCTCATGTTGTCCCGGGCACCTCAGGTACCCTGAAATCTAAGTCTAGATACCTTATATAGGCTGATATGATCACTGTCAAGTCAATGGGCCAGATATTTTTATAAAGCCTTGAAATATAGGCCGGTGCTATCGTTTTGGAGACATGAAGCTCGGTTGCGCAGGTTGCCTCATTCTCTCCATAGCACTCATGTTTCTTACAGTCGTCGCCGGGGGCTTCCTCTTCCTTTCGGGGAACATCTTCGAGGAACCCAGGTTTGAGGGGGCCGAATGGAGCCGGGTCGATGGTTCCCCCGCGCTCTCCAAGCTGGCCGAGCTGGTCCAGCGGGATGCTGGACACTCCGGGCGGCAGGATCCGGTCGTCCTGGGGGAGCGAGAGATCACCGCCCTCGTGGCCCGACATCTCGCTGATACGGCAGGACTGCGGTTCGATCCGTTCATCGTCAGATTGACCCCTGGGCAATTCGTGCTTCAGGGCCGAACCATAGTGGGCGACCTGCTGAAGGGGCCGCCCTTCGCTCAGGTCGCTTCCCAGCTTCCGGCTGCGCAGCTCCGGCGACCAATCTGGATCACGGCGCGAGGCGACATCTCGTTGGAGGCGGGGGACCCGGGAGGAAGGCGGGGGCGAGCGCGTCTGACCCTGACCGAGTTCACACTCGGCAAACAACCGGTAGGCACGTGGCCCTTCTCGATCGTAATGGGTCCGGCGGGATCCAGGCTCTTGAAGTGGGAGGTGCCGGGATCGGTGCGGAGTATCGAAATCGAGGACCGACGGGTCGTGATCCGGACGCGCTAGCGTCCGCTGGCGCTCCGCGCGGCATTGACGAAACGCAGCTGCAGATCGTAGAGCATTTCCTCGAGGAGATGGCTTTCCTGGTCGGTCCGATTGCCGCTGGTCTTGATCCGGAGCAACGCAAGGAGATCGATCGCTTCCTTGGCCTGTTCCAGATCGAGCACTCGCTCACCGGTCGCAGGGTCGGCCGCTTCGCCGAGATTCACGAGAGCCGAGCTCGCGAGCATGATGAAGAGTCCTCGGAGATCCGGAGCTTCCTGGGGCGCTCCCGACGGCCCGACGAGTCTTGGACTCGGGGCCTCGGCGCGCGATGGAGGCGCCACCGGCTCACTCGCCCGAGCGGGCTCTGGGGGAAGGCTAGTGGGCGAGTCATCGTCGGCGTCGTCGCGACGCCGTCTGTCACGGACCTTGAAGGTTTCGTCGTCAGCCATGGGATGTCTTCATCGCGGGCGGTCCGAGCCTAGCATGCGACCCGAACACCTTCAAGGCACCAGCCGGTCTATGTATAATGTTGGGGCGATTCCGGTATCGCTCATGGCTGACTCCACCGGCCCTCTCTTGGAAGCGCTGCTCTCTCTCATGGGTCGCCTGCGGGCGGAGGGGGGATGCCCTTGGGACCGTGAGCAGACTCGCGCCTCCCTCAAACCTTACCTGATCGAAGAAGCCTATGAGGCGCTCGAAGCCCTCGATGCTGGCAAAACAGGGCATATCGTAGAGGAATTGGGCGATGTCCTCTTCCAGGTGGTCTTCCATTGCCAGATTGCCCAGGAGCAGGGCGAGTTCACGATGGCAGATGTCTTGCAAGCCGTCCTTCAGAAGATGACCCGCCGGCATCCTCACGTGTTTGGGAACGCAGAAGTAGCGAACTCGGGGGAAGCCCTGAGACAGTGGGAGCAGATTAAGAGGACCGAAGCTGGCGGCGACGGGATCCCCAGGTCGGCACTTGATGGCGTGCCGAAGAGCCTTCCATCGTTGCTTCGTGCCCAGCGCTTGCAAGTCAAGGCAGGGCGTGTGGGTTTCGACTGGCCAACGTGGCGGGACGCATGGAGCAAGGTGCGCGAGGAGATGGCGGAAGCCGATGAGGCCATGGTCGCGGGGGAGGCTGACCGCGTGAGGGCCGAGCTTGGTGATCTTCTCTTCTCTCTCGTTAACGTAGCCCGATTGCTGGAAATTGATGCCGAGGGTTCCCTTCGGCAGGCCGCAGACACGTTCACCCGACGATTCAAGGAGGTGGAGGCCGTCATGAGGGCCGAGGGCCGGCAGGTCGACGAAGCGTCCCCGGAGGAGCTCGATCGGCAGTGGCTGGCAGTGAAATCGCGTGAAGGGCGCGAGCGCAGTGGAGAGGAGTCATGAAAGTCAAAGTCGGCAGCACGACGTTTTCGATCGTCCGGGGCGACATCACGGAGGCTGAGGTGGATGCCATCGTCAACGCCGCCAATTCCGAGCTCGTGATGGGAACGGGAGTGGCGGGGGCCATGAAGCGGAAGGGAGGCACGGTGATCGAGGAAGAAGCGGTGCGCCAAGGCCCGATCGAGCCGGGGGAGGCGGTACTCACTGTCGCCGGCAACCTTCCCGCGACCCATGTCATCCACGCCGCCGCCCTCGGGCACGACCTCAAGACGAATCCCGAGAGGGTCGCCGCCGCCACGCGCTCAACACTTGCCCTCGCCGAGCGCCACAAGATCTCCTCCATCGCCTTCCCCGCCTTGGGATCCGGGGTTGGTGGTGTGCCGCCGACGCAATCCGCCGAGGCCATGGTCTCGACCCTCGTCGAGCACGTGCGGAAGGGAAATACCAGCCTGCAGAAGGTCGTTTTCGTGCTCTATCAGGACGAGGCGTTCAAGGCCTTCTCGGACGCCCTCCGGCGTCTGGCCGGGGCGGCATAGGTCACCTTTGACGGATCCCGCGATGGCCGAACCGAAGATCGGACAACCTGTCAGTCGGCGCCTCGGCGACCTCCTCGTGCGCGAGGGCCTGATCGACAACGAGCAGCTCGCGCGAGC
>WNGE01006249.1_pt1 | contig 23432 bp, 21 predicted proteins | sample 5400651 | NCBI WGS metagenome assembly WNGE01 (sample SAMN13153370, study PRJNA577476) | soil metagenome | isolation source: 60 cm soil or saprolite under grassland replicate 2 | place: USA:California | collected 2016-06-15
TGAGCCATTCGGCTACAAAGCGCAGTTTGGTTATTACACCGACAACGAAACCGGGCTGCAACTTCTCACTCATCGCTACTACGACCCATCGACGGGCCGATTTATGACTCCCGATCCGATTGGCCATCAAGGCGGAATCAATCTGTATGCGTACGTTGCGAATGCTCCCACCAGTGCGATTGATCCGCGCGGCTTGGATATCCTCGTAATCGAGCAAGGTCCGACAAATCGAAATCCAATTGGACATACCGCCATTGCAATTACTGGTCGCGGAGTCTTTAGCTTCGGAAACGGTCGGGAGCTGTCTACTGATTCCAAACAGAACATCATTGGCGGTGACGTCGCGGGATATATTTGGCGTGAGTCGAGAAATAGAGATACCAATATCTACATAAATAAAGACCACGCCAGACCAGGATGCTGCAATTGAAGGCGCGTTACGCGATATTGCTAAGAATGAATCCGAACTTGAGGAAAGGATGGGCATTTTCCGGGATAACTGCTCGTCAAGATCGAATAGAGGTCTCGATGCCGGCAACATCCCTCCTGTGCTTGGAACTGATCCAACAGCGTATGCAGCAGGTGGAGTCTTTGAGCCCGATAACCTGCCTGGCTCGGCAGGTATGCGAGCCATGGCGGCTGGTGCACAAAAAATACACATTCCTCAGGGAGTCGGGTGGCTTCCGGCGGAGTTAGGCAGCTTCATGCCAAAACGATAGGGGTCATAATAACTAAAGGCTATGTTTCCACGACGTAAGAAACTGCTTACAGTCCTGGTGGTCGTGTTGAGTGCTGGACTCTTGTACGGAATACTCTTGGCGGTAACTGACGTCATCTTCTCCAGGAGATACGAGCGCGCTTACCCGCAGATAAGAATCGGCGATTCAAAAGACCTTGTCACTAAGTTAATGGGGCAGCCCAGCCACACTGCCAATTGCGACTATGCCGCATTCCCAGATTTAAAAACTGACCTTGAGTACAGGAAGGCGTGCGCTCAGCAGTATTGGTACGAGGTCTTTCTGCAGAACTATGTAATATCGTTCGACAAGGAAGGTAGGGTCATTGCGAAGAACAGTGCGGTGTCCCCCTGAAAGGAAATGTAGGCGAGGAGCAAGGATCATAACGTCAGGCTTGAAAGTCTTACAGTCAAAGACCGATAACGCTGATGCAAGGAACTTTCAACGGCTGATGTTTGACGCTAAAGCTGCCGGCGCGTACCATCCACGCTCCGATGCCCAGGAAAGCGCGTGCCGAAGTCGAGGGTGGGTTATACCACGTAATCACACGGGGCAATAATCGTCGGAAGATTTTTAATTCAGCTGCTGATTATGAGAAGTTCCTCTCGCTGCTTGCCATTCAGAAGATCAAACTACCATTCTTCCTCTACGCCTACTGTTTGATGTCCAACCATGTGCATCTTTTAGTCGAGCGACAAGCTCATACGATTGGCCAGATCATGCACCGCTTATTGACGGGCTACAGTCAGTACTATAACCGTCGCTACCGACGGGTAGGGCATCTGTTGCAGGGCCGACATAAGGCGATTCTCTGTCAAAGCGATCGGTATTTAAGCGAGTTGGTTCGGTATATCCATCTTAATCCCGTGCGCGCAAAGATGGTGGTTAGGCCTGAGGAATACCAGTATAGCGGACATCGGGCTTATCTCGGGTTGGAACCGGTTGGGATAGTCGATGTCGATCCGGTGCTTCGGCATTTCGGAGTAAAGAAGGAGGTTGCGCGCGAGAAATACCGGCAATTTGTGGCCGCGGGAATGAAGTACGGTCACCGTGAAGAATTCTATGCAGCAGACGAAGGGCGCATTCTGGGAACTGAAGAATTTGTTGACGCGACGATTCACCGGATGGGCGAAGCGAAGCGCAGAATTCCTAGCTCAGGAAAGAGTGCGACGACGGCGGGCGAATTCCAACCGGATCGACTGCTCGAAGCTGTGGAAAAGACTTATCGAGTATCGAGGGCTGAGCTTTGCAGCCGAAGCAAGAGCACGGCTGCAGTGATGGCGAAAGAGGTCCTGATCCTAACTGGATTGCAATTAGGGGCCAGTCGGAGAATGTTATCTGAAATTACCGGCCTCAGCAGTTCAGCTCTGAGTCGACGATGTGATGCCGTCAGACTTAAGGTGCAAGAGAATGTACAAGTTCGTGATCTGGCCGGCGAGATAATTAAACAATACCAGAGCGACAACCATTGAGAATTGCAAAAATCGCAGGCCTGACCCCGATTTCCCGATAGAGAATGTGCAAGTTCGTGATCTGGCCGGCGAGATAATCAAACAATACCAGAGCGACAACCATTGAGAATTGCAAAAATCGCAGGCCTGACCCCGATTTAAATGGAGTTTATCAAGGTTCGTGACTTGCATCCCGAAACCCACCCGCTTGATACTAGGACGAAGGGTTTCCAAGCTTTACCGGCAACAAAAAGCTTGACGCCGTTTTCGGGCGGATGCTAGGTTCGAATTAGCGCCGCGTGTGGACCAATCGGCGAACGTGATTCAAAGCGCGTGGTGAGAAAGCGGTTCGACTTGATTGCTGGACGAAAGCTACTGCTTGCCGATGACTCAGTGGCGATTCAAAAAGTCATTGACCTCACATTCACCGATGAGGGAATGGAAGTAACCACCGTCGGCAACGGTCAGCACGCCTGGGATAAGTTGGATCAGTTTGTGCCCGACGTTGTTCTTGCCGATGTTTTCATGCCGGGCATTGATGGATACGGACTTTGCGAACGAATCAAACAAAACGAGCGCTTCGGAGGTATTCCTGTTATCCTTCTGGTTGGTTCGTTCGAGCCGTTCGATGAAGCCGAGGCGCGCCGCGTGGGCGCAGATGACGTCGTGACCAAGCCCTTCCAATCAATCCGCCAACTGGTTAGCCGCGTGGGATCACTCGTCGGTGGTAAGACAGCTGATGCCGAAGAGTCGCGACAGGTTTCTACCCTGGGATTAGAAACACCGAGGGTAACAATCGCCAAAGATCCTGCCGATCAGCCAAACGTTACAGTCCTGGTTGAAGCGCCGGCAATGACCAATCTCGACTCCTCAAATGTTGCTGAAAAGAGTTGCGCAGAAGACATTGAACTACAGACTGCAGATACTATGCAGCTTCCCAGTGTCGAAACCGCAACATCGAACGAGACCCCACAACAGGATGAATTCATGGCGATTGCAGATTCTGACTCTGATGAGAAAATCAATTCCGAAACTTTTTCGATTGGTGCTCGCGAAATGAACGACACTTCAAATCAGCAAATGGTGCAGCCGGACTCCACTGAATTCAATGACACTGTTCTCGACCTGGATGACTTTGGCAAGGTGCAGGCTTCAACTGCAGAAGATTTTATTCTGGATCTGGAACCCGAAGCCGCATCAGGCGATGCCGAGGGAACTTTCCTGGCAGAGACTTCTGAATCGCCGGTTATACCTTTGCAGGGCGCGGACATCATTGAGCTGGACTCGGCGGTAGAAACAGAAACCGCCCGAGCCGACGAAGGTGAAGAGTGGCCCGTCGTACCGGCTTCAGTTTTGGAAGAACCTGCGCGATCGGCGAGCCAGCCTGGAACGGAGAAAGTGAGTCTCTCTGATCTATCCCCCGAAGCTGTGGACGCAATTGCGCGCCGCGCCGTTGAGCACTTATCCGAAAAGGTGGTGCGCGAAATCGCCTGGGAGGTCGTGCCGGAGCTGGCGGAATTGCTGATCAAGAGACGCCTCGACGAGAAGAAGTAATCCCTGATACCTGCGAGGCGGGTGGCCAAATACTGAGGATCGAGTAAGTGACAAGAGTCGCTGCTCGATCCTTTTTGTTTCTGTTAGACGACTTACGCATGAAAGCCAATTGCCGTACAATTGGCAAACGCGCAAAGAGCGATTCTAATTAATGATCGACATTCCTAAGACTTACGATCCCAAACAAGCCGAGCAACATCATTATGCTCGGTGGGAAGATCGTGGCTACTTCGCGCCGGAAATCAATCAAGATCCAACGGCGCCGATTTTCTCGATTGTAATTCCGCCCCCCAACGTTACCGGCTCGCTGCACATGGGTCACGCGCTTCAACATACGATGATGGATGTCCTGATCAGGTACAAGCGCATGTCGGGATTTCGCACTTTGTGGCTGCCGGGAATGGATCACGCCAGCATCTCGACCCAATTAATGGTAACCCGCCAGCTGAAAAAGGAAGGACTGACGCGCCACGATCTCGGCCGTGAGAAGTTCATCGCGCGCGCGTGGCAATGGAAGCGGGAGTATGGCGGGCAGATCGTAAACCAGATGCGGCGCGAAGGCGCGTCTGTCGATTGGTCGCGCGAACGGTTCACGATGGACGAAGGTTTGTCACGGGCAGTAAACGAGGCGTTTGTCCGGCTGTACGAAGAAGGACTGATTTATCGTGGCAATCGCATAGTGAATTGGTGTCCGAATGATCAGACCGTGCTTTCGGATTTGGAAGTTCAACGCGAGGCGCAAAAAGGCAAGCTCTACTATCTTCGTTACCCGTTCAAGAACAACAGTGGCGCAATCACCGTCGCTACGACCCGGCCTGAGACGATGCTCGGCGATACGGCTGTGGCGGTAAATCCGTCCGATGATCGTTATCAAAGGGTGCTCGGTCAGACATTGATTCTGCCGCTGGTTAATCGCGAAATCCCGGTTATCGCTGACGATTTTGTTGAGTCGGAGTTTGGCACGGGAGCCGTGAAAGTGACGCCGGCGCACGATCCGAATGACTATGAAATGGGGGTGCGCCACAATCTGCCGCAGGTTGCGGTTATCGATCAATTTGCGCGCATGACCGAAGAAGCAGGCGCCGATTTCGCTGGACTCGACCGGTACAAAGCGCGAGAGCAGGTCGTACAAAGGTTAGAAGACCTCGGTTTACTTGAGAAGGTCATCGATTACGAGTTCTCGATTTCCAAATGCGAGCGGTGCAAAACGGTCATTGAACCTTTGATCTCGACGCAATGGTTTTGTCGCATGGAACAACTGCGCGATCCCGCATTGCGGAAGCTGCGCGAGGAACAAAAGCCTCGCTTTGTTCCACAGGTGCCTTACGAAAAAGTTTATAGCGACTGGCTCGAAAAACTTCGTGACTGGACGATCTCCCGACAACTCTGGTGGGGTCATCAGATTCCTGCGTGGTATACGAAAGATAGCCAAACCATCGTCGCGCGCTCTCTGGAAGAAGCCCGAAGGAAGGCCGGCACTGACGAACTAACCCAGGACGAAGATGTACTCGATACGTGGTTTTCGTCTGCATTGTGGCCGTTCTCAACATTGGGTTGGCCCGAAGGGACCGACGACCTGACGACGTTTTATCCAACTTCGGTATTGGTAACCGCGCGCGACATCATCTTTCTCTGGGTCTCGCGGATGATGATGGCCGGCTTGAAATTCATTGGCAAGGAACCTTTCGACGATGTTTATGTAACCGGCACCGTTCTCGACAAACATGGCCAGCGAATGTCCAAGACCAAGGGCAACGGCATCGATCCGCTCGAGGTGTTTGATAAGTACGGTGTGGATGCCACTCGCTTGACGCTCGCTTCGGTTGGATCAACCGACACGCGCTGGAACGAAAAGCAGGTTGAATCCTACCGCAATTTCGCGAACAAGATTTGGAATGCCGCGCGCTTTTGCCTGCTGAACGCTGACGGCGCTGATGCGATCGCTGATCCGTTCGACGGCGATCGCGCAACTCTTCCTTTGCATGATCGCTGGATACTGTCGCGGCTCAATAAAACGGCGCGTGACGTTAACATGCAACTCGGTCTCTACGAATTTCATGGGGTCGTGCAAGCGCTCTATCACTTTTTCTGGGATGATTTTTGCGATTGGTATATCGAGCTGGCCAAGGCCGGCGTTACCGCCGAAGCGGCGTCGTCTCAGCGTGACCTGGCGCGGGCGCGCTTGATTTCGGTGCTGGAACGATCCTTGCGGCTGCTGCATCCTTTCATGCCTTATTTGACAGAAGAGCTATGGTTGAAACTTCCGGTAAAACACGCGGCGCTTCTGCATCGTTCTTACGCCAATGCCGAGCCGACGATCATGCTGACGGCTTTTCCAAAATGTGACGAGTCGCTGATTGACGAACGCTCGGAAGCAGAGATGCAAGCAGTCATCGATCTGATTTCTCGAGTTCGTAATATTCGATCTGAGATGAACATCAAGCCAGGCGATCGCATTCAGTTATTGATCACAGCAAAATCCGATCAGCAGTCAGTCTTCGCAGCCAGCGCCGATCAGATCGGACGGCTAACACGCGCGGCTGAGATTGCGATCGACGGCGGAGTTGCTATCCCAAAGGCTGCTGTGCGCGCGGTCCTGGCGGCCGGCGCGGAGGTCGCAGTACCTCTTGAAGGTCTCATCGACTTCGCTCAAGAGCGCGACAGGTTGTCTCGCGAGAAGGAGAAGTTGCTGAAGGAAAGGGCGAAGCTGGAAGCTCAGCTTGCGAATTCTGAATTCGTGGCCCGCGCGCCCGCCGAAAAAGTCGAAGAATTAAGAGTCCGCATCGTGGATATTGCGCAACGAATATCAGCGTTGGATCAGATACTGGAGGCGCTGGTGTGAACCCTGCTCTTATGAGCACGCTTCGCGCGCTAAGCGGACAAGATGTCCGCGCTCCCAGGGAGGCGCTGGTATGAGCCCTGCTCTTATGAACACGCTTCGCGCGCTATGCGGACAGAATGTCTGCGCTCCCAGGGAGGCGTTGCGGTGAATTGGCTTGATGAGGGCGCGCTGTATTCGAGCATTGGTTTGTTTCTGCGCGAGGACCTGGGACGCGGCGACATTACTACGCAAACCGTGTTAATGCGCAACGCGCGCGCTCGCGGACGCTTCGTTGCCGGCGAAAAAATGGTGGTCGCTGGCCTTGAAGCCGCCGAAGAAGTTTTCGTGACGCTTGATCCGCAGCAGCAACTGGAAGCGTTCGCCGGCGATGGAGAAGAGGTCGAAGCCGGAAAGGTAATCGCACGGACGACCGGCTTTGCTGATGTGTTGCTTGCAGGCGAACGCGTTGCTCTTAATTTGCTGCAACATCTCTCGGGCGTGGCTACTGTAACGCGGCAGTTTGCACGGGCAATCGAAGGCACGAAGGCGAAAATTGCCGACACGCGGAAGACGACACCGGGCTTGCGGATGCTCGAAAAATACGCCGTACTGCTCGGCGGTGGTATGAATCATCGTTACGGATTGGACGATGGCGTTTGTATTAAGTCGAACCATGCGGTAATCGGCGGAGGGCTGGCCCTGGCAGTAAAGAACGTCCGGAAAAAAATTGGTCATGTTCATAAGGTTGCGGCGGAAGTAGCAAACAAGAGCGAAGTAACTGAAGCTATCGAAGCCGGCGCCAGCGTGCTTGTTTTTGACGGCACCGGGCCAACGGAAGTGAAAGAGTTGATTGATCACGCGCGAGGACTTTCGCCCGAAATCACCGCTGAAGTTTCTGGATCGATAACGCTGAAGAATGTTCGCGCTTACGCCGAAACCGGCGCCGATCTGATTCGAGTCGCCGCGTTGACACAGTCAGTCAAGGCGATGGACATTGCTTTTCAAATTCAGTCCGGATGACTTTTTAGCCGGGAACGAATTGCCTTTCAAAACGTTTAAGTTGTGAAGCATCCTGGCGTTTGCCGGTCGCATCACTCAAAATAGCAAGGAGGTTCGTGATGTCGAAGTATCTATTTCGCCGATTAGCTTTGATCGCTCTGGGTCTTATTGTGATCGCGGGACTCTTCATGGTTGATTCGAGCGCTCAGCGGCGGCGACGCCGACGTAGCCGGCCGGCTGCCCCCCGCATTACGAATCCTGCTATTTATCAGCCTTCGGCAAACGATAACGCCAACAATACGGCCGATACAGGTACCGGGACTGGCGATACAAATCCAAACCAGAATACACAGCCTACTCCTGCTGCATCGGATCCGGAATCTATGCGACGAACGATTCGCGATCTTTCCACTCAGGTTGACAAGCTCAACAATAAGCTCAGTCAGATGGAAGAATCGCAGCGTTCGCTGGTGGATCTCGAGCGGTTGTCGCGCGCAGAGCAACGTACCACCTCGCTCCGCGCGGAACTAGGGGAGGTGCAGACCAAAGAAGCGGACCTGGAAGCGCGCGCAGAAGACATCGAGTATGCCCTGAAGCCTGAGAACATCGAAAGATCCGTGGCTGGATATGGAACGACGCACCCGGAAGAATTGCGTGAGCAAAGAAGACGTCAACTGGAAAGCGAAAAGGCGCGAGTGAGAAAACAGCTCGATCAATTAGCTGCCAGTCACGCTCACCTTGATCAGGCCATCGCGGCTGCGGATATTGAGGTCGAACGTTTGCGAAAACGTCTGGATGTCGGGGATCAGGCTGATTTGGAAAATGCCAAGACAAAATCTCAGGCATCGGAAGGAACCTCGCAGCCTGGAGCCACTCCGCGTCCGTCGCCGAGTCCTTATCGACCGCAGTGACAATCGCGACTTTTCCGGCAGGCCGCAATAGCAGGTGGTTGCTGCCTTCTGCTTACTGCCTACTGCTTACTGACCGATGGGTACCATTGCTCAAAGCGATCTTTACCATTTGATCTCGGAAGCGAACTCTCGAGGTGAGCGCGTCGTCGTGGCAACAGTGGCGCAGACGCGCGGCTCGACGCCGCAACGCCGCGGCGCAAGGATGCTTTTCTTTGAGAACGGCGAGACGGCGGGCACCGTCGGCGGCGGTTGCGTCGAAGCGGACGTTTGGGCTGAGGCCCGCGAGGCGATGCGCAACGGTGAGCCGGCTCTCCATCACTTTGCGCTCACGGCCGACGAAGCCAGCGAAGAAGGAATGGTTTGCGGCGGGACGATGGATATCTTTCTTGATGTGTGGGAAAGCTCGAATCGTGAATTGTAAATCGGGGAACCCATCGCAATGATTGTATTCGTAAACACTTTATGGAGACATCCTTAGTCGACAATTACAAAGCTAAGCACCGGCACCCGCTGAACAAACTCTGCCATACAATCGGCATTCCTATGATAACCATCGCTTGGCCGCTGTTCTTCTTCCGTTGGCGCTGGGCGCTTGTACTCTTCATCTTCGGCTGGATCTTTCAATTCGTCGGCCATGCGATTGAAGGCAATCAGCCAGCATTCTTCCGGAATCCTGTTTATCTGCTCGTCGGTCCGTGGTGGCTGGTTCGCCGCGCGGCGAAAGCTGTCGGGCTTCTGAAATCCTCCACCGTAAGCTAATCCGCATCGCTTTACCTTTAGAAATCGTTTCGCTACCCTTCGACGCGGCTTATCTAAATGAGCGTCGATAAGACAGAAGCGCAACTCATCAGCAGGACCATTATCCGGGTGCTCAATCAAGGTCTGGCGGCTGTGCTGGTGACCCTCATGAAGCTGCCGCCAAAGCCTTCCGCAGATTGTCGGGTTGGCTCGAAGATACTCGTCATTGAGTCGGGCGAAACATTGGGTACATTGGGCATGTCGGAACTTGACGAGGCGATTGCTCGACAAACACACAAATTTCTTTCTTCGCGCGATGAAGCAAAGACATTCAGAGTTGAAGAATTGGCGCCGGACTTGAAAGATTTACAAGATGTCCTTTTGTTATTTGAACGAATTGAAGCTGAACCGCGTTTAGTTGTCGCCGGCGCCGGTCATGTGGGCGCATCGCTGGCGCGGCTGGGCGCATTAGTTGGTTATCGCGTCACGCTGATTGATGACCGCGGCGAGTTCGTTAAGCGCGAACTCTTTAGTTCGGAAAAGGACCTAAGCATCCAATTGATTCTTGCCGAGGGTTGGTCCGACGCCATGAGAGAAGCAATCGGTAATGGCCGCGGTGTTTCCGTGGCTATAGTCACGCGCGGGCATAAACAGGACGAAGATTGCCTGCGTGCTGCGATCGCTACGAATCCGAATTATATCGGCATGATCGGAAGCAAGCGGCGTACGAACATTGTGCTCGCCAAATTGCGTGAAGAAGGCGCGGATGAAGATAAGTTACGTAAAGTGCGCGCGCCGATTGGCCTGGATATCGGTGCAATTTCCCCTGAGGAAGTCGCGCTTGCGGTTCTGGCCGAGATCGTTGCTGAACGTCGCGGAGGTTCCGGCACACCACTTTCCGAATGGCGTCGCAGTTAATTTCTACTTCGCAAGTACTCTGGCGGCAAGGGATTTTTTTCGTCTTCGCCTTGCCAGAAAATCGTTACAATCCACCAACGCTTCCCATCGTTCATCAATTGAATGCTATTAATGCCGCGCTGAAAAGGCTTTGCATCCTCTTTTGCATGTCGTGATTCGTACGTGCTGAAAACGTGCGCGATGTTGCCGAACCGTTCCAGGCGACGTGAGACTTCGCGCTCGAAAAACCCTTCTGTCTCCAGGCGAGGGCCCGCACGCTGAACGTAGTCTTCGACAGTTAAAACTCGCGAGCTGACTTCACCGGTTGGGTGGGAGCCGGTGGGGATCAAGCGCGCGCCGGAAATAAAGAGCGGGCGAAACCGATTCCAGTCCCGCTTTCTCGCTGGGCCGGAAATCACATCGTAAAGCGCCGCAACGATCGAATTTATTGTAGCGACGTCGGCAGGAATAGCTACGGGCGCCGCCGGCGCGGCTTGTGCAGGCATCTGTGAAGATCGCGGAGGAGCCCAGGTTGTTAAGAAAGCGGTCAGCCGTTCCAGATTGTAGGATTTTCCGCTCTCAAGGACATTCGTGTTCTGAGACTGCAAGAGCTTGCCATCAGACTGGAGTACGAAAAGGTGGGGGTAGCCTGGAATTGAAGGATATTGAGAAAGCAGTTCCTGGTTTTGGTTTTCTTCACTGAAGTTAATTTTCAAGGTGACAAAGTTCTCATCGCGAAGACGGATAAGGTTCGGATTTGCTTCAAAGAATCGATCCAGCGTGTGGCACCAACTGCACCATTCTCCACCCACTTCCAGAAGAATACGTCGATTGCTTCGTTGCGCCTCCCTGATTGCATCCTGAATGTCTTGAGCGACACTCCTTTTGGGATCATAGGCGGAAACTGGAACGTACTTCTCAACCGAAGGCGCAGCTTGACCCAGCGCCGTCATGGTCAGACCGATTGTAATTAGTATGAGTGAAAGCAAATGGTGCTTTGTCTTAACAAAAGAGCATACGATCTTCATTGTGCAATCTCCCGGTCGGGCTATTTGTGAGCCGAACTACTGCGATTAAAGCATGAGTGCATTTTGAGTGGCAAAGTTGTCGTCCGTCTGGCTTCGGGCTCTACCTGTCTGTTTGGAACAGAAGCACGCGCAATGGTATTAACATTATTCATGTCCACGGAAGTACAAGTCCAAGCCGAACGCGGTCGCAGTGTGGGTGAAATGTTTCGAGCCCTGCGGCACCGCAATTTTCTGCTGTTCTGGTCTGGCGCTTTTCTTTCAAACACCGGCACGTGGATGCAGGCTGTCGCCCAGGGTTGGCTGGTGCTGCAGCTGTCGAACTCGCCTTTCTGGTTAGGCCTCGATGCATTTATGGCAACAGCGCCTGGATTGGTTTTCACGCTGGCCGGCGGCGTCTTTGCCGATCTCGTGGATCGGCGAAAGCTTTTGATCTATTCGCAGATCATTGCCGGTTTCGCTGCGTTGACCTTAGGCACTCTGGTTGTAACCGGTGTAGTAAAGGTTTGGATGATTCTGGCGCTTTCGTTTGTTACCGGCTCTTGCATGTCAATAGCGGGACCGTCTTACCTGGCGCTCGTATTTGATCTGGTGGGAAGGGACGATCTCGCGAATGCGATAGCACTAAATTCGACACAGTTCCAGTTGGCGCGAGCCTTGGGACCGGTTTGCGCCGGAATAGGATTCAAGGTCTTTGGTCTGGCGGGTTGCTTCTTTGCCAACGGACTATCATTCGCCGCAGTCGTAACCGGGCTGGCGATGGTTCGATACGATGAACACAACAAGCCGAATCTCGCTTCCGGCCGCTCGATCAAAGACAGGCGCGCGTTTGTCCAGGATTTGGTCGAAGGCTTTCGTTATGTGGGCCGTCGTCCGCGTGTGTCGATGCTCTTGACGATTTCAGCAGTTACCAGTCTGTTCGGCGCGCCCTATATTTCCATGACGCCGGTCTTCGCGCGCGACATTTTTCATCTGGGCGAAACCGGTCTCGCCTTGTTGATGGGTATGGCCGGGGCCGGTGCGCTGTTTGGCGCATTATTTTTGGCTTACCTTGGAGACTTTCGACGCAAGGGTTGGTTCGTTTTGGGCGGCGACTTTGCCTTTGCAATTTGCCTGGTCGTTTTTTCGCTTTCTACTAACATCAAAGTCTCGCTGATTTTTCTGTTCGCGCTCGGTTTCGCAATTGTCGGTTCGGTCGCCGTCACGAACACGCTCTTGCAAAAGCTGGTCACTGACGAGATGCGTGGCCGCGTGATGAGTATGTTCATGCTTTCGTTTATCGGAGCCATGCCGATCGGCAATCTGGTTGCAGGTACCGCATCTTATCGTTTTGGCGCGCCGCACACTCTGGCGGCTGGCGGCACGATCATTGCCGTTTTCGTCGCCGTAATCATGCTGCGCAGCCCAAAGTTACGTGAACTCTGAGATTGGCTGCACGCTTTAGCGCTTTTTGTTAAATTAGGATTGGTGTGCAAAACTTCTCGGTGGAAACGATGAAATCGAAAACGAGGTATTCAGCATTCCTGACAGTCGCGGTCATGTTTTCAACCACCGCCGTCATTTGCCTTGCGCAAACCGGTTGGATTAGTAAGCGGATTGGCACCGGCGGCAAAGATCTGAACGCGGTCTATTTTGTCGACTCGAAACGAGGCTGGGTGGGCGGCGACAACGGGTTTTTCAGCCACACCGAAGACGGCGGCACCACGTGGGACCAGCGCTCAATCGGCACCGATCGTGCGATTAATGATATCTACTTCACGAGCAAAGAATCGGGATTTGTTCTGGCGGGCGGCAGTATCTTTGAAACCAGCGATGGCGGGTATAGGTGGCGTGAAGCCCACAGATTTTCACCCACGGAATTCGAAGGAGCCACGCCTGAGCTCTACAGTCTGCGCTTCAACGGCAAGAAGCGAGGATGGGTAGTTGGCTCGGTAAGCCGCGGCGATACCATCATCAACAGCATTCTCGCTATCACCCGAGACGCCGGCGCGAGTTGGCAGATATTGCACGCCGAGACTCAGAAAGAATTGATTCATATCGATTTTGTAGATGAAAAGCATGGATGGACCGTAGGAGCCGCGGGCACGATTCTGCACACGGACGACGGGGGCGAAACGTGGGCGAAACAGAATTCCGGAACCACAGTGGCGCTTTATCATGTCGATTTCCGCAATGAGCGCCAGGGTTGGACAGTGGGCGAGCGGGGCACAATTCTCAGGACAGATGATGGAGGCCAAACCTGGATCCGCATGAGTTCTCCAGTCAGTTCCACTCTATTAAGCGTTCAGTTTGTTAGCGAAGACGACGGTTGGATTGTTGGTCGCAGCGGCGTCATTCTTCGTTCAGGCAATGGCGGCCGAACCTGGTTGGATCAAGAGAGCACTACGAAGCAGAACCTGTACGCTCTATTCATAAATAAGAAGAACGGTTGGGCCGTGGGAAGTGACGGATTGATACTTCGATACGAGAAATGATATCGAAATAGCTCGGCGGTAACTTTCACGATTTAAAATGGGTCTTATTAGACGATTGCTAATGAAATTGCGGCTGAGGAGCAGCGCTTCTGATCGCCATCCGATCAGAGTTTTTCTGCTGGAAGACGATGAGCGTCGTTGCGATTGGTTCGCCCGGCGATTCAAGGGCGACGAGCTGGACATTGCCTGTGATGTGTCGCAGGCGAAAGAGTTGTTGGAGAGTCGAACTTATGATTCGATTTTTCTTGATCACGATCTCATGCCTGAGCACTACGGCTCCAGCACGGCTGATGACGAACGCACCGGCTACGCGATTGCGTCATTTCTGGCGTCACGACCCGATTTGCAACGCGCCGCAACGATTATGGTCCACAGCTTTAATGCGGATGGGGCTATGCGCATGGTGGAAGAACTTCGGCGTGCCGGCAGACAAGCGGAGTACATTCCATTTCATTTTTTAGAGGAGCGGATAAAGAATTACTGGCCACGATAAAGCCGAAAACCGTCAACCGTACCAGGCAATCGCGGTTCTGTTTACTCCCCCGCAGGTCCCTGCGTGAGCACCCGTTCTCCGCGGCTCTGAGTCGTCACTCTTTTCTCCTGCCCCGATGCCAGACCGGCAGAGGTCAACAACATCGCACAACCACACAATGCCCGTCCTTAAGTTAATGGGCCAAGACGTAAACAAAAGATGCTGTTCGGAAGCAAATCAAAACCGAACCTCACGCAGGCGAGGTGCGGCTTCGATTAGGATTGATCCTGCGTTACGGTCTTAATTGAATGTTACCCGATTCGATTGGTTGCATCGGGAAATCACCCAACTGGTTACCTTGACAAAGTGCCGGATCGCCCTGCGTGTTGGGATCATCATCAAAGAAGAACACCAAACTGATTTGATCGTTATCCCTTCCGGGCTCTCCATTATCCTGAACAGAGAAATAAACCGCATCGACGAGGCTTGGATCATTTGTTCGGCGCGTCAGGCCGCCGAAAAATGCAACATTGCCGATCACTTTCATGCACCGGATATCTATCTGAAGCTGGTATCTCTGCCCCTTGGCGTTTTCGAAAGCCGGATTGTCGAGAATGGCATTGCCCTTGGCTGTGCCGTCTGAAAGTTGTCGCGCGCTGAACGCGAATTGACGTCGCACCAGATCACCGTTTTCGTCTTCCACTAGAAGTATTCCTTCGCCGTTGGCCGCGGCGCCGCTCTGAGCTGTCGACTTCGGCGCGAACATGAATCCCGCAACTACCAACGCAAGAATTGCCACCAACACCCAAACGAGTTTAGGTCTGATCGCTCCCATAGTTGATACTCCTTTCTCTCCCTCTCTCTTTCTTACAGTTTGAGTGCAGATATTAGGGGGGTTACTACACGCGTGCAAGGGACTCTGTAGGCATATTGGACACCAAAGACCTGAGATGTCAAGGCGCGGGTTCAACAAAGTTTGATATCGTTGGCCAGAGGTAAATGCAGTAGCAACTTTCCTTTCCTTGTCATGGCCCGCACACCAGGTCTGGCGCCTTACAGTCCGGTGCAGGGTGTCCAGCACCCTTGGGATGGACGGACGCCGTTAGCCAAGACAAGCCTCTGCACGCAGTTAGGTTTTTGGAACGTATCGGAACGTATTCGGGTGATGACCGACATGTAAGTGCTTGAAAAGATGATGGCCAGGGACGGAATCGAACCGCCGACGCCGACCTTTTCAGGGCCGCTTACCGATTTGCGGAAGTGGTTTGAAATCAATGGATGTAACTGAGCCTGAAGGGCTTATGGCATAAGTAATTTAGGATGGTTTAGGATGCTCGGGGCCGTTTTAGGGTCTTCGATGTTCGCGTATTGTTCGCGCCCGCTGAGTCTCACTATCGCACGCCTTCGTCGATCAATTGGCCTTGAATGAGTCTTCCTGTGCGTAAGGTAGTACCGCTGATCAGACAGGTAGTATCCACTGACGTTTCAGCAGTCAAAGCAAGTTACGTATGGATTGGTAGGAACGCGTATCCCCTCATCTTCCCCTCATTTTAATAGGTCAATCTCGCAGGAAGTAGGAGCCTTTAGACTCTGCCGTTGTTATCCTAAGAACTTGAAGAGCATTCTCGACGAGAGCGAGCCGCTGCATCAGACTCGCTTGGCAGCATCACTCTTGGGTTTGAAAAGATCGGTTCGTATTGCGCCGCCCACCAATATAGCACTTGCACTGGAATCGGTTCCAACGTTTATGATGGCGGCTTGCTGGATAATTTGATTCGAGACTTTGCTCGTTCATGGGAGTTAATGATGGCTATTCTTGTAACAGGCGGCGCAGGCTACATTGGCAGTGTAATGGTCGAGAAATTGTTGGAACGCGGCGCCTCAGTAGTCGTACTCGACGATCTCCGTCGTGGACATCGGGCAGCCGTTAGCGCCAGCGTTCCTTTTTATCAGGGTCGAGTTGGGGACCGGCAACTGGTGCAATCTATTTGTGATGAACATGAAATCGAGTCATGCATTCACTTTGCCGCGCTGGCTTACGTCGGTGAATCCGTAACCCATCCAAAACTATATTTCGAGAATAACGTCGAGCAGGGCTTCGCGCTGCTTGATACTCTGGTTGCTGCCGGTGTTCGTCGCTTCGTATTCTCCTCGACTTGTGCCACGTACGGAGAACCGAAAAGGATTCCGATCGATGAGCAACACTCACAGCGCCCCACCAATCCCTACGGATGGTCCAAGCTCATCATGGAAAAACTTCTACAAGCGTACGACGACGCATTCGGACTCAAGTTTGTTGCGCTCAGATATTTTAATGCGGCCGGCGCCACGACAACCGTTGGCGAGCACCACGAACCCGAGACCCATCTAATTCCTAATGTCTTGTCGGTCGCGCTTGGAAAGAACAGCTACGTTTCTGTCTTCGGCAAACAGTATTCGACGCCTGACGGCACTGCAATTCGTGATTACATTCACATCGCCGATCTTTGTGACGCGCATCTTTTGGCGCTGGAATACTTGCAGAATGGCGGCGCGTCTGAATGGCTCAATTTGGGAAATGGGCGTGGCTACTCAGTGAATGAAGTAATCAACACGGCGCGGCGAGTAACTAATTGCGAGATCGAACTGAGGATTGAGCCGCCGCGGCCTGGTGATCCCTCGCGTTTGGTTGCTGATGCTCGGAAAGCGCGACAAGTTCTGGGTTGGAACCCGAAATACACTGAACTCGAAGCAATCATCCGAACGGCTTGGGATTGGCACCGAGCGCATCCGGAAGGTTACGAGAAATGATTACCAATAATGATGGACCAACCTTCGAATCTGACGATCGTAAATCTCGCTGACCGCCCGCATAGTCTCATCAGTTAAGAGGGGAAAGTCTGCGGCGTGGGCGTTGTCTTCAACTTGCGCCGCACGCTTGGCGCCCGGTATCGCGCAGGTCACCGCGTCGAACATCAGAATCCAGCGCAAGGCGAACTGAGCCATGGTCATTCCCTCCGGCACAAGGGAACGTAAGTCTTCAACGGCCTGCAAACCCGTTTCATAATCAACGCCGGAAAATGTCTCGCCGCGATCGAACGACTCGCCATGGCGATTGAAGGCGCGATGATCGTCCGCTGCAAACTGCGACTGCGCCATAAGTTTCCCCGTCAACATCCCTGAAGCCAGCGGCACGCGCGCCAGGATTCCTACCTTTCTTCTTTTTGCCTCGCTGAAGAATAGTTCCGCAGGACGTTGGCGAAAGATATTGAAGATGATCTGAACTGTCTGCACGCCAGGATACTCAATCGCCTTCAGCGCCTCTTCAACTTTCTCGACGCTCACGCCGTAGTAGCGGATCTTGCCCTCCTTGACGAAGTCATCCAACGCTTCGAACAACTGCGGATTGTAATAAACCTCGGTCGGGGGACAATGCAGTTGCAGCAGGTCAGGCGTGTCGGTTTCAAGATTCTGCAAACTGCGATCGATGAAAGCACTCAGGTTCTCGCGCGTATAGCCGGACGCAACGTGCGGCTCCAGCCGTCGCCCGGCTTTGGTCGCGACGATAATCTCTTCGCTCCGTTCACGCTTGAGCCGTGCCAGCAAACGCTCGCTGCGCCCGTCGCCATAAACATCGGCAGTGTCGAAAAAGTTCACGCCCAAATCCACGGCCCGGTGCAACGCCGCCAGTGATTCGCGATCGTCGACATCTCCCCACGCGCCGCCGATAGCCCAGGAGCCAAAACTAATCTCAGAAACTCTCCAGCCAGTTCGGCCCAGTTCTCGATACTTCATAGCTGCCGCCTTTGCGTGAAATTGGTTATTCAATTCGGAACCAGTCGTAATCGGTGTGACCCATTTCGGATGCCGGCGTCTTGCCAACTGCGAAGATGCCGACTTTCGCTCCTATCCATCGGCCCTGACGCGCCTTGAATGATTGTCCGAGTGGAACAAACGTCTTTCCGTCTGTACTAAAGCTGAAACTGCAAACGGCCTTTTCCTCGACTCTCACACGCAGCCAGAAAGTGCTGCCTTCCAGTTTGACTGCGGCTGTCTCCTTTTCGGTTGAGCCCTTATCCGCGTCCTGACAAATCGTCTGCGAGATATAAAGGCCATCCGATTTCTTCTGTGCCGACAGATACGCGTAATCCAAACCCATAATGATGAGTCCGGTGCGCTCGCCATCATTGCGCGCAGTGAATGTGACCTTCGTAGTGGCGGTGAAAGCCTGTGCGGGAAATTTCTGGAGTACCAGATTTGGGACGTCCCAAAAATTTCTGGCGTCGCTCGGCAACGGCACAGTCAACAACCTCAAAAAGCCGTATGCCGCGGAAGGGAAGGCCCAGCTCAACTGGGGATTGGCCTGCCATTGCCACTGAAAGCCGAGCCTTTGCTCATTGAATTCATCCGAATCCGCCGGAGTAGCGATCGGATATGACCTCGCGACATTTGGTTTTCGATTGTTAAGAACTGGTTCACCAGTTCCGTCACTGTTTGGACTGACGCCGATAATCGGCCAATCATTCACCCATTTCATCGGCTGTAGATGGACCACTCGACCATAGGCGCCTTTATCTTGAAAATGAATGAACCATGATTCGCCGGTTTGCGTTTCGACCCACGCGCCTTGATGCGGTCCGTTGATGTTGGTTTTACCTTGGGCCAGAACCACTCTGCGTTCGTATGGGCCATAGATATTCTTTGAGCGAAGCGCTAACTGCCAGCCCGATTCGACGCCTCCTGCCGGAGCGAAAATGTAGTAGTAGCCATTCCGCTTATACAGTTTCGGGCCTTCGACCGTTGGATCCTGCTCGTGGCCGTCGAAAACCATCGCGCTATCGTCGAGTAGCTTCGTGCCGTCTTCGCTCATGCGACTCAACACCAGAATGCTTTTGATTCCCGCGCGGCTGCGGGCGAACGCACTGACCAAATATGCCTTACCATCGTCATCCCAAAACGGACACGGATCGATCCAGCCTTTTGCTGCCTTAATCAACAGCGGTTCAGACCAGGGGCCGGCGGGATCTTTCGCCTTTATCAGATAGATTCCGTAGTCGGGATCCGGATAGAAGATGTAAAACTCGGAATTGTGATAGCGGATCGCGGGCGCCCACACGCCGTTTCCGTGCTGTGGTTTGCTAAACACATCGAGTGGCGGCTGGCGCGGCAATGCATGGCCGATGATGGTCCAGTTCACCAGATCGCGTGAATGAAGAATGGGCAAGCCCGGCACAGCATTGAAGCTGGACCCGACCAGATAGAAATCATCGCCAACTCGGACGACATCGGGGTCCGAATAATCGGCATGAAGAATCGGGTTTCGATATGTGCCATCGCCGTTATCCGCAATCCAGACCTTTGAAGCGGATGTTTGCGCAGTTGCGCGTACGGAAAGAAAGATCAGCAATAAGAGCAGATGAACAACAGCAGGCTTCCTGGTTAGATCAGATTGCATACGGGCAAATAAGCCGCGAGATTAGGTCGCGGCGCTTTTTGAGTCAAGATCATCTCAGAAAGAGTACTCGTTCAGCTTGAATACGAATGTCATGCGTCACTATAAGCCATCTTTAGATGGCTTTCCCGCAGGGTTCCTAGACCAGCGCTTTGAGCGCTGGGCCAGGGGGCCAGACAACGACACTCTTTATGAGCGCGCTTTAGCGCGCTTCAGGTGTGGGGTGCTTTAGCAATCATTACTAAGGCCGTTGAAACGGCCTTTTGGGTTCGTCCGTACCTGGCCCCAGCCGTAAACGGCTGGTCTAAGAACCCTGCGGGCAAGCCACCTGAAGGCGGCTAAAGAACCGCGTCTTCTGCACCGCACGTTAACATTGCATTGAGTCAAACTGAACCAGTATCTCAGAAAGCTATGTTCACGACACCCAAAGTTGTGTTAAGAAAAGGCGTCGCTTAAGGTGATCATTATTCATGCGATTTCTTGGCATCGATGTCGGAACGGGCGGCACACGCGTCTTGTTGATTGACGCTGAAGGTCGAGTTACGACGTCGGCGACAGTCGAACACCTGCCTTTTTCTTCGCCAGAAACTGGTTGGGCTGAGCAAGACCCGCGCGATTGGTGGCGCGCTGCGACGCTGGCGATTCGTGATGTGCTCTCCAAGGTTAACGCTCTATCCGGCGCTGCGACCGCTATTCGAATGATCGTTTTCGCCTGATTTGACATTTTTCAATTGTCATTTACCATGCAAACGCAAAAATGGGAGGGGAGATGAACCTAAGAAGACTGTCGTCGCATATCGTCTATGGATTGGTCTGCGGCCTGCTGATCGCGAGCGCCGTACTAGTTGGAGCTTGTAAGCAAGGCGGCGCTGGCAAACGTTACAAGCTTGCCTTTGTAACCAACAATGCTTCTGACTTCTGGACGATTTCCCGCAAGGGGACGGAAAAGGCCGCGGCGGAACTTCCGAACGTAGAGATTGACTTTCGGATTGATTCAGACGGCACCGCCGCCGAACAACAGCGCATCGTCGACGATCTGCTGGCAAAGGGAGTGAACGGCTTTGCGATCAGCCCTGTCGATCCAGTCAATCAAACGCAAATGCTAGATCGGGCGGCGCAACAGGCGCTGGTGGTGACGCAGGATAGCGACGCTCCCAACAGCAATCGTGCATGCTACATCGGGACTGACAACGTTGCTGCCGGACGTCAGGCGGGGGGCTTAATAAAAGAAGCTCTACCGCAGGGCGGAAAGATTATGATCTTTGTCGGCAGCCTCGATGCAGCGAACGCCCAGCAACGATATCAGGGGATCAAGGAAACACTACAAGGATCGAACATACAGATCGTGGATGTCCGCACCGACAGCACCGACCGGGTGCGCGCCAAGTCAAATGCTGCAGACACTCTGGTGCAGTATTCGGACATTGCCGCCCTGGTAGGACTTTGGTCGTACAACGGGCCGGCGATCGTCGGCGCTGTGCGGGACGCAGGAAAGGTCGGCAAAGTGAAAATCATCGCCTTTGATGAAGAGGACGAAACGCTGAACGGAATTCGAGATGGAGCAATCTATGCCACAGTCGTGCAGCAGCCATTCGAGTTTGGTTATCAGTCGATGAAATTGATGGCTAAGATTCTCGATGGCGATCGCTCGGGCATTCCCGCGAGCAAACAAATCTTTGTGCCGACGTTGGCGATCAACAAGGAACAGGTGGACGACTTCGCAAAGAAGATCAATCAATTGCGCGGTCGCTAGACGAACGCATGGGTATGCCTAACCCAATCCTCGAAATGTCCGGCATCAGCAAGCGCTTTCCGGGTGTGATTGCGCTTGAACAGGTGAACCTCGATATTTTTCCGAACGAGGTAGTCGCGCTGATCGGTGAAAATGGCGCCGGCAAGTCAACCTTGATGAAGATCCTCGGCGGAGTGATCCAACGGGACGCAGGCACAATTCGACTCGACGCAGAAGAGATCGAGATCCATTCGCCGAGCGAGGCCAGCAGGCGTCGCATCGAATTCATTCATCAGGAGCTGAGCGTTCTCGATAACCTGGACGTAGCAGCGAATATCTTTCTGCATCGCGAACCGACGAAGGGCGGCTTCCTAAAGTTAATCAACCGCCAGCAACTTTATCGCGAAGCCGACGCCTTACTGCTGAAACTCGGCCTCGACATTTCGAGTCGCACCCCGCTGGCGAAGCTCTCGCTGGCGCAACAGCAGTTAGTGGAGATCGCCCGAGCCATTTCAGCGGGCGCGCGCATCCTCATCATGGACGAACCGACGTCGAGTCTCACGCTCACGGAAACGCGCCGGCTGCTGGATATTGTCAGGGATTTGAAGGCCCACGAAGTAAGTATTATCTACATTTCGCATCGCCTGCACGAGGTCGAAGAGATTGCCGATCGTGCCGTCGTGTTGCGCGATGGATGGAACGTCGGAGCGCTGGCGCACGGCGAGATTGATCATGATCACATGGTCCGAATGATGGTCGGTCGCGACCTGAAAGATTTTTTCAAATCCGGTAATGGCGGCCTCTCAAAGGCAACTGACCGCGAATGGTTCTCGGTGCATAACCTGCGCACTCTGCGATATCCGCACATCGCTGTCTCTTTCACTGTTGGTCGCGGCGAAGTACTGGGATTCGCCGGACTAGTTGGCGCGGGACGGTCGGAAGTGGCGCGAGCGATCTTCGGCATCGACGCGACGACCGAAGCCCAGGTCGCACTTGGGGGCGAAGACCTGCAAATCTCCGCGCCGCGAGACGCCATCAGAAGAGGTATCTATTTGGTCCCTGAAGATCGGCGAATGTGCGGCCTGATCGTTGATTTCAATGTGCGCGAGAACATCTCGCTCCCGGGCATGGATCGATATTCCACTGCGGGTTTGATTAGCCCGGAAAAGGAAACTGCGGCCGCCAGGCGCGCCTGCAAGACAATCAATATCAAAACGCCTTCGCCGGAAATGAAGGCGGCGAACCTCAGCGGCGGAAACCAACAGAAGGTCGTACTCGCAAAGTGGCTCGAGCTTTCGCCTAAGGTTCTCATCTTCGATGAACCGACGCGAGGCATCGACGTGGGCGCTAAGTCCGAAATCTACGCGTTGATTCGGAAACTGGCAGGCGAAGGGGTTTCGGTTATTGCGATCAGCAGTGAGATGGAAGAAGTGCTCGGCATCAGCGATCGGATCGCAGTCATGCACGAAGGGAAGATTACCGGCATTTTGGACCGGCCGCAGTTCAGCGAAGAAGCGGTCATGCGACTGGCGACTGGCAGCAGTCTCAACTGACCAGGAGAAAGAAATTGAAAACTCAAAATTGAAAACCGACAATTGCAAATTTTGACTGTCCAAGAATCCTTGTTGGTGGTAGCGCACGCGTACCGAGCTGCGCAGCAATTTAGAATTTTTAGTTTGCAATTTTCATTTTGCAATTCCGAACACTCTGGCTGAGGCTAACCAGATCATGAAGAAAGAACTCGGCATCTTCGTTTTGCTCATCGTTCTTTGCGTGATCGTGTCGCTAATCAATCCGAACTTTCTGCTGGCGATCAATCTGCAAAACCTGGCCCGGCAGATCGGCGCGTTCGGTATCTTCAGCATTGGACTAGGACTAGTCATCATCACCGGTGGGATCGAGCTTTCGGTTGGTTCGATGATGGCGTTACTCGGCGTGCTGATGTCGATGATGCTGACCGAATGGAAACTCGGCGTGATCATCGCCGTGATCGCGTGCGCCGGGATTGCGATGTTTCTTTCGTTCATCCATGGATTGCTGATTACGCGTGTCAACATGCAGCCGTTCATTGTCACTCTGTGCGGGCTCCTGTTTTATCGTGGCCTGGCCCGCTTCATCACCAAAGATGAAACGAAAGGGTTCGGCACCGTAGGAGGTCTGGATTTCCTTCGTTTCCTGGCCAACGGCAAT
>WNGE01002315.1_pt1 | contig 23422 bp, 21 predicted proteins | sample 5400651 | NCBI WGS metagenome assembly WNGE01 (sample SAMN13153370, study PRJNA577476) | soil metagenome | isolation source: 60 cm soil or saprolite under grassland replicate 2 | place: USA:California | collected 2016-06-15
GAAAGCTGCTCACACAGCATTTTCGACAACGTTTAGCGCCCAACACCATTGTGTAATCACTCAAGTATGAAAGTCTCGAGGTTGGGAAGGGTGGCTTGCCCCCGCCGCGACCGGGGTTAGAATGCGGCTGAGTTTTCACTCAGTCTCTATGGCCCCCGGTTCTAACTTTGTACGGCGCCGATTTTCCTTGAGTGAAGCTACGAGAGGCTGCGCTATAATCGGGCCTCGCTTTGAGCGCTTCCCTTCCCAAGGAGAAAAACAATGGCTAATGCGCCGGCACTCTTCCGCCTGGTTCTGCAAGTTGATGATCTCGATAGAGCATCGGACTTTTATGCAAAGCTACTGGACGATCCAGGAAGAAGAATCCCGCGCGCCTCACGTCACTACATCGATTGTGGGCCAGTAATCCTGGCGTTGGTAAATGTTGCGGCAGGTGGTGAGGAAGCGAAACCGATTCCCGACTACATCTATTTCGCGGTTGCCGATCTCGAGAAAGTTTATGCGCGAGCAAGTGACTTAGGATGTCTTTCAACTGAGGACGTGCATGGCGCCAGCGCAGGCGAGATAGTGGTGCGACCATGGGGCGAACGCTCATTCTACGTAAAAGACCCATGGGACAACGGACTTTGCTTCGTGGACGATAAAACGCTCTTCACCGGCCGCTGAGAAGCAGCCAGCCGGGGAATTCCTTGCTGACCACAATAACAATCCGAAGGATGTACGACGTTCGCTGGCTGCGCTTTAGCATACGGGTAAGCACGAGCGTCGTCTGTGGCATGCTTGTAGCCGCTGTCGGCACAGCTTCTCCGTGTGCGCGATTGAAGACGCAGCCGGACGCGTGGGTCGCGGCCAGGGTGGATGAGCTCGTGCGGGCGGCTCGCGACGCTTATGAAAGCGATAAAGCAATTCCCGCTTATGAGAGAGTGCTTGACGGAATCACCGACGTGATTCGTCAATGCCGCCTAACCGAGGATAACGACTTCAGCAGCCGCTATCGCGCCTTTGTCGAGTACGTCGAAACCGTTTCTCTTGATCGTCAACAGGATCATGAGCTCGGTTTCCTCGTGCCCGATGAACAGTATTTTGCGGAGACTCGTCAGTTTGTAGAGATTCCTGAGTTTCTTCTGGAGCAAAACTTTCTGCGATCTGTCAGCCGTTATGAGACGTTGGCGCGCGCAAAATCCTTCCTGCGACAAATTAACGCAATCAGAGATCCTGCGGATCAACTCATCTTCTTCAGCTACCAATCGCGACACCTGGGTACGCCCGATAATGACGCGAGTCATCGGCGGCTCTTGATTGTGGTCCCGGGGAATGCGGCGGAGGGATTGCCGGATAAATGGGTGCAGTTTGGAGTTACGGATCCGGGAATGCGCGGGCGCGTGCGCAATGTATCAATAGTGTCGGCAGTGCCGGGCTCGACAGGGACGTTCAACGCTTACTTTAAAGACTTTTACCGCAGCTATCGGCGAGATGGTTCGATCAGCATGAAGGGACGCTGGGAGCTGGGTGAGGGCGATGATAACTGCACGCAATGTCACAAAAGCGGCATTCTCCCTATCTTCCCCGTACGCGGTTCTGTTAGTGAAACCGAGCAAGAGGCTTTGCTGGCAGTCAACAAGCGTTTTCTCAGTTACGGATCGCCGCGTTTTGGTAGTTACCTGGACGGAAGAAAACTTGGGCCAGGACTAAGCTCCGCGACTGCTGGAGATCGTAAGCAACGTTTCGGTGTGCGCTTTGACAAGACGCCGGCGGCAAATGCCATGGTCTGTTCATCCTGTCATAACGCCGAGCGTCTGGGAGCGCTAAACTGGCCAATGGATAAGATTCTGATCAGCTCGTTCATAAAGGGAGGCCAAATGCCCATAGGCCATCAATTAAAAGTTTCAGATCGGCGCGACCTCTATGCAAAACTGATCCAGGAGTATTTCGCAATTGACGAAGACAATCCCGGCATTCTGAAGTCGTGGTTGCTGGGGCGATAAGCGATGACCAGGAATCGTATGGAAGCATTTAGCGACGGGGTGATTGCCATTATCATCACCATCATGGTGCTGGAATTGAAAGTGCCCCGCGCAGCCGATCTCACGGCGCTCGCGCCACTGCTTCCTGTATTTTTGAGTTACGTACTCAGCTTCGTCTTTCTGGGCATCTACTGGAACAATCATCATCACCTGTTGCATGCGGTGGAACACGTTGACGGCCGCATCCTATGGGCAAATCTGCACCTGCTGTTCTGGCTATCATTGACGCCATTTGTAACCGCCTGGATGGGCGAGAACCATTTTGCCCGCGGACCGGTGGCTCTCTATGGAACGGTATTGTTGTTTGCGGCGGTCGCTTATTTCATACTTGTGCGCGCGCTCCTCTCTCGCCACGGGCCTGATTCCGTTTTAGCGACTGCACTGGGCGGAGATTTCAAAGGTAAGATATCAATGGTCATCTATCTGGTGGCCATTCCGCTCGCTTTTGTTAAGTGGTGGCTCGCTTGCGCTTTGTACGTGCTGGTGTCGATCATGTGGCTGGTTCCTGATCGGCGCATCGAAAAGACTTTGACTGAATAAAAACAAAACATCGACGAAAAAGCAAAAGTTCAACTCCAACTCAAATCAGAACCGCGAGCCGTAGCGCTTGAGTTGAAACGCTAAAGAGCCTGCGTGAGCAAGACTCTGGCGTCGTGGGTCGACAAATACGGAACCGGGATCGATGTAGCGACCGGGTCCTGGCAAGCAAGTTGGACTTTACTCGTAGCGATTAGATTAGGAACAAACTCGGTTCGGTTATCCAAGTTGATCTTGAGACCCATTCGCTACCGGGGCTGTTTGAAAACTAAAAGTTGATCAGCATCGAAAGAAGAGCGGGGGCAAGCCACCTTCCCGACCTCGAGACTTTCAAACTTGCTCGAGTTGCGCAAAGACTTGAAAGCTTCGCACACAGCATTTTCGACAACGTTTAGCGCCCAACACCATTGTGTAATCACTCAAGTATGAAAGTCTCGAGGTTGGGAAGGGTGGCTTGCCCCCGCCGCGACCGGGGTTAGAATGCGGCTGCGTTTCCACACAGTCTCGATAGCGACCGGATGCCCGATCCGCGAGGAGCCGTCACGATATCGGCGCTTTGATGCGGTAGTCTATATCGCACACAGCATCCGGTCGCAAGTGCACCCGGCTTCGTATTTGTCGATCCACGTTGCCGAAGTCCGTGCTTAATGCGGCCGCGCGCGCATTGAACGGCTTGTTTAGCGCAGCTTGAATCCGGTCGCTACCACCACCCCAGCCGGGCTGCCCGTCTGGGGACCCCGGTCCGCTCCCGGTTCCGTATTTGTCGACCCACGACGCCAGAGTCTTGCTCACACAGGCTCTCTAGCGTTTCAACTCAAGCACGGTAGCGACCGGGTGCTTGCTCCGCAACCAAACTTCAAGTTGCTTCGCGCATTGATCCTCGACCCGATTTCGCATGCGGGCGTCCGGTCGCTTACCGTTCCCGGTTCCGTATTTATCGAACAGCGATCCCGGTCTCCTGGCTTAGGGCGGTAGCGACCGACGGCTCGCTTTGCGACGAAATGTCAGGTTACTTTGCACATTTGATGCGGTAGCCAATTTCACACGCGGTTCTCAGTTCTGATAGTAATCTCCTTCTGAGGTGGCGGCCTATACATCAACTCCGGATTGAATTAGACTTCGGCGTGAAACCGCCTGACGCCCGTGCCAGTTCCACAAATCCGCTTGCCGGGCCTGGGCAGACTTAGCTGCAAAGCGCTGCTATTCCCTCGACATAGTGAATCGCGTTATGACTTACGACACTTCTAGAACCAAGCTCTCTAAAGAGTCTCAGTCTGCCAGGGACCAGTCAGATGATAAGTTTCTGGTAGTCGGCCTCGGCGCTTCAGCAGGTGGCATCCACGCGTTAAAAGAATTTTTCAGGGGGGTGCCCAAAGAGAGCGGCATCGCCTATGTCGTCATCCTGCACATGTCACCTGAACACGAAAGCAAGCTGGCCGAGATTCTTCAAATCACCAGTCTCATCCCAGTAACGCAGATTAAGGAGCGCGAGAAGATTGAGCCTAACCACGTCTACGTCATTCCACCAGATCAGAATCTGGCGATGGCTGACGGTCACCTGACGCTCACCAACAAGATTGGCGCCCTGGAAAGGCGCTCGCCTGTAGATCTCTTCTTTCGCACCTTAGCTGAAGCAAATGAGGAATGCAGTGTCTCCGTCATTCTTTCGGGTACCGGTGCAGACGGCTCGATGGGGCTGAAGCGGATCAAAGAACATGGCGGAGTCGCCTTCGCGCAAGACCCGGAAGAAGCCGAATACGACGACATGCCCAATAACGCGATTGCTACGGGTCTGATTGATTATGTTCTACCTGTGGCAGAGATACCCGCCAGGATTTTCTCCTACAAAGACCATCTGGGTACGGTGCAGATTCCGGAAAAGTCGGAGGAGGTTCCGGAGACTGACGAAGAGGCGCTGCTCGATATATTCGCGCAACTGCGCGTGCGCACTGGTCATGACTTTTCCAACTATAAGCGGGCCACGTTATTGCGCCGCATTGATCGCCGTATCGGCTTGAACGAAATGCCTGGTCTGCCTGCCTATGCTCGTTTTCTCCGAGAGCATCAGCAGGAAGCCAACGCTTTGATGAAGGATCTCCTGATCAGTGTGACAAACTTTTTCCGCGATCCGGAATCAATAGAGGCTCTCGCGAGCAAGGTCATTCCGAAAATCTTTGCAGCCAGGAATCCGGATGATCCCGTCCGTGTTTGGGTCGCCGGGTGCGCTACCGGCGAGGAAGCCTACTCCATCGCAATTTTGCTTTCTGAATACATGTCGAATGAGGGACGGGCTCCCAATCTACAAGTATTCGCCACCGATCTGGATAAGGACGCTGTTCAGATCGCGCGAGACGGTTTTTACAAAGAAGCCGAGGTCGCAGATGTCTCGCCCGAAAGACTGCATCGCTTTTTTACACGTGATTCGAATGGTTACCGGGTGCGCCGGGAGTTGAGAGAGGCGATACTTTTCGCGGTCCATAACGTGTTGAGGGACCCTCCGTTTTCGCATTTGGACCTCATCTTCTGTCGCAACCTGCTTATCTATCTCAACCGCACCGCCCAGAACAAAGTCCTTGAAATACTGCACTTCGCTCTCGATCCGTCATGCTATCTCTTTCTGGGAGCTTCGGAATCGATCGACGTTGCCGGCGATCTTTTTGTTGTCGAGGACAAGCAGCATCGTATATTCCGCAGCCGGCCGGTACCTATGCGCGCTTTCCCTATTCCCGAGACTCCCTTTAGACCCGCTCCCCTGACGCTGGCCGAAAGGGAGAAGACCCCTGAAGAAACGCGTGCCACCGAACGCTTGTCTTACGCCGACCTGCATCAACGCTTACTGGAAGAGTATGCGCCGCCAAGCATTATCGTGAACGAAGATTACGACATTGTTCACTTAACGCAACGTGCGGGACGTTACTTGCGAATGGGCGGAGGTGAGCCCTCCCACAACCTGCTAAAGATCGTGCGGCCTGAGTTGCGGCTGGAATTGCGGACCGCGCTTTACCAGGCTGTGCAGGATCGAACTTACGTTGCAGCGTCTGGCCTCAAAGTCACCACCGAAGACGGGGTTCAAACACTAAACATCATTGTCCGGCCGGTCTTGCACGAGGAGGACGCCACGCGCGGCTTTATTCTTGTGCTCTTTGAAGAGGCCACTGACCATACGGAGGTTATCGAAGAGGTTTCCAGGTCTGATCAGCCGCTTGCGCACCGGCTCGAAGAAGAGCTGGTGCATTCCAAAGAGCAGCTTCGCGCGACAGTCGAGCAATACGAGATTCAGCAGGAGGAGTTGCGAGCTTCAAACGAAGAACTCCAGGCGAGTAATGAAGAGTTACGTTCGACGGCCGAAGAATTGGAGACGAGCAAGGAAGAATTGCAGTCTATTAACGAAGAGTTAACGACCGTGAATCAGGAACTGGAGATAAAGATTGAAGAGTTGAGCCTGGCCAATAATAACTTCCAGAACCTGATGAATTCCACCAATATCGGCACCATCTTTCTCGATCGGACGTTTAAGGTAAGGCTGTTTACGCCCAGTGCTCAGCAAACTTTTAACCTAATACCTACGGATATCGGACGCCCGTTGCTGGACATCACCAGCAGGCTGAAAGACGCAAACTTCCTATCCGATATGCAGAGCGTGTTACAAAAATTAGAGACGATCGAACGCGAAGTTAAAACAACGGGCAGCGAGTCTTACTTGATGCGGGTCGCACCGTATCGGACAACCGAGAACAAAATTGAAGGCCTCATCATCACCCTGGTGGATGTCACCGAACTCAGCAGGGCTAGAGAAGACCTTCTGAAAGCAAGACAAGAACTGGAATCAAGAGTTGAAAAGCGCACCGGGGAGCTCGAGGGCGCGAACGAAGCGTTGCGAAATGAGATTGCTGAACGCAGGCGAGTTGAGGAGGCACGGATAGAATTACTTAGCCAATTGGTTACTGCTCAGGAAGATGAACGGCGTCGTTTTGCGCGCGACCTGCATGATCAGTTAGGCCAGCAGTTGACCGCGCTGAGTTTGAAGCTGGAATCGCTCAAAGTCGAAGCCGAGAATAGCAAACAGTTGAGTGCTACAGTTGACGGATTGCAGCAAATAGTCGGGCAGCTTGATTTGGATGTCGACTTTCTCGCCTGGCAGTTACGTCCCGTTGCTCTTGACGATCTTGGTCTGCCGGCAGCTTTGTCGAATTATGTAAAGCAATGGTCGGAACACTTTGGTATTCCAGCGGAGTTTCAGGCCACTAGTTTGGGCCAACGCTTCGATCCGCGGATTGAGACTAATCTCTATCGAATCGCTCAGGAAGCGTTGAACAATTGTGCTAAGCATTCCCAATGCACGCATGCCGAGATTCTACTCGAGCGCCGTGATCACCAGGTGGTGTTAATAGTCGAAGACGACGGCGTCGGGTTTGATCCAGCGACCGTTCACAAAGGCGATGGACAGTGGGGTTTGCTCGGTATGCGCGAACGCACGGCGTTGCTGGATGGTAGTATTGAAATTGAATCTGGTCCCCCGAAAGTAGGCACCACGATTTATGTTCGTGTTCCCCTCGTTGTCAGGGGAGGAGAAAGTTAAACGTAAAATGAGTAAGCTACGCGTGCTCATCGCGGAAGATCATGAAACCGTACGCGAGGGTCTGAAACTCATTCTGGAATCCCAAAGCGATGTGGAGATCGTCGGTGAAGTTGCTGACGGCAACGCGGCTGTCGAATCAGCAAAAAGCTTATTACCGGACGTGGTCCTGATGGACGTATCGATGCCCGGGATGAGCGGACTCAAAGCAACCAAGCTTTTGCGCGAGTGTTGTCCGGAGGTAAAAATACTTGCTCTCACGCGGCATAACGACGGCGCTTATCTTCAGGAAATGCTACGAGCCGGCGCATCGGGATATGTACTTAAGCAAAGCCCGTCCACTGAGTTATTGCGCGCGATTCGCGAGATCGCTTACGGAAACAATTACCTCGATCCGGCATTGACCGCAAAAGTTATGAACGCGTACGTGGGACGAGCGATAAAAAAATCCGCCTCCGCCAACGTTTCGGAACGCGAGTTGGAAGTACTCAAAGCGATTGCCTGGGGCTATAGCAACAAAGAAATTGCTTCACGCCTAAAGCTCAGTGTCAAAACCGTCGAAGCACACAAAGCGAATTCAATGAAGAAGCTTGATCTGCGCAGCCGGATTGATATCGTTCGCTACGCCGTTTTGCAGGGTTGGCTCGGGAGTGATTAGAAACGCTTCCGCTGCATACGCGCCTTCCGCAAACTCAACTAACGTCAAATTCAAGCTCTCGCTTCACAGCACTCCATGGCATTCCGGGCAGCTAAACGCACAAGCTTGTCCAATTTCCTTCAGGCTGACACCGACCACTCGTTGCTGTTTGGCGATTTTGACTTCCGTGTCGATCTGCCGTGGTACTTCATAATCTCCCTTCGATTTTCAAAAACGTTCGTTAATAACGAGGGGTACCGCCTGTCGAGTTGCAGCGAATAAAAAGAGAGGTTAGCCATCTTCCCGGCGAAATGTTGACGGAATTGGCATGTTTTTGGAACCGACGGCGAAATTGCGCCGTGATAAGGGGTGGCCGATTGCGACCGAGGGCTGGAACGCGGGAAACAAATTAAAAATGCTTGCGTCAAAGAAAAGTATTACTTTGGCGGTAGGGTGGAATAAAGGAACACTCTCATTTTTACAGTCAGGAGGTGTTATGCAGAAGGGAGTTACTCTATTGAGCGGAATAGGAATTGGCGCCGCTTTAATGTATGTGCTGGATCCGGATCGGGGCCGAAGAAGGCGCGCACTTATGAGGGATAAAGCCCGGCACCTCACTAATAAAGCAGCGGATGAGGCTGGAAAAATGTCGCGAGATCTAAGTAATCGAGTAAAAGGATTAATGGCGGAGACAAGAGCGCGATTGACAGAAGATGACATTCCTGACGACGTGCTTGTAGACCGGGTGAAGGCGGCTATGGGTCATGTTGGGGCACATGACGGCGCAATTGAGGTGAGCGCTCGCAACGGCATAGTCACCTTGAGCGGGAAGGCTCTGGTAAACGAGTTGCCGGCATTGATCGCGGCTGTTCGTGATGTGCGCGCAGTGAACGACGTTGTCAGCGATTTACAAGTCTACCAGGACTCTAACGGCATTCCCGAGTTAGAGGGATCAGTATTCCGGAAGGCTGCGGGTAACTAATTCCGGGATCGCGTTGCCCTTGGTTGATTTCGCAGGTCTGACGTCAGTCACACCTACAAACGGGATTGAACCAGATCCGCCCCGTTGAGGGTGGATTATTGTTTTTCTATTCTTTCCGAGGTCCATTCTTCTCGCCGGGCCATTTCAATCATAGGGAGTCTCCCTAATCATTATTCCTACCTTCCTGATAGGCAACCGCAATCGCTGCGTGCGATAAGTCAAGCTTCATTTAGCACTACCCGACAGGAGGAATCCCGACTCGTCCTTTCGTAGCCGCTGGGCTTCGCCTTGCGAAAGGACAGAAATCAAGGGAAGGGGTGGTATTTTCTTAATATCGAGAATCCCATCCTAATTTCTGGACTTGCTCGTTAAGGTGGGTGTGACGAAACGCCATTCGCCACTTTTGCCTCCAGCGAGGCACATCGGTTTATCGTTCGAATTGTTTCCCCATGTGCAGTTCCCCCAACATCAAGACTGTTAGTTTCGCGGCAACTGCTACAAGCCCCGCGATAGAAGAACGCGGGCGAAGCGTACTGATCGCTGATGATCACGAAGACACCCGGTTAATGCTTAAAACGATCCTGGAAATGAATCGCTTCTATGTCCTTGAAGCTGCCGATGGCGAAGAGGCGGTAGTGCTGACGGAGCGAGAACGTCCAGACCTTGTATTGATGGATTTCAGTTTGCCAATCCTCGACGGGCTTACCGCTCTGCGACTTATCAGGGCAAATAAAACCACTTGCAACGTGCCCATAATCTTTCTTTCGGGACGCGCTGAACTAGCGCCGCAAAAGGCTGTCCGGGAAGCAGGTTGCGATGATTACCTCATTAAGCCCATTGATCTGGATCAAATGGTGCAGTTGATTGAGCGGCGCATAGCCGTTAACGCGTAGTTGGCAGGTTAGGGCAGATTCTTAAACAAACGAGGGGAAACCATGTCAGTTAAGTTTTCGGATCAAGAAGAGTCATTGGGAATCTTCGAACTCGATAATGACGGCACAGTCATTTATTCGAGTTTTGAGGAATCAAATAGCTGGGTCGGCGCTGAAAAAGATATCAAAGGTCGCGACTTTTTCAATGAGGTACTCGCCTTCACAAATGTTGCAGAGCTGCAACGCCGGCTGGAAGCATTTAAGGCGGAAGAAATCCCGGCTCGCAGTTTCGACTTCGTCTGCCATTTTCATCAACAGTCAGTGCCGGTGAAAGTGTTGCTGGCGCGGCTTTGTGACAAGCTTGATGGACAGCCCCGCTCGATCCTTATTCATCTCAGGAGAAGTTCAGCAGCGAGCGCCGGCACCCCGACCAGCAGCGAGCGCTTTTAGAAAGCAGGAGTCAGGAGTCAGAATTCAGAAGACAGCATCAAGTTCATCCTGGCTTCTAACTTATGTCTTCTGCCCTCTGGCTCATGACTCCAGCGCCTGACTCCATCCTCCTCACTCCTGACTCCAGTCTTCTGCCTTCTGTCTTCTATCCCGCGTACGACTCATCCTGCTCAATTTTTGACAGCACCCAATCAAATTCTCCCGACGTTATCTTTCCACCGCAGAATTCACAAACCCCCGCGTTATTGACTCTCAGCGGCGCGCCGCAGTTAGGGCAATTCAGATCTGCGCTGGCCGGCACTGGTTTAGCCTTCCGGTTGCGGATAAAGGTCCAATACTCGCTCCAATATCTAAGATTAGTTTTCGAACCGCAAACGACTTTGCCGCTGGAGTCAACGGTGTAATCGTAGCCTTGTGCTCCGATGCGCAACGTTATTGCGTTATAGAAAGCGTCCTCCTGGAGCTTCACTGGTTGCATCGCTGTGACTCGGCATTGGTCGAGCACGTTGCGAAGCTGTTGCCGCTTATACGCGTCAATCCAATATTGATGCATCTGAAAGAGATTGTCGGTCTCGTGGGGCCGCGCGCGTTCCCAGTTGAGCGTTGACCAGGCAGCTTGCAGTTCGTCAAATATCAGACGGGCGCGTGCTTGAAACTCGCCCCAGGAAAAACTTGGATTGTTTTTCTCAAACTCGACGCGAACCTCTCTGAAGCCTGGCTGCACAACACTGGGCAAGTCAGTGCCTACTTCCGGCACGCTTGCAGTAAGCAACGGCCCTTTAGCCTCCCGGCTGAGCGGCCAGATCCCCCGCACGAACCATTGAAATTCGCCACTCTCGACCTTTGTGCCACAAAACGAACAAGCGCCGACCGTGTTTTTCTGCAAGGGAGCGCCGCACTTTGGACAATGAAGCGCGGTCGCCTGCGCCGGAGGTGGAGACAAAACATCGCGCTTGCGCTCGAGCTGCCACCGCTCGCGAATGTAGTAGGTCATTTCGGCCGGGGCTTTGCCGTCGGCAGCTGTCACCTCCGTGTAGTTGGTCTCAAATAACAGACTGACATTCACCGTGGGTTTTTCCAGTCCGCCAACATTTTCTACAGTCAGCGCGCCGACAATAATCCCGTTTACTTCCTTCAAACCACGCGGGTTACGCTCGAGTAACGCCTTGCGCGCGCCTTCGCTTAGATAGGGCGAAAATTGATCCAGCGCAGCGACACCATGGCCACGCGCGTCATGCGCTTTACCATAAAGCGCATAGCAAAAATCGGTGAAGACAATCTCCGAAAAGTTAGGATCGAATTTACGCAGTTGCGCAAACTGACGGGCAACACTTTCGGGACGCGCATGGATAGTTTCAAGCCCCAGCGGAAATGCTATTGCCGCTGTCGTGGGGGTTGATGATGAGAAGGATTCTCTTCCCTTCGTGCTGCCTCGGGCAAAGCGATAGACGACGAATCCGATGACCGCGATGTCTACGGGAACTCCGACCGCTGGATATTCTATTGTTAGCCAAATAAGCACCCTGACTACGCCGACAATCGCGCCAGCATCACCTCCGCCGCTGCCGCCATGTCCGCCACCACCGCCGTAGGACTGACCGCCGCCCACACGGGCCAGCACCTCACCGGCAAACGCAAGGCAAACGGCGACAGCACCTGCAACCAAAGCGGTGCGCAGCAGCAAACGGAATACTAAGCTCGGATTTCGAGTTCTCATCGCAACTCAAAGCGTGGCATGTCCGGTAGCTCGTTCGGATTTTCACCGGTTGCGGGTAGGTGTTTGGCGAGCAAGACGCCAAGATTCTCTACCTCCGCCAGCAGCGTGTGCGGTTCCGGATTTTTTCCGGCCTCGTGCAGGTCAAACAAAGCTTCGTTCCACTCCAGTGCGTTCACCCCTTTTAAGACGCCACGATCGGCGATCAACTCAAGTCGTCGCTCAAGTATTGAAACGTAGATCAGCAAGCCCATCTCCGCGCTCGTATTGGCGATGCCCGCTTCATAAAACAAAGCTGCGGCGCTGTTTCGCACAGCTTCGGCACGAAATTTTTCAGTGGTCAGCAGTCGGCGAAGCGCATTGCTGCGGGAGGTCACAAACGTCCCGAGGACAAACAGCAACGCGACGTCTATGGCAACCCAGTACTGGTGGAAATCGAAAGGCGAAAAAAGCAGAAATAAGAGGACCGCGAAGGCGAGGAGCGCGCCGAATAGATAATCGGCGTGCCGGTAAACGCCGGAGCGCGCGCGAACTACCAGCACTACTTCAGCATCCGTTGCCGTCTCGATTTTTCTTACGCAATTGGTGAGAGTCTCGCGAGCAGCATCATCGAATTTGATTCGCTTCATGTTTATCGCGGCTGGCCGTTGGCTGGGTTGTCATTGGGAATAACATTCGGAATCCAAAATGTTTGCCCATCAACCTCCGTCCGCTTCAATCCATGTTTGGGCAGGTCTTTCTCTTTCAAGCCAAGAAAAGTGAAGTGTGGCAAATCGCTCAGAACTGTTTGAAACCAACCGTGCTTTCCGAGAATCTCACGCACGCGTGGGTTATCAAACTCGTTGATATCGAAAGCAAGCATGGCGATGTGTTGCGACGTGCCCGGCGCGGCTATCGAATAAAGGATGGACTTGGAAAGATCTTTGCTGAAGTAGATACCGTTCTTTTCCAACTCCAGTACTTCCGCGATCTGGCTACGCAGCGGCAAACTCTTCAGACGCGCGACGTCGGCTTCGGTCAGTCTTCCCTGAGCGAGCCAATAATCAAGGGCCGGCCGGAAGCGCGTATCCCACAGTTGTAAGCTGTCTTCATAACTGCGGCGAGCAGCCTCGGCGCCATCGCGTGGCGTAATATCCAGGGCTTCTTTTTGCGCTTCTTCGCGAGCCTTCAGCAACTGCTTCATCGCTTCAGGCTGCAATTCAATCTCGTCGAAGCCGATCATCTCGGTAGAGTAGCCGGCGCGTTCCTGAAACTCCGCCACCTGTTCATCGTTGATAAAAACACAAACCGGCGGCGGCATCACTTTCTTGGCGGCAAGAAACATCGCACCATAATCTTCAAGTACGCGTCGCGCCACAGAGTCGGCCGGCGGACAGATATTCTCGAGCCTGGTCTTCCGCTTCTTGAGCGCCTTGCGCAACACTTCGTAAAACGAAGCGGGCGGCTTGTTATCATTACCGTCAGTTGATCTGGTCATGTATTCGAAATGCTTTATTGTCATTGCGCCGATTATTAGACAGGTCCTGCCTTGCGCTTGCGTTGGAAAAACCGAGAACAAAAAGCAAATTACCAAAGCTGACAAACCGTTAGGCCAGCGCGCGAGTCTAACCAAGCTTTCACCATATCTTTCGCAAAACCTATTAACTAACCCGGGTGACAGCCACGGATCATAGTAGGGCATGCGTGCAGCGGTCAACAAAGCATTAAACACCACTGTATACTCTTCGAACTGAACTATTCTTCGGGCGGTAAGGCAATTGAGGCACAGCGAACTTATTAGCGAGATTGTCGGCAGTTACCGGAAGCATGGTTGGCATTTGCATCGCGTGCTTTTGCGGCCGGAAACTCTGGCGGAGCTTCAGGCTGAACCGGCTATCGATTTTCCGGCGTGGGACGGTGTGCCAATAAAAGAAGGCGAGGTTGACGGCCTGTGGTTTTCGCGCGAGTCGCATCAGCAGCGAGAGGCCTGGGAATTGAGGCTGCTCGCTGAAAACCCTTTTGCTCTGTTTGAAACGTTTGAGAAAAACGAAACAGAAGAACAACGGGAAGAGATGCGCTGTGAAATGGAAGCGCGTCTTCGAGACTACGTAAGGAAATAGTAATAAGTCGGGGGAAGATAACGGGAAAGGGAGAAAAGGGTTAGGGGTTAACGGGGAATAGAAGAATCCTTTTCGTATTTTCCTGTCCCCCCCTTTCCCGTTTTCACCTTTACCCCTGACCCCTTCCCCTGCCTTTTTCTTTACAGCTTGCCCATCTTTACAGGAATTTCCAGACGCTCCCCGCTGCGGATCACGATGACATCCACGGTCTCATACGGTTTCGCCCGACGAACGCGCGAATGCAGTTCCTCAGGAGTGCGAATTGGTATTCCGTCAAATTCAATCACGACGTCGCCTTCCTTGATGCCCGCCATATCGGCCGGAAGGCTTGGCTCGAGCCTGTCTAATCTCACACCAAACATTTTCGTTCCGGGAATCTCAACTCGTTCCGATCGACGCTCGTTATAACCAAACCGTCCTCTGCCTTCCGGACGACTGTCAAACTCCTTACTCAGACGATCAGAATCATCTTTCGACATTGTAGTTAATTTCGTGGTCTTGGTTTCACCGTCGCGAATGTAAACAACCTCGACTGTCTTACCGATCGGGATGCGACGTAATATTTCCATCACCTCATCGTGTGAATGCACGGGCTCGCCGTCAACAGTAGTAATGATGTCGCCACCAACGAGCCCGGCCTTATCCGCCGGCGACCCCGGCGGCTCGACGTTAGCAAAGGTGACACCGTCATTGCCATCAATTGTCTCGAAGCCGTCAACGCCGAAATACGAACGCGGTGCGACCGCAATTCTGACAGGGAAGTTAGGACGAATCTGCTTGACGATTGCGGTGAACCCGGCTGCGCAGATAAAGAAAATAAGCAATCCGAGAAACATCCAGGTCATGCCGCTCATGCGACGACGACGCTTTTTGATCTGTCCTTCGGGCGAAACGGCCATCGGACCGCCGATACCGTGAGGGAACGAATTCGGCGCGCCGCTACCGGCGAAGGTTCCTTGAGGTAGATCCTGGAAACGAACCGTTTCCGTGTACTCGGCTGGTCCTTCTCCCAACCGAAACCCGCAGTTGCGACAAAAGCGCAGCTCTTTCGGCATCGGCGTCCGGCAGTTTCTACAGATTGTCACTTCAGGATCCATTTCGGAATTCAGAGACATTTCAATTGGGACACTTTTAACTAATGTGTTTCCTGGCACTTCCAATGGAAAAGGATAACAGATATGTATACGCCAAACGGGACTTTCCGGTTGCATTCAAGGTTAGTCCCCTGGAACTAACCGAAGAAGAGCTGCGATCTGCGGTTTGGCATAATTCCATGGGCTATTCTAATCGCTCACTGTCCCCGCCAGCAGCCGCGCGCGTGGCGTAGCCGCAGAAATGAAGGGTACCTTATTAGGCCGGGCGACGTTTCAACAAATCCTAATCTCGCATAGACAACCGGCCTGCTTCGGTGCAATATCTTTTGAAGGCTTGGAAGAGTCGATGCCAAGAGACGGCATGACTTAGGAGGTAATGTGGAAGTAACTAAAGCCCTCGCGGCACTGCAACCGCTGTATGGTAAAGACAATGTTGAGATTGTTACGGTTGATGGCCAACGCGTGCGGGGCATCGTTCGCAGCATGAAAACCACTCAGGCCCTTACAACCCCAAGCGTCAAGATGGAATGCGCGAACGGCGAGATAGTCAAGATACCGTTTCCTTCGATCGCCGAGATCAAGGATCACAATCCTGAAATGAGTAGCCTCCGGGCGAAGGGCAGTAAGTAGGGCGCTCCGCATTCTGCCTGGTGCCTACTGTTTTTTCCGGCTTGCTTCGCGTATAGTACGCCGTTTTAGTTTTAGCTAATACGCAGCTGTTTTAGGAGAATTTAGAGCGTTGTCTTTAACGATGGAAGATTTTGGTGGACGGCTTGCAAGTGTTTGGTCGGAACTTCGTCCGACCACTCGTGGCCTGGTGGAACGCGCCCTGCAAACTCACAGTCAGCCGCCGGCGCCGGCGCGCAACCCCAATGCGGGTAATGCTCCTTATGATGCGCGCGCGGATCAAGAATTGAGTCGCCTGCTGGCGGCGCTGGACGAACGCGCGCTGGAGACTGGTGCCACGCTCGAAGCCGAGAAGGAAACCCAGCTTCGGCGAATAGCAGATACGTGCGCTGCTGTGTTACAGGAAAAAACTCGGTCAGCGGAAGTGTTTGCTCAACTCGTGCGCCGCGCCGACAGCCAGCGCGATTATGCGCGGATCGACACGTTGGCGGATGCGTTGATGGGTTTTGCACCCAGTGAAGTTTGCGAGCTGGCACGCTCGCAGGACGTGATCGTCAGAGCTTTGGCTAATGAGGCGCTGGCGCAGTTTCCCACTTCAGTCCTGATTCGCTTGCTGAGCGATCCGGTTGACTCGGAGATTGCCCGCGACTCACTCCGCCGCCAGGCGCAGGATTATGGGTCCGAAGAGGCTCGCCAAATCGTGAACGCCCTGGCACAGGTGGATGCTTCCAATGATGATTTCTGACCACCCAGACGGCAATCCTTCCTCAGATCTTTCAGATTGAAAGCAAGAAGCAAAGATTTTCCGTTTATCATTTGAGATTTTTCATTTGCCATTCATGGATTCAAGTTTAAAGTGCAACTTGATATTCAGTCGGAAAGGTTACGGTGCTTCTCTCATTAACACCTGGCTTCAGCCAGGTGAACGGGGATACACAACTAATTCTGAAACCGTTTAAACGGGTGTTAATGAACAGGATCATCTGAGAAAAACACTTGCGTTGCAATTCCAAATTGAATTCGCGAATGAAAATTGAGAAATGATAAATGGAAAATCTATCTCTTGATGCTGACGGAATCGTGTTCGTGAAGGTCCCTAAGCAGCCGCTTTCTCACCAATCTCGTGTAAGCGCTTCACCACTTGATCGATTAACCAATTCGGGGTTGAAGCTCCAGCCGTGACGCCGACGCGCTTTGCGTTTCCAAGGTCGGTTGGATTGATCTCCGCAGGCGTTTCTATCAAATAGCTTTTGTCACACTGCTCCTGACAAACGGCCAACAGCTTGACGCTGTTTGAAGAATGCCGTCCACCAATCACATAAAAAACGTCTACCTGTCCTGCGAGGGCGCGCGCGGCGTCTTGACGATCGCGCGTAGCCGAACAGATCGTGTTTACGACCTGTGGCTCAGCATCCGCCTTTTCGCGTACCGCTTCTGCCACTTCGAGGAAAGTCTGCAGCTTGATGGTCGTTTGGGAAACAACCAACGGCGACCGCAATTGAGGAAGTAATGCAACTTCGGCCGCGTCACGAACGACATAAGTATTGTCCGGAGCATAGCCGACTACACCAATCATTTCCGGATGATCGGGATTACCGGCAACTACTACGTCTCTTCCATCCCTGGCTGCGCGCTCTGCGAGGTGTTGTACTCTGGTTACAAACGGGCACGTGGCATCGATAACTTTTGCGGCTCGCCCTTCCAGATCACGTTGGACTTGCGGTGTAACGCCGTGCGCGCGAATTACCGCAATCGTGTCACCATCAGCTTCCGAAGGCTCGTCAATCGTAGATACTCCCAGATCGCCGAGTCGCTCCATCTCCTGGGCGTTGTGAATCAATGGCCCAAGCGAACGTATCGGACGAACGCCTTCGTCCAAAGCGTCTTCGACCATCTCGACGGCTCGTTCAACGCCGAAGCAAAAACCGTATTCGTCAGCTAATAAGACTTCCATGTATTTCACGGCGCCGAGTATTGGATTGCGAATCGTGTTTAAAAGTATTTCAAGCCTGCCGTGGTCGGCGCGCAGCCTGCGCGACGCCGCAGCCGCTTGCGTTCAAACTCAGTTTATCGGCTCGGGCGCACCTTCCGATTTGTCGCAATTCCACTTGTCCTTCCATTCTTCGCGCAGTCGGTCGCCACCAGCAACGCGGGCTTCGATCCACTCGATGTCCTTGTCGATTAGCGAGCGAATTGTGCTCAGGAATGATTTGTTGAGGTCGCCCAAATTATGCGCCAGATCCTCGGGCAGAATTGCATAAGAAACGTCACCTATGTAACGCACAGCGTCACAAAGTTCGTTAATCACGTCCTTGCCCGATTCCGCTTGAGTTTCCGATTCCGTTGTTTCCGGCATTGCTTAAATTCCTCCAAACACCTAAAACCGCGGTTGATTCCTACGGCTTGAATATCTTAGCACTACTCAAATACGACCGCACGGCCCGGCGCGTTCCATGAGTTCTCCACTTCGCGGCTCCTGCCTGTTTTTGCAGCGGCCTCAGAACAATTGGACGGTTATTCAATGCAGCCTAAACCGAATTGCGGCCTCAATAAAGAAGCGTGAGCGGTAGCGACTGGGTGCAAGTCTCAAGTCGACATCCCCAGCCCAACTCAATACCCAGCCACTTGTTCTTTGATAGCTGGAGTTGAGCGTCTCAGAAAGGACTTGGTCGCTGCCACTTCACGCAGGGAATCCCGATCTGCTGAGTTCTGTGTAACTTCAACCAACTTTTGCAACTGCGATGATGGTCGCGAGTGTACGACTTGTAATGCAAACTGTTAATTTAGCTGGGCTGACTATTGACTGAATAAGCGGAAGGAGTAGTTATGGCTCTGATGCGTCCAACTGTTTTGGTCCTGGGAATGCTGGCTTGTGGCTCTGCGATAGCGCAAAGACCTGGGCCTGAATTTCGCCGGCCACTCGCGTGCGAGCCATTGGAGCCGCGCACCAAACTTGAAGCAATTGAGTGGCGATATGAAAGCGTTCTGATTAAGGGCTTCAGTCAAATAGCTAGTGTAACCGTGCGCGGCGCGGACGTTCGCATCGATGCGGTGGAGTTGAAAGACGCTGGCGCTGCCACACGAGCTCTCGGGATCGTCATCGCGCTCAGAGAAACGGGCGATACGCCCCGAGAAAACAGAGCGTTCATCGATTACGATGAGATTGATCGTCTATTGAAGGCTTTCGACTCGATTGCTCGCGTAAACGAGTCTGTCACCAAGCTCGCCAGCTTCGAGGCCCGCTACCGCACTCTCGGTGACCTGGAGCTAGTTGTCTTCCGTCAGGGACGCAGCGGTACCGCAGCATCACTCTCAAGCGGCATTTGTGATCGCGTTACCGGTCTGCTCACGCTCGATGAACTTGACAGACTTAAAGCACACATCGTTGAGGCCAAGACACGACTGGATGACATTAAATGAGATTGCAAAACTGAAATAGCCATACTGAACAGCATAGCGCGGTGATTCCGAGGCAGTTTACTGCTTCGGAATCGCCGCGTTATCAGTCTCTTATTGTGGCTGTTATCTCTGACGATCTATTAGAGTCCGCTTGAGCTTGCCGGGCTCTCGTAAGCGAGCAGATGAAATGCAAGTTTAGCATCATCAGGTGGCAGAACCGGATGATAAGTCTTTCCGTAGGTGGAGACGATTTTCTTCACGTAGTTTTGAGTCTCGCCATAGGGCGGCACGCCTTTGTACTTATCGACAGCTCCTTCACCGGCGTTGTACCCGGCCAGTGCGAGTGAAACGTCGCCGTCAAATCTATTCAAGAGCCACTTTAGATATTTGGTGCCGGCCTCGACGTTCGCTGCTGAATCGAATGGATCGGTCAGGCCAAACCGCTTCGCTGTCGCCGGCATCATTTGCATGAGTCCCTGCGCGCCGACGTGTGAAACTGCTTTTGGATCGTATCTCGATTCCTGCTTGATAACGGCGTGGATGAAGCGCGGATCGACGCCCTGCTTTTCACCGGCGCGAAAGATGATCCAATCGAGAGCACAATCACCTGACAGGGGGACGTCCTCAGGTATCATCTCTACCCGAGTGGCCGCCTCAACGGTGGGCGCCATTACAGGACTGAAGAAAAGTCCGGTGAAATTGAAAACAAAGAAAAGAGAAATGATGGCAACCGGTACGGACTTCGCCGAGTGCAAATGAAACCGTCGAGAACGATTGACTGAGCGCAAATGGGGCGTAGCGCGGGGAAACTGTTGGGGGAACTTCATATGTGATTCTCCATGTGAGCGATGGCCCACAGCCTTCAAGATTTAATACTTCAAACTTCAGCTGCGCATGGTGGAACCGATTCAAAGAACTTAAAAAGCCTTGCAATCGAAACCGAAAGTAAGATGGAGATTTGATTGCGATGGTTGCTACTTTTTCGTTGCTGTAAGGTGTCGATGTGATGTACTCAAATGAGCCATCTAGACCCAGTTTGATCGCACCATTTTGTCCGGTTCAGTGACGTTCAGAGTGAAGGAAGGGGGGCATCCGACGGGACAAAGATTAAGTCGCTATGAGGTCAGCTGGATTAGGCGCGGCCGGCAACCTCGCCGGTTTGCGTATTAACGCGCACGAGTTCGCCTTCCCTGATAAAGAGGGGTACGCGAACGGCGAGACCCGTTTCCAACGTTGCTTGTTTGGTTGCGCCGCCGGCGGCGGTATCGCCGCGCAGTCCCAGCTCCGTCGAGGTAACCGCGAGTTCGACATATTGCGGGAGTTGCAATGAAACCGGCGCGCCGTTGTATTTCAAAACCTGTAGCGACACGCCTTCCTTGAGATATCCACGATCTGACTCCAGGTCGCCGGCAGAGAAAGTAAACTGCTCGTAACTCTTCTCGTCCATGAAATGAAAACCGTGCGCGTCGCTATAAAGAAAAGATGCAGGCGCCAACTCGATATCCGGCTCCGTAAACTTTTCGCCCGAGCGGAAACTCTTTTCCATAACCGCCCCGGTTAATAGCTGCCGCAAACGGGTGCGCACCATCGTCGCAGCACCGCGTGCTGTTGGCGACGCAAAGAAAACCTCCAGGACCACGTACGGCTGCCCGTCAACCGTTATTAATAATTTGCGTTTTAGCTCGTTCGCTGTAATCAGGGCCATTGCGGTTTCTTCCTCCCAACAAAAACGGCTCTACCGCCACATTTTTCTGAAAAAGCAGCGTCCGCCCACGTTTCCAAAACGCGGCTTTGCCGATGTCCTTCCGCCGTGCGTTAATGCCCGTCACCTGACTGGCTCGCGCAAAACGGCATCTGCGGCAATGGCCGCGTTGCGTGCAGCCTCCGCATGGGTCTTGTGCAACCCGGCAACTTGCAAAAGCGCTTCACCAGTGCGTGAAAGCATGCGAAAGAGATCGCCTTCTTCAGCGCCGGTTTCGTGAACAAGCATGGACCACTCTGTCCCAGTGGCCCAACGTGCGGCGGCCGCAGCAGCAGAAAAGTTTAATTCCGGCGCGGGCTCTATTCCGAGTTTCCATTCTTCAGTTGATACCTTAAAGCCGATATCTTCAAATTGCGCAAGCGAGTTTACCAGCGCATCTTCCAACTCCAGCTGGCCGTAGTCACGGTCCTCGTCGGCCGTGAGCGCGGCCATTACGCCGGCCAGCCGATGAAAATCGAGTGAATTAAATATTCCACTCTCGAGCGCTTCACCGACCAGCAGCGGACGATCGAGGTGGAGATCGGCAAGCCAGCGCCCTCGCTCAGTTGTCTTTTCAGCATCGAAGTCGAGATAACCAAATACCGCGAGAACGCGCGCTCGTTGATGAAATGGTTGCCAAACCTCCTCTCGTAGCTTCTCGATCCGCCGAGTCGCCCGTTCAAGTTCTTCTGCATCGACTAGCGCGCCCCAAAGTGCCTGCGTGCACCTCAACTTCTCTTCCTTGCCGAGCGTGTTGGGCAACACTGAGTCGATGCGATCATCGAGTGCGCTTATTGCCTCGCCCTCCGCGGATTGTGCGTCGCGCAGGCGAGGCTCGGGAATCACAAGCTCCCTGCCGCGTTGGCGTACATCCGCAAAAGCGTCTTCAATGAATTCCTCTTTCAACCGATAGATAGGTGAGTAAACTCGTCCAATGCGTTCCAGCGCAAAGCTGGCGCTTCGTCCGTCTTCGCGAATTCCGCGGACATTGCCGTCGCGCTTATCAGTAATCAATACCAGGCGACGACCGCTGCGGCCAATACCGACGACGCGGCCGGGTTCGACTACTTCATCTAACCAGCGATGCAGCGCTTCGGCTCGCGTTTGTGGTTTGGATTCATGCAGCCGGGCCCGGGCACTAACCAGACGTTCAAAACCAATCACAGTGTCCAGCAGTAGATCACAACCTGCTTGGTTAAGTTTCAACTGTATTTGCTGCTGGCTCTCAGTCCGGGCTTTTTCAAGTTGTGCGATCTGCAAAGCAGCTTCTCGATGGGCAAAGCTTCTCTCCGCAATCTCGCGCACCCCGGCAAAGCTGCCGTAAGCGTCCAGCAGATTCAGTAATGTCGTGTAGGTTGCGCGAAACTGAGAGAGGAGCGGATCTGGCGGGGCCCTCAACAACTCGGCAATCCTCTGTGGATCCTGATGCAAGCCCGGAGCGACAATTACGAAGCCCACGTTGTCGCGCCCGCGTCGTCCAGCGCGACCCGTCATCTGTTGCAACTCTGAAGCACTCAACTGGCGCCAGCCGCTGCCTGTACGTGCATCGGCAACTGTCAGGACAACTGTGCGCGCAGGAAAATCGACTCCGGCGGCAACAGTGGCAGTGGCGAAGATTGCGTCAAGCAAACCCGCGCTCATCAGCTTTTCAATGATCATTTTCCAGGCAGGAATATGTCCGGCATGATGCGAAGCCACACCGCCACGGATGATTGTGTCCCAATGACGATGACCGCGTATCTCCGGATGCTGGGCTACCGCGCTGCGCATGAAGTCGCGTCGGGCTTCACGTCGCACGTCGTTTGAATCGCGCCGCATCAACGCAGTCTCTGACGCCGCTTGATCGCAACGCCGGCGCGTCGGCATAAACACTATAGCTGGTAACAAATTGTAAGAGGCGAGCGCGGCCAGCAACGTGGCGGGCGGCATTTCCGGCATGCGCAGTTTCATAGCTCAACTGACTACAACGTTCTCGCGGCTCCGCCGTCTGAGATAGGAGTGAGGCTTGAGCCTCACCAGAAGACTTCATTAAGAATTTTGGGGGCTGCGCACCAATGCTTCAGGGGCATACCAGACCGCAGAACCAACTGAATCGGAAGGTCAGAGACAGTCGGAGACCTTCCACACATCAAGCAGCGAAGCCGCAGCCAAAACTTTCTCAATACCTTCGTCGATACCTATGGGCCGGTACTCTCTTCTCCTCGCGCGTTTGTTCCAGCATTCGCTCAATCTCCGGATTCAGTTTTCCATTCTCACTTAACAACGGCAGTAATCGCCTGTCGGGCAGCAGCATCGCCGCCCTCAATGGCACCGGTCGCGCGCCTGGGCGCGTCACCACTCCACAACGAACACCGCGTACCTCTCCAATCCATGCCGCAAACTCATCCGCGTTTCCTACCGTGGCCGATAAGAGGAGCAACCGGATGCGCGGCGGTGTCAGGATGATCGCTTCCTCCCAGACATGCCCGCGATCTTCGTCGCCGAGATAGTGGGCTTCATCGAGCACCACCAAATCCGCATTGACGTCGCTGCCACCACGCAGGGAATCGAAAAGTTGGTTGCGATAAATTTCGGTGGTGCCGACGATCAGTTGGGCATCAGTGTTATCTTTCCGGTCGCCGGTTAATATTCCCACACGCTCCGCACCAAACTCTTCGGAAAACTCCTGGT
>WNGE01002317.1_pt1 | contig 23422 bp, 15 predicted proteins | sample 5400651 | NCBI WGS metagenome assembly WNGE01 (sample SAMN13153370, study PRJNA577476) | soil metagenome | isolation source: 60 cm soil or saprolite under grassland replicate 2 | place: USA:California | collected 2016-06-15
ACAGTGGCGAATCAAGCCGGTTCGACGCCATTCTGGAGTACCGCGGCCCCGACATCCGTGACGACAGTGCCGGAGATTCCCAACGACTACAAGTATTTTGGCCCCACTGTTGGTTTCGCCTGGAAACCGCATCTCTTTGGAATGACCAGGGAGAAGACCGTGATTCGGGGTGGTTATCGTCTTACTTACGACCCCGCGTATTACAACATCTTTCTCAACGTGGCCACTTCCGCGCCGGTCGTCAACGCGGGCACCGCCGCTGGTGCAGCCTGCACTGCGCCTTGTCTGGTGAGCTCCGGATTCCTGGGAAGTGACGTGCGTGCGGCGCACCTGAGCGACATCCCGCGAGGTGTAAACCCGGGGACGCGAAACAATACGCGAGTGGCGAACAATTTCCACGAGCCCTACACTCAGGAATGGACGCTGGGTGTGCAGCATGAATGGACGAGCAAAATGGTCCTGGAAGTTCGCTATGTGGGCAACCACGTTGTTGGCAATTTCCAGACCGTCAACGCAAACCCAGCACTGAGCGGGCTAGTTGCCAACAGCTTTAGCTCATTCATTCCGTCAGGAGTCGCGCCTTGCACCACGGCCGGAGCCCCCGGCCTTTCCGGCGGGCGGGAAGACTGCAATTTCCGAAACGTTCGTAACCGCGAAAACACCGGATGGTCCAGGTACAATGGATTGCAGAGTGAATTCCGCGTACGAAACTGGCACGGTCTGAGCGGTGCGGGGTCCTTTACCTGGAGCAAGACCTTGGACAATTCCAGCGAAATCTTCTCCACTGCGGCCGGCGGCAATTCCGTAGCGGGAGCCCAGAACCCGTTTGACATTTCCAGTGGTGAGAAGGCGTTGAGTGGTCTTGATTTTCCGAAGACCGCTGGCCTCTATCTAATCTACGAGTTGCCATTCTACAAGAGCCACCATGGTTTCCTTGGGAGGCTTCTGGGTGGCTACCAAGCCAATACGACCTGGCGGTACTCCACCGGACAACTATGGACACCGATTACATTCCCGGGAGCGAACAGCTCCTGCCAGACCAGCTTCGACAATACTTATTTCGGTCTATCGACCTGCCGCCCGTTCCTGGGGAGCGCGTCGGCTCCTGTAGATACTGTAGGCCAGTGCACAAATGCTACGCTAACAAACTGCGGCCTTGTGGACTTCTACACTGGTAGTCCGATAACGGCGGCACACTGGATTTACAACGACAACACAGCGGCCACTTTCTTCAAGACGCCGTACGGTAACGCCGGCCGGAATCCTGGGGTTCGCGGGCAGGCAGTGAGCGCGGTAAACTTCAGCATGTTCAAAACCACGAAAATCAGTGAGAAACTCTCACTGCGACTTGAGGCGCAGGTCTACAACCTGTTCAACCATATGTTCCTTGGCGTTCCTGATCCCACCATCGACGACCTAAACCTTGCCAATAGTGGATCGTTCGCCAACAACTTCTTCAACTCTAGCGGTGGAACTAACCCCAACGGGAGCGGTGGCTACACCAACTCCGTACTGAACGGTTTGGGCCGCCGTCGTTTGGTCCTCGGAGGGAAAATCACCTTCTAGTCGACACGGTCAAAACCTACAGTCTCAGCGGGGCTTAGCCTTCGGGCTAGGCCCCCTTTTTTTGGGGAGAGATACGGAATCTAGCGGGCCGGGGTTTGCCAGAATTCAAGGGCCAAAGAATTAGCGTAAGCGGCCGGGAGGGTCGGCGGGGGAGGGCATTCCCGCGGAGGCATGGTTGCCGGCGGGATTGGGCGAGACTTTTACTGGGGCGGGCTGGGGAATGCCAACGCCGGCGTTGAGGTCGACGTGGTTCTTTGCGCAAGCGGGGCAGTAACCCTTGCCGGTATCTTCATCGCGCAGGCTGGCGAGTTCGTAGCACCCGCAAATGCAATCGCAATAGCCCGTCTCGGAAGCTGTCTTGATGGGGATCAGCGCCATTCTAAGCAAATAGTACGTTTTCAACGAGCTCGTTGCAAGAGAGACGGCATGGCGAGTGACGAGTGGCGAGCGGGGAGCACATCAGACTGGGCCGCGGAAAAAAGTGCCGGGCTGCAACGGCGACGCCCGGGGCTCTCCGGCGCTCAGGGTAAACAAGCGCCATTTTCACACCCTGAAGGAAGATATGGAGAGGGGAATGGCGGGATAAACCCGCCGCTACATCAGCAAGGAAGAACGAAAGGGAGAATGGCGGGATAAACCCGCCGCTACATCGGCAAGGAAAAACACATCAGCAAGGAAGAACGAAAGGAAGAATGGCGGGATAAGCTTGCCGCTACAGATTCTTCAGATGCGCGAGGCGGAACGGAGAGCCCAGGTTTTCCTTCAGATCCAGCCAATGTTGTTGCGGGATCGACAAAAATATCTCGACGACCCTGGGATCGAACTGCGTGCCGGCGCAGCGCCGTATCTCATCGATAGCATAAGACATGGGCAACGCTCGGCGGTAGGGCCGGTCACTGATCATCGCGTCCAGTGAATCAGCGACGGTAAATATCCGCGCGCCGAGAGGAATCTGTTCACCCTTGAGTCCGCGCGGGTAACCCGAGCCGTTGTAAAATTCCTGGTGCGCCAGCACGATCTCCGCAGCATCGCGGAGGAATGGGATGCGAATTAGCATGTTGTATCCGTCCTGGCAGTGCTTGCGCATAATTTGCTTCTCATCGTCATCGAGCGGCCCAGGCTTGCGAAGAATTTTGTCCGGTATGGCCATCTTGCCGATATCGTGAAGAAAAGCGGCGCGGGCCAGGATTGGCAGATGCGGATCCGGCACCCGCACGGCCCTGGCAATCTCAATGCAAAACGCCGTGACCCGCTGGCAATGTCCTTCTGTTTCGGCATCCTTCAAGTCCAACGCGCTTCCCAGGGCCTCGAGCGTCTCGTCGTAGGACTGTTCGAGTTCCATATGTTTCGCGGTGAGCTGTGCGGTGCGCTCTTCCACCATCTGCTCCAGGCCGCGTTGATATTTGCGGTTCTCGATGACCAGCCGTCGATGCTGCAGCGCCCGCCCCACGCCAAGAAAGAGCTGGTCCTTCTCGAAGGGCTTCAGGATGTAGTCGTACGCCCCGCGGCGAATGGCTTCCAGCGCTGTTGAAATGTCGTGAATCGCCGTGACCATAATCACCGGCACTTCCGGATCGTATTGCCTCATCCACTCCAGCAGCTTGATTCCGTCCATCTCTGGCATGATCATGTCGCTCAGTACCAGGTCGGGGGTTCCTTTCTTGATCTGTTCTTGCGCGACACGCCCGTTCTGCACCGCCGTGCATTGATAGCCCTTCGATTCGAGCATCGTGGAAACGACCTCTCGAATCGCTTCTTCGTCGTCCACGACCAAGATATTTTCCATCGCCACGTTGGTTTGGCTCCCGATAGGCATTATATGTGACGGCACACTGAAATGGGCATGGTCTTGCCCAGTCAGAAAACAGCGTGTAGCGTCAATAAAGGCTATCTCTCAGGGCTTCTCGCCGTCCATCATCGAGCTTCGCGGCAGCAAGAGCACCGCAGTGACGGCACTTCCGGCCGGGAGGCGGGGCATCGTGCTCGGGAATCAGGGCTTGCTGGGTATCGCGTTCTTTGAAGCAACCGCCTTAATCATCCTGCTCGTCCTCTTTCTCCTTTTCCGCCGTGATCACCAAGCTGGCTATTTCCGTTTTTGGCTGGTTGGATGGTTCTGCTTCACTTTCTCCGCCTTGTGCGAAGTGGCGCTGCTGATTCGTCCGCTTCCGAGCCTGCATTTGGCCGTGATCCTTGGTCAGGCCGCGGCCATGCTTCTGTTTCTCGTCGCCGTAGTGCATTGCTCGGCTGGTTCGGAGCGCGGAATCTGGTCTGTTCTTCCGCTCATCGGCCTGATTCTCGCAGTCACTTACTACATCGAGCGCAGCGGCCCGCAACAGTTTGCTTCCATTCATCGGGAAACCGCCATTTTCGAGACCGTCATCTGCCTCTCCGCCGGCTGGTTGATGTGGCGGTCCGCAGCGGCACGTCGCGGGCACGGCGCCCCGCTCCTCGCCGGAATATTCCTTTTGAGTGGCCTGCATGGCCTGGATCGTTGGCTGTGGCTGGATCACCCGTTCTTCCTGTTGCGGATCGCCTTCGACCATCTTCTGGGAGTGGCCCTTGGAATTGCCATGGTGGTCGTGGTCCTGGAAGGCGCCCGTACGCGAAGCGAGGATTTAAATGACAAGATGCGCCGCCTGACGCTCCTGACTGCCGCGACCATGCAGACGCTCTCAGTCCAGGAGGTAATCGACCAGGTGCTGTCCCATCTCGTTCAGAGTCTTGGCGCCACCCACGGCATTGTCCGCCTAATGGAAGGTGAAGGTCATTCGGCGCAACTCGTGGCGCGGGCCTCCGTGGGATTTGAGCGTTCGTTTATGGCTCGGTATGCCAAACTTCCAGCGACCGAGCCCTGGGCTCAACATGCCCTCAAGCAAGACTGCCAATTCGTGCAATCCGAGGAAGAGTGGGATCCTGTCGCCCGCAAAAGAATGGATGAGGCCGGCCTGAAAGCGTTTGTTACCCTGGCCCTTCCGGGCAAGAACAAGCCTTTGGGTGTTCTTACAATCGGGTCGGTGCGCCAGGTTCGATTTCAACCCGACGAGATCTCCTATCTCGTCAACATCGCTAACCTTCTCGGTTTGACCTTACAGAATGTGAGTTTGTTCGAGCAAGTCACGAATGCACAGCACCAATGGGAGTACACCTTCGACTCGATTGGCGACCCCATCTTGGTCCACGATCTTCTGGGAAGGATTCTCCGCTGCAATCAGCGGTACAGCCAACTCCTGCGTCGCGAGCCTAAATCGGTGGTTGGCCGCAGCGTTACGGAGCTCCTCTCCGTCAAAGACGCTGCTTACAAGAGTTGCCCGTACTGCGAGGGAGTTGCGGGCAAGGGCGACGAACCCGATCCCTGGCTCGCCGGCTATTTCCTGGCATCCAACTCCACCTTTACAGACCCAAGCGGGCGCCAACTCGGAACTGTCCACGTATTGAAAGACATTACCGATCGAAAGCGGGCGGAAGAAAAATATCGCAGCCTCGTTGCGAGTGTGCAAGAAGGCGTCTTCATTTCCACGCCCCAGGGCCGGTTCCTCGATTTCAATGAGGCGCTCCTTCGAATGACCGGCTACGAGTCCCGCGAGGAGTTGATGGCCATTGACATTCCTTCCGTGTTTTATGCCAATGCCTCCGATCGCGAAAGGCTCAAGAAACTCTTGCTGCAACACGGTTCCGTTGCCGATTTCGAGTTCGAAATGCGCCGCAAGGATGGCGAAATACGCATTATGCTTGAGTCCTCTATGACTGTCCGGGATGCCGCAGGAAACGTGACCGCTTATCAGGGTTTCGTCCTGGACATCACCGAGCGAAAGCAAGCTGAGTCCGAAATCCGCCGCCGCAACCGCGAACTCATGGTGCTGAACTCCATCGGCCAGACACTGAGCGAATCGCTGGACCTCAGCGATTCGCTGCACCGCACGCTGCGCCAAATGGCCGAGCTTTTCGGCCTGGATGCCGCCTCGGTCTATCTTTTCGACAAGGATGGCGCGCATTTGCGCCGCATCGCCGCTGTGGGTCATCGCACGGATCACGCCAGGCACTTTCCGCCGGTTTCCGTGAAGCCCGAACTGCTGCAGCACGTCAAGGCCGTTCATGCGACTTTTCTTTCTACCCAAGGTTTGCCGCTGCCGCCGGTTTTCCGCGAGACGCAATTGAAAGAAGAGATTGTGGCTTCCTACATCGTCGTCCTTTGGTCCAAGGATCGCGTCATCGGCGGCCTAGTGGTGGGCAGTCGCACACCCCGCGAATTTTCTCCAGCCGACGTAAACTTGCTCATCGCCGTCGGCAGTCAGATCTCTAGCGCCATCGAGCGCTCCATCCTCTACGAAGAGACTCGCCAGGCCTACGAAAACCTGCGCCGCACGCAGGAACAGTTGCTTCATAGCGAAAAGCTCGCGGCGGTCGGGCAATTAATCTCCGGTGTCGCCCACGAACTGAACAACCCGCTGACCGCCATCCTTGGCTACAGCCAATTGTTGACTTCCAGCGGGCAAATGGGACCGCAGGGAATCGAGTATTCGGACAAACTCTACAAGCAGGCCCAGCGCACGCACCGCATCGTCCAGAATCTCTTGAGCTTCGCCCGCCAGCACAAGCCGGAACGTGTTCCCGTGCACATCAATGAGGCCCTGGAAGAGACCTTGGCGCTCCGGGATTACGACCTGCGCATGAGCAACATCCGCGTTCACTTGGACTTGGCCGACAATCTGCCCCTCACGGCCGCCGATCCTCACCAGCTCCAGCAGGTATTTCTCAATTTGGTGAACAACGCCGTCGACGCCATTTTGGAAGGCTCCGCCGATGGTGATCTGTGGGTGCGCACCGGCATTGACGGCGATCGCCTCTTCATCGAGTTCACCGACAGCGGGCCCGGCGTTAAAGACCCTTCCCGAGTTTTTGATCCCTTCTACACGACGAAACCGGTCGGCAAGGGGACCGGTCTCGGTTTGAGCATTTGCTATGGCATCGTCACCGAACACGGAGGAACTATTCGCGTAAGAAATATTCCCACGCGCGGCGCGTCGTTCACGATCAACTTACCCTTCCAACCTCTTGCGTCGCAGGCTCCCGCCGCTCCCGGGCCGCCCGCAATTTCAGGGCGGGATGGGCGTATGGCTGGCTCAACATAAGCCGGCTCTGAGCGACAGGCTGATCTAGATGTCCGCCGTTGTACAATCAAACAGAGCAGATGGAAAAAATGCGGGAAACGGCTCCCGAATCCTTCAGAAACCGTTCAAAGCGAGTGATTTGCTCACTGCAGTAGATGAACTGCTCTCAAGCAGCGCCCATTCCGCGCCGGCCGAGTGATGAACTCAGCTTCTTTGCCAGGGCGGCACGTTCTCCGAGCTCCTGCATCGCCGATTCCATTCGGGCACTCAATCCGCTCACCAAGTCACTCAGACTCATCAGTTGCGGTGCCGCGGCAAAGCCTGCCAACAACTTGATTCGAAGCATCTCGTATTGCCATGCGAATTTGATAGTGAGACGAAGCCTTTCGAACTCCTGCACCGCCGCCACCTCCGGAGAGAGCACGGCAATGACTCTGGCCATCCGTAACAGGCTCTGGAAGTCCCCTCGCAACGCGGACAGATAAGCGAGCGCGACACCTCGACGCTCGTGCCTCACCCGTTGCTGCACTCCGCTTGGGACTTTCCTGGCAAGGAATTCATAATCGGTCTTCGCCAGGGCTTGTTGGATCTGCGGCAAGTATGCCAAATGGCCGGGCCCGTCTTCCTCCAGAACGTCGGCACCGAAGGGAGACGTTACGGGCCTCCTCGGATTGCGGACCGACCACGCGAAGAGAAGAAGCAGCAGGCCGACCAGTCCGAAAAACAAGTACAGAAAGAAACTCAAGATCTCTTTCCCTCCGCGTGCCAAAAATGATTCAGCTGGTCGTTCAGCGCCCTCAGACGGGAGTTGATCTCCGGCGTCATCTGGCGATAGACGTCATCGGAGAGCATTTCGGGCGCGAGTGTTGCTTCAGGCTGCTTTTCGCGCAAAGCCCAATTCCAGATCACCAGACTCGCGAGAAACGACAGGGTTCCCAGGAGATTCCAGAGCGCCGTGTAGCGATGCAGCCGGCTTTCCAAGATCGTGTCATTCAGGACGAAGAAGCACGAATACAGGAGAAATCCGACGGCGAGCGTACGCACTGCGGGTTCTACACCCACCTCGTAATAATGCGCAAATGTAAAAAGCATCACGATCACGGCGGCGATCGCCAGCTCGACGGCACGATCCGAGTTGAGTATGGCGAACTGCCAGCTGCCTCTGGCGATCGCCCACGAGTACAACAAAACAAATCCCGCGGTTACGAGAAGCACGCGCCCCGTCAGCGCCCAGATTCCCCGGTATCTTGCCAGCACACGTCTGCAAATCTCAGCTACCGCCAGCGCCCGGACTAAGATCACCAAACCTTGCGAACCCCAGGCGATCGTTGTCGTGGCCCGCGAGCGGAATCCCCAAATTCGATAGCATTCGAAAAGAACCACGTTTTGCAAGAAGTTGATGAGGGCGTAAGCGAAGAAGTACGGAAATGCCCGGTCGTTCTTGCGGTAGAGAAGCAATACCAATAATCCCGCCTCCAAGAGAACCGTGACAACCCACAACGCCCGTTCGAATGTGAGGATCGGAACCATTCCGGGGGCATACTAGCACTTTATAACCGCGCGGTAAATAGCCTCTGTGTGCCCCTCGGAATGATCCGCAAGAACTGGACCGCCGGAGCAATTCCGGCTGGCTCATTCATTAAAAGAACCTTAGACAGACAACTTGCCTGAAGACTGTGGCGGAATCGGCGGCGGCAAGGGCGCCCCGTCTGCCATGAGCGTGCTGCCCGACGGCTGCGGTGGGATCGGCGGGGGCAGGGGTGCTCCATCCGCTACCAGCGTTTTGGCGTCCATTAAAGATGATTGGGGTGGAATCGGCGGGGGCAGGGGCGCGCCATCGGCGCGGAGCGTCCGGTCGATCATCGTTGGTTTACCGGCTAAGGTGTTGACGGAACCAATAACAGGAAGTACCATCAGGATAGTCAGAACGGAGACCGCCATGATCAGTGTTGTCTTTTTCAAGGGTGTAGCCCTCCTCAAGGGCATATTAAGGAGGAGCAGTCATCGTGGCGGTTGTGGGTTCGAAAATGTTCCGTAAACGGAACAAATCACGGCATGAGAACGCTGACACAGTTCCAGCAGAACCGTAGGATCGTTCAGGACTTCACCCTGACTACCCTGGCGGCCATTCCCGGGCTATTTGCGCGGTTGACCTATGTGTCTTCTTTGCGGGATCTATCCAGTGGCCGGTACGAGCACGCAGGCCTGGCTGCTCTGTATCCGGATGCGGCCATCCAGCAGGCTTTGCAGCTTTGTCATGAACAGATTTTCGAGCGGATTCTCGAAACGCCGCTTGCAATTCAATTGAAGGATTTACAGGCCTGCCTCGCTGGCATGGAAGGTGGATTGACCGTCGCGGTTTCTCACTGGCTCCGTATGGAAGCGTACCGCGTGCTCGTGCCCGAGCAATCTCCCGATTATCTCAAAGAGCTTTTTTGTTCGAATCTCCGCGCTCTCCTGGAGATTCTGCGGGAGGAAGCTTCCCGGGCTCGTTCAAGCGCGTAACCACGCCCGTCACTCGGCCCACAATTTCAGCCTCTTCAGGCGCGCGCCACGTCTCCGGTAGACAATGTGAAAGCGGGTGCGGCTGCATGACCAGTCGCGAACCATCCTGATGGAACCATCCGCATCGATATCCTCCGCGAACCTCCACGAAATACATCGGCCGGTCGTGTTCTGTTGTCCAATCGCCATCGTTGATCTTCCTCACGGATGTATCCACGAGCACGATGCTCCCCGGACGAAGCAGCGGCGTCATCCGTCGATCGGACAGGCCGATGTATCCATAAATGTGATTCGAATGGCCGTTGGTGAGCACGCCCTCGAAGTGACCCCACCTTTCCACCATCCGCGACAAGAACTCCGTTCGCTGCGGATCGAACGCCGGATCAAACTTCATTGGAATCCGCAGCGATATCGGCGGCGCCATCAGATGGGTCTCCGGCACGGGCAAGTCGCTCCCATCATGAAAGCACTCGTCAATAGGGACGTCGTACCAGCGGAACATTTCCAGCGGATTCAATCGGTAGATGGTCGCCAGCGTATACAGTTTGTGCAGGCCCGGCACAACCCCCCGGTTTTCCATATCTGCGAGCCGGCTGATGTGCACGATGAAGTCGGGACGTCCGCGTCGAGCCGCCAGTTCGAAGCTGGCTCGCTCCACATCTCGATAGGTTAATCCGAGTCTTTCGCGGGCCTGCCGCAGACAGAGACCTGGAAGCATCAATTCCTCGGGCGCGGACTGAGCGCTCGACTCAGAGTACATCAGAATTAACACACTGTTAAGATTTCGGAACAAGAGCGCTTTTATTCTCGCCTTCTTACCTCGCCAGCCGTCAGCGCCTGCTCCTTCACCCATTCTTCTGCTTTACTTGCCAGAAACACAAGCCGGTTTCCTGGGCCGACTCTTTTCCATTGACCGCCTCACTGTTCCATCTTGGAATCGTGTTTCAAGTTTGACTCCTGCGGAGACCGCAGCACAGTCTGAAGGCCCTCCTCCCTTGGCTAGTGGCTTGATTTTGCAGGCCTTGCGCCCAGGTCCTTTCACGCTCGCTGGCCAGTGGCGTGCAATGATAGATCACTGGCCTTCCGATTGGCCCAATGGCGCGCCGCACACAAATGTCTCTCTTCGCAAAGAGCCCACTGCTCCGGATGCCCCGAATGTGTCTTGTCCCGTCATTGGTGCGCGCCCTGCCCTTGGGGCTTCTCCTCAGCGTTCTGTTCATCCCCATTCACGTTTCAGCGGCAGACGAACCCGCTTCCAACGCCATCCGGCCCGTCATCACGAGCGCACTTGCGATCCGCAAGATGAGCCTCCGACAAGCCAAACAGGGCTACCCCGTACGGCTGAAGGGTGTCATCACGTTCTACGACCCGGAGCAGCCTGATCTCTTTGTGCAAGATCCCAGCAGCGGTATCTGGATCAACACAGAGATCGTCAAGCCCAATGTGCCAATCAGAGTGGGAGACCTTGTGGAAGTTGAGGGTGTCACAGAAGCCCCGGATTTTGCGCCTCAGGTAGGCAATCCTCGCTTGCGAGTTCTGGGGCATGTCAGTCTGCCCCCGGCGCGGTCCGTTTCGTTTGAGCGGATGGCTTCCACGCAGGAAGACAGCCAGCGCGTCGAAGTGGAAGGCATCGTTCATCGAGTATTCCGGAAGGGGAATCATCTGCTCCTGGAAGTGGCCATGGAAGACGGTCGTGTAACGGGTCGAATTCCTTTCTATACTCGCGCAGACGTGCCGCAGATCGTGGATGCGCGAGTGCGATTGCGCGGAACGTGCGGTGCGCAATTCAACTCCATGAATCAGTTGACCGGGATTTTCATCAATATTCCCTATGAATCTGAAATCCAGGTAATCGAGCCGCCTCCCGGCGATCCATTCGCTACCTCCGTCCGTGCGATTTCCGATCTTCTACGGTTCAGCCCGCAGGGCGCACCCGGACATCGCGTTCAGGTGAATGGCGTGGTGACCCTGTTCAGGCCAGGCAAGGCCATTTTTATTCAGAATGAGAGCGGTTCTCTTTACGCCCAAACTCAGCAGGAATCGCCGGCGCTTGAGCCCGGTGACCAAGTGGATGTGGTTGGCTTCGTCGAAGTCGGCCGGTTTGCTCCGGAACTCAGGGATACTATTTTCCGCACCGCCGGGAAGGGCGTGCTTCCACGGCCCCATGAGATTACTTCCAAGGACGCATTGTTCGGCACCACCTTCGCCAAAGAGAACATGTTCCATAGCTACAACGCCGAACTCATCAGTGTACGCGGCTGGTTAACGGGGCGCTCTCTGAACCGTGGAGCGCAACGCCTTCTTCTGCAGGATGGCAATATTGCATTTGAAGCGGAATTGACGGACTCGGAGATTCCCTCGGGCTTCGCGTCGCTTCGAGAGGGCAGCATCCTGCAATTGACCGGAGTCTGCACCGTGGAAACCGACGGGAACGGGCAACCCGATCGCTTCCGGATCCGTCTTCGCACCTCCAAGGATGTCTTCGTCGCCCAATTGCCGCCGTGGTGGAACGCCAAACGCGCCGTCGCTCTTGTGGCGCTCATGGTTTTGGGAATCCTCATGGCCTTGCGATGGGGCGCTTCCCTGCGTCGGCGCGTCCGCGAGGCGACGGCAGTGATTCGCGCGACTCTGGAATCTACAGCCGATGGCATTCTGGTTGTGGATCGCCGGGGCCGCGCTCTCACCTACAACCGCAAACTTCAGACCATGTGGGGAATTCCTGAGGAAAGCTTGCAGGCCGCCGACGGTGTGCAAGCCCTGATGGTTTCCGCTCCACAGCTCAAGGATCCCAGAGCTTTCTTGATCCGCGCACTCCAGCTCCTGGGAGATCGCGATCACGCGACGGATGATGTGATTGAGTTCAAGGATGGTCGAGTCTTTGAGTGGCACTCCGAGCCTCAGCTCCTGGATGGGAAAAGTGCCGGGCGCGTCTGGAGCTTCCGTGATGTTACGGAGCGTCGCCATGCGGTACAGGAACTGCACGCAGCGAAGCAGGCCGCGGAAGCCGCCAGTGAAGCCAAGAGCATTTTCCTCGCGACCATGAGTCATGAAATTCGCACGCCCATGAACGGCATTCTCGGCATGACCGAGTTGGTGCTGGACACCGAACTCACCGCCGAGCAGCGCGACAGCCTGGGTCTTGTCCGCCTCTCCGCCGAATCCCTGCTCACGGTCATCAACGACATTCTCGATTTTTCCAAGATCGAAGCGGGAAAGCTTACTCTCGATTCGATTCCCTTTGACCTGCGCGAGAGTCTGGGCGAAAGCATGAAGGCCCTCAGTTTCCGCGCTCATCAGAAGGGCCTTGAGCTGGTCTACGACGTTCAACCGGACGTGCCCGAGTCTCTCTTAGGTGACCCCGGCCGGCTGCGGCAAATCCTTATCAATTTGGTGGGGAATTCCATCAAGTTCACGGAACGGGGCGAGATCGATGTTTCCGCGGAGATTGAATCAGAAACGAGCGACGGGGTCTGCCTGCACTTTGCCGTTCGAGATACTGGCATTGGCATCGCTCCCGACAAGCAAAAGATCATTTTCGAAGCGTTTTCTCAGGCCGATAGCTCCATGGCCCGAAAGTTCGGTGGCTCCGGGCTGGGCCTGACCATCTGCGCAAAACTCGTGGAACTGATGGGCGGGCGAATTTGGATTGAAAGCGAACTCGGCCTCGGCAGCACCTTCCACTTTACGGCCAGGTTGGATATTCAGAAGACACCTGCCGAGCGCCCGGCTCCCGCCTCGCAAACTCATTTGCGCGACATCCACGCCCTGATTGTCGACGACAATTTCACCAATCGCCGCGTCTTGCACGGCATGCTCACTCGCTGGGGCATGAAGCCCACCGCTGTGGACGGGGGCCGGGCCGCGCTGCAGGCTCTCGAAATCGCCAAGAGCACCGGTTATCCCTTCCCTTTGATTCTCCTGGATGGCCAAATGCCCGAAATGGACGGCTTTACGCTCGCTGAACGAATCCAGAAGGATCCGGGCTTGGTGGGAGCCATTATCATGATGCTCACTTCAGCGGGCCAGTTGGGTGACGCGGCACGCTGCCGCCAACTCGGGATCTCCGCCTATCTGGTAAAGCCCATCCGGCAAGCGGAACTGTTGGACGCCATTTGTCAGATTCTGCACACTACACCCCAGAAGAACACGGACCACTTGGTGACCCGCCACTCCTTGCGGGAAATCAAGCGCCGTGTCCGAGTCCTCTTGGCGGAAGACAATCCCGTGAACCAAACGCTGACGGTGAGGCTCCTTCAGAAAAGGGGGTACGAAGTATCAGTCGTGGGCGATGGCCGCGCGGCCGTCGAAGCATTTCAAAAGGAAGACTTCCAACTGGTGCTCATGGACCTTCAAATGCCGGAGATGGATGGCTTCGAAGCTACGTCCGCCATCCGCGAGAAAGAAAGATCGACCGGCCGTCACATTCCCATCATCGCCATGACCGCCCATGCTCTGAAAGGCGACCAGGACCGCTGTCTCGCCGCAGGCATGGATGGCTACATTTCCAAGCCCATCCGCACCAGCGAGATGTTCAGCACCATCGAAGAGGTGCTGAGTCGATTCAGAAACAATGCTGACGAAGCCGAACCTGCCCCTGATCCTCTAGCCATGGTCTGATCCCGCCAGCCGGCGCGCGGCGCGAGCGTTGCGATTCTGCTATTCTGCCATTGACCGCTTGCGGTCATACTTTCAATTGACCGCTCAGTAGTCATGCTCTCAAACGATATGGCCTCTTTCTCGAAACGCCGGCTTTCTCCGTTGCGCGCTCTGTTCTTATGCCTCGTTGTTTTCTTTGGCGGGATCGCCGTTCGCGCGCAGGAAGCTTCCGTCACCCCGCTTCCCGCGGCCCCCAAGGCCGGCACGCAAGCCGATTTTATTGCTGCCGCCGATGAAGTCCTCAACCAGATGAGCGAAATCACCGGGCTAAAGCTCCGCACGCCGCTGAAAAAGTCTCTGCGCTCGCGCGAGGAAATCCGCGCCTTTGTTATCAAGCAGATGAACGAAGAAAAAAATCCTGTGGAACGCTATGCCGACGCGCGCAGCGCTGAGGCTCTTGGCCTCATTCCCAAAGGATTCGACCTCGATTCCTTCATGGTGAACGTGCTCACCGAACAGGTCGAAGGTCTCTACGATCCGAAGACTCGTGAATTCTATATCGCGGACTGGAGCCCGCTTGCGGACCAGCGCATGGTCATGGCCCACGAATTGACGCACGCGCTCGAGGATCAGCACTTTCAAATCGAGGCGTGGGTAAAGGCAGCCCGCCCCAACGAAGATGCTGAACTCGCGCGCGATGCGGTGCTTGAAGGCAGCGCCATGGCTGCCATGGTCGATTATTTGATGCTTGGTACCGGCCGCTCCCTGAGAGATCTGCCGGACTTCGATCCCGGAATGTTGATCGGCGATCTTGGCAGCACTCCGACGCTGCAAAAGGCTCCTCCCTTTATCAAGGATGCTTTGATCTTTCCTTATCTCGGCGGACTGAACTTCACGGCTGCGGTTTTGAAGGACACTGGCTGGCCGGGCCTCCCCGCTTTGTTCGAGAAGCCTCCCGTTTCCACGCAACAGATTCTTCATCCGGCGCTCTATCGCTCCGGCAAGACTCCGCCGAATGTCACCCTTCCGCAACTCGAAAAATTGCTCGGCGCGAACTGGTCAAAGCTCGATGAGAACGCCCTCGGTGAATTCGGCTGGAAGGAAGTGTTGAAGCAGTTTCTCGGCGAGGACCGCGCGAAGCCCCTGGCGGCAGCCTGGGATGGCGACCGCTATGTTCTCTACGAGCAGAAGCAAAACAAAAAGCTCGTCCTGGTGACTCGCTTGCAGTTGGACAGCGAGGAACATGCAGCGCGCTTCTTTGGTCAATATTCGGAAGCGCTCGAGAAAAAACACTCCCAGCGCTCCAATTTGTTTCGCCGTCCGAGCTTTTTTTCTTTTGATACGCCCGAAGGCGGCGTTTTCCTGGATTGCTTCAATAAAGAGTGCGTGACGCTGGAGGGCGCCACGCGCGGCGTTTTTGACGGATTAACGAAAGCGCTGGGCTGGCCTTCTGCTCCGCAGCCTCCGGAGCGCCCCGGCGCCGTCTCTGAAAAGACTGCAACTATCTTCAGACGGACCGAAAAACGGCTCAATTCATCATTCGGAGGAGCCAAAGACGGCGTCGAATCTCTCTCCTGCTTTTGAAGAAGACCGCCCTCACCTTGCTGCATTTTCAGGAAACGGCGGAGTCTTTACGCTGCACCACGAGAAGCGTCAAGTCGTCCGTCTGCTTCACAGCTTCACGGAAGCCGCTCAAATCGGTTAGGCATTCCGAAATCAGCTTTCTCGGCTCGGCCCCAGGGTGGCGAGCCGCCAGCTTTTGAACTCGCGCAAGGCCATACTCATCGCCCGCTCGATTTCGTGCTTCCGTCAATCCGTCGGTGTACAGGAACAAGCTGTCGCCCGTGGCGAGCGTCATCCGGTGGAGCGGGAAGCGCGTGCCGCAAAACATTCCTAAAGGTACGCCCGTTGATTCCCTCGGCGTTGCTCCCGCACTATGGATATGAAGCAAGGGCAGGTGGCCCGCGCCGACAAATTCTACGGAACCGTCCGGCGCCGCCCGGCCCACGACGAGAGTCGCAAATTGTCCGGCAAGCGTGCTCTCGCAGAAAATTCGGTTGGCATCCTCCACCATGCGTTCGAGCGGAAGGCCCGCTTCGGCGAGGCTGCGAAACGTTGCGTGGAGATGGCTCATCAGCATTGACGCGGCGACTCCCTTGCCGGATACATCTCCCAGCAAAAACAGCAGACCGTTATTCGTTTGCAGGAGATCGCAGTAATCGCCGCTCACCATGCCGGCGGGCTGATAGTGATAACGCACTTCCCAACCCGCCAGTTCCACACCGGGTTCCGGCAACAGCCTGCGCTGAATGCGAGCGGCAAGGGAAAGATCGCTCTCCAAGGCGCGCTGTTCGTCCTGCGTAAGATGGTCGAGGCAAAACCGCATCAGCGGATCGGCGAGCAGGCGTTCCGCTTCGATGGTGTCGTGGCAGGTTTCGCAAAGGCCGAATGTTCCGCGTTCGAAACGATCCAGAGCCTCGTCCACGGCGGTGAGCAGTTGAGAGAGAGAAGCATCAGCGCCCGGTGAATGCAAAGCGGTGTGAAGACGTTCGCGGCGCTGTTCGAGTTCGGTGCGCAAATAAGTTTGCTCGGCAGTGGCCATGGGACCTCCTGCCTTAGTTTGCGGTTTTGCAGCTGAGCTTTCCATCCGATTTCCTCCATTGAATTGAGGAACACGGGACCAGATCCGGATTTGACGGTTCTAGCTTGTCACTTCATCTCACTCCGGGAGGTGATGGAAGGAGTGATTTTGCCAGATCGCCGCCGATCTTAATTCGATGCCGGAGGCGCGCAAGACGGTGCAGGGTTTTTTGCTCCAGGCGGGTAAAGCGGGCGGCGAGGAAAGGATCGCGCGAACTGGCGCGCCGCCGGCGGAGTTTGGAAAGCGCCAATTCTGCAAATTCCGTGGCTTTGACGAGGTCTTTGACGTGACGTTCGAAATAAATGGCCAGTTGTTCGCAAGCGTGGATGCCGTCGTTCGAATCGGCCACAATTTCTTGCCAGAGTTCCGCGGCGCGGGCGTGCTCGCCGCGGCGCTTGGCCATCAGCGCCAGGTCGCGGCGCGCCCTAGGGCGAAACTCGGCAGGCAGCCCCATTTCGAGGGCCTGAGTGCAGGCGGAATGTGCGCGATTCGAATCGCCCCGGCGTTGGAGAAAACGCGAGAGGCCGAAGAGATCGAGGCTTTCGAAATCGGTTGCGGCGCTCGACGGTTCGGAAAGCAGTGCGTTGACTTTGCCGAAAAGAGCGGCGAGGCCGCGCAGGTCCATCTGATTGTGGCGGACCACGCCAGCAAGCGGTTCAACCGGCCCGCCGCGCAGATAATCGAAGTAAAACTGCGGGATGAGCGCGGACGCAACGTCATCGTCGCGGTGCCAGCCGAGACCCGGAGCGTCGAGAACCAGGCGTTCGAGTTCCACCAGGCGCACTGAACCTAGCCGCAGCTTCCATAACGCACGCGCGGGATGCAGCAAGTCGAGATGCGCGGCCAAGCGCGGCACGGCGATGGAGCGAGTCATGGTGAAGCGATTTTCGAGCAGCGGCCAATCGAACGATTTACCGTTGAAGGTGACGAGTACGGGGCGCTCGTCAACGCGGGCTGCGAGTTCGTGAAGCAGGGAGTGCTCTTCGGCGAAGTCACGCATAAAGAATTGCTCGACCTGCAATCCCCCGGCATCCCACCACGCCAGGCCGATGAGAAAAGCGTACGTGCCGGTGCCCCCGGCGAGGCCCGTCGTTTCCGTGTCGAGGAAAAGCCATTTGGCCGGATCTGAGAGGGCGGCGCGTGTTTTGCGGGAAAGAGCTTCATCGCGAGTGCGCGAGAGCAATTCGAGGGCGATGGGAGAAGGCTCGGAAAATTCCGGCGTGGAAAACCAGTTTCGAACGGCCAAATGCTCGCCGAAACGATTCTTCGAGACACCAGCGCCGAGTAGGCGGCCGAGCGCGTCTTCTTCGTCCGGCGAGCACAACGAACTTGGCCGCGCGGGCATCGCGCGGGCCGGCTTGAGTGCGGCGAGGCGGGAAAATTTATCGGCGGTCGCAGCCATTTACGCACCCAAGCGGTCGAGAATGGCAAGAGCGGCTTCTTTGGCGCGCGGCGCAAGATCGCCCGCCGGGCCCACACAGGAAGGGCAGCCCTGCTCGCACTCGCATGCGGAAATGAGCTCGCGCGTTTTTTGCACGAGGAGATCGTGGGCGCGGAAAAGCGGCTCCGAAAAGCCAATGCCGCCGGGGTAAGCATCGAAGAGATATAGATTTGGCTCGAAGAATTCCTTTGCGTTGGCAGAGATGGCATCTTCAAGGCGGGTCGGGGTGAATTCAGAAGTCGCGTCGAGATGGGGCGCAGCAGCTCCCCGCAGCGCCTCGGGATAAAGCTGGGGCCCAGCGATGGCGCAGCCGGAATCCGGCGCGGGAGGGCGCTCGCCGATGGCGGCGCCGAGGTCACGGCGATCGCACATCAGCAGGAGCGTGGCGATGGATTCGAGCGCGTGGAGCAAGCCGAACATGCCGCTCTGGCGTTCGCTGACGGAGAAAGGAAGCGACTCGAGCAGGGGCCGCTCCAAGGTGATCCAGTAGGAGGTTGTGTGCATTTCGTTTTCCGGGAGTTCGAGTTTGCCGGCGCCGACATTTTCGTGGGTGAAAAATTTTATTTTTTTGAAACCGACGACTTGGGAACGCACAAGAACATCGCCGTGAGAATAGGGAGAGAAGAGGTCCTTTCCGACAAGGCCGGAATGTTCCATCGGCTCGCTGCGCTCGCTCAGGACTCGCATCCTTGTCGGATGTTCGCAAGCGGTTTCGAGGACGCGGACCTGGGTGTAGCGGATAGCGTCGGTGTAGTAGTCGACGTCGACCTGCTTGACGTAGGCTTTGCGCTCTTTGAAGTCGAGATGCTCCACGTGATACTGCTGGCCGCCGTGAATGTAGATGGCTTTTTCATGGACGAAAACGAGGGCGCTGGGAAAGTCGACTTCGCCGATCACATTCGGTACGGTCGTGATGTCGATGATCACAAAATTGTCGCTAGTGACCGAACGCAGGCTGATGGTGTCGGCGGGATAAGCTTCATGCGTCCAGTGATAATTTTCTCCGGCGAGATGCAGGAAACCGGCTTCCGCGAGACGAGCGCACAGATCGGGAAGGTCGACGTCGCCGAATTTTTCGCCAGGAGCGATGGGCAATTCGAACGCGGCGCATTTCAGGTGATTGATAAGAATCTCGAGATTGTCGGGCTGGATGAAGGCGTGCTCCGGCGTATTGCCGAAAAAATAGTCCGGATGGCGCACGATGAATTGATCGAGCGGCGAGGATGAAGCCACGAGTACCGCGCAGGAGCTCCCGCTGCGGCGGCCGGCGCGGCCGGCGCGTTGCCAGGTCGCGGCGATGGTTCCGGGATACCCGGCCATCACAACCGCGTCGAGCGAACCAACATCAATGCCGAGCTCGAGGGCGTTGGTCGAGACCACACCACGAATTTTTCCGTCGCGGAGGCCGCGCTCGATCTCGCGGCGCTCGTTGGGAAGATAGCCGCCGCGGTAGCCGCGAATGGTTTGCGGTTTTCCGGGAGAATGCGGATTCGCCTGCTGCAAGTAGGTCAGGAGGATTTCGGTGTGCAATCGTGAATTCGCGAAGACCATCGTTTGCAGATCGTGGCTCAGGAATTCCTGGGCCACGCGCGACGCTTCATTGATATAGCTGCGGCGGATGCCCAGCGCGCGGTTGACGACAGGGGGATTGTAGAAAACAAATGTTTTTTCCGCGGCCGGGGCGCCGTTGGCGTTCAGCACTTCGACGTCAGTTTCGAGGAGCCTTGCGGCCAGGTCGCCGGGATTGGCGATGGTGGCGGAGCAGCAGATAAACTGCGGATCGCGGCCGTAAAAGCGAGCGATGCGCCGCAGCCGCCGAAGCACGTTGCACAAGTGGCTGCCAAAGACGCCGCGGTAGGTGTGCAGCTCATCAATAACGATGTAGCGCAAGTTTTCGAACAAACGCGTCCAGCGCGTGTGGTGGGGCAGGATGCCGGTGTGCAGCATGTCGGGATTGGTCAGGACGATGTGGCCTTTTTCACGGATGGATTTGCGGGCGTCGGCCGGAGTGTCACCATCGTAAGTGAAAACACCGAAGCAGTTTTCGAGGCGCTGATTCAAATCGTAAAGTTCCGCGAGCTGATCCTGCGCGAGCGCCTTGGTGGGGAAGAGGTACAAGGCGCGGGAATCCGAGTTTTCAAGGACCGCGTTCAGGACCGGCAGGTTGTAACAGAGCGTTTTGCCGGAAGCCGTGGGTGTGACGATGACGACGTTCTTTCCCGCATGGACGGCCTCGGCGGCGGCGGCCTGATGGGTGTACAGGCGGCGTATGCCTTTGGCAGCATAGGCGTCGACAAGCTCGGGGTGAATCCAGGCGGGGAAGTCCGCCCACTGCGCTTCGCGGGCAGGGAAATGGCGAATCGCTGTGAGGATTTCGCCGGTGTGGTCGCGAGCGGCAAAGGCGTCCAGCACTTCGTGGACGCGGGTGATTGCGGTCGTCAGGCCAGCTCTGCGAACGGCGAGCGATTCCGGCATCTAAAGCCCCTTTCCTGTCATTCGCTTTTTATTCGCCAACGCTATCACAGGCCGTTTGCCGACGCAAGATGGAAATCTTTCTAGGCGCGGAGGCGGAGGATCAGAAGGGCGCCGGCGAAGAACAGGAGGGCAGAGGCGGTGAAAGCGGTTTGCACGTTGAAGGTGGACCAGAGGAAGCCGACGAGGAGGCTGGAGAGGAAATCGCCGACAGCGTTGACGGCGGCCAGAGTGCCGAAGGCCATGCCATGCTGGTCCTTGGGCACGAGCTCGGCGGAGAGAGAGTCTTCCAGAGCTTCCTCGGTGCCGATGTAGAGACCGGCGAGGATAAAGATTACCGCTAGGAGCCCCAAGGAGCGCGTGCCGGTGCAAAGAAGGATAGCGGTGATGCCTGCCAAGGCATAACCGGCGGCGAGAATGAGTTTGCGGCTGGGAACATGATCGCTCAGCCACCCGCTGAGATAGGCCGAACCGGCGTAGAAGACGTTATGCAAAGTGTAGAGACCTACGGCGAGACTCGCGGCGCGGGCGAGTCCGTGAGCGGGCGCGAGCATGCGCGAGGCGTACAGGATCAGCATGGAATGCGAAAAATCGCCAGCACCAAAAATGCCGACGCCCAGCAGAAGACGCCGGAAGGGCGGTGGGAGCGCCTTCAAGCCGAGGAGGAAGGATCGTTGGGGCCTGGCCGCGATGGGCCGTTCGCGGACGAGCAGCCAGAAAGAGGCGACGGCGATTAGCCCGGGTAGAAGCGTCCAGAGAAAAACTTTGCGAAAGGAATTCCCGGTGGCTTGGAGAAGCCAGAGCGCCGTGAGCGGGCCAACGATTGCGCCGACCGTATCCATGAGGCGTTCAAAACCGAAGGCGCGGCCGTAGGCGTTCGGTGGCGCGTCGGCGGCGAGCAGGGCTTTCCGCGCGGGCGAGCGGACGCCGCGTCCGAGCCACGCGGCGGCACGGCCGAAAAGCACGTGATAGGCGTGGGTGGCGAAGGCAAAAGACGCGGTCGAAAACGCGGTGAAGGCGTAACCGAAGAGGGCCAGCGGCTTACGATGCTTCAGCCGGTCTGTGAAGTGGCCCGCGGCAAGTTTGGTGAAGCTGGAGAGGCCGTCGGCGATCCCCTCGATCGTGCCGAGCCATGCGGGGCCCGCGCCAATCGCGGCGAGAAATGCGGGCAGAACGGCTGTTGCGGTTTCGTGGCTCCAGTCGCTGAAGAGACTGGTGAGACCGACGCCGAGGACGGTGCGGTTGAGCCAGGACTGCTGTTGTGAGGATTCGGGCATGGCGGAGAGTTTACAGTCGACAGTCGACAGTTGAAAGTTCAGAACAAAATGTCTTGTCTCGTATCTCTCAGTCAGCGATGGCATTGCGCGTCCCAGGGCCGGCCGGAAAGGCGGCAGCAAGCTGCCGCACTCCAAACTACTTTTTGGCGGGGCGGTAGAGGATGACGCGGACCTTTTCGAGGGTGATGAGGCCGCCGTCGACCATTTCGTCGAGGCGGGGGAGGATCTTTTCGATGCGCTCGGTGGATTCGATGACTTCGAGGATGATGGGCAGATCCTGCGAGAGGCGGAGGAGCTTGTCGGTGTGATAGACGCTGGAGCCGCCGTAGCCGCCGACGCCACGAATGACGGTGGCACCGGAGAAGCCTTCTTTACGGAGCATCTCGACGATGGCGTCATGGAGAGGTTTGCCGTGCCATTTGTCGGATTCGCCGATGTGGATGCGCATCAGGGTGCGCTCACCTTCGAATTTTTGGTGGGTCATGGATTTTCCTCGCTAAGTTCCAAGAGAGATTCCTCGCTTCGCCCGGAATGGCGGCGCGGTGAGGAGATCAATATTCAAATACGATTGGCGAGACGGATGCCGGCAACGGAAAGAAGCAAGCCGGCGAACACGCTCGCGCCCACGTAGGCCGCGGCGCGGAGCCACGAGCCTTCTTCGAGCATTTTGGCCGTTTCCCAGCCGAAGCTGGAGAAGGTTGTATAGCCGCCAAAGAAACCCACGGCAATGGCCACGCGCCAATCAGGCGAGATTACCATGCGATTCAGGGTGAACTGGCCGATGAGACCAAGAAGGAAGCAACCGGTCAAATTAATCAGCAGAGTGCCGTAGGGAAAAGTGCTCCCCATGCGAATTTGTACGACGCCTTGAAGACCGTAACGCGCCAGCGTGCCTGCAGCACCAAAGATCGCAATCAAGGTGAGACGCAATTCCTCTCCAATCTGCAGCCCGCGCGGGAGCGCCAATGGACGGCCGGTGCATCTGTAAACAAAAAACTCCTGGCGCGCGGCCGCCAGGAGTCATCAGACCCGGCGAACAATGCCGGGACGGTTATGGCGAACTCCATCGCCTTCGAGATTTCGTCTCATTTTAACAGGTTTGGCAAATGGCAGACCGGCGATTTGGTGGCTCGATCCATGGTTGCTGGCAAAGTAAAAGAGCACCAAAGCGCAAACCGGGGGAAATTACTATTTGGGGGCTCCTCCTCCCTCCCCCGGTTTTTGTAAGTGTTGCATCTAAAGGATTTAGAGATTGCGTAAGTAGTTTTAGAATCAACACTTACGGGTATTTCTATAAGTGTTGATTTTAAAGGGGTTAGATTGCACAAAAGTAGTGCAAATTTGACCTGCTTGGGGTGTTCTATTCCTAGTAAATGACCCGATGGGCGCTAGGCCGGCCCAAATGAAAAAAGCGGCAGAAGATCTGCCGCTTCCTCACAGTCTTACCTGCAACCAGAGTAATTGAAAAGTTAGCGAGAGTCAAGGGAAAAGTTGGGGAATTCAGTAGTGGAAACGGTAGCGCAATTGGGCAAAGATTTCGCGGGGATTCAGGAAATGCGTTCCGCCGAAGGTAAAGCTATTGTCGAGCAGAACGCGGCGGTTAGCGACGTTGAGCGCGCTCAGGGAGATGGAAAACCTTTCGCCAAACTCTTTGCCGAGAGTGAGGTCAAAAGTCGTGTGTGACCGAAGGTGATCGCCGGGGACGTTTGGATCGCCGTTCGCGAATCCTGATCCGTAATAGACGTCCGTTGAGGCATAACTTCGCCAGGGCAGGTTGATGACTCCGCCGAGATGCAAGGTATTCCGCTGATCGTGA
>WNGE01003266.1_pt1 | contig 23418 bp, 23 predicted proteins | sample 5400651 | NCBI WGS metagenome assembly WNGE01 (sample SAMN13153370, study PRJNA577476) | soil metagenome | isolation source: 60 cm soil or saprolite under grassland replicate 2 | place: USA:California | collected 2016-06-15
ATGGGGGTGCTGAGGTGACGAGCCGAGAAGCCGGGAACGGAAAGAAGTGGAGATGAGGAGACGGCACTTCAGCGCGGAGGGGGTACGCGGGCCCCGGCGGCGGCGCTGGCAGGAGTTGCGCGAGCACCCGCGGAGAGGCATCTTCCTGCTGCCCAGTCTGCTGACGACGGGCAACCTCTTCTGCGGCTTCCTCGCCCTCATCCTGACCGCCGAGGCGCGCTTCGTCGAGGCGTCGGTGGCGATCTTCGTCGCGATGGTCATGGATGTCCTGGACGGCAAGGTCGCCCGTCTCACCAAGACGACGACGCAGTTCGGGGTCGAGTTCGACTCGCTGGCGGACGTGGTGTCCTTCTGCGTGGCGCCGGCCTTCATGCTCTACACGCTGGCGCTGGCCCGGCTGGGGCGCGCGGCCTGGCTGGGCACCTTCCTGTTCGTGATCTGCGGCGCGCTCAGGCTCGCCCGGTTCAACGTGCACTCGGGCGTCAGCGACCGCCGGTACTTCGTGGGGCTGCCGACGCCGGCGGCGGCGGGGATCGTGGCGTCGGTGGTCCTGTTCCTCGGTAACGGCGTGATCAGCCAGTGGGAGGGCGCCGCCATCGCCGCCGGGACCTACATCGTGGCCGTCCTGATGGTCTCGACCTTCCGCTACTACAGCTTCAAGGAGATCGACTTCGCGCGCCGCCGGCCCACCGGCGTCCTGCTGCTGTTCGTGCTGGCCGTGCTCATCGTCGCGACCCACCCGCAGTGGTTCCTGTTCCTCCTGTTCTCGGCCTATGTCCTGAGCGGCCCGACGCGCCCCGTGTGGGCGCGCCGCCGGGAGGGGGCGCTGGTAGTCGAGAAGGGAATCAGGGACGCGTACTAGGAAAAGTTAGGAGAGGACAATCATGGATCGCGTGATCATCTTCGATACCACGCTTCGCGATGGCGAGCAGTCCCCCGGCTTCTCGATGAACACCCAGGAGAAGCTGGAGATGGCGCGACAACTCGCCCGGCTCAACGTCGACGTCATCGAGGCGGGCTTCCCCATATCCTCCGACGAGGATTTCGGGGCCGTCGGCGAGGTCGCCCGCCAGGTCGGCACGCTCCCCGGCTCGCCCGTCATCTGCGGGCTCAGCCGCGTGGGGCTCATGGACATCGACCGCGCGTGGGAGGCGGTGAAGTACGCGCGGCGGCCCCGGATCCACACCTTCGTGGCGACCTCGGACCTGCATCTCAAGTACAAGCTGAGGAAGAGCCGCGCGGAGGTCCTGAAGGCGTCGGTGGAGGCGGTCCGGCACGCCCGGGGCTACTGCGAGGACGTGGAGTTCTCCCCCGAGGACGCCTCGCGCTCGGACTTCGACTACATGTGCGACGTGCTGGAGGCGGTGATCGACGCCGGCGCCCGCACGATCAATATCCCGGACACGGTGGGTTACGCGATCCCGAGGGAGTGGGGTGAGCGGATCGCGCGGATCCGGGAGCGGGTGCGGAACAGCGGCCAGGCCGTCCTGTCCGTCCACTGCCACAACGATCTCGGGCAGGCGGTGGCCAACTCGCTGGTGGCGGTCCAGAACGGCGCCCGGCAGATCGAGTGCACCATCAACGGCATCGGGGAACGGGCGGGCAACGCCTCCCTCGAGGAGATCGTGATGGCGCTCAAGACGCGCAAGGACTACTTCGGGATCGAGACCCAGGTGCGCACCGAGGAGATCTACCGGACCTCCAAGCTCCTGTCGCACATCACCGGCGTCCACGTCCAGCCCAACAAGGCCATCGTGGGGGAGAACGCCTTCGCCCACGAGGCGGGCATCCACCAGGACGGCGTGCTCAAGGAGAAGCTGACCTACGAGATCATGCGGCCCGAGGACATCGGCCGGGCGGCCAACAAGCTCGTCATGGGCAAGCACTCGGGGCGGCGCGCGCTGGCGGCGCGGCTGGGCGAGCTCGGCTTCGAGCTGGATGAAGGGGAGCTCGGCAAGGCCTTCAAGAAGTTCAAGGACCTGGCCGACAAGAAGAAGGATATCTTCGACGAGGACCTGATCTCGATCGTGAAGGACGAGATCGCGCAGGTGCCCGAGACCTACGCGCTGGACTACCTGCACATGGTCAGCGGCACCGGCGTCATCCCGTCGGCCACGGTGCGGCTCAAGAAGGACGACGAGGTGTTTCAGGACTCCGGGGTGGGCGACGGACCGGTGGACGCGGTGCTGAACGCCATCGACGCGATCACCGGGCTCAAGGGTCGGCTGCAGGACTACCAGCTCCGCGCCGTGACGTCGGGAAAGGATGCCCTCGGCGAGGTGTCGGTCAAGGTGGACTTCGACGGCACGGTGGTCCCGGGCAAGGCCAGCTCCACCGACGTGGTCGAGGCCAGCGCCCGCGCCTACCTCAATGCGCTGAACCGGCTCCTACAGTCCGGCGGGGCGCGGCGCACCCAGGAGATCGGCCCGTAGATCACCGGGAGGGGGCCGGCGCCGCCGCGCGAACGCGGCGAGTTCCACGGGTCCGCCGGGTTCGGCGAATCACCGAGACGTTGTTGGGGTCGGGCGGAGGGAGTGCATCATGGCGATGAGGGGCACCGGCGGCCACGCCGGGAAGGAGTCGGGCGAGCCGGTGGACCGTGCGCTCGCTCTGAACCGTGAGGGGGGCACGATCTGATGGCCGTCCACAAGATCGCGGTGCTGGCCGGAGACGGCATCGGCCAGGAAGTCACGCCGGAGGCGCAGAAGATCCTCGACCTGGTCGGGAAGGCCACCGGCGCTGCCTTCGAGTTCGAGCCGGCCCTGGTCGGCGGGGGCGCCATCGACGTCACCGGGGAACCGCTGCCCGAGTCCACGCTGCGACTCTGCGAGGAGAGCGACGCCATCCTCTTCGGGGCGGTGGGGGGGCCCAAGTGGGACGACGCGCCGCCGGAGCAGCGTCCGGAGCGGGGCCTGCTCGGGCTTCGCAAGGAGCTGGACCTGTTCGCCAACCTGCGGCCCGCCCGCTGCTTTCCCATGCTCGTCGACGCGTCGCCGCTCCGGCGCTCGATCGTGGAGGGCACGGACCTGATGGTGATCCGGGAGCTGACGGGCGGGCTCTACTTCGGCGAGCCGCGGGGGCGCGAGGAGTTCGCCGACGGGGGGGCGCGGGCCGTGAACACCATGGCCTACACCTCGCGCGAGATCGAGCGCGTGGCGCGGGCCGCCTTCGACGTGGCGATGAAGCGGCGGAAGCGCCTCGCGTCGGTCGACAAGGCCAACGTGCTCGTCGTGTCCCAGCTCTGGCGCGAGGTCGTGACCCGCGTGTCGAAGGACTACCCGGCGGTGGCGCTGGAGCACGTGCTGGTGGACAACTGCGCGATGGCGCTGGTCCAGAACCCCACCCGCTTCGATACGCTCGTGACGGAGAACACCTTCGGCGACATCCTCTCCGACGAGGCGGCCATCCTCGCCGGCTCCATGGGGATGCTGCCCTCGGCCAGCCTGGGCGGTCGGGTGGGGCTCTACGAGCCGGTGCACGGCACGGCGCCCGACATCGCGGGACAGGGCGTCGCCAATCCCATCGCCGCCATCCTGTCGGCGGCGATGCTCTTGCGGTACTCGCTCGGCCGGGCGGCCGACGCCGACCGGATCGAGGCGGCGGTGCTCACGGTGCTGGAGCAGGGGCATCGGACGCGCGACATCCACTCGGCGGGGATGAAGCTCGCGGGCACGAAGGAGATGGGCGACCTGATCGCCCGCGAAGTCGAACGGTCGTACTGAGAGAGGGAACAACGCGATGAAGCTGGCGGTGGTGGGGGCGACGGGCGCGGTGGGGCAGACGACGCTGAAGATCCTGGACGAGCGCAAGTTCCCGGTGCGGGAGCTTCGCGCGTTCGCCTCGGAGCGGTCCGTCGGGAAGAGCGTCACCTTCAAGGGCGAGAAGATCCGGGTCGAGAAGATCGGCCCCGAAGCCTTCCGGGGCGTGGACGTGGCGTTCTTCTCGGCGGGCTCGGCGCAGTCCAGGGAGTACGCGCTGCAGGCGGTCAAGGCGGGCGCGGTGGTCGTGGACAAGTCGAGCGCCTTCCGCATGGATCCGACCGTTCCCCTCGTGGTGCCCGAGATCAACGGCCACCGGGTGAAGGGACATCGCGGCATCGTCGCGTGCCCCAACTGCACGACCATCGTCACCGTGATGCCGCTGAAGCCGCTCCACGACGCGGGCCGGCTCCGTCGCGTGATCGCCACCAGCTTCCAGGCCGTGTCCGGGGCCGGGGTCAACGGCGTGGAGGAACTGCGCAGCCAGACCCTCGCCTGGGCCCGCGGCGAGGCGATCACGCCCCTCCCACGACGGTGCGGGTGCCGGTCTTCACCGCGCACTCGATCGCGATCAACGCCGAGACCGAGGTGAAGGTGAGCGCCCGGCGCGCGCGCGAGGCCTTCGCCGGGTTTCCCGGCCTCAGGCTCTGGGACGAGCCGGCCGAGAACCGGTATCCGATGCCGGTGACGGTCGAGGGCCAGGACGACTGTTTCGTCGGCCGGGTCCGCGAGGACCTCTCCCTCGCGAACGGGCTCAACTTCTGGGTGGTCGGTGACCAGCTCCGCAAGGGCGCGGCGCTCAACGGGATCCAGATCGCCGAGCTGCTGATCCGCTGACCGCCCGGTCGGGGGCCACGACGGCGCGCACGCTCCGGCTCACCCTGGCCTACGACGGCACCGAGTTCCACGGCTGGCAGTACCAGCCCGGCCTCCCGACCATCCAGGGACTCGTCGCCGGGGGGTGCGAGCGGATCCTGGGGGCGCCGACGCGCGTGGTGGGGGCGAGCCGCACCGACGCCGGGGTGCATGCGCTCCGCCAGGTGGCGAGCCTGAGCACGACGGCGTCCATCGACGCGCGTGCCCTCCGTCGCGCCCTCAACGCCGTTCTGCCAGCGGCCATCCGGGTCCTGGATTCGCGCGAGGCTCCCGCCGGCTTCGACGCCCGGCGGTCGGCCCGCGGAAAGCGCTATGCCTACCTCATCGACGGCGGCGTCTGCGCCGACCCCTTCCTCCGTCGCTATGCGTGGCATCTCCCCTGGGATCTCGACCGGACCGCCATGAGCCGGGCGCTCGCGCTGGTGAGAGGCAAGCACGACTTCTCGGCGTTCTGCGCCGCGGCCGGACGGGGGCGCAGTCCGATCTGTACCGTTCGCTCGGCGCGCCTCGTGAGCCGGAAGACCCGGGTGGTGATCCTGGTCTCGGCGGACAGCTTCCTCCACCACATGGTGCGGAACCTGGTCGGGAGCCTCGTGGAGATCGGACGGGGAGTGCACCGGCCGGAGTGGATCGCGCAGGTGCTCGACGGGCGGGATCGGACCCGGGCCGGCCCCACCGCGCCGCCGCAGGGACTGGCGCTGGCGCGCGTGATGTATCCCCGGTGACCGGCCCCGTGGTTGACCCGCTCGTGCGCGGACCCGTACAATGTCGCCGTGCGGACGTTTCTCCAGGTCAAGCACGGTCGCGTCGAGGAGGTCAAGGGCGACGTCGTCCGCGAGCAGCCGTTGACGCTGTACGTCAACGGCGAGCGCTTCCTCACCCTGCTCTGCTCGCCGTTCAAGCTCGAGGCCCTCGTCCTCGGTTACCTGTGGATGGAGAAAGTCATCGGGGCCCTGGAGGAGATCGCGTCCCTCCAAGTCTCCGAGGTGGATGGACGCGCCGACGTGGCCCTGACCCATCCGGTGACGCTGCCCAGCGAGCGCATCCTCACGTCGGGCTGCGGCGGGGGCATCACGTTCCGGATCGATCCGCGCCTGTTCACCCCGCTGCACTCCCCGCTCCGCATCGGGCCGGCTCGGCTGAGCGCTCGGTTGAAGGACCTCTTCACGGCGGCCGTCCACTATCGCGCCTCGCGCGGCATCCACGGGGCCGCGCTCACGGATGGAGAGCGGCTGCTGGTGGTCGCCGAGGACGTGGGCCGGCACAACGCCGTCGACAAGGTCAAGGGGGAGGCGTTGCTGCGGGGCATCCCGACGGCCGACCGGATCCTGCTCTCGACGGGGCGGGTGTCGTCGGAAATGCTGCTCAAGGCCTCGCGGATGGCGGTGCCGCTGGTGGCGTCCCGGACATCGCCGACCGAGATGGCCGTGGCCCTCGCCGAGCAGCTCGGCATCACCGTGGTCGGCTACCTCCGCCCGGATGGCCTGAACGTCTACGCCGGCGACGCCGTCCTGCTCGACGGCCCCTAGGAGTTAGACTGTTGTCGCAGCCGGTGATACACAAGTCTCCGTCCTCCAGGTGCAAGGGGCTGCCGTGAACGCGGTGTTCTACGATGTGGCGCTCACCGCGTACATCGTCGCCACGGCGTCGTCCTTCGCCTATCTGGTGGGGCGCCGTGAGGGGTTCTGGCGGCTCGGCGTGCTCATGACCCAGGCGGGCTGGGTGTGCCACACCGTGGCGCTGGTGGTTCGCGGCGTCGAGCTGGGGCGCCCGCCCCTGGTGACCTTGCCCGAGGCCGTCTCCGTGGTGATCTGGGTGGCGGTGCTGCTGGAGCTGTGGGCCGAGCGGCAGTACGGGATCAAGGTGCTGGGCGCCTTCGTCCTGCCCGTGGTGTTGACGCTGGGCCTGGCCCTGCCGACCGGACTTCGCGCGCTCGTCCTCGGGCCCAGCATCCGGAGCGCGTGGATCTGGGTCCACGTGGTCCTCGCCTTGCTGGGTCTGGCCGCCCTCGTGCTGAACTTCGCCGGCGCCGTGATGTACGTGCTCCAGGAGCGCCAGCTCAAGGCCCGACGGCCCGGCGCCTTCTACTACCGGTTGCCGCCGCTGGAGACGCTGGACCGTTTCACCTATCGCGCCCTCACCGTCGGCTTTCCCTTCCTGACCGCCGGACTCCTCCTGGGCGCCCTCTGGGCCGGCGCGGCCGCGGGACGCGCCGTGACCCTCGACCCGCTGACGCTCTTCTCGGTGGTCATGTGGGTCGTCTACGCGGTGACCCTCTCGGGACGCGCGGCGGGCGCCTGGCGCGGCCGGCGCGCCGCGTACTTCGCCATTGTCGGGTTCGGCGCCCTGCTGCTGAGCCTGGGAGCGAGCGTGCTCTTCCAGGGCCGCCATGGGGCGTGACGGAGGATCATGAACAGGTCCTTCTTCGTCGCGGGCATGAGCCACCTGACGGCGCCCGTGGAGGTGAGAGAACAGCTCGCCCTCGAGGAAGAGAAGGTGCGGGAGATCCTGACCGACCTCTGGGGCCGCGGTCTCTTCAGCGAGGTGATGATCCTCTCCACCTGCAATCGCGTGGAGGTCTACGGCGTCGCCGAGGCCCCCGGCGAGGCCCGCCAGACGGCCTTCGGCCGGCTCGGCGCCCAGCGGGGGCTGGCCCTCCGCGACATCGAGCCGCTGCTCTACACGAAGATCGAGGACGAGGCGGTCCACCACGTCTTCCGCGTCGCGGCGAGCCTGGACTCGATGCTGGTGGGCGAGCCGCAGATCCTCGGCCAGGTGAAGGAGGCCTTCGCGCTGGCCCAGTCCTCCAGCACGATCGGTCCGCTGCTCCACGCCCTCATGTCCCGGGCCTTCGGCGTCGCCAAGAGAGTGAGGACGGAAACGGACGTGGGCCGGCACGCGGTGTCGATCTCCTTCGCCGCGGTGGAGCTGGGGAGGAAGATCTTCGGCGGGCTCGACGGCAAGGCGGTCCTCCTGGTCGGCGCCGGAGAGATGGCGGAGCTCGCGGCGAGGCACCTGGTGGACCAGGGGGCGCTGCCGGTCTACGTCGCCAACCGGACCCCGAGCCGCGCGCAGGAGCTGGCGCGGCTCCTCAGCGGCACCGCCGTGCCGTTCGACGAGCTCCACGCCGTCATGGCGTCGGTGGACATCGTCATCGCCTCCACCGCCGCGCCCGAGCCCATCATCCGCGCCGCCGATGTCCAGCACGCGCTCCACGCGCGGCGCGCGCGGCCGCTCTTTTTCATCGACATCGGGGTACCGCGCAACGTGGAGCCGGGTGTCAACGATCTCGACAACGCCTTTTGCTACGACGTCGACGACCTGCGCTCCGTGGTCGACGCCAATGTGCGCGAGCGCCAGCGCGAGGCCCAGCGCGCGGAGGCGCTCGTGGCGCGCGAGGTGGAGCGCTTCGCGGCAAGGCGTCAGGATCTGGAGGTGGTGCCGACCATCGTCTCGCTGCGCGACAAGCTGGAGAGCATCCGGCGCGCCGAGCTCGACAAGGCGCTCGCCCGTCTGGGAGACGCGGACGAGGAGACCCGGCGGGTGATGGAGGTCCTCTCGCAGGCCATCGTCAACAAGGTCCTCCACGCGCCGATGGTCAAGCTCCGGGACTCTTCGCGCGCCGGGCACGGTCATCGCTGGATCGAGCTGATCTCGGAGCTGTTCGGGCTCGGCCGGGCGGGCAAGCCCCGAGAGGAACCGTGAAGCTCCGGTTGGGGACGCGGGGAAGCCGGCTGGCGCTGGCCCAGACGCGGAGCGTGGCCGACGCCCTCGCCGCGCTCGGCCTCGACGTGGACGTGATCCCCATCAAGACTTCCGGCGATCATCTGGCGCAGGTGGCGCTGGGCGATTTCGGCGGCAAGGCGCTGTTCGTGAAGGAGATCGAAGAAGCATTGCTCGAGGGGCGGATCGATGTCGGCATCCACAGCCTCAAGGACATGCCCGCCGTGCTGCCGGCCGGGCTCTCCCTCGCGGCATTTCCGCCGCGCGAGGACCCGCGCGACAGTCTCGTGAGCCGCCGGGGCGGCGGGCTCGGCGACCTGGCTCCCGCCGCCGTGGTGGGCACCTCGAGCCTGAGGCGGCGCGTCCTGCTGCTCTCGCGACGTCCTGACCTCCGGGTGGAGCCGATCCGTGGCAATGTGGAGACGCGGCTCGCCAAGCTGGAGAGCGGCGCCTACGATGCGCTCGTCGTGGCCCGAGCCGGGCTCGACCGCCTCGGGCAGGCGCCGGCCCATGCCACCGTGCTTCCGGCGGAGGAGTTCCTCCCGGCGGTGGGGCAGGGCATCCTCGGTCTCGAGGTCCGTGAGGACGACCGGGAGACGCAGGAACTCCTGGGACGCCTCGAGCACCCCGGGACGCGAATGCAGGCCGAGGCCGAGCGCGCGTTTCTCCGCCGGCTCGGCGCCGGTTGCCACACTCCGGTGGCGGGCTACGCGCGCCTCGACGGCGACGCCCTCAGCTTGACGGGACTGGTTGCGAGCCCCGATGGGGCCACGGTGCTGCGGTCGTCCATCAGCGGGCTCGCCTCCGCCGCGGAGGCGCTGGGCCAGAAGGTGGCCGACGAGCTTCTGGCGCGCGGGGCGCGGCGACTCCTGGACGCGGGCGGCGATCAGCCATGAAGACGCATCTCACCTCGGCGCTGCCGCTGGCCGGGCGCGTGATCCTGGTCACCCGGGCGAGGGAGCAGGCGGGTCGCTTCGCGGCCTTGCTGGAGGAGGCGGGAGCCCGGGTGCTCATGGTGCCGACCATCGTGATCGAGCCCCCGGATTCCTGGGCGCCGCTGGACGAGGCGCTGGCGCGCTCGCGGGAATACCGATGGGCGATCTTCACCAGCGTCAACGGGGTCGAGATGGTGCGCCGGCGGCTCGAGCAGGCGGGGCGGGGGCGCGAGGCGCTCGCCTCGTGCCGGGTCGCCGCCATCGGCCCCGCCACGGCGGAGGCGCTCCGGGCGTGGGGGCTGCCCGCCGAGGTGGTTCCCGAGGAGTACGTCGCCGAGGGGCTCGCCGACCGGCTCCGGTCCCTGATCCGGCCGGGGGAGCGCGTGCTGCTGCCGCGCGCCGCGCAGACCCGCGATCTGCTCGTGCGAGCGCTCGAGGCCATGGGAGCCGTCGTCGACGAGGTCGCCGCCTACCGGACCCGCCCGGCGACGGAGGCGGCCGCGACCCTTCGGGAGGGGCTCCGCAACCGGGGCGTGGACGTGGTGACGTTCACGAGCTCGTCCACGGCGAGGAACTTCGCGGCGCTGTTCGGCCCCGGTGAGCTGGCGCCGTTGATGGCGGGCGTCACCATCGCCTGCATCGGACCGATCACAGGGGAGACGGCGGCCGCGCTCGGGCTCGGCGCGCAGATCATGCCGGACGAATACACCATCCCGGCCCTGGCGCGCGCCATCGTCACCTACTACGGGGAGCAAAGGAGCTAGGAGCGTGTCGGACAGAGACCTGGTGGGAAGACATCGTGGTTCGAGCGCCAGCTTTGCCGGCGCAAGCTTCTGGACGCTCGCCTCGGACGGCGGGGCCCCAGCCCCGCGACGTCCTGCGGCTCGCACTGCGTCCTGGGGGGAGGTTCGGAAGGGGGGCGGAGCCCCCCTCCGAGTTTGGATCCCGGCCCTGGCGCGCGGCATCGTCGCCCATTTCGAGAGGAGCTAAGGAGCTAAGCGCATGTCGGAGAAAAATCTCGTGCGAAGACATCGTGGTTCGAGCGCCGGCTTTGCCGGCGCAATCGATTCCGATTCCTGGGGGGAGGTTCGGAAGGGGGGCAAAGCCCCCCTCCGAGTTTGAAAATGCCGTACCCACTCTATAGACCGCGTCGGCTTCGGGAGTCGCCCCTGGTCAGGAAGATGGTGCGCGAGACCACGCTCAAGACGGACGACCTCGTCTACCCGCTCTTCACCCTGCACGGCCGCGGCGTCCGCGAGCCGATCGCGTCCATGCCGGGCCAGTTCAGGCTCTCCATCGACGAGCTCCTCAAGGAATGCAAGGACGCCGCCTCCATGGGCATCCCGGCCGTCCTGCTGTTCGGGATTCCCCAGGAGAAGGACGAGCGGGGCAGCGAGGCCTATGCGGAGGACGGCATCATCCAGCAAGCCGTGCGGGCGGTCAAGGAGACCATCCCGGATCTGCTCGTGATCACCGACGTGTGCCTCTGCGAGTACACGAGCCACGGGCACTGCGGCGTGGTGGAGGACGGGCGGGTCAGGAACGACCCCACGCTCGAGCTGATCTCGCGGACGGCGCTCTCTCACGTGGAGGCCGGCGCCGACATGGTCGCCCCATCCGACATGATGGACGGACGCGTCGCCGCGATCCGGGAGGCTCTCGACGAGTCCGGGTACCAGGAGGCGCCCATCATGGCGTACTCGGCGAAGTACGCCTCGGCGTTCTACGGCCCCTTCCGCGACGCGGCGGGCTCCGCGCCACAGTTCGGCGACCGGCGAGCGTACCAGATGGATCCGGCCAACGCCGTCGAGGCCATGCGGGAGGTCGCCCTCGACGTGGACGAGGGCGCCGACATCGTGATGATCAAGCCCGCCCTCGCGTATCTGGACATCATCTCGCGCGTGAAGACGGAGTTCGGGCTCCCGGTGGCCGCCTACTCCGTCTCCGGCGAGTATGCGATGATCCGGGCGGCGGGACAGCTCGGCTGGATCGACGAGGAGCGCGTCATGGTGGAGGCGCTCACGGGGATCCGGCGCGCCGGGGCCGACATCGTCATCACGTACTTCGCGAAGGACCTCGCGAGGCTGATCGAGCAGGGCCGGGCGTGAGGGTCTCCGCGAAAGGAGAATACGCCATCAAGGCCTTGCTGGACCTGGCGCTGCACGACCGGGAAGGGCTTCAGCCGATCCAGGAGATCGCCGCGCGCCAGGGGATCCCTCAGCGATATCTCGAGCAGGTGCTGCTCCAGCTCAAGCGCGCCGGACTTCTCGAGTCCCGCCGCGGCTCGGCGGGAGGGTATCGCCTGAGCCGTCCGACCGACCAGGCGACGGTGGGGGACGTGCTGCGCGCCGTGGAGGGCCCGGCCGCCGGGAGCGAGCCCATCCGGCGCGGCGCCCGCCACGCCCAGGGAGAGCAGGCGGGGGACCTGTCCGATCTCTGGCGGGAGATCGCGGAGGCGGTCTCGGGGGTCGTGGACCGCATCACCCTGGAAGATCTCCGGCGGCGGGCCGAGGAGCGGCGGGCGAGCGCCCGCCCGATGTACCATATTTAGTCTTTTTTTCTCCGAGAATCGTATCTCCCGATAGGATTAGGAGCCATGAGCCAGAGACGGTCCGGAACGGCGCGGCCGCGCCTCGCGGCCTCGGTGCTCGAGCTGGTCGGCGGGACCCCGTTGACGAGGCTCAACCGCCTCCCCAAGGCGGGCGGGGCGGTGGTCCTGGCCAAGATGGAATCCCTGAACCCAGGCGGGAGCGTGAAGGACCGGATCGCCGTCGCGATGGTCGAGGACGCCGAGCGGCGGGGGATCCTCAAGGCGGGATCCACGCTGGTGGAACCGACCAGCGGGAATACCGGCATCGGGCTGGCGATGGTCTGCGCCGTGCGCGGCTACCGGCTCATCCTCGCCATGCCCGACGACATGAGCGTCGAGCGCCAGCGCCTGCTCTCGCGCTACGGCGCCGAGATTCACCTCACCCCCGCCATCGAGGGCATGAGCGGGGCCGTCTTCGCGGCCCAGGAGATGTGCAAGGAGCATCCCGAGTACTTCATGCCGATGCAGTTCGAGAACAAGGCGAACCCCGAGATCCACCGCCGCACGACGGCGCTCGAGATCCTGGAGGCGACGGAGGAGCGCGTGCACGTCTTCGTGGCCGGGATCGGGACGGGCGGGACCATCACCGGGGTCGGCGAGGTGCTGAAGGAGCGCATTCCCGGGGTCCGCATCGTCGGCGTGGAACCGGCGCGCTCACCGGTGCTCTCGGGCGGCCGCTCTCGGCCGCACGGCATTCAAGGCATCGGCGCCTCCTTCGTGCCCGGCGTGCTGAATCGGTCGGTCCTCGACGAGGTCATCCAGGTGCGCGATGAGGACGCGACGGCGACGGCGCGCCGGCTCGCGCGGGAGGAAGGCCTGCTCGTGGGCATCTCGTCCGGAGCCAATGTCTGGGCCGCATGCCAGGTGGCGTCGGCCATGCCGAGCGACCGGATCGTCGTCACGGTCCTGTGCGATACTGGGGAGCGCTATCTGAGCGTGGCGTTCTGATCATCACCCGCGAGCGATGCGAGCGTCAGGAGGCGACATGGCCAGCGTGCAAGTGTACATCCCAACGCCCTTCCGGCGGGCGACCAGCAACAAGGACCGGGTATCGGTGGACGCGCCGGACGTGAGGACCCTGCTCGACGAACTGGAGGGGCACTTCGACGGGCTTCGGGGACTGGTCCGGAACGAGCGCGGCGAGGTCCACGATCACGTCAATATCTACGTCAACAACGAGGGCATCGAGGCGCTCCAGGGTCTCGGCACGGCGCTCCGGGACGGCGACGAGGTGTCGATCATTCCGGCCCTCGCCGGGGGGACCCTCGGAGGGGAGCCTCGCCCCGCTTCCCAAGGTTCCCCCGATGACCTTCACCCCTGACGAACTGGCCCAGATCAAGGCGCAGGCCGAGGCTCAGTATCCGGCGGAGTGCTGCGGGGTCTTGCTGGTCCGCGGCGGCGCTCGGGCGGACCGGGTGCTTCTCCCGTGCCGGAACATCCAGGACGAGCTGCACGCCAAGGATCCCGAGCGGCATCCGCGCGACTCGCGGACGGCCTACTTCATCGACCCGAAGGATCTCCTGGCCATAGGTCGCCGGGAGGGCCAGGGCTACAGCGTGGCGGCCATCTATCACTCGCACATCGATGCCGGCGCCTACTTCTCCGCCACCGACACGCGGAACGCCCTGATCAATGGCGAGCCGGCGTATCCCGAGGCGGTGTACGTGGTGGTCTCGGTCGTCGAGGGCAAGGTAGTGGACGCGCAGGCCTTCGTCTGGGATGCGACCGCTCGCGATTTCGTGGCGGCCCGCTGACAGATCCGATCATGCCAAGCTCCGAATCGCTCTTCAAGAGCGCCCAGCGAGTCATTCCCGGCGGCGTCAACAGTCCGGTGCGCGCGTTCAAGGGCGTCGGCGGGTCCCCCTTCTTCGTGGCGCGCGCCGAGGGCGCCCGGCTCGTGGACGAGGACGGCCGCGTCTACATCGACTTCCTCGGCTCGTGGGGTCCCCTGATCCTCGGACATGCCGCGCCCGCGGTCGTGGAGGTGCTGGTGGAGACGGCGCGGCGGGGGACAAGCTACGGAGCGCCCACGGCGCAGGAAGTGGAGATGGCCGAGCGGATCTCGCGGGCCGTGCCCTCCATGGAGATGGTGCGGCTCGTCTCCTCGGGGACGGAGGCGGCGATGAGCGCCATCCGCCTCGCCCGCGGCGCGACTGGACGCGACCTCATCGTCAAGTTCGACGGCTGCTACCACGGCCACGCCGACAGCCTCCTCGTCAAGGCGGGCTCGGGCGGCGCGACCTTCGGTATCCCCGACAGCGCGGGCGTGCCGGCGGCGCTCGCGGCGCTCACCTTGGCGCTGCCGTTCAACGACCTCGCGGCGGTGAGCCGCGCGCTCGAGAGCCGGCGCGGCGAGGTGGCGGCGGTGCTCGTCGAGCCGGTGGCCGGCAACATGGGCGTCGTGCCGCCGGCGCCGGGCTTCCTGGCGGGCCTTCGCGAGCTGTGCACGCGGCACGGGGCGCTCCTCATCTTCGACGAGGTCATCACGGGGTTCCGCGTCGCCTTCGGAGGAGCGCAGGCCCTGTACTCGGTGCGTCCCGACCTCACGTGTCTCGGGAAGATCATCGGCGGCGGGCTGCCGGTCGGCGCCTACGGAGGCTCGCGCGAGCTGATGAGCCGGGTGGCCCCGCTGGGGGCCGTGTACCAGGCGGGCACGCTCTCGGGCAACCCGCTGGCCGTCGCCGCCGGACTCGCCACCCTGCGTGCGCTCGAGGATCCCGCCGCCTACGACCGCCTCGAGCGCCTGGGCGCTCTCTTCGAGCGCGGGATCACCGAGGCCGCCGCCGCCGCCGGGGTCCCGGTGACGGTGAATCGCGTCGGCTCGATGCTCACCGCCTTCTTCAGCGACGGGCCGGTGACCGATTACGCCTCCGCCAGGCGCGCCGACACCGCCCGCTACGCGCGATTCTTCCACGGCATGCTCGAGCGCGGCGTCTTCCTCGCGCCCTCACAGTTCGAGGCCGCCTTCGTCTCGCTGGCCCATTCCGAGCAGGAGTTGCAGACAGCCGCCATGGCCTGCCGGGGCGCCATGGAGGGCCTCGCGCGGGCCCGCTCGACCTGAGGGCACCGTGCCGATTTGCTCCGCCACGTCTTTCGCCCACTGCCAACCCGAGTTCGGTATTGACACCTCGTTTTAGCGCGTGATAGGGTTCACAAGGCTGAGCCCGAGACATGTTGTAAGGATGGCCGGCTTTCATCCGCGGTGCGCCGCTTGGCGCGTGACGTAGCCGAATACCAGCCTGATTCCGCAGGATCCGGGTGGCGCGACGCGAGGTGAAGACGACCGTGACTGATGCCCAGGGCGGCGGCGGGTGCGCCGGCCCCCGTGTCGACTCCCCTCCTTCTTCTCCATCGCCTCACGGCGCGGAGGTCCGCGCGGTCAGGGCGATCGCGGAGAAGCACATGAGCGCAGCGGGTCAATGAAGCCCATCGACCGGCGGTCGTTCTTCAAGATCGTCGCGGCCTCCGGCGCGGCGGCGGCCGCGGGCGGGTGCGGGCCATCGCCGGAGACGTACCTGCCCTACGTGAGTCCGCCCGAAGACATCATCCCGGGAGAGCCGTCGTACTTCTCCACGGTGTGCCGGGAATGTCCGGCCGGCTGCGGGCTCGTCGCCAAGAATCGCGACGGGCGCATCATCAAGCTGGAGGGCAATCCCGATCATCCCCTGAGCGCAGGCACGCTGTGCATCCGCGGCCAGGCGGGGCTGCAGAGTCTCTACCATCCCGACCGCTTTCGCGGCGCCTCGGCGGGCGGAAAGCCCATCGCCTGGGACGAGGCGGCCAGGCAGCTCTCTGACAAGCTGAGCGGGCTACTCAGGGCCAACCAGGGCGCCAGGATCGCGCTGGTGACCGGGCTCGAGTCGGGGACCCTTGCCCGCCTCATGGACGAGTGGGTGCGCGCCGTCGGCGCGCGGCCGCGCATCGGGTACGAGCCCCTCGGCTACGAGGCTCTTCGCGCCGCCAACCGCATCGCGTTCGGCCGCGACACCATCCCCCACTACGCCATCGGCGAGGCGAGTTACCTGCTCTCGTTCGGCGCCGATTTCCTCGAGACCTGGCTCCAGCCCGTGGCGTACGCGGCGGGGTTCGCCCGCATGCACGCCTTCGCCCAGGGGCGGGCCGGCACCTTCGTGCAGATCGAACCGCGGCTGTCCATGACGGGAGCCAACGCCGACGAGTGGCTGCGGAACGCCCCGGGCAGCGAGGGACTCCTGGCGCTCGCGATCCTCCGGGTGATCCTGGATGAGGGACTGCAGTCGCCGGACGCGGACGCGGCCACGCTCAGGGAGGCCGTGAAGGACGTGGACGTGGCGGCGGCGGCGAAGAGCGCCGACGTCCCCGCCGAGACGATCAAGCGGATCGCCCAGGACTTCGCCAGGTCGAAGGGTGGCCTCGCCATCGGAGGCGGCGCGGCGGCGGCCGGGTCCAACGCCACGGAGGCGCTCGTCGCCGTCAACCTGCTGAATGCCGCGGTGGGAGCCGTCGGCACGCGACTCAGCTTCGGCAGCGACTCGGCGCTCGGCCGGGTGAGCCCCTACTCGGAGATGGTGAAGCTGACCGAGGCCATGGGCAAGGGTGAGATCGATGTGCTGGTCCTGGTGGACGTCAACCCGGTCTACACCATGCCGCCCAGGTCGGGCTTCGCCGACGCCATCGGCAAGGTGCCCCTGGTCGTCGCGCTGGCGAGCCGGCCCAGCGAGACCACGGCGCGCGCCCATCTCGTCTTGCCCACGCTCCATCCGCTCGAGTCCTGGGGCGACTACGAGGCCGAGAGCGGCGTGTTCGGGCTCATGCAGCCCACCATGGGCCCGGTGCCGATCGACGGCAAGCCCGTCGAGGCGAGGCCGACGGGCGACATCCTGCTCTCGGTGGGCCGGGCGGCGCTCGGCGCCGAGGAGGGCAAGGGGCCGCTCAAGTGGGCGAGCTTCCAGGAACTCCTGAACGAGGAGTGGCAGAAGCGCGCCAAGGAGTACGCGCCGGGCAAGCCGTTCCCCGAGTTCTGGGAAGAGGCGCTCCGGCGCGGCGGGGTATGGCGGCCGTCCTCGCCGGTCCCCGTCTCGCTGCGCAAGGAGGCCGCGCGTGTTTCCCGGGAGGCGCTCAAGCTCGCGGGGGATGGCTCCCACACGCTGATCGTGTACCCGTCGAACCGATTCTTCGACGGGCGGGGCGCCGACAAGGCCTGGCTGCAGGAGGCGCCGGATACGATGACCCAGGTGGCCTGGGACGCCTGGGTCGAGGTGCCGACCGAGACGGCGGCCAAGCTGGGTCTCCGGCGCGGCGATCTCGTCAAGCTCACCTCGCCCCACGGCAGCATCGAGCTGCCGGCCTACCCGTACGAGCTGATTCACCCGGATAGCGTGGCCGTGCAGATGGGGCAGGGTCATCGCTTCCCGGGCGCCTACGCCGCCGGCGTGCGCCCGGCCGGCGCGACCAATCCCCAGCCGGCCACGTTTCTCAACGTGGGCGCAAGTCCCGTGGAGCTCCTGGGCGGCGCGGCGGATCCCGCCTCCGGTGGCCTGCCCTATCTCGCGGTGAAGGTGGCGCTCGCCAGGACCGGAGGCCGGCGCCCGCTCGCGGTGCCGCAGGCCACGTTCGATCAGGACGACCGCGGCGTCGCGGAGTACGTGAGCCTGGCGGCGGCGAAGGAGCTCGAGCTGCGCGGGCGCGTTCCCGAGCAAGCCAGCCATCCCAGCATGTACCCGCCGGTCCGGTACCCGGAATACCGCTGGGGCATGTCGGTGGACGTCGACCTCTGCACGGGCTGCTCGGCGTGCGTGGTGGCCTGCCAGAGCGAGAACAACGTGCCCGTGGTGGGACGGGAGCAGGTCGCCTACGGCCGCGCCCAGCAGTGGCTCCGCATCGAGCGCTGGCAGGAGGGCACGTCGACCCGGCCGCTGAACATGTTCCTGGCCATGTTCTGCCAGCACTGCGAGGTGGCGCCGTGCGAGCCGGTGTGCCCGGTGTACGCCGCCTATCACACCAAGGAAGGGCTGAACGCGCAGGTGTACAACCGCTGCGTCGGCACGCGCTACTGCGGCAACAACTGCTCGTATCACGTCCGTCGCTTCAACTGGTGGAACTACCAGTGGGTGACGCCGCTCGATGTCCAGCTCAACCCCGACGTGACCGTTCGTCAGCTCGGCGTGATGGAGAAGTGCACGATGTGCCTGCAGCGCATCGTCGCCGCCAAGGCCCTGGCCCGGGATGCGGGACGGCAGGTGAAGGACGGGGACATGCAGACGGCCTGCCAGCAGACCTGCCCGACCCGGGCCATCACCTTCGGGAACCTGAAGGACGGCGCCGCCCAGGTCTCCAAGCTCTCGCGCTCGCCGCGCGGCTACCACGTCCTGGAGGAGCTGGGGACGCGCCCGGCCGTCACCTACCTGAAGAAGGTCACGCGCGGCGCCGAGCCGGCGGGCAAGGAGAAGGGGCACAAGGCGTGAGCGCGCCGCCGAACGGGACCGCGCAGGTGACGTGGGCCGACGTCAACCGCGACGTCATCCGGACGATCGGCATGCCCGGCAACACGTACTTCGCCTGGATGTGCCTGGTCGGGCTCATCCTCGCCGCCGGCGTCAGCGCCTGGGCGTGGCAGATCTGGGCGGGCATGGGCGCGGCGGGCAAGCGCACGCCACAGATGTGGGCGATGTACATCACCACCTTCGTGTTCTGGATCGGCATCGGCCACGCGGGGACGCTGATCTCCGCCATCCTCTACCTGTTCAGGGCCAGGTGGCGGACCTCGATCTACCGCGGCGCCGAGGCCATGACCGTCTTCGCCGTCATGACGGCCGGCCTCTTCCCGCTCATCCATGCCGGGCGCATGTGGTTCGCCTACTGGCTCCTGCCCTATCCCAACCAGCGGTTCCTCTGGCCGAACTTCAAGTCACCGCTCGTCTGGGACGTGTTCGCGATCTCGACCTACCTCACCATCAGCGTCGTCTTCTTCATCGTGGGGCTGGTCCCGGACATCGCCGCCCTGCGCGACCAGGCCACCGGCTTCAAGCGGACGATCTACGCCGCGCTCTCGCTGGGATGGGAGGGTTCGGATTCCCAGTGGCGCCACTACCGCCGGGGCTACGGGCTGCTGGCGTCGCTCGCGACGCCGCTGGTGCTGTCGGTCCACAGCGTGGTGTCCTTCGACTTCGCCATGGCCCTGGTCCCGGGCTGGCACTCGACACTGTTCGCCCCGTTCTTCGTCGACGGCGCCATCTTCTCCGGCTTCGCCATGGTGCTGGTCCTCATGCTCCCCATGCGCTACCTCTTCAACTGGTATGCGTACATCGGCGACAAGCACCTGGACGCCATGGCCAAGCTGATCCTGGTCACGAGCCTCGTGCTGACCTACTTCTACTCCTGCGAGGTCCTCACGTCCTGGTACAGCGGCGAGCACTTCGAGCGGGCGTCGCTCTTCTACAAGGCGACCCGGGAGTACGCGTGGGCCTACTGGCTCATGTACTTCTGCAACTGCGTGACGCCGCTGGTGTTCTTCTGGAAGAAGGCGCGGACCCACGTGGCGACGCTCTACGTCGTCTCCATCTTCGTGCTCACCGGCATGTGGTTCGAGCGCTTCAACATCATCGTCCCCGGCCTTGGCCACGACTTCTACCCCTACACGTGGGGCACCTATTACCCGACCGTCACCGACACCACGATCATCATCGGGTCCTTCGCCTGGTTCCTCATCCTGTTCCTCGGCTTCATCCGGGTGCTGCCCTCGCTCTCCATCGTCGAGGTGAAGGAGGTGCTGCCGCATCCGTTCAAGCGCGGCGCCCACGAGGGACGTCATTGAGAGCCTTCCGGAGACAACCTCGTGCGCAGTGATGGACGCTGTTCGAGCGCCGGCTTTGCCGGCGCAAGCTTCTGGATGCTCGCCTCGGACGGCGGGGCCCCAGCCCCGCGACGTCCTGCGGCTCGCACTGCGTCCTGGGGGGAGGTTCGGAAGGGGGGCGAAGCCCCCCTCCGAGTTTGACATGGCGATCGCCAACGTGCTCGGCGTCTTCGCCCACGTGGACACCACCGTGGACGCGATCCGCCAGCTCCGGGCCAAGGGGTTCTCGCAGCTGACCGTCTACACGCCGGTCCCGGTCGAGGAGATCGAGGAGGAGGTGGAAAGAGTCCGGCCGCTGTCGAAGGTCCGGCTCTTCACCCTGATCGGTGGCCTGACCGGCACCGCCACCGGCTTCTTCCTCACCACCTGGTCCTCGCTCGTCTGGTCGCTGGTCACCGGGAGCAAGGATCCCGTGTCCTACCCGCCCTTCGTCATCATCGCCTTCGAGCTGACCATCCTCCTGGGCGGGCTCTCGACCGTGCTGGCCGTCCTGCTGCTGGGGCGGCTCCCGAAGCTCAAGCCCTCACCCACCTACGACCCGCGTTTCACGCTCGACCGCTTCGGAGTGGCGGTGGCGTGCCCCGACGCGCAGGCCGATGTCGTCAAGTCCCTCCTCTCATCGGCGGGCGCGGAGGAGGTCCGGCGATGATGAAGTACGTGTTCCTGCTCGTGCTCCTCGTGCTCGGAGGGGCGACCGGCGCCCTCGGCTTGACCGTCGTCTACCGGTGGACCCACAACATGTTCCACACCCAGCGGGTGATGCCGGGCAAAGCGGTCTTCTCCATGGCGCCGGGGAGCGTCGCCCGGACGGGGAGCGAGCTGTACTACGCGAAGGAAGCGCGTGAGGCGGCGGCGGCGCGGAAGAACCCGGTGGCGGCGACGCCCGCGTCCGTGAAGAAGGGCCACGAGCTGTTCGCCATCTACTGCACGCCGTGTCACGGGGCCTCGGGCAAGGGCGACGGGCTGGTCGCCGCCAAGTTCGTGCCGCCGCCGGACCTGACCAGCGCCGATCTGCAGAAGGTCCGGACGGACGGCTACTGGCAGAGCTACCTGAGCGCGGGAGGCGCCGTGATGCCCTCCTACGCAGAAGCCCTGTCGCCGGAGGAGCGCTGGGACGTCGTGAACTACCTGAGGACCCTGGCCAAGCAATGAGCGCGATGAACGCCGCCGGATCCCGCCCGGGCTCTCAGGCGGTCCTGGGCGCGCTCGCGCTGGCCGGCGCCGCCGCGTTCGCGTTCGGGCTCATGCGGCCCCAGCCGGTGAGGACCTGGGCGATCTACCTGGTCAACCTGCTCTTCTGGTCGAGCCTCGCGATCACCGGGCCGGCCCTGGCCGGGATGATCCAGATCACCGAAGGCCGCTGGTCGCCCAGCGTCAAGCGCGTGGCCCTCACCACCGCCGGGTTCCTCCCGGTCTCCTTCGTGCTCTTCCTCATCCTCTTCACCGGCCGCGCGGAGCTGTATCCCTGGGTCGCCCATCCGGTTCCCAAGAAGGAAGCGTGGCTCAATGTCCCGTTCATGGCCGCGCGGATCGGCCTCGGCGTGCTCGTCCTGTACGGGGTCGCCTGGGCACTCGCCAAGGCCGTCTTCGCGGAGGACCCGGCGGGGCACGACAGCCCCGAATCCGTCGGCAGGCGGAACCGGCTGAGCACCATCCTGCTCATCCTCTACGTGGTCGTGCTCTCGCTCTGGGGGTTCGACCTCATCATGACGCTCGACCCCGTGTGGTATAGCGGCCTCCTGGGGGGGTACTACGTGGTGACCTCGCTCTACACGGGCTTCGGGCTCGTCACCTTCCTGGTTCTCCGCGCCAACGAGCGGGGCATCACCAACGTCTCTCCGTCGGCGATCCAGGACGTGGCCAAGCTGACGTTCGCCATGTCCGTCATGTGGATGTACTTCTTCTTCTCCCAGTACCTGGTCATCTGGTACGGCAACGTGCCGATCGAGACACGCTTCTTCCTGCGCCGCTTCCTGGACAACCAGCCGTGGGCGTACCTCGCCTGGGCCATCTTCATCGTCGGCTGGCTCATCCCGTTCAGCTATCTGCTCAAGCGGCTGACCGGCCGGCCGCCCACGCGGCACCAGGTCCTCAAGGTGATCCTCTGCATGGGGTGGATCGCCATCTTCTTCGAGCGGGTGCTGCTGGTCTTCCCGTCGATCTCCAAGGAGAACCAGATCCCGCACGGGCTCACCGACATCCTCATCACGGCGGGCTTCTTCTCGCTCTTCGTGCTGAGCCGCAACTGGTTCCTCGCGCGCTATCACCCCGTCCTGAATCTCCCGAAGTAGGCTCACCGGCAGTCTGCCCGCGTTACCGCCCGGCGAACTGTTATAGTAAACCCGTTCAGCGTGATCGACGCGGTTCGAGCGCCGGCTTCGCCGGCGCAACGTCCGGATTGCTCGCCTCGGACGCACGGGGCCCAGCCCGTGGCCGTCCTGCGGCTCGCACGGCGCTTGGGGGGAGGTTCGGAAGGGGGGCGGAGCCCCCCTCCGAGTTCTAATGACGGCGTGATCCCGGTCGAAGAGGCTCGCGAGCGCATTCTCTCCCACGTGTCCGTCCTCGGCTCGGAACGGGTCGAGCTCCCTCGAGCCCTCCACCGCGTGCTGGCGGAAGACATCGTCGCCGCGCGCGACATCCCGCCGTGGCCCAATTCCTCCATGGACGGCTATGCCCTCCAAGCCCACGACACGCGGACGGCCGGTGGCGCCGCGCCCGCCCGGCTCACCCTCGCCGGTCACGTGGCCGCGGGGGCGGTCGCGGAGCGCCCGCTCCGCGCCGGCGAAGCCTTTCGCATCTTCACGGGCGCCCCCCTCCCGGACGGGGCCGACAGCGTGATCCCGCAGGAGGAGGTCAAGGAGGACGGGGCGGCGCTCCTGGTTCCGCGCCCGGTGCACGCCGGGGAGTTCGTGAGGCCGCGCGGAGAGGACATGCGCGCGGGAGAGACGGTCCTGCGGCGCGGACGGGCCCTCGGCGCCGCCGAGCTCGGGCTTCTCGCCACCGTCGGCCGCGCCCAGGTGAGCGTGGTCAAGCGTCCCCGGGTCGCCATTCTCTCCACCGGTGACGAGATCGTGGACCTCGGGGGTGTGGTGGGGCCGGGTCAGATCCCCAACTCCAACACCTACTCGCTGATGGCCCAGGTCGAGGAGGCGGGCGCCCTGCCCGTGAACCTCGGGGTGGCGCCGGACCGGCTGGAGGACATCGAGGCCCGTCTCCGATGGGGACTCGGCTGCGACGTGCTGATCTCGTCGGCCGGTGTATCGGTCGGCGAGCACGACTTCGTCAAGGCCGCCCTCGCCCGCCTGGGCGCCGAGCAGCATCTCTGGCTGGTCAACATGCGCCCGGGCAAGCCCATCGCGTTCGCCACCATTCCCGCCGGGCGGAAGGGGGCGCTCCCGGTCTTCGCGCTGCCCGGCAATCCCGTCTCCGCCATGGTGACCTTCGAGCTGTTCGTCCGCCCCGCCCTCCTGCGGATGTCCGGCCACGCGCGCCTCGATCGCCCCCTGATCACGGCCCGGGCGCTCGCGCCCATCCCGAACCCGGGGCGGCGGCGCGGGTACCTGCGCGTGTCGCTGACGCCGGAGGCGGACGGCTGGGGCGCGCGGCTCACGGGCGATCAGGGCTCCGGGATCCTGCGCTCGATGGTGGCGGCCGACGGCCTGGCCGTCGTCGAGGGAGACACCACGATCGAGCCGGGTCATCGGG
>WNGE01002319.1_pt1 | contig 23412 bp, 16 predicted proteins | sample 5400651 | NCBI WGS metagenome assembly WNGE01 (sample SAMN13153370, study PRJNA577476) | soil metagenome | isolation source: 60 cm soil or saprolite under grassland replicate 2 | place: USA:California | collected 2016-06-15
TCACCGCGGACACGACGCGCACGATCGACGATTGGCTCGAATGGGCCGACCGCTTCAACGCCGCCGGGGCCGTCGCCCGGCGCGCGGGACTATGGCTGGCGTTCCACAACGAGGCGAATCACATGAAGCCGATCGACGGCAGCGTGCCCTACGACGCCTTCGTCGCGCGGACCGATCCGTCGGTCGTGCGGCTGCAGCTCGACGTCGGCAACATGCTGATGGGCGGCGGCGACCCCATGCGCTACCTCGAGCGCTATCGCGATCGCTACTGGAGCTTCCATCTCAAGGACGTGGTCCCCGATCGCTCCAGCGACACCGAGCTGGGGCGCGGCACCTTCGACTTCAAGCGCTTCCTGGCCGGGGTGCCCGCCATCAACGACAAACTCTGCTACGTGGAACAGGAAGGCCCCGCCGATGAATTGGCGGCCGCGCGGAGCAACTTTCAGTATCTGCGCCAGTTGAACTTCTGAGTCATGCGCCACGCCGAGCTGCAGTCACGACTGGTAGACGCCGCCCTGGACACCCCGGGCGCTGCGTCCAGTGAGCTGCGTCAGGCCGCGCTGGCGATGGCGGCGCGCCTTGGTGGCGGCTCCGCCGCCGGCCGGCGCACGGCCGCGGCCCTGCCCGCCGATCTCAGGCCGTACGTCGACAAGGTCGCGCGGCACGCCTACCAGGTGACCGACGCCGACATCATCGCGCTGCGGCGCGCGGGCCACAGCGAAGATGCCGTCTTCGAGATCACCATCGCGGCCGCGCTCGGGGCCGCGCTGGGCCGGCTCGAGCGCGGGCTCGAGGCCCTCGGCGGCCAGGAGCCGGCCTGATGCGGCTCGCGGTCGTGGAGCGCGGGCACCGCCTGCCGCAGCGCTTGAAGCTGCTCCTCATCCGGCTGGTGGGCCGGCGCCGCGTGCCCGACGTCGTCAAGACGCTGCTGTACCGGCCCGAGGTCTTCGGCAAGCCGATGTGCGTGTGGACGCAGGCGGTGATGCGCGGGCCCTCCGCGTGGACCGTCGGGGAGCGGGAGCTGTTCGCCGCCTTCACGTCGCGCCTCAATCAATGCGTGTTCTGAACGGGCGCCCACGGCGCGGTCGCGTCGCTGGCTCTGCAGGACGATGCGCTGGTCGCCGCGGTGCTGGCGGACTGGCGCACGGCGCCGCTCGATCCCAAGCTGCGGGCGACGCTCGGCTTCCTGGAGAAGCTCACCCTCGCGCCCGCTGACGTCCGGCCGGCCGACGTGGCGCCGCTGCGCGCCGCCGGGGTGACCGACGAAGCGATCGAGGACGCGATCCAGGTCTGCGTGCTGTTCAACATCTACGACCGTCTCGCCGATGCCTTCAGCTTCCATCTCCCCGGCCCGGACGGCTACGCGGCCTCGGGGCGCTCGCTGCTCGCGCGCGGCTATCTCCTCTGAGCGGTCGCAGCACTTCGAGCCGGTCGTTGTTGCGCGCGATCACAATGAGACGGTCGCCGCCCGCATGCCGCAGCACCGCCATGTGCCGGACCTGCCCCTCGATCATCACGCCGCTCTGCTCCATATCGACCGCCGCGAAGCGTCCGTCGCCCACGCCCCGCAGCAGCACGCCGTAGCCGGCATCGTAGCGCCCCAGGATCGGCTGGACGCCGTAGAAGTTCCCCGCGACGAGGAGATCCGTGCGTCCATCGCCGTCGAAGTCTCCTACCTGGGCGGCATAGACCGGCGCGAACTGCGCCTCGACGGGCAGCGGCTCGAGCCGGAAGGTCCCGTTCCCGTTGTTCAGGGCGACCGAGCTCGCGAAGTCGTGCGCTTCCAGCACCGTAGCCTGCCGCAGCTCCGCGCGCGAAAAAATGTCCTCGACGCGGCTCGCGCCGAACGCGGCGTACGAGGGGTAGCGGCTGCGCAGCTGCGGGATCAGGCGCGCCAGCTCGTCGCGGCCAGGGAGCGGGTAGCTCACGCCGTGCTTGTAGAAGGTAAGGACCTGCTCGCGGGTGCCGTTGTGGCCGAAGTCGTTGACGTACAACCGGGCCGGCTCCGCCGGGCTCGCCCGCAGGTAGGAGTTGAGCCCGAGGTTGCCGAGCACCAGGTCCACACGGCCGTCGCCGTTCACGTCAGCCGCCAGCAGGCTGTTCCACCATCCCTCGCTGCCCGCGAGCCCCGCCTCGCGCGTCCGGTCCACGAACCGGCCGTTCTCCTGATGGAAGACGCGCACCGGCATCCACTCGCCGACGACGATCAGATCGAGCCGGTCATCGCCGTCGTAATCGACCCACGCGGCCGCGGTGACCATCCCCGCCGCCGCGAGCCCCGGGGCCTTCGCGGCCGTGACGTCGCGGAAGTGTCCGGCGCCGTCGTTCTCGAGCAGATAGCTCCGCGGCGTCGCGCCGTAGTTGCGTGCCACGACGCGCCGCCCGACGAAGAGATCGAGGTGGCCGTCGCCATTGAAGTCGCCCGGGACGACGCAGGAGCCGCTCTCCGAGAACCGCGGCAGCGCGGCTTCATCGCGGCGGAAGTTCCCCTTCCCGTCGTTGAGGAACAGCCGGTCCTGGAGGGCGTCGTGATCCCCCCAGAACTCGTTGCCGCCGCTCACGACGTAGAGATCGGGATGCCGGTCGCCGTTGGCGTCGAAGAACACCGCGTCCACGTCCTCCTGCAGGCTGTCGTCCGCGAACGCGCGCTGCGGGCTGGCGCGGAACGACCCATCCGGCCGCTGCAGGAACAGCCCGCCCACCTGCCACTTGGCGCCGCCGACGTAGATGTCGTCCAGCCCGTCGCCGTTAACGTCGCCGACGGCGAGCGCGGGGCCCTCGGTCGAGAGCAGGTGCGGGATCAACGGCTCGCGGTTGTAGTCGTAGAAGGAGTTCTCCTCGTGCCGGAAGTCGATGCCGAGCCGCCCCGTCACGTCCTCGAACAGTGGGGGCTCGGGATGGGACCGCCGGTAGTGGTAGCGGCCGCGGGCATCCTGCTGCGACAGCGTGAGCGTGCGGTTGATCGCCACGTTCGTCAGCACCTGGTAGCGGCGATCCGGCCAGACGACGAGCAGTGAATCGATCTGCTGGTCGCCGCCCAGGCCGAAGTGCAGCCGGGGATCCACCGAGGACTGGAAGCCCCGCGTCGGCATCTGCTCCAGCAGCTGCGTCCGGCCGCCCCCTTCCTCTATAATGACCTTCGCGCCGATGCCCGCCGTGTTCGCTCCCGTGCCGCGCAGCGCCACGGTCAGGTAGGCGTTGTGGTTGACCTCGCGGGCGCGGTTGCGGTAGATCGCCGCCGGCGCGTTGACGTTGTTCACCACCAGATCGAGCGCGCCGCTGTGGTTCAGGTCCACGTAGACGGCGCCGTTGGAGAAGCCCGGCTGCGCGAGGCCCCACGCGTTGGCCATGTTGGTGAACGTCAGGTCGCCGTTGTTGTGAAACGCGTAGTTGGGGATCGGGACCTGCGGCATGTGCTTCAGCAGCGTGAGGTTCTTCGCGGTGATCCCGTCCCGCAGCGAGGCCTGCATCGCGTCGTTGCCGACGTAATTGATGTAATCGAGGTCGTTGGGGCGGCGGTAAATACCGTTGGTGACGAACAGGTCCTTGCGGCCGTCGTTGTCGAGGTCGGCGAACAGCGGGGCCCAGCTCCAGTCGGTCGCCTCCACGCCGGCGAGATAGCCGATGTCGCTGAAGCGCCGCCGGCCGCGGTTCAGCTGCAGCGTGTTGCGGGCGTACTGGGGATGATACCCGGCGCGCAGCCGCATCTCGAAGATCGTGAAGCTCTCGGCGGACGCCGACGTCTTGAGGATGCGCTCCTGGTCGGGCAGCATGTCGAGGACCGCGACGTCCGGCCGGCCGTCGTTGTCGACGTCGGCCGCATCGACGCCCATCGAGAACCGGCTGGTGTGCCCCGTCGCCGTCACGATCGACTCCCGAAACGTGCCGTCGCAGTTGTTGTAGTAGAGAAAGTCGTTCTCCTGAAAATCGTTGGCGATGTAGAGATCGGGGCAGCCGTCGCCATCGAGATCGCTCGCGACCACCCCCAGGCCGAACCCCTCGACCCCGCCGTAGATGTGGGCCTGCTCGCTCACGTCCGTGAAGTGGCCGCCGTCGTTGCGGAACAGGCGGTCGCCGGCGCGCGCGTTGCGCACCGTGCGGCTCGTGCTCGGGCTGATGGCGCGCTCGGTGTGGGTCGAGTGGTTCAGGAGATACATGTCGAGATCGCCGTCGCCGTCGTAGTCGAAGAAGACGGCCTGCGTCGAGTAGCCGACGTGCTCGAGGCCGAACTCCCGGGTGCGGTCGCTGAAGGTGCCGTCGCCGTTGTTGATGTAGAGCACGTTGTGCCCGTGCATCCCGAGATAGCTGACCGCGGAGACGTAGATGTCGATCCAGCCGTCACCGTTCACGTCCGCCATCGTGACGCCCGTCTTCCAGCCGCCGGGGCCCCCCCCCGCCCCCCCCACGCCCGCCCGGTCGGTGACGTCCTCGAAGCGGTAGTCGCCCTTATTGAGATAAAGCCGGTTGGGGCCGAGGTTCGCCGAGAAGTAGAGGTCGGGCAGGCCGTCGTTGTTGACGTCGCCTGCGGCCACGCCGCCGCCGTTGTAGTAGTAGAGGTAGTTCAGGATGTTGAAGGCCGTGTCTTCCGGCAGGCGGTTCTCGAACGCGACCCCGGTCGCCCGCGGCGACAACAGCTCGAACAGGCGCGGGCCGGAGGCGCGGTGGCACCCGGCCAGCGCCGCGGTGGCGAGCAGGAATGCGGATCGGGCGTTCAATCCGCAATCCGCAATCCACAATCCACAATCGCCATTTAGCGCGCCGGCCGGATGCGGATCGCCTGCCCACCCCCGGGCGCCAGCGCGATGTGGAGGCGCGTGGCCGCCGTGACCCGCTGCCGCGAGACGGTGACCGGCAGGGGGTTCGTCAGCCAATCCGCTCCCGGACCGTCCGCGTAGATCTCGGCCACGTACGCGCGGCCCGGCGACAGGAACGAGAGGGGGATGTCGAAACTGCGTCGCTCCTCGTCGGTGATGGCGCCGACGAACCAGCTCGGCCCGTTGCGTTCGCGACGCGCCACCACAACGTAGTCGCCGATCTCGCCCGCGAGCACGCGGGTCGTGTCCCAATCGACCGCCACGTCGCGGATGAACTGGAACGCCGGCTGGTGCTCGTAGTTCTCGGGCAGGTCCGCGGCCATCTGCAGCGGTGAGTAGAGCACCACGTACAGAGCCAGCTGCTTGGCGAGCGTGGTGCGCACGCGCGGTTCATCGGGGCGCCGGGGTCGACCGGTTCCACGCGTGATCAGGATGTCGAAGATGCCCGGCGTGAAATCCATCGGGCCGTCCAGGAGGCGCGTGAAGAACAGGATCGTCTCGTGCTCGGGCGGGTTGCCCCCCTCGCTGCTCCAGGCGTTGTACTCCTGTCCCCGCGCGCCCTCCCGGCTCATCATGTTCGGGTAGGTGCGGCGCTCGCCGGTATCGTGCATCGGCTCGTGCACATCCAGCATGATCCCGTACTTGGCCGCGGTTTCAATCACGCGGCGGTAGTGCCGGGCCATCACCTGGCCGTAGTGCGAGTCGCCCGTGCTGATCAGGTCGGTCACGTAACCCGACTTGATCGCATCGAGGCCGAGCGAGTGGTACAGCGCGAACGCGCTGTCCATCTGGCGCTCGTAGTTCTCGATGCCGCCCGACGTCTCGTTGTGCACGATCAGCTTCACGCCCTTGGCGTGGGCGTACCGGGCCACTTCCGCCAGATCGTAATCGGGATACGCCTGCGTGAACGAGAACGCGTTGCGGTTCTGGATCCAGTCGCCGTCCCAACCGACATTCCAGCCCTCGACCAGCACGCCGCCCAGCCCGTTCGCCGCCGCGAAATCGATGTAGCGTTTCGCGTTCGCCGTGGTGGCGCCGTGTCGGGGCCCCGAGCTCCACGTCATCGTCCCGATGTGCATCCCCCACCAGATGCCGACGTACTTCATCGGCTTGATCCAGCTCGTGTTCTGGATCACGCTCGGCGGGTTGAGGTTCAAGCCGAGCACCGACGGGGCGAGATCGGTCGCGCGGTCGGCCAGCTGGATGGTGCGCCACGGCGTCACGAACGGCGTGCGGCCGCGGACCTTGACCCCGTCGGCATAGGGCGCCAGCGCCGCGCGCAGCGTGCGGTCCTGCATGCGGGCCCCCGCCAGGAACATCCGCGCGTAATCGACCAGATTCGCCTCGTGAATGACGATGAACGTACGGCCGTCCCGGGTTTCCATCGTGAGCGGGGTCTGGACGCTGTCGAGCACGCTGACCGGGGACGACGAGAACAACATTTCGGAGCGGTCGAGCCGGGGGCGGTTGGAGGGAATCCACCAGGCGCGGGCATCGTCCGCGAGCGCGAACTCGGTCAGCTCGTCGCTGATCTCGAACTCCCCGAGCCCGGGCTGCGCCGGCACCTCGTAGCGAAACCCCACGCCATCGTTGAATACGCGGAAGACGACGGCGAAGCGCCGCCCGGCAGGGGGCGCCGCGGTTTCGGCCACGGAGACGCGCAGCTCGTTGTGGTGGTCCCGCACGCGGGCCACCTCGCCCCACGGCTGGGTCCACGTATCGTCCACCGTCTGGCGTGCGGTGTCCGTCACCTGGAGGCTGTCCCGCAGCGGCGGCGCCCCGCGGAAGGCGAAGCCGAGGACCGACGGCAACAGCAGCGCCCGGCCGTCCCGATCGAGCGCATAGGTGAGCCGGCCGCCGCGGATCGCCACCGTCACGACGTTGCGGCCGTCGGGAGAGGTGACGCGCAGGGGCGCCTGGGCGGCGGTGACGCCGGCGAGGGGCGCCAGCAGCGCGAGGGAGCGGGCCCAGCGGCGCATCCACATGTGCAGATCCTTTCTTGAGGTATATTGTCGATGCACTCTGCGCTCTCTCACCGGGGAGTTCCCATGACCGCCTTCGCGCCCCGCGCCCTGCTGCCCGCCGCCCTGTGGATCGCACTCCTCGCCGGATGCGCGCATCCGAAGAAAACGAGCCAGGGCGCCAACCCGCCGGCCACGAACCCCGGCGCAGTGGTGACCTCCGACGACATTCAGCGCAACCCCGGCCAGCCGGTCGAACAGGTGCTGATGGGCCGGTTCCCCGGCGTCCTTGTGATGCGCGTCCCCGGCGGCATCGCCGTGCGCATCCGCGGCACCACGTCCCTCGAGGGCAACAACGTGCCGCTGTACGTGCTCGACGGCATCATCATCGACCCGGGCCCCAACGGCAGTCTCTCCGGGATCAATCCCGAGGACATCGAGTCGATCGAGGTGTTGAAGGACGCCGTCAGTACGTCGATGTACGGCATGCGGGGCGCGAACGGGGTGATCGTCATCAAGACGAAGCGCCCGCCCCCGGATCGTCACTGAGCGGGGAGCCGCACCGCCGTCTGCGTCGCCGCGCGGGTGTGAACCCGCTGCACGACGAGCTCGCCCACCCGGCGCCCCTCGCGCGCCCCTTCCTCGATCGCCTGGCGGTAATGGATCCCGCCGTACAGGCGACTGATCGCCGCCTCGGCGGCCGCCGCCTGGAATGAGGGGAAGGCGCGCACCGGCAGGCCGTACTCCATCTCCGCGCTGTCGCTGAAGGCGAAGTCCGGGCCGAATTCATCCGTCAATACCACGGCCGCGGCGGTGGAGACCACGCTATGGCCGCTCGTGTACTCCGGGAACGGCGGCGTCTGCAGCAACGGCTGCCAGCGCTCGTCGAGATACTTGTTGATCACCGTTTCGGGCCGGATCATGTTGCTGCGGTATTTCTCGTCCCACACGCTGATGAAGCCGTCGGCCAGGCCGATCGCCGTCCGCGCGTATGTCGCCGCCGACCGCATGATATCCGCGTGGGCCTTCCGCGCCGCGATCGGCACGATCCCCATCCAGTGCCCGCCGGGCGTGACCTTCTTCGTGGCGAACATCGCGTGCCCCTGGACGTGCATCACGTAGGGGTTGCAGTCCCAGAAGCTGGCGATCGCCCGTTGCTCCTCCGAGAGGTGTTTCCCGACGTCGTAGACCTCGCGGAGCTCCCAGTAGTAGGAACTGCCCCGCGTCATCGTGAAGGCGTGCGGCGGCGCCGGGCGGATCTGGCTCCCCGAGTCCATCACGAACGGTCGGAGCTCTCCCCAGTGCGGCTCGACCGCATCCATGTAGGCCGGTGGCGTGGGAATCCAGCGGCCCGCCTCGGGCGTGACGGTGTACTTCGGATAGCCCCGCGTCTGGAGGTAATGATCCTGCGCGGCCCAGGCGAGGATGTGCTGCGCCACCCGGTCGCCGTAGGCGATGGAGCGCTGGAAGACGCGCGCCGGGATGCCGAGGCGTTTGATCCGCTCTTCCATCGCGGTGCGCGCCGAGTCCATGCGCGCCCGCGAGAACGTGAGCGCTCGGCCGACGGTCATGAAGGCGTGCACGCTCGCCAGCGGGAAGTAGTACTCCGAATCGGCGGCCGGCGCCGGCACGGGCGTGAGGCCGTTCAGCTGCCCGGCGAGGGTGCGGTACTCGGGATAATCAGGCCGCAGCGCCTCGTAGGCGGCCACGCTCGTGTAGGCGTACGCCCGGCTCGCCTGCGGCGGGCTGAAGATGTCGTACACCATGACCTCGGTGAGCTGGTGCACGGCCGCGTGCAGCAGCTCCGGATCCGCGGGATGCGAGCGATAGGCCCGCGGCGAGTTGGCACACCCCGCGTGCAGCAGCGATCCGCCGAGCACGAGCGTCGTCGCGAACCATCGATGGCGCATGGATTACCTCCGGGCGACGAGAGAGCGCCGCGTGGACCGGAACAGCAACGGACGGTCGTTGTTCCGCGCTACGACGAGCAGATCTCCCTGCCGGGTGCGGACCTCCGCGATGTCGCGGGCCTGCCCGGGCACGAAGAACCCGCTCCGCGCCCGCGGGACCGGCGTGAAGTGACCCGTCCCATCGCCCAGCAGCACGAGGCCATAACTCGCGTTCAGCCTGCCGATTTCCGGCTTCACGCCGTCGAAGTTCCCGGCCAGCAGCAGGTCGAGCTTGCCGTCGCCGTCGAGGTCGCGCGCCACGATCCCGTAGACGGGCGCGCGCTGCGCCTCGGGCGGCAGCGGCTCGAGGGTGAACGACCCGTCCCCGTTGTTCCGCGCCAGCGCCGTCGCGAACGTGTGCGCCTGCTTGAAAATCGCGCCTTGCAACTCGGCCGGCGAGAAGATGTCGGTCACCGTCTGCCGGGCGTAGTTCTTGTAGTTGAGGTAGCGCGCCTTGAGATATGGCAGCGCCCGGATCAGGTCGTCGCGCATCGTGATCGGGTAGCTGGCCCCCTGGTTGTAGCACGACACGATCTGCTCCATGGAACCGTTGCTGTCGAAGTCCTTCACGTACATGGTCACCGGCTCGGTCGCGCTGGCCCGCAGGCGCGCGTTGAGGCCCAGGTTGCCGACGATGAAATCGACGCGCCCGTCCCCGGTGAAATCGCCGGCCACGATGCGGTTCCACCACCCCTCGCTCTGCTCCAGGCCGGGCGTCTTCAGCCGGACGAGCTTTCCGCCCCCGGCGTTATGGAAGATCGTGATCGGCATCCACTCGCCGACCACCACGAGGTCCGGGCGGCCGTCCCCGTCCACGTCCTGCCACACTGCATCGGTCACCATCCCCACCCGCGCGAGTTCGGGCGCGAGCGTGGCGGTGACGTCGGTGAAGTGCCCGTGCCCGTCGTTGCGGAGCAGCTGGCTCGGCGGGTCGGTGCCGTAGCGCCACGGCACCACGCGCCCGCCGACGAACAGATCGACGTCCCCGTCCCCGTCGTAGTCCGCCGCCACCACGCGTGAGCCGCTCGCGTATTCGACCGGCAGGCTGCGTGTCGCTTTGTGGAACCGCCCGCGCTCGTCGTTCAGGTACAGCCGGTCCTGCAGCGCGGGGGAACGGTCGGAGAACTCGTTGCCGCCGCTGACGACGTACAAATCGGGGTGCCCGTCGCCGTCGGCATCGAAGAAGACGGCGCCGAGGTCCTCCGACACGCGGTCCTGCTCGAACAGGCCCTCGTTGCTGCTCGCGAACCGGCCGTCGGGCTGCTGGAGCAGCAGCTTCCCTGGCTGGTCCTTCGCGCCCCCGATGAACACGTCGTCGAGTCCGTCGCCGTTCACGTCGGCCACGGCCAGGAACGGCCCTTCGGTCGAGACCAGCTTGGGAATCAGCCGTTCGCGATCGAAGTCCACGAACTCGTTCTCCCGATGCACGAAGGGGAACGCGACGCGATCGGTGAGGTCGGTGAGGAGGGGCGTGGGCGGCCGCGGGCGCACGGGGCGTGCCGGCGCCGCCGCCGCCTGCCGCACCGTCAGCCGTTGGTTGGCCGCGATGCGGTCGAGCACGCTGACGCGGCCGTCCGGCCACTCGACGGTCACCGACTCCACGGTGTCGAGCGCGCCGATCCCGAAGGTGAGGACCTCGTCGACGCTGGACTGGAACCCGCGCGTCGGCTCCTGCTCCTGGAAGAACAGACGGTTGCCGCTCCGCACGGTCACCTTCGCCCCGACGGCGAAGCGGTTCGGGCCGTCCCCCTCGAGGCGGACCTGGAGGTAGCGGTTCGGGAGGAGCGTCCGGGCGTTGTTGCGATAGACGAACGCTTCGTCGTTGACGTTGTTCACGACCAGGTCGGGCGCCCCGTCGCCGTCGAGATCGCCGTAGGCCGCGCCGTTCCCGAAGCTCGGCGTGGCGAGCCCCCAGGCCGCGCTCTGGTTCGTGAAGGTCAGGTCGCCGTTGTTGCGGAACGCGTAATGCGTGAGCTTCGTGGAGGTCATCGCCTCAATCAGCCGCAGGAAATCGACGCGCCCGCCGCTCGCCGCCTCCCGCATCGTCTCCTGGTTCGCCAGGAAGGCGACGTAATCCTGTGACGTGACGTCCTTGGCGAGCCCGTTCGTCACGTAGATGTCCTTGTACCCGTCGAGATCGAAGTCCGCGACCAGCGCGCTCCAGCTCCAGTCCGTCCGCGCCACGCCCGCCTGCTGCCCGATATCCGCGAACGTGCCGTCGCCGTTGTTGAGCTGCAGCATGTTGCGCATGAACTGGTAGTGATACCCGTCGCGCAGCTTCGCCTGGTACACGTCCCAGCCCTCGAACGACGACGTCGTCTTGAGCCGGTATTCGTCCTCCGGCAGCATGTCCGTCGTGTACACGTCCGGCCAGCCGTCGTTGTTCACGTCGGCAATGTCGAGCCCCATCGAGAAATAGCTGGTGTAAGGCATCGCGCGGGCGACCGACTCGGTGAACGTGCCGTCGCCGTTGTTGAGGTAGAGGTAGTCGTTCTCGAAGAAGTCGTTGGAGACGTAGAGATCCGGCCGGCCGTCGCGGTTCACGTCGCTCACGACGACGCCTAGCCCGAAGCCGATCTCGCTCCCGTAGATGCCCGCCGCGGCGCTCACATCGACAAAGTGATTGCCGTCGTTGCGGTACAGCCGGGCGCCTCCGAGCGGGTCGCGCTCGTGCCGCGTGTTGCGTTGCCCGAAGCTCGAGACCGGCCGCGGAGAGTTATTGATGACGAACAGGTCCAGGTCGCCGTCGCCGTCGTAGTCGAAGAACGCGGCCTGGGTGGAGTAGCCGGTGTCCGCGACGCCGTAGGCCGCCGCCTGCTCGACGAAGGTCGGGACGCCGTGGGCGTTCAGTCCTTGGTTGATGTACAGCTCGTTGGCCCGGAGCTTCCCCTCCACGAGTCCGGCGTGACAGACGTAGAGATCGAGCCGGCCATCGCCGTTCACGTCGGCGAGGGTGACCCCGGTCGTCCACCCCTGGCTGTGCAGGCCGGCCTCCGCGGTGACGTCGCGGAAGTGGAACTTGCCCTCGTTGAGGGACAGCCGGGTGCCGCCGAGGTTCGCCGTGAGGACAATCTCCGGGAGCCCGTCGCCGGTCAGGTCCCCGATCGCGACGCCGCCGCCGTTGTAGTAGTTCCGGTAGGTGAAGACGTTGAGGTCGCGGGACTCGGTGAGGCGATTCTCGAAGCGGACGCCGGTATAACTCGCGGGAAGCCGGGTGAACAGCGCCCCGGCCGCCGCGGGGGCTTCACTCGCGAGCGCCGGCCCGTCCCGGCCCGAGCAGCCGGCCCCGAGGTAGATGCCCACCATCAGCAGTCCCCCCCCCGCCCACTCCCGGAGGCGACGTAGGGGCGCCGCCTGCAGCGCCCCTACGTGATCCCAGCGGTTGGTCCGCGTGCTGCTCAATATCAATAGCCCGCGTTCTGCTTGAGCAGGGGGTTCGCGTCCATCTGCGTTTGCGGAATCGCCATCAGGACGCGGGTGGGGTCCCGCACCGGCAGGTTGTGCGCGGCGATGTCATCGATGGGCCGCGCGGCGGTGTACAGGCCGAAGCGGATCAAGTCCTGACGCCGCTTGGTTTCCCCGGTGAGCTCGAACATGCGCTCGTTCAGAATCACGGTATGGTCCACCGCGATGAGGTCCTGGTCGGGGTTGAAGTCGCGCGCCCGCAGGTAGTTGAGATCGATGATCGCCTGAGCCGAGTTCCCGTTCTCGAACTCAGCTTCGGCCTTGATCAGGTAGATCTCGCCGAGCCGGAAGTAGGCGAAGTCGTTGCCGTTGTCCGGCCCGACGTGCTTCGTGTCCGGCGGCCACTTGAGCAGGCGAGGGCCTTCGTTCTCTCTGGCGGACGTCGCGTCCCCGATCGTGTCGGTGAACACCAGCCAGTTGCCGGCCCGGTCCTTGACGGAGTCGCCCGGCGTGCCCGAGCTCAGATTGTACTGCTGGCCGATGAGGAAGATGCCCCGCCGCGCGTCGGCGGCGTCGAAGGCATTGTACACGTCCGCCGTGGCCGCGAAGCCGTTCCACGGCGCGGGGGTGAACTGGTTGTAGTGCAGCGCCCGCATCACGAAGTTGAGGCCCAGGCCATCCGACGCCAGGTTTTTGACGACGAAGATATTCTCTTTCGAGGCGTGGTTGGTGGCGCGGAACGCTTTCGGGAACGAGTCCTCCAACTGGTATAGGGGGGAGTTGAGGAGCGTATCCGCCCAGGCGACGGCGGCGTCGCAGGCCGTCCCGGCGCCCACCGTGACCGTCAGGCACGAATTGTAGCCCGTGGCATTAATCCCGACGTCTTTCGTGAAGACCGCGGCGTTGAGGTACATGTTCGCCAGGATCGCCGCCGTCGCCCCCTTGGTCATGCGGCCGCGGTTGGCGTCGTCCCACGTGGCGGGCAGGTTCGCGCGGGCCGCCGTGAGCTCCGACACGATGAACTGGAACAGCTCGGCGCGCGTGGCGCGCGCATGCGGCTTGTAATCGTTGGTGGTCACGATCGGGACACCACCGAACAGATCCATCAGCTGGTAGTAGTAGTAGGCGCGCAGGGTCCGGGCCTCGGCCGCGATCGTGTCCTGCCCCGGCACGGTCACCTTCTGCATCGCCTCGAGCAGCGCGTTGGCCCGGGCGACCCCGGTGTACGCATCCGACCACGCCCCGTTGAGGTCTTCGAGCCCCGAGGGACTGCTCGCCGACCACAGCTGGCGGTGAATCTCCAGCCAGCGGCCGTTGTCGAACCAGTCCGAGCCGCGGGTCGGCACGATGATCTCATCCGAGCTGATCTCGCTGAGGTTGTAGTAGCCCCAGAGCGTGTTCTTGAGCTCCGAGTACACCCCCGCCAGCCCCGCCAGCACTTCCGCCTGATTGCGGTAGAAGTTGCCCGGCGTGATGGCGCTGGAGGGCGTTTCATCGAGGTTGGTGCACGCCTGCGGCACCAGCGACAGCAGCAGCAGCGCGCCGATCGCCGCCGCGCGCACCGAGTACGTCACAGATGTAGTGGTCATGGGACGCTCCTCAGAACGCGATCCGCAGGCCGCCCGTGACAGTACGGGGCCGCGGATAGCTGAGATAGTCGACGCCGCGCACGCCCAGGCCTTGATACCCGGCCTGGACTTCCGGATCGTACCCTGAATAGCCGGTCAGCAAGAGCAGATTGTCGCCCGACAGGTAGGCCCGGGCGCTCCGCGCCCCCGCGAATCCGGGCAGCGTGAGCTGGTACTCCACCGTGAGGTTCTGCAGGCGCACGTACGAGCCGTTCTCGATCCACCGGGACGAGAAGATCGCCGGCTCCCGGATGTCCGTCGGGTCGTTCAGCGCCGTGGCCAGGAAATTCTTGCTCTGGAGCGCGTTGCTCTTCGTCGAGTAGACGAGGGCGGTGTTGTTGAAGATGTCCTGTCCGACTTCCGCCCGGATCAGGGCGTTGATGCTGAACTTCCCCCAGCTCACCTGCGTGTGGACGCCGAGCGTGAAGTCCGGATTGGCGTTGCCGATGATGCTGTAATCGGCGGCGGTGGGCGTCAGGGTCTTCCCCGCGGTGCACCCCACGCGCGGTTTGCAGGCGAACAGCTGTTTGCCCGCCGTATCCCACCCGACAAAGACGGGCCCGTAGAAGGTTCCCAGCGGGGACCCCGGCAGGATCCGCTGGGAGGTCTGCCCGCTCTGCCCCTGGCCGCTCACGCCGCCCGAGGTGAGGAAGGTGTAGGGGCCGAGATCGATGACCGTGTTTCGCTCCATCGCAAACACGAGGCCGGCCTGCCAGCTCAGCCCGGGACGGGACACCGCCACGGCGTCGAGCGAGAACTCGAGGCCGCGATTGCGAATCTTGCCCACGTTCTCGAGCCGCGTGGACGCGGGTGCGGGCGGCGGGATGGTCACCGTCAGCAGCAAGTCCTTCGTGTTCTTGACGTAGTACTCGAGGGTGCCGGTGATGCGGTTGTTCATGAAGCCGTAATCGAGCGCCACGTTGAGCTGCGCCGTCTGCTCCCACTTGAGGTTCGGATTGGGATCGCTCGTCGGGATGACGCCCGTGATGGGAGATTCACCGAAGATGTAGCGCGCGCCTGCCGGGGTCGCGAGGAGAATTTGGGACGCATACGGCGGCACCCCCGGATTCCCCTGCAGCCCCCAGCCGAGCCGGAGCTTCAGGTCCGACAGCGACAGCGGGGCGTTGACCATGAAGGGCTCACGGCTCAAATGCCACGAGGCCGACAGCGCCGGGAACAGCGCCCACTTGTGGTCGAGGCCGAACTGGGACGCGCCGTCGTAGCGCAGCACCCCGGTCACGTAGTACTTGTCTCGGAGGCTGTAGTTGGCTCGCGAGAAAAAGGAGACGAACACTCGATCGTTGCGGAACGAGTACGGGGGGACGAGCACCGCGGCGGCACCGAGGTTGTAAAAACTGAATTTGTCGGTGACGTAGCCGTGCCCCTCGGCGCCGAACTCCGAGGTCGTGTACTTGCTGTACTCGTACCCACCCACGACGTCCAGGGCGTTGGCGCCGAGCTGCCGGCGCACCGTCAGCAGCGTCTGCAGCGTCAGCGCGGTGTTGTCGCGGTTCACCTGGCGCGCCAGCCCGTTCCACTGGGCCCCGACCGGGCTCGACGCAGGGAGGTAGATCTGCGTCAGACCGTCGGCGCGGTCCACGCCGAAGTTCACTTGCCCCGTCACGCCGCGCAGCACGTCCACCTCGGCCGACACGTTCCCGAGGGTGCGGGTCGAGTGCCCGAACTCCTGAACCTGCTTCGCCATCGCCACCGGGTTGCGCACCGACTGCGACCCGGCGCCGATCTCGTAAAACTGCAGCCCGTTGGCACCGGAGACTTTGACCGGCTGCGTCGGATTGAACACCGCCACGTTCTGGAACACTCCGCCTTCGAAGCCGCCGCCCGTCTCATAGGGCAGGTAATCGTTGTCGACCTGGGAGGTCGTCACGTTGAGCCCCAGGCGCAGGCGATCGTCGAAGGCATTGTGCGTCGCGTTGAGGCGCCCTTGAATGCGCTTGAGACCGCTGGAGAGCGCCACGCCCTCCTGGTTCATGTAGTTCAGCGAGGCGCGATAGCGCGTGTCCTCGCTGCCGCCCGTGAACGCCACGTTCTGATTGTGCGTCACGGCGGTGCGGGTCACCGCGCGCTCCCAGTTCGTGTTCGCTGGGCCCAACTTCTTGAGAAGGAACGTGTCCAGGCCCTTCGTATTATCCACTAGCCACAACTGCACCTGTTGCTCTACGAACTGCCGGTATTGATCCCCGTTCAGCACGTTCAGATAGCGGTACGGGCTGGCCATCGCGACGTAGGCGTCGTACTCCACGCCCGCCCCGGCCACACCCGTGCCGTGCTTCTTCGTCTCGATCAGCACGACGCCGTTGGCGGCGCGGCTGCCGTAGATCGCCGTCGCCGACGCGTCCTTGAGGACGGTGATCGAGCCGATGTCGGAGGGGTTGATCAGGTTCAACGGGCTGCGGGGGAGCGGTGGGTCGCCGCCGATGCCGAAAATCGACGCCTCGGTCTGCGAGGGGTTGATCGGCACGCCGTCGACCACGTACAGCGGATCGTTTGACGCGCTGAGCGACGTCCCGCCGCGAATGCGAATCTGGGCGCCGGCGCCCGGCTCGCCGTTGTTCTGGACGACCTCGACGCCGGCCGCGCGACCCTGGAGCATCTGGTTGACGTTCGTCGTCACGCCGACGTTCGCCGCGTTGGGATCGATCGTCGCGACCGAGCCGGTGATGGCCTCGCGGCGTTGCGTGCCGTACCCGGTCACGACCACCGCTTCGAGGATAGTCGCCGACTGATGGAGGACGAATTGCACCGACGCCGCGCCGCCAGCGGTGACGGTCACATCCTGTTCTTGCGGCAGGTACCCGATGCGCGTCGCGCGCAGCCGGCGCGCGCCGGCCGGGACGGCCCCGAGGACGAAGCCCCCGTCATAGCGCGTGACCGTCCGGAGCGACGTGCCCACGATCGATACGTTGACCCCGCTCAGGGGCTGTCGGCTCGTGCTGTCGATGACTTGTCCGGTGATGGTGCCTGTGGAGTCCTGCGCGCGGAGGGGTACTGCACACAACAGACCCCCGACGAGTACGGGAATGACGTGACGGACCAGTTGCATACGCCTGCCCTCGGAGAAGGTGAGAGTGGAACGTCTCCGCCGGCTGCGACTCTCCGCATTTATCATTCCCGCCCCCGGGAGAATGTCAAGGGACCGGGAACCGGTCATGGAAGGGGGGGTATACGCCGCCCGCTCAGTCCCGGGCGGCTGTGGCGGTGCCGCGCCGGGTGCGCCAGTAGGCGTACACCGGGATGCCGAGCGCTAGCAGCCCCGTCCCGATCGCCGCGTTCTTCGGATTGGCGCCGATCGAGCTCGCCACAACCAACGCCGCCGCCACAACGAAGAGGGCCGGCGTGTAAGGGTATCCCGGCACGCGGAAGGCTCCCGCCGGCAGGGTCACGCCCGCCCGCCGGTCGCGGGCGCGGTACACGAACAGTCCTGCCACCGTGAGCCCGAAGAAGATCCAGTCTCCAAATGCAACGTAGTCCACGAGCTGGCTGAACGTGCCACTCAGCGTCAGTACGATCGACCACGCCGCCATCAGCAGAATCGCCGCGGTCGGCGTGCGATACACGGGGTGCAGCGCCGCGAGCCGTGGGAAAAACACCCCGTCGGCGGCCATCGCCTGCAGCACCCGCGGCGTAACGAGAATCACGAGGTTCAGAAATCCGAACGTCGAGACCGCGATGCCCGCCGCGATCACCGTGCCGGCGGCGGGGCCGAGCAGCACGCGCATCACGTCCGCCGCCGGCGCCGTGCTGGCGGCGAGCCCCGCGGGCCCCAGCACACTCAAGTACGCGACGTTGGCGAGCAGATAGACCACGACGACGATCGCGACGCCCAGCACCAGCGCCCGCGGCAGGTTCTTCTCAGGCTCGACGATTTCTTCGGCGATGAAATTGGTCTGCTGCCAGCCGCCGTAGGTGAACAGGATGGGGACGAGCGCTGCGCCCAGGGCAATGGCGGTGCCAACTACACCGAACGGTCCGCCAGCGAACAGGGCGGTCAGGCGGTCGGGCGGTCGGGCGGTCGGAACAGCGATAAACACGGACGCTCCGATCAGCGCGCCCAGCGCCGCGAGCTTCAGGACCGTGAAGATGTTCTGCGTGACCGCCGCCGGCTTCACGCCGACATAATTGATCCCGGCCAGCAGCGCGATCGCGGCCACCGCGAGCGGCACCGTCAGCGTCTCGGGCAGGCCGGCCAGCGCCAGCGCGTAGTTGGCGAAGGTGACCGACACGGCCGCGATGGCCCCGGTCGCGATCACGAGCAGCAGCGCCCACCCGTACAGGAACGCCGGCAGTGACCCCCACGTCTCGCGCAGGTACACGTAGCCGCCACCGGCTTTGGGCCGCCGCGCCCCCAGCTCGCCGAAGCAGAGCGCGCCGATCAGCGCGATGACGCCGCCCAAGCCCCAGGCGACGAGCACCAGGCGGGTCGAGCCGACCCGTTGCGCCACGGTCGCGGGCGTCCGGAAAATCCCGCCGCCGATGATGCCCCCGGCGACGGCCATCGTGGCGGAAAACAGGCCGAGCCGGCGGGCGTAGGTGGTCACGGCCGACAAAGTATCCCATATTGCGAGGAAGCGAACCCCGGAGGCGACGCGCAGTGCCCCAGGCCGACGGCTGGATCCAGACGACGCTCGGCATCAGCCGGGCGACAGAAGGCAAGATTTTCTACAGCCTGGTGGTGCTGCTGGCCATCTGGGCGGTCCGCAGCCTGGTGCTGGGCATTCTCTGGCGCCGCACCCACGACGCCCGGCTGCGGTACCGGTGGCAGAAGGCCACCACCTACGTCACCGCGCCGATCGGCTTCCTGCTCGTCGTCAAGATCTGGTTTCCCGGCGGCCTCGGCCAGCTCGGCAACTTCCTCGGCCTGGTCTCGGCGGGCATCGCGATCGCCCTTAAGGACATCTTCCTCAACCTCGCGGGCTGGCTCTTCATCGTGTGGCGCCGGCCGTTCGCGGTGGGAGATCGCGTCCAGATCGGCGAACACGCCGGCGACGTGATCGACGTGCGGGTGTTCCAGTTCACCTTGAACGAGATCGGCAACTGGGTGGACGCCGACCAGAGCACCGGCCGCATCATTCACATCCCCAACGGCAAGGTGCTGACCGACGTCATCGCCAACTACAGCGAGGGCTTCGAGTACATCTGGAACGAGATCCCCGTCCTGATCACGTTCGAGAGCGACTGGGAGAAGGCGAAACAGCTGCTGCTCGAGATCGTGACGCACGACTCCGCGGACATCGTCAAGGCGGCCGAGGAGAGCGTGCGCCAGACGACCCGCAAGTTCATGATCTTCTACACGAACTTGACGCCGACCGTGTACACCAGCGTCGCCGAGGACGGCGTGAAGCTGACGCTGCGTTACCTTGTGCAACCCCGGCGCCGCCGCGTCACCGAGCAGAAGATCTGGGAGGACATTCTCCGCGAGGTCGCCAAGCACGACGACATCGATTTCGCCTACATCACGCGGCGCGCGTTCAACAATCTCACCGAGGGCAAGATCCCCTCCGCCGGCCAGCAGTCGGCGCGGGAAGGGGTCCGCACCACGGAATAATCCCCCTTCCCTCTTTTCCGTTTCACCGCCACGTTAGAAGAGTCGCTCTCCCGAGGTCCCGATGCCGCCCATCTCCTTCGTCGTCAACGGCCGCCGCCGCACCGCGAACGTCACGCCCGACACCCCCCTGCTCTGGGTGCTGCGCGATACGCTGCGTCTCACCGGCACGAAGTTCGGCTGCGGCATCGCGCAGTGCGGCGCCTGTACGGTCCATCTCGACGGCACCGCCATTCGCTCCTGCGTGCTCCCGGTGTCCGCCGTCGCCGGCAAGCGCGTCACGACCATCGAAGGCCTGTCCCCGAATCGCGCGCACAAAGTCCAACGCGCCTGGATCGCGGAGGACGTGCCGCAATGCGGGTACTGCCAGTCGGGCCAGATCATGGCCGCCGCCGCGCTGCTGGCGCAGCGGCCGCGCCCCAGCGACGCCGACATCGACGCCGCGATGACGAACATCTGCCGCTGCGGGACTTACCAGCGCATCCGCGCCGCCATCCATCGCGCGGCGCAGGGGGTGTGACATGGCCACCCAACTGACGCGTCGCGAGTTCCTGCACTCGGCTTCCGTCGCCGGGGCCAGTCTCGTCATCGGGTTCCACCTGCCGCTCGGTGGCCGCCGCGCACACACGCCGACGGGACCGTTCGCCCCCAACGCCTGGCTGCGGATCGGGGCCGACGGCGACGTGCGCATCATCGTGGCCCGCTCCGAGATGGGCCAGGGCGTCGCCACGTCCCTCCCCATGCTCGTCGCCGAGGAGCTCGAAGCCGATTGGTCGAAGGTCACGATCGAATTCGCCCCGGCCGACCCGGCGTACAACAACCCGCTGTTCGGCGCCCAGGCGACGGGCGGCAGCACCAGTGTGCGGGGCTCCTACGTCCCACTCCGTCAGGCGGGAGCTGCGGCCCGCGAGATGTTGATCGCGGCCGCGGCGCAGACGTGGTCCGCGGACAAGGCCGAGTGCTTCGCCGAGCAAGGCGCGGTGGTCCACCGGCCGAGCGGCCGGCGCCTTCTGTACGGCGCGCTGGTCGCGACCGCGGCGGCGCTGCCGGTTCCCGCCGACGTGCCCCTCAAGGACCCGAAGGACTGGAAGATCCTGGGCACGCGCGTGCGGCGGCTCGACACGCCGGCGAAGGTGGACGGCAGCGCGCAGTTCGGCATCGACGTGCAGGTCCCCGGCATGCTCGTCGCGCTCATCGCCCGGTGCCCGACGTTCGGCGGCACGGTGGCGAGGTTCAACGCCACGCGGGCCAAAGCCGTGCCGGGCGTGCGCCACGTCGTCGCCGTGTCGACGGGAGTGGCGGTCGTCGCCGACGGCTATTGGGCGGCGAAGAAAGGCCGCGACGCCCTCGCCGTCACGTGGACGGAAGGGGCGAACGCCGCCGTTTCGAGCGCCACCATCGCCGCGCTCCTGCAGCAGCGCGCGGAGCAGCCCGGCGCCGTGGCACGCCACGACGGCGACCCCGACGCGGGGATGTCCACCGCCGCCACGAAGGTCGAGGCCGCGTACGACCTGCCGTTCCTCGCGCACGCCGCGATGGAGCCGATGAACTGCACGGCCCAGGTGCGAACGGACGGCGTGGACATCTGGGCGCCGACGCAGTTCCAGACCGGCGCCCAGCAGCTCGGCGCCGCCATCGCCGGCGTGCCGGCCGGACAGGTGAAGGTCCACACCACGTACCTGGGGGGCGGGTTCGGGCGGCGCTTCGAGCTCGACTTCATTAAGGAGGCGCTCGAGGCCTCCAAAGCCGTCGGGGCGCCCGTCAAGGTGATCTGGTCGCGCGAGGACGACATCCGCCAGGGGCAGTATCGCCCCGTTTCGCACCATCGGCTCCGGGCCGGGCTCGATGCCGGCAACCAACCGGTCGCCTGGACGCACCGCATCGTGGCCCCGTCGATCATGGCGCGCGTGTTCCCCAACAGCGTCCAGAACGGGCTCGACGGCGAGGCGGTCGAAGGCGGCGTGGAGATGCCATACGCGATCCCCAACGTGCACGTCGATTACGCGCTCACCGACACGGGGATTCCCGTGGGCTTCTGGCGCTCGGTGAACAACTCCTTCAACGCCTTCGCGGTGGAGACGTTCATCGACGAGCTGGCGGCCGCCGCCAAACAGGATCCCGTCGCCTACCGCCGGGCGCTGCTGACGAAGGCGCCGCGGCACCTCGCCGTCGTCGAGCTCGCGGCGAGCAATGCAGGCTGGGGCACGCCGCCGCCGGCCGGTCGCGCCCGCGGCATCGCCGTGCACAAGTCGTTCGACAGCTATGTCGCCGAGGTCGCCGAGGTCTCGGTCGGCGCGGACGGCACGCCGCGCGTGCACCGCGTCGTGTGCGCCGTCGATTGCGGTCCGGTGGTGAATCCGGACATCGTTGAGGCGCAGATGCAAAGCGCCATCGTGTACGGCCTGACGGCGGCGCTGTACGGCGAGATCACGATCGCCCGCGGCCAGGTGCAGCAGAGCAATTTTCACAACTACCTGATGCTGCGGATGAACGCGATGCCGGCGATCGAGGTGTACATCGTGCCGAGCACCGACGCGCAGGGCGGCGTCGGCGAGCCTGGTACACCGCCGATCGCGCCCGCGGTCTGCAACGCAATCTTCGCCCTGACCGGCAAGCGGATTCGCCGGTTGCCGATCGGGAAGGTGAGCTGACATCTTAACGGCGTGGGGTGTGGGGATGTGGGATGTGGGCCCCACACCCCACTCCCCACATCCCACGCCGTTTAGTGAACCACGATCACCGTGCCGTCCATCCCCATGTGATTCGTGCAGGTATAGCGGTAGGTGCCGACGGTGGTGAACCCGCCGACATAAGTTCCCGTCCTTCGATCCGCGGCATCCGGAGGAAATGTCCCGGGACCGTTCGTGAACGTGATGTTATGAACGTTGGGCGAGTCGTTCCACGTCCACGTCACCGAATCATTCACTTGCACGACGGCGCTGGCAGGAACGAAGCGCAGGCCAGTCAAGCTCACCGCCGCGGCCGTTGGCGGCGCCCCCGCCGTAGCGGTGAAGGTGAGGGTGGGTAGCGAGGCAATATCCGGCGTGGCGGTGATGGTCTGCGGGCTCGTCGACCCGATGCTGTCGGTCGTGCCCGCGACACCGCTCCCGTCCGTGGTGCTCTGCAGGGAACTCACCGCCCCGCCGCCCGCCGTCACCGCCCAGGTGACGGCCACCCCGGGCACGGCGCGGTCGTTTGCGTCCAGCGCCTTGACGCTGAGCCGCACGGGCAGCGGGTTGTTGAAGTACCAGCTCTGCGCGTCGCCGCCATTCTTGACCAGCTGCGTGGGCGGTCCGGGCGGCTCGCTGCCGCCGCCGCCGCCGCACGCCGCGGCCAAAAGACCTACGAGCACCACGCCGCGCCCGGCGAGCGGGCGGCTCACTGGAACCGGAACAGCTGGCCGCGAATCTCCCCGCCCGTGTTCACCTTGGTGTGCACGTTGACGTACGTCTCGCCGCCGCGGATGAACGCCAGCACCGAATCGGGGACGGTGATGGTGTCTTCGACCATCAGCCCGCTGAAGTCCAGACCCTTCGGCACCCGCGGCGGAATGTAGAGGTTCACGCGGACCGGACCGTTGACGCCCGCCACGCCGTGATGCACGTGCGCGAGGAAGGCGCTGTCGATGTTCGATAGCTCGACCCGATAGCTGACCAGATTGCCGTCGATGGTGAGCGTGGCCAGCCCCTGCGCCGCCGTGGTGATCGGCGTCGGCTCGTTGGCGCCGCTGAGGAACGCGACGAAGCGCTCCGGAGGGGGCGGCACTGAGGTCAGTCCCACGTCGTCCTTGCAGCTGCCGACCGTCCAGACTGCGGCCGCGGTCAGCGTCAGTCCCCCAAGTACCAAACGTCCGCGCATAGCTGCCTCCTCCGTGGTGAGCGTGAACGGCACCTCCGGAAACACCGCGGGCCCCGGTGGCCGCCGTGGGGCGGCCGCCGAGGCCCGCTGGGACAACTCTATAATGAATAGTTACATGTAAAACAGAAGTGTCAAGACCGCCGGGTGGCGAGCTGGGCGGCGCGCGCGCGCAACGCCTGGTCGATATCCGCCATGGACACAGTCGCAGGGATCGTATAGCCGCTGCTGCGGCTT
>WNGE01002320.1_pt1 | contig 23410 bp, 19 predicted proteins | sample 5400651 | NCBI WGS metagenome assembly WNGE01 (sample SAMN13153370, study PRJNA577476) | soil metagenome | isolation source: 60 cm soil or saprolite under grassland replicate 2 | place: USA:California | collected 2016-06-15
AAATGCCCAACGCACAACGTCCAATTGGCTCGGCAGCAAAGCTTCGACATTGGATGTTCGGTGTTGAGCGTTCGGCGTTTTCTTCATCTGCTCTTCTTCAGCCAGGCTTCCCAGCCGCCATCGAGCACGAATACGTCAGGAAGCTGCGCTTCCTTCCCCAATCGCTCGGCTACTTCGCGGGCCAGATCGCAGCTTTGCGTACTGCAATAAACAACCACCTTTTTTCCAGGCGACCACACTGCCAAAAACTGTGGTAACAATTCGTTCCAGCGATCTTCGTTCAACGAAATCGCTCCAGGCACGTGATCACGAGCAAACTCGTTATCCGGGCGAGCATCGACCCAGACGGTGCTGTCACCCCAAGCGCGCGCCTGATCGACGCTTACCATTTCCGAAGGCGGAATTGGTGATTGCCACGAGATCTTGTCGCGGAAATAAATCGCCTGCCCTATGCCGGGAACAAGCGAGAACGCTGCAAGAATAAGCGCCTGGCGTGCCAGTGAAAATTTCAATGGGTTTGACCAGTCGGCGCACTTGGACGAGCCGGGGCGGTCGGAGCAACCGGAGCAGCCGGGACTTTCTGACCAGCCGGAGCAACCGGCGCACCCGGAGCGGTCGTGATACGGGCGGTGGCGTAAAATGTCTTTGGCGAATTCTCGGATTGGATCGTCAAGGTCGAAGCAATAAGACGGCTGGTTTCCTTGGGTTGAACGTCAACTTTGAACTGTCCTTCGCCGGCTTCCTCGACTTTGGTCTGAAAATCCGGACTCGATGAGGTGACCTTGATATTTTTCACGCTAAAATCCTTCCCGGCGTGGACCGTGATTGTCTTCGGATCCGGCTTTTCGCCTTGTTTCCAAAACACAAAAGTCGGACTGATCTCTAATTCCTGCGGGATAATAGCCTTGAGGGTCAGGACCGTTTTCTGATTCGCGGCCTCGTCAGTTTCTACTGTCACGGTTTTGATCTGAGTGCCTGTCCGGTCGCCAATGTTAAACGTGGCCGTGATCTCGCCTTTTTCCCCGGGCCCAACCTGATCCTTTTGCGATTGCGCAGCCGTGCAACCGCATGAGGCATGGACCGACTTAAAATGAACAGGGGTCTTGCCGGCGTTCTGATATTTGAAATGACCGATCGCCTGTTTGTCACCACGCGCCGGGTGCAGCTCAACGGCAGTTTGCTCCCATTTCAATTCGGCGCGCGCGGCAAGGCAAAAAATGAACGACAATGTTAGAGTAAGAATGTGGGTTTTCATTTTTTAGAATAGAAGCGCGTAATATAATCAGAGACGGCTTCGCGCCAAGTGCGAGGTGATATCCCCGTCAACTTCGTGTATTTCCTGCTGGAAAGCACAGAATAAACAGGGCGACGGGCGATCCAGTTGGTCATGTCTCGTAATTTCCGCTCGCCAATCGTCTTTGCTTTGAGAGGCAATCCGCCATCATGGCAGCAATCCACTGCCCATTGCGCGTATTCCCGCCAACTGCATTGCCCCGCGTTCGCGAAATGCAAGATTCCTCCTGCAACGTTTGCGTCAAAAAACTGGGGGAGCATCGCGGCAATATCCAGCGTGTAGGTAGGCGTTGAAAATTTGTCTGCCACGGCATCGACTTCCTCATTTTCCTGCGCCTGTTGGATCATTGCGTCGATAAAACTCGGACGATCCGGTCCAAAGACCCAGGAGACGCGCACCACAAGATTCTGACTCTTCGCGGCCAGGACATTATTCTCTCCGGCCAGCTTCGACTCACCGTAAACGCTGATCGGACTAGCTTGATCTTCTTCGGTGTACGGTTCGCGCCTGTCGCCACCGAACACATAATCGGTGCTGAAGTGAATCAGTCTGGCATTCTTCTCGTCGCAAATCTCTGCAACCACACGTGGCGCCTCTGCGTTGACCAGAAAGGCACGGTCCGGTTGCGTTTCGCAAAGGTCGACCTTCGTGAAACCCGCTGCGTTGATCAGAATTTCAAAGCTGGTGTCCCGCAGTTTCTCGCGCACGGCACCTAAATCCGAAAGATTGAGTTGCGTGTGATTAAAGCCAGCGACGTCGAATTTGTCGCGATATTCGCGCAGAAGCGCTGCGCCAAGTCGTCCGCCTGCGCCAAGAATTACAATTTTCATGCTTGCCTATATAAGAACGGCCATGCGCTGGTGCCTCCGGCATCGAGTAATTGGGAAGCGATCAGTATCTTCCAGCACGTTCAAGCAAAGGTTGCCACCACGACGGGTTCTCGATGTACCACTGGATCGTTTCGTCGAGGCCTTCCTTGAAATTGTGGCGCGGTTTCCAGTTCAGCTCGCGCAGCGCAAACGACGAGTCAATCGCGTACCGGCGGTCATGACCGAGTCTGTCGGTCACAAATGAAATCAGGCTGTGCGGCTTGCCCAGTTTATCAAGAATCATTTTTACAAGATCGATGTTCACCATCTCCCCGTCGCCGCCGAAATTATAAATCTGGCCAGGTTTGCCCTCGAAAAGTGCGGCGACGATGGCGGCGCAATGATCTGTGACATGGATCCAGTCGCGCACATTCAGGCCATCACCATAAACCGGCAGTGGTTCGTCACGCAGCGCCTTTATAATCATGAGGGGAATCAGTTTTTCGGGAAACTGATACGGCCCGTAGTTGTTCGAACAACGAGTCACCAACACTTCCTGGCCGTATGTCTTGAAACAGGCAAGCGCGAGCAGATCGGCACCGGCTTTGCTCGCCGAATAGGGCGAACTTGGATCGAGCGGCGATTGTTCGGTGAATTTGCCCGCAGGGCCAAGCGATCCATAAACCTCATCAGTCGAGACTTGAATAAAGCGCTGGACACCGTGCCGGCGTGCGCAATCGAGCAGGACGCTCGTGCCGATGACATTTGTGTGAATGAAATTGAGCGGATCGTTGATACTGCGGTCCACGTGCGATTCAGCCGCGAAATTGATGACCGCATAGAATTGATGCTCGGTCATGAGCGCGTCCATTTGATCGGCGTTCGCGATATCGGCTTTGAAAAACTCGTAGCGTTCGCCATGTTCTTCGACCACGCCATTCAGATTGGCGAGGTTGCCCGCATAAGTGAGGACGTCGACGTTGGTCACGTACGCGGGCTTGTAATGTTGTAAAATATACCGAATAAAGTTGCTGCCGATGAATCCACAGCCACCGGTTACAAGGATGCGCATGGCAGCGCGTACTAGCAGCGCCGAAGGCGGCGCGCCAGCAGAATATTCTCCCGCGGCCGCGGGTCTGCGCGATCACTTGGAAGTGTGGAAAGCCCGCCTGGCAGAGACTGGTTGGACTCCGTGGTTAATCCTAGGGCTGGCAGCGCTCCTGCGTCTTTTTCTGCTGGGTATAAAGCCGCCCCATTTCGATGAAGGCATCAATGGCTGGTTTGTGGATCAGGTGATGCATAATGGATTTTACAGATACGATCCGACGAATTACCACGGGCCGCTGCACTTCTACGTCCTGCTGCTGTCAGAAAGTTTGCTTGGCCGGAACCTCTGGGCGCTGCGGCTGCCTGTTGTGCTGGTGAGCATTGGTTGCGTTTGGCTGACTTTAAAGTTCGAGCCATTAGTCGGGCGAAACGTGAGTCGCATAGCCGCGTTGGCCATGGCGGTTTCCCCCGGATTTGTTTTCTACGGGCGATACGCCATCCACGAAGTATGGCTGCAATTCTTCTCGATGATGTTCATTCTGGGACTGCTCGGTCTTTGGAAATCCGGAAGGGTTAATTACCTATGGTACGCAGGGATGGGAACAGCCGGGATGATTCTCACCAAAGAAACCTACGCAATTCATCTGGCCTGCGCGGTGATCGCCATTCCAGTTCTAATGGTTTCCTGCGCGCTCAGCCGCGTTCCCGACGCCAAGCCAGCGAAGCAAACGTGGACGTACATCGATCTTGCGATGGTCCTCGGTGTGGGGGCCGCCGCGATCGTGTTTTTCTATTCGGGAACGTTTCTTAACTGGAATGGCGTTAAAGGTCTGTATCAAGCCTTTAAGGCCTGGACTGAGACTGGCGCCGCCGGTCACGGACATGAAAAACCCTGGGATTATTGGTTAGGATTGATGTGGCCATCGTTGAAATGGGGTAACGCTGATTTTCTCGGCTACGAATTGCCAATGCTCGCCGGATTAATTCTTTGTGCGTTTTGTCAAAAATTTAAAGATCTCAGTTTGCGTTATTTGGCAATCTACGGGGTGGGAACCTTGTTTGTGTATAGTTACGTCAAATACAAAACGCCCTGGTGCATTATCAGTTTCGGGTGGCCGTTTCTTTTTATCTTTGGCGCAGCGGTTCTGCTGGTTCGTCCGAAAAATTTGAAGATCGCGTATCGCGCCACAGCTGTCCTTTTGTGCATTTCGCTCGGCTCGTGCATTTGGCTAAACTACTTCCGCTGCAGCTCGCCCGATGAGCCGTACGCGTACGTCCAGACCTACAACGACATCTTTAAACTAACCAATCCGCTTCTTACATTGGCTAAACGGAATCCGGCCTACTATCACCTGACTGGCCACCTCATTCGCTCCAGCACTTATCCGCTTCCGTGGATGCTCGGAGACTTCGATCGGGTCGGCTACTACGAGGGAGGAAACATGCCAGCGAATCTTGACGGTGATTTTCTTCTCGTGCAGCAAGACAAAATCAAACAGGTCGAATCGAAGTTGAAAGGAACGTATTACACCGACACGGTTACCATTCGTAACTATCAGGATCCGTCGAAGCTTTACTTCAAGGCCGAGGTCTTCAAAGAAATTTTTCCTGGCAGACCACCGGAGTTTGTTGGGAAAGGACCGGCTAAATAACAGCTGATTTCGATGAAGTTGCTTTCGGCAGGTTTAACCTTTGTCAATTTGTCGGTTGTTTGCGGCCTCCTTCTGGGAATGGTCGGCCACGGCCTGAATGGATTGAGCGCGGCTCTCGCGCTGGTATGCGGCGTTGCGTTTGCCGTGGCTGCCTGGCTGGGAACTTCTGACCCTGATAAAACAGGTGGTTCTGAGGCAAAGTCTTCCAAGCCTACTGTGCGCTACAGAAAATTCTGGTTCTGGGTGGTGGCCGCATTTTTCGCTTTGTTTGCCGTGCGATCATTTTGCTGGCTGCTCTACATCGAGGGCAGCGACTTGAAAATTCAATCACCCAATAACCTGGGTGACCTTTCCCTCCACATCGCCTTGATCAGGAATTTCGCGAATGGCGTCCACCTTTGGCCGGACAACCCGATCTACGCCTTTAGCAAACTAAGGTATCCGGCTGGAATCGATTTGTTCAACGCTTTGCTTTGCCTCGTTCATGTCGATCTAATGCGTGGACTGGTTTGGACCGGATTGATTGCTTCGCTCGCAACGTTTTATGCGTTTTTCCGATGGGGTGGCACTTTCGGTGTAGCAGGTTTTTTGTTCAACGGCGGAATAGCGGGCTTCCAATTTTTGAAGACGCTGAAGTTTTTGGATTATCAAGGGACGCAAGCAGATATCGTCCACGGGCCCATCGCTTGGAAAAGCATTGCCTTGTCCATGTTCGTAACTCAGCGCGGATGGCTTTACGCAATCCCGGCGGCGCTGGTCCTGCTGTGGCACTGGCGGGACAAATATTTTCGTGAGACTCCCATAGTCCCGACCCGTCGGGACTTGTCTGCGCCAGACGCCCACTCCGCTGAAGTGGTTGCGAAGGCTGGACCGAAAGCGGATGACCCCGAAGCTCAGCCTCCGGGTGCGGCCGATGATGTCGGTCGAGCCACCGCGATCAACACCCGCGGCAACCGCAAGGGCCCCCTGCCCTTCTGGGTCGAACTATCCCTTTACGCATCGATGCCCCTTTTTCACGTCCATACCTTTATCGCTCTGACGATCGTGCTCGTTATCGGGCTTTTCTTCGAGCGGCTAACGTGGCCCAAAATTTTCAGTGAAGCGCCGATACGCAGACACGCTATTACCCTGCTCAGTGCTGCTTTAATTCCTGCAACCTTTTTCGTCTGGCTGGTTACCGACCAGTTCCATGCGAAATCAATGGTGAAATGGCACCCCGGCTGGGTGCAAGATTCGGCGGACTTCGGCGCTCCCTTCTTTCGGATTGGTGGCGCTGCAAATTTTGGATCTGCCACGGCGTTCGGCTTACTGTTGCAAAAGACGTGGAACGGCGTAATCGCACCGTTCTTTCAGTTCTGGCTGACGAACTTTGGCTTATGGGTCCTGCTGGCGCTGGCGTTGATAGCGCTATGTGGCTGGCGCGCTTGGAAAGCCGGCTGGCGCTGGGGTACGAAACCGCCCGCGGACGTCGCGTTCGTGCTGCCTGCGGTTGTGATCTTTGCTATCGGGTACTTCGTTCAAACCGCGCCGTGGGACTGGGATAATCTCAAGCTGATGGTTTGGGGTTACTTTCTCATTCTCCCGTTTTTGTGGAGTGATTTGATTGGGCGCTGGGCGTTTCCGGAACGAGCGGTTACCTGCATTGCACTCTTCGCTTCCGGTTTCATCACGTTGCTGGGCGGGTTGGCTGTCGGGCACCCAGGTTTTGGACTGATGGACCGCGCGAGACTCGATGCGATCGGCACGGCGGTTCGACCTTTGCCCGTTGAGGCTCGTTTCGCTGCCTACCCGACCTACAATCATCCGCTCTTGCTTCAAGGCCGTAAAGTCGTTCTGGGATATCCAGGTCATCTGTGGACGGAAGGATTCGATTACGACAAACCCAATAGGGAGTTAGCGTCCTTAATGCGTGGAGCGCCCAACTGGCGCGAAGCTGCTCAGGCTCTGGGCGTCCGTTACATTTTCTGGGGTCGCGATGAGACGGCGAATTATCAAGGGAGCACTCGACCATGGGAAACGACCGCGCGGCGCATAGCCTCGGGCGACTGGGGCGCGATCTACGACCTCGCGCCTGAATCGCCTTCTCGTTAAGGCGCGACCCGGGTTCCCCTGCTTGAGGATTGTCTTCTGGAAGCCGCGAGCTTCCTACGCACTCGAAATGGATGCGCAAGGAAAACGAAATAGATCGCGCTCATAAGATCGGTAAGACTGCACGCAGGACTCGTTAGGCGCAGCGGGCCACTACGCAAGGCGGCGAAAACATTTTCGGCGGTCAGCGCAGAGGGTTTGGGAATACTCGTGTAATGGCGGCCAAACGCGTGCAGCCGATGCGCGTCGGACGTGGCGATTAATGGCTTATTAAAGCGCGACGCAACCCTTTGCGCGCGGCGATTCGGATTAAACAGGCCTATATGAAAATGGCAAAACTCGATCGCGTCGAAGCAATCTATTTCTCGAAATAATCGCGATCCAATCGAGCCGCCGAACTGATAAAAAGGGTGTGGCGCAATTGTAAAAATTGAGTCGCCGCGCTGCGCCCGGAGCCGACGCAGGTCATCAAAGCTCTTCAGTTCCGCCATTTCCTCGGCGGTCACATTTAGCATGATGACGTCTGCGCCGTGCAGACGCATCTCTGCTGCAGGGATAAGCAAAATCCCCATCGCCGCCGCATCCGCGAACACTTCCTGTCGACCAAAGACTGCATCGTGCAAGGTGATCGCAAGAACACGAAAACCAAGTGTGCGCGCGCGTTCGAGCAATTGGTGTGCGGAATAATCCACCGCGTCTTTGGGGTCGTCTAGCGTATGAATGTGCAAGTCGATTTTGATACATTCTTCGGTCTCACTCTTGCTCGTGCTCGTACTCATGCTCGTGCTCGAAGCTTACCTGGAAATCGCAAGGATTTCATTCTCCTGGTCAATATCGCGCACGGAGTGGCACTCGCTCTCGAATTTCGATTATGAGCACGAGCAAGAGCAAGAAACCTGCACGACAAAGCGCTTGCGAGCCTTGCTCCGCCATTTACCGTTCACGATTCACTTTCTCAACGCTCGGGTGGTGGAATGGCAGACACGTACGTTTGAGGGGCGTATGCCGAAAGGCATGCGGGTTCAAGTCCCGCCCCGAGCACCAAATCGCGGGGTCAACTTATTCGCTCGCTAGCCAGCTGTTCGACCTGGCTTTTATCGCTTACGGATTCCGTTCGCTTTCCCAAGGAATCACGAGCCATCGCGGCGAGGAACGCTTTTCCTCCCAAATTCCAAAGATCCACCAGGAACCAGCGGATGGCGTGCTCACGATTTGCAAGATCGGGCATTAGACTCTTAAGAACCATGCCTTGAGGCGTGCCCTGCCGAATAGCTGCTACTACTTTTCGAGCGAGCTGAATGCGGACGATTAAGTGCAAATGCTCACGGTGCGTCAGAGCGGGCCAGGAGCTTTCCCGGATAAACGCGGCCACGGCCTTTTCTATCGCGGGCTTCGCCAATCCTTGATCAATTCGAAGAAATGCGACGTTTTTCACAGCAACGTGTCCGTGGCCAATGTGCTTAGCGACGCACGTATCAAAGTAAACATTCTGCGCGGCTAACCGGTTGTCCCACGCTTCGAGTAGAGGTTCCTCGAATCCTGTGACGTTAGCCGACTGATACCACACCTGCCACTCTTGAAGCGTGTGCATTGGAGTAAATGTCGAGATGTCTAACGAGCCCCTGGCAAAAGCGAAATCATGGGAATTGCGGTTTTATCGAAAGGAGCGCCGTAAAGCGAGCAAAAAAAGTCGCTGTTCTTTTCCTTGGAGTAGGGACAGCGCAGGTATTTGCTTAGCCGTCCCCTTAGCACGGTGTTTCGCATTCTTTAACGCCAAAGGCGCTTCTCATTCCAGCCTGGGGCATCGCCCCAGGGAGCTGGTCATGTTTGTCAACGAGCGCTGAAAGCGTGACCCAGTTCGCCAGATCACGTTAATAGATCCATGCTCTTGGAGTGAATCGCGCTTTCAGCGCTCCATTTTGGAACGTCCTATTTTCCCGGGCGCTGCCCCAGGCTGCCAATGAATACCGCGCCTTTGGCGCTGAACACACTCCGCCACAATGCGGCGTTCCCCACCTCACCTAATTAGAACTTTCCGCGTTGTTTCGGTTCCGATACTCTCCGCTGCAATATGGATTCGCTTTATCTTGTCGGCCTTGCAGTGCTGGCGCTATTCGCGTTCGTGCTGGCGGTTGTTCTTTTCAACTTTTTCGGTCTCTGGCTTCGGGCACGCATCGCAAATGCGCCGGTGAGTCTGGGTAAGATGGTTGGAATGAGGCTGCGGAAAGTGCCGGTTGGTTTAATCGTAGACAATCGCATCACGGCAGTGAAAGCAGGTCTGGATGTTCGGAGTGATCCCCTGGAAGCTCACTACCTGGCAGGCGGCGATGTGAGCCATGTTGTGCTCGCGTTAATTGCTGCGGATAAGGCAGGCATCACGCTCGATTTCAACCGTGCCTGCGCCATCGATCTTGCCACCAAGGGAACTGGCAAGACGGTTTTGGAAGCAGTGCGCACGAGCATCAATCCGAAGGTGATCGACGCGCCGAGCCCAAACATGGGCCGCACGACGATTGACGGAGTCGCACAAGACGGTATCGGCGTGAAGGTCAAAGCGCGTGTTACCGTACGTTCACATCTCGATCGGTTCGTAGGTGGCGCGACTGAAGAAACGATCATCGCGCGCGTGGGCGAAGGCATTGTGAGTGCAATCGGCTCAGCTCATTCCTATAAGGAAGTGCTTGAGAATCCGGATCGCATTTCCAAGACAGTCCTAGCCAAAGGTCTCGATAGCAACACTGCGTTTGAAATTCTCTCGATCGATATCGCCGATGTCGATGTCGGCGATAACATCGGCGCGAAATTACAGACCGAACAAGCCGAGGCCGACAAGCGCGTTGCCCAAGCGAAAGCCGAAGTGCGCCGCGCGGCCGCCGTGGCTGTCGAGCAAGAGATGCGGGCCAGGACCCAGGAGATGCGAGCCAAAGTGGTGGAAGCCGAATCGCTCGTTCCCCAGGCAATGGCAGACGCGTTTCGCTCGGGTAACCTTGGCGTAATGGATTACGTCCGGATGAAAAACGTGCAGGCGGATACATCGATGCGCGAATCAATTGCAGGCGGCGAAAAGCCGCGGAGTGAAGGAACATGATTCGTGATCTGTGAATCGTGAATCGGAAACCGCCGTGTAACGATGTAACTCTTTTAACGATTCAACGACAACCAATGATCGCAGCGCATCTCGATAGTTTGCTTTTCCTCTTGCTTGTCGCGGTCGCCGTCTTGTTCCAGTTCCTGGCGAAGACAGCAGGCAAAACAGGCAAAGATCAGACAAAGCGAACATCGGCGCCGACTCCCAGGACGCCTACGCCAATGCGGCGCGCGCCGGCCGAGTCAGACGAAGACCGGATTCGCAAATTATTGGAAGCCCTTGGCCAATCTCCAACCTCAAGACCGCCGCCGCCGGTGGTGCCTCGGACAGATATTCCGTCCCGCCCACTTGCACCGGTGCAACCGCCGATTTCCCCGTTTTCGCAACTAAGACGAGAAAAGTCGCGTAAGCGCGAGATAATCACGAAAGAAATTCCTCCGCCACGACCGATCGGGGGTGCGGAGAAAATGGTTCCACCCGCCTTTGAAGTTCACGAAGGACCGTTGCCGATTGCGCCGCCGCCAATCTTCAAAGCGCCTGCAGAAACTGACGCGGGAGTGACGCCGACAATTGCTAAATCCGAGAAACGAAGAACAGATATCGCCACATTGCTTGCATCGACGTCCGGTTTGCGCGACGCCATGATTCTTCGCGAAATTCTCGGACCACCGCGTGGCTTGCGAATACAGGTGGATATTGACGACGGGATCTTGCGATCCAACGCCTCAAGCGCGCACCGCGTGAATTGAAGCTGCTTTCCCCGTGGGAATTACTATCACTTATATCTTGCCACGAGGGGGTCGTCAGTCTTATTTTCGTTAATCCCCGTGAAAACAGCGCCGGTTCCGCCGCGTCGGGAACCAGAAGGCCGCGACGAACTATTCGCCTCGACCCGTTGGACGATTGTCCTCGAAGCGGGCAATTCCGCGACGGTTTCCGCTCACGCATTCAACGCGCTGTCGGAACTGTGCCAAATTTATTGGCGCCCGCTGTATTCCTTCTTACGCAAACAAGGATATGGCCCTGAGGATGCGCGGGATTTGACCCAGGGCTTTTTCGCTGACCTGATCGAGAGTCGTGCATATGCCCGCGCCGACCGCGAGAAGGGACGGTTTCGTTCCTTTCTCCTTGGCACACTGAAACATTTTATTGCGGACGTACGCGATCGTGGACGGGCTTTGAAACGTGGCGGCGGAATGATTCTCCAGAACCTGGACGATAAAGCCACCGCAGAGGCGGAGGCGCAAATTGCGCGAGCAACAAAATGGCAGGCCGAGGAAGTCTATGACCGTGAGTGGGCGGCGTTGCTTTTGCGGCAAGCGCTGGATCGGCTCGCGCAAGAGTGCGCGCTCGCTGCTAAAACAGAGCTTCTCAACCATTTGATGCCGTATCTTTCGGCGACCGAAGAATCGAACATCCCCTACGAAGAGATGGCGCGGCGAGCGCATCGGCCGGTCACGACGTTGCGCAGCGATGTTGCCCGATTGCGCAAGCGTTATCGCGCAATTCTACGCGAAGTAGTGCGCGACACGGTCTTTGAAGCCGCAGAGGTGGACGAAGAATTGCGATACCTATGCCGGGTGTTAACCGTAGTAACATAGTAGATGCAGCCCGCTTCTCCAGTAGCCTCGACATGTCCGAACTGTGGCGGGGCGCTCGAGGAAACATCCGGCGGCCAGCTGGGCTGCATGATTTGTCTATTGCGCGCTGGAATCGGTAGCGAAGAAGAATTGCAGCAGGACTCAACGCACGAAGCGTCAGAAGGCGATGGGCATTTCGGAGTTTATGAGATTGATCGGCGTGAGGACGGAAGCCTTTACGAGCTTGGTCGCGGAGCGATGGGCGTAACCTATCGCGCTACCGACACGACGTTGCAGCGCAAAGTCGCCTTAAAGATCATTAAAATCGACGTCGGTGAGCGAAGCGCCGACGCCCGCGAACGTTTTATGCGCGAAGCCCGCGCAGCCGCAGCGCTGCGACACGAGAACATCGCCACTGTCTACCAATTCGGAATTCGCGAGGAGACAGGCCAGTACTTTTACGCGATGGAACTGATCGAGGGCGAGACACTTGATGAACGCGTTCACCGCGCGGGACCGCTCAATGCACGCAGTACCGTCGCCATCGCGCAACAAGTTACCTATGCACTGACCGCAGCGGAAAAGCATGGGTTAGTCCACCGCGATTTAAAGCCGGCAAACCTGATGCTCATCTCGCCCAATGTCGAGACAGCGGGCACAGACCGCGTTGTGCCGAGCACGGCGACACAGCGCCGTGGCTACAATGCTGCGGACGCTCCTGTAGCCGCCTCGCTGCGTCGAGGCACCCATCTAAAGGATGAAAAGCTGCTAGTAAAAATAATCGACTTCGGTGTAGCTAAGGCGCTTCACGCTCAAACCGGTCCGCAGTCGCTGACCCATGAAAGATTTGTCGGTACGCCGGCATTCGCCAGCCCGGAACAATTTGAACATTCCGCGCTCGACGTACGCTCCGACATCTACTCGCTGGGCGAAACTCTTTGGTTCGCGCTTACAGGAAAAGCGCCATTTGCAGGACGTAGCGTAGATGAGATTCACCGCGCCCAGCAATCAAATCTGCTTCCCATCGAACAACTGAAAGCAGCGCATGTTCCATCCCCTCTCAGGTCGCTGCTCGAATCGATGCTCGCATTCGAGCCAGCCTCCCGACCCGGCACCCGCGCATTGGCAGCGCGCCTGCAACGTTGCTCCCCAGAGGCACGCAGCAAGCGACGCACGCGCGTCGCTTTCGCAGCCGCCGCGATCCTGATTCTCGGCGCGTCTGCGCTTTTGGTCTTTCAGCCACCGCGTATCCAACAAAATGCGCCTTTGAATCCCGCGCCGGACAAAAGTATTGCAGTGCTTCCGTTTGAAAACCTGAGTCGCGATCCGGACAATGTCTATTTCGCCGATGGCGTGCAGGACGAAATTCTAACCCGTCTTGCCAGCCTCGCCGATCTGAAGGTGATCAACCGCACCTCGGTGATGCAATACAAAAGCGGGTCCGCGCGAGATCTGCGTAAAATCGGGCACCAACTCGGTGTTGCGCGTGTAGTGGAAGGAAGCGTCCAGCGAGCGGGCAACCGGGTGCGCGTCAACGCCCAATTAATTGATGTGTCCACCAATCTGGCTCTCTGGGGGCAGACTTACGACCGCGACCTTGCGGACGTATTCGCGATTCAAAGTGAAATTGCGACCTCGATTGCCCGCCAATTGCAGGCCAGCCTTTCGGCACGCGAAAAGACTGCGATTGAACGAGCCCCCACAAATGACATCACTGCCTTCGAACTCTACGCTCGAGCCAAAGATCTTCTTGCCAGCAGGAATGCGAAAGCGAATTTGCTGGAGGCAACTGATCTGCTGAACCAGGCTGTCGCGCGTGATCCATCATTTTTTAAAGCGTATTGCCTGCTCGCTTGGACTCACGACCTCCTTTATTTTTTCGGTCACGACCATACGCCCGCGCGGCTGGCATTAGCTGAAGCGGCAATTGAGACGGCATTTCGTCTCCATCCAGATGGGGGTGAAGCACACCTCGCGCGCGCCCGGAACCTTTATGAAGGATACCTCGATTACGACGCCGCCCTGGCCGAATTAGAAGTTGCCGCCAAGACCTTGCCCAATAGTGCCAGTGTTTTCGAGCTCAAGGGTTACATCGAGCGTCGCCAAGGCAAACAAGAAGAGGCGGTGCGTAGTTTGGAGCGCGCCATTGATCTCGATCCGCGGAACAGCTACATGCTGCAGCAGATTGCGCTCAGTTATCGTCTTCTGCACCGTTTCGCCGAGCAAAAATCGGTTTTGGATCGCGCGTTGGCTATTGATCCGAATAATGTCGATATCCAACTTGAGCGCGCGGCCGTGGATTTCTATTGGAAAGCGGATTCCCGCCCCCTGCATCAAATGGTCGATTCAATTCGGACCACAAATCCCGCTGCCACTCAAGACATCGCCGAGTATTGGCTTTTTTACGCATTGGCCGAACGCGATGCTGCTGCTGCAAGAAATGCTGTGATCGCAGCAGGCGAAAATCCAGCCTTGACCGACGAGACCGTTAATTTCAGTCGGTCGTTCATGGAAGGTGTTATCGCCCGCATGACGAAAGATGATGCAGAAGCACATGCGGCTTTCACTGCGGCGCGCACGGAGCAGCAGAAGATCCTTCAATCTCCCGAAAGCTACGGGCCGGCGCTCTGCGTGCTGGGTTTGATCGACGCTGGGCTGGGACGGAAAGAGGAAGCGCTGCGGGAAGGCCGGCGTGCAGTTGAGCTTCTTCCCGTGGAAAAAGATGCAATTCACGGAATCGGTATGGTCGAATACTTCGCGATGATCGCTGGGTGGGCTGGTGATAAAGATCTCGCCTGCCAGCAGCTTGCAATCGCCATCCGTCCGCCGAGCCCACTCAACTACGGCAACTTGAAACTGCTGCCGTTTTGGGACCCGTTGCGAGGCGATCCGCGTTTTGAAAAAATCGTCGCCTCCCTCGCACCGAAGTGAGGTTTAAGCTTAGACTCTTCACGAATCGGTAAAGAGGTAAAGATCACTGAGCACTAAAGCTCAGCTAGTCACACGATGCCGACGCCAGTTGTCGAAGTGAGCCCTAACCAGACCCAGAAACCTTGTTGGGCTTTGGCCCCGGACCCATTTTACCCCCTCTTTTGCGTGAGCCTTTCTTAGGCGGGCGGGTTTTAGATTTTGCGGATTTAGTTTTCATTGAACTATTTTGCAAAACGCGTGTAAACCTCGTCAAGAAAATTGTATTGCAATGCGATCTCTTAGTCGCTTTACTGATCGAGGGATCACCTCCTTTGGCTGTTCTTTAGACCCCGAATGCATCTATGCAAGCCAAGCGGTCAGTTCCACGAACCGTCAAGCTAAGCGTGACAGTGAAATGTCACCTCGAACGCAAATACGACGCGGCTGCGCTCAAGCAAATCAATACCGCAATCAAAAGCTGGATCAAGGCGGATGCCAATCGCGGTATCCACACTGTGCACGTGGCCGTGGATGATTCTGCGGCGATGAGGACGCGGGGCGTGAGGCCGGTTTCGGGCAAAGCTACCCCTCGCAAAATTAAGCGGGCCGTTGATGATCTTTGGAAACGGCTGGCCCCGGACTATCTCGTGCTTTTCGGTGGTGCCGATATCGTCCCAATGTTCGACGTTGTTAACCCATCCCATCATCGGAAAGGAGATGATCATGAAAAAGTGCCAACCGACAATCCTTATGCGTCGTCTTTACACTTTCTGTCCTCGAAGCGACGCTCGTACCTCGTCCCGGATCGGGTAATCGGCCGCATCCCCGATATGGTATCCGACACCGATCCGTCGTGGCTCGTCGACTATCTTGCGACGGCTACCTCCTGGAGGTCGAAGCCGGCCAGTTTTTACAGAGAAGCATACGCGATTTGCTGCTTTAGGTGGAGACGTGCAGGGGTGAAATGCATGCGATACATTGCCAAACCTGTTTCCCACTTGTTTACGTCCCCGCCGACTCGCGATATTTGGAACTCCGCCCGCAACCGTCTTTCGGCACGACTGCACATGATCAAGTGCCACGGCTCGCAACTGGACGCGAAATTCTACGGCCAAAAATGGAACCGATATCCGACCGCTGTCACCAGCGCAACTCTGAGAGCGCGCCTTAAACCTGACACAGTGGCGGCCACGACCTGCTGTTATGGCGCGCAGATCTTTTCACCGGCCGACCCCGCCGCTAGCAATCCCGGAGAGTGGCCGCTGGCAAGCACCTATCTGCGCAAAGGCGCTCTCGGTTTCGTCGGGCCCACCATGATCGCTTGGGTTGGTGATTCCAAGATTGATTACGCCGACTGGATTGTCGCCGGTTATTTGAAGAGCATCTTGGAAGGCGCCTCGATTGGGCGTGCTTTTCTTCAGTCCAAGCAGGACTACCTACGCTGGATCCATCAGGAGGGGCACGCACCAGACCTCGCGGACGAGAAGACTTTGGTTGAGTATATTTTACTGGGAGATCCATCAATTCACCCTGTAAAGAGCGTGACACGTCCCGAAATCGCACTTGCAGCTGAAGAGCGTCGGCAGCGGCGGGTCGCCCGCACAATGCTGGCCACGGGAATCCGTGAGTTTCTTCCGACTCGATCGCACGCCACGCCCGCAGAACACGCCATGGCGAAGGAAGTGTTTATCAGCGCCCGAAGGGCGATCGCAAAAGACGCCATCAAGAAACTCAAGGAGTTCGAGATCAAACCGACGACGGTACGAGTGGAAAGAGTGGATACGCGCTTGCCCGCTTCGCGGAAAAGGTGGAGAACCCGCCGCGTCATCCAGAAGCGACAATCTCTGGAATACTATTGGAGTGAACGGCGCGTTCACGATGGGCACGAGCAGATCCGTTTGCTAAAAGCGGAAACTGACCAAAAGGGCACCCTCTGGCGCACAGCGGTGATCCACAGCAGCTAACGGCAGCACAGTGCAACAGCGCAACCTAGAGCGCATCTGCGGACGCGCTAACCTCGAAACGGTGCGCCGCGGAACTGCAAGCGAGCATCTGGGTGTAACCCTCAAAACTCCAAAGGGCAAAAAGTGGATCCTGATTCGGATTGGCGGCAATCCGTTCGATGACGCTGCAACGCGCAAGCTATCCGGGCGCAGTGTCGAGGTCGAAGGCTACCGCGTGGGAAATGAACTGCGTTATGTCTCTGCAAGGGAGATCAGGCGACCTCGGAGGAGAGTCCGTACCGACGAAAGAAATAGGGCGTAGTGATCGTTCCGCTAACCCGTGGGAGGCGGAGTAGGAGTAGGAGTAGGCTTATTGGGCTTTGGCCCTGGAGAAGGTACAGGGGCTTCTGTGCTCGACCTTTTGGTGCTTTGCGTTCGGGCCGTTGTGGGAGCCGGAGTAGGGTTGTTGGGCTTTGGCCCTGGCGCGCACGCCGCGACAAGCACGCCGCCAGCCAGGATGCAGATATATTTTTTCGTAACCATAGAGTCATCTTGAGTTCCTGAGTCAACGTGAGCAAGACATTTGTCAGGCATTCAGGATCCTCAAGTTTTGTTCGAGAAGCGCGTGATAACCGCGGAGTAAGTGTGGGTTCGTTTTGAAATCATACGCTTCGACTACGGTCCGTGGTGCGGCCTTTCGGTCCGGCGCGGCGTCTTTATCTTGCGGTACCTAGTTTCCTCACTCGTGTTTCTGGTCGGCTGAATTTTGGGCCGCATTCATCTCCTTGATTTTTCGGTGAAGTGTTCCGCGCTTGGTTTCATCTGTGCGATCCGAGCGATCTGTAGTCGGACATGAAAGATCCAAAATTTTTTGCCACACGGAGCGAAATCCTCCGAAGGAACAGGTAAATGGCCAAACCGATCCAAAGAAGAGCTGAAAATGCAAGACCCGAAACGTGAGGTGCCTTTTACATCTCCACCGAAAAATGAAATAAACAAGGGAATAAGTATGTCTATCAAAGATCCAGACGCAATGCTTACCACGATTGTGCTTCTACTTGCCTGCCTAGCGCTCGCGGTCCTGGCGCATGCAGTCATTTAGCAACGCGCCAGAACAATACCAGGGGTATCTGCTTTGGTCCCAACATACGTCGCCCTAACGACGCCGGCAGCAACATGGTGGCGGGCTCAAATCCTCTTCAGTAACACGGGATGCCTTCCGCACCGCTATTGGCTCAGATGCTCTCGATAGCGCCGACACTCGTGGCAGCGACTTAGCCATCGGTCACGGAGGTTGCTTAGCCCGCCTTTAACCTCCCGCTCTCTGCCGCACCTCTCTCTTGGCTATCCGTCCTATCGCTGTAATCCGCGGTCGGCGGTAAAGATTTTCAAACTTTTTTGCCACACAAGGTAAAAGCTTCCGAAGGAAATGAGTAAACCGCCAGAACTGGATTCTCCTGAAGAAATCGGAGAAGGCCCAAACAATGAAAGTTTAATAGGAAAGGAATTTTTAAATGAAAATCTTTATCGTTTATGATTTAGATTCAAAAATGCCTGTTGCCGTTGGCGAACAAGTGAGCGCGGAAACGGCGCGATGTTGTGCAAGCGCGGCAACTGGAATCTTCCACGCAAATCTTTTTGCAGAAGAAATTGATTTAGGAAAACAATTACCTACATCACGGGAGTCAGGCACCGTAGCCAGTGCCTAGACGCAGCTTTATTCTCCCCAATTCTTCGCTCAAGCGTTTGGCGCGTTCCGCCCCTGCGCGACCCGTGTTATGCGTACTCGGCCCCAAAGGATTTTCCAATTGTTTTGCCACGCTGGGCAAAAATCTCCGAAGGAACAGGTAAAACCAGCAAATCGCCAGAAGCCGAATGAAAACGCAAATCACACACAGTATCAACCCTGCCGCGATTGCCCTAGCGCTGTTTTGCGCCGTTGCAATCCTGTCGCCTAGACCCACCAGCATAAATACCACGATCAATGACCGCGCAGCCGATGCATTGCGCCATATCATTATTAGGCAGGCTGGCAGCACGCCGCCCGGCTCAGCTACTATGACAAGTCGTTGCAACTACATTGCAACCCATACAAGGTTATAGCTTCTTCTGGCTTTGACCAAATAATCCAGCTAAAGCTGTAAACAAGCCGTCACGTTAGGTCGTGACGGCTTCTTTGTCTCCCTCGGGTTTCATATAGCACTCGCCACAGCATACAGGTAAGCAGCAAGCACAAATCCATTCGTTAGATAACATAGAGCTCAGGTCTCCTTTTTGCTCCTGGCTTTTCTAAAGAGATCCGGCTGGTATGTTATGTTCGCCGGCCGGTTACTCGCAGCCGGTGGTAGCTATGCGGTTCCGAGAAACAAGATCTACCCGCATTCTTTTTGCCACGCCGGCGAAAACTTTCCGAAGGAACAGGCATGAAAACAATATGCCTGAGTCAAACACGATGCCTGACCGCAGTCTCCTTGATGCTTGTAGGTGTGCTACTAACCTGTTACGGCGCCATGGTGAACTTTCGTCACGGCGGTATGCGGGATATCGGGAATATGGCTGACGTTGTACCTGCGGAGGAGGATGGGGATGCCGAGTATCTGGAAAAGCGTCATGAATTCCTGGACCGGTTCTTCGGGACCGGGCCAGGAGGCGTGTCGCCTAGCGCCTACATGGCCGCGCTCGTCGCGGCGCGCACGCTGCCTCCAAGCCCGCTTTTGCAAGGCGGGAAGTTCGTGTCGCCCGAAGCGCCGGAGGTCACGTCGCCATGGACTTCTCCAATAGCACCTCCCATGCAGAACAGTTACGGCGGAAACGCAAGCGCGAGGGTCCATGCGTTGGCCATCGATCCGATCAACGCGAACGTGGTCTATACTGGAAGTTTCGGTGGGCTTGCCAAGACAACTGACGGCGGCGCCACGTGGCGGTATTTGTCTGACGCGTGGGCTTCACAGAGTGTCAGCGCAATCGCTGTTAATCCAACCGCTTCCAACGACGTCTACGTAGGCACGGGCAGAGACGATTACGGACCTTACGGCGTCGGCCTCTACCACTCGTTCGATGGCGGGTCAACCTGGAGTAGCCCCGTGGGCAACGATCAGTTTGAAGGGACATCCGTGAGGACCATTGCAATCGATGCGAACACGTCGGGCGTGGGATTGACCACGACCGTGTACGTCGCCAACGGTGGTTCAGACACTTCCGGACTGTGGTGCTCAACTGATAGCGGCACGACTTGGACGCGGTTGCGCCAGGGACCACCGCCTTCGCTAGACCACGGGATTTATGACGTAGCCATCGATTCCTCAACCCATCCCTCCACGCTTTACATCACTGAGCAAGACGGAATGTTTAAGAGCATCGATTCCGGGCAGTCTTGGACGCTTATACATGAGGTCCTCGGAAATTCGCGCAATCGATTAAGCGTGGTCAACTCCACGCTTTATCTTCTGGGGCCCCGCGACCCGGACCACAACCTCTACAAGTCCATGGACCGCGGGGCGACGTGGATTCAAATACCAACGCATTGTCCCTGCGCTCCGGACGTTTGTGGAAATCGCAACCCGCCTGGCCCACCGATCTGTGCTGACAGCTGCGCCAACCGCTGCGGCAACATCGGTTTCTCGGTGTTCGCAGTGGATCCTGTCAACCCACAGATCATCGTCGGCGGAAACATGGCTCTTTATCGTACCGACAACGAAGGCATGACTTGGACTGAAATAGGGCATTGGTGGGGCGATCCCGATAAGAGGCGCAGCGTACATACCGACCAAAGAGTGATCGCCTTCTCGGAGACGACTCCTGACGTCCTGTACGACGGCAATGATGGGGGAATTGTAAGATCGACGAACGGCGGGCTGGATTGGGCGAACCTCAATCAAAACCTCCCCGGGGCACTGATGTACAGCGTGGCCTTAAGTCGAGACGGCAGTATGATTGCGGGAACCCAAGACAACGGCGTCGTCTTCAGTAAGGCGGGCGCTTCATGGGATATGATCTTCGGGGGTGATTCCAATCACGATCTGATCGAGCCGACTGGCAGCACTTGGGCGTACTCCGTCGGGTACACTCCGAATTCGTTTCGCAGATTCAACAGGGAGACCAATGAAAAGATCAACATTTCCCCGGCTCAATTTATCGTTTCCACCGACCCGCTGACATATGAACCCTGCGCCTTCTTTCCAACGTTTAGTATGAACCCATCTTCTCCAACTCATGTTATCGCCGCTTGCCAGCACGTGGTTCGGACCCTCGACGCCCCGACGGTTACGCGTGAGAGCTGGATGGCGATCGGGGGATCCCTTGCCGATACTTCTCAGGTTATCAATGCCGCTTGTGAGGCGCCGAGCAACTCCAACGTTATCTTCGCCGTCGTCGACCGGAAGAAGGTGTGGGTCACCACGAATGCGAACAGCGGTCCCGCGGCCATCTGGAGCGAGGTCACCCCAGACTTAGATGGGGGAGTCTTGGCCGTTACCGTCCATCCCACCGACCCGCAAACGGCATATCTGGCGCGCAATAAAGGCGTGTATAAGACCACAGACATGGGAACAACCTGGGCCCAACAGGGAGTCCAAAACCTGATCTATCGCGAAGTGGCCATCGATCCGGCGAATCCCCAACATATCTTTGCAGCTTCTAATGCAGGAGTTTTTGCCAGCACCGATGGTGGCACCAGCTGGGGAAATATGAGCGACGGCATACCGGCAGGAATGGTACTTAGCGCGCTCTCCTTTAATGTCAGTAGTCGGCAGCTTGCCGCTTCCACCTATGGGCGCGGAGTTTACATGCTCCATCTAGATCTGCCTCCACGGCCCCGTCCCACTCCGCGGCCCAGGCCATGATTTCGAGAGGATGAGTATGTTCAATTCAATGTTGACGGCGCCAATCTCGAGGATGTTCCGGTTTCACAATTCAAAATCAGCGATCTCTTCCAAATGAAAACGGGTAGTTTGTTTGCCGAATTGAAGCGGCGCAAAGTTTACAGAGTTGCGGTTGCGTACGCTCTCATGGGATGGGCGCTGGCTCAGGGGATCGCGCAGGTTTTCCCGGTGTTCGAGGTTCCGAACTGCATAGTGCGCTTGATCATGGTTCTTATTCCGCTCGGATTCCCGATTGCGCTGGTTCTTGCGTGGCTGTTTGAACTCACGCCGGAAGGCTTGAAACGAACGGTGGATATTTCGCCGGATAAAGCCCCTGACATGGTTCGGCAGCTTGAGGCGCGGGCGCGGCAAGAATTCGTCCGCGGCTATTTATGTGCCTTAATTTACGCCGGATTGGGCGACAAAACGAAAGCGATCGATTACCTTAAGCAGGGGTACCTCAATCACGAGAATATCGACATTACAGGGGTTCAAGTCGATCCCATGCTCGATGCGCTGCGCAGCGATCACCGGTTCGAAACGCTCGCGGACAAAGCCTCCAACATACACGATCACGTCGGCCCATGTTAAGCTCAACCTAAGTCGCTGAGAACCCGGCTGTCCGTCTTATCGACGACTGAAGATCAGCGCATCGAATCAGATCGATGCCGCGATGCTCAGAGCGAAGATGGATCAATGCTGTGACGGTGGCCCCCGTGCGATGCCGGAAGTCGAATGTCGGCACCTCAATCACAGCGCGCCGCAGAGGCGGCTACAGGTCGGAAGCCGCTTGAGCTTCCTTTATAGCTTTGTAGTTTCAAGTCTCCAACGCCGGCGTGGCGGAATTGGCAGACGCGCTGGACTCAAAATCCAGTGATCGCAAGATCGTGTGGGTTCGAGCCCCTCCGCCGGCAAACCCTCTAGACCCTATCTCTTACGAGAGAGAGCTAATTAGGTATCGCACCAGCAAACTTCCCATTCGCGCGAAGGCAAGCAACTGCGGCGGGCGTCTATTCACCGTTTATTGCTTGTATACAAGCGGGACAACCACAATGTTCTCTCGTGAACGGGAAGGCTGGCGACCGGGGTGGAGACGGACCTCGCGAGTTTGTAACTACCCGCTGGACCGTCATCCTTTCCGCCGCCAACGGAAGCGAAGAACAAAAGGCACGCGACGCGCTCGCCGAGCTTTGCCGAACTTATTGGCGGCCCATTTTCTCGTTTGTGCGGGCACGCGGCCATTCAATTGAGGACGCACAGGACCTCACGCAGGATTTTTTTGTGACAATACTTAAGGAAAACTGGCTGCAGCATGCCGATCGTAAGCGCGGCCGATTCCGTTCGCTCTTGCTTAGGTCGCTCCAAAATTTTCTCATTAACGCCGCTGAAAAAACTCATGCCCGTAAACGCGGCGGCGGCGTAGAATTTATTTCCTGGGACGATTGGATGGCCGAAGCGCCGTCGCAATTATCCATCCCGGTTCAAGCACTCGACTCCTTGCCGCCGGAGCGCATCTTCGACCTCACTTGGGCAACGGCGGTTGTGGAACACGCGTTTCAACGGCTGCGGGAAGAATGCGAGAGCAAAGGCAAGCTCTGGCTTTTCCAAGCACTAAGGTCCCACCTTACAGACGAGCGCGATGAACTGTCATATGCTAACCTATCTGGGAAACTGGGAATGGCAGAAACGGCCGTGAAAAAACAGCTGCACAACATGCGTCAGCGTTACCGCAGTCTGCTGCGCGATGAAGTCTTGCAAACCGTCGAGGATCCTGGCGACGTGGATGATGAGATCCGTTACCTGTGTGCGTCACTCGCAACAGCAACCGAGTAATTGCAATGACAGATTCAGATCCACGCTCTGATCCGCTTCCGAGCGCTACCAAAGAGCACGCAAAATGCGACAAATGTGGAGCAACCATGCCACTCGACACCGGAGTTTGCGTGAGCTGCCTGCTGCGCGAGGGATTGGAAACTGGTGGCGAGGTATCGAAGGCGGTTTATGAGACCGTACTCGACGAGTTGGACGCGCGCGACAAGCCCTGGCAGCTGGGAAATTACGAAATTCTCGAGCAGATCGGTTGCGGCGGCATGGGCGTGATCTATCGCGCCAGGCAACGACATTCCCGGCGCATCGTCGC
>WNGE01016831.1_pt1 | contig 23394 bp, 32 predicted proteins | sample 5400651 | NCBI WGS metagenome assembly WNGE01 (sample SAMN13153370, study PRJNA577476) | soil metagenome | isolation source: 60 cm soil or saprolite under grassland replicate 2 | place: USA:California | collected 2016-06-15
ACCGTGCTGGAGGCGTCCACTACCCGCCACGACCCCGGCACCCTCGTCACCGAGACCCTGCTCGCCCGGCACCCGGTCTGCGCCTGGCCCGGCTGCAACCGCACCTCCCGCGACTGCGACCGCGACCACACCACCCCCTACGCCCACACCGGACGAACCAGCCTCACCGGGCTCGCGCCGTACTGCGAATACCACCACGTCATCAAGGACACCCCCGCCTGGGGCTGGACCGCCACCAGCCACCCCGACGGCTCTGTCACGCTGACCACCCCCACCGGCCACCGCTACACCACCGTCCCACCCGCCCGCGGACCCATCACCAGCCCACCGACGCCAGCACCCCCACCGCTGACCGCGGAGCCGACCTGCACCAGCCACACCACGCCAGGGCGAGGCGTTCACCGTCTCGGCAGCGATCGCCACAGCAGCGATCGCTCCGGCCGACCAACGACCACCCAACGGCGAACACCCGCCGACGACCCGCCACCCTTCTGACAACGCCCCACGACCGGCCACGCGGTTGTACGCCGCCTGTCCGCGCCTCCGCCTGCCTGACTGCTACCTGACCGGCCGTCGGCCTTCTGTGCCCACCCTTCGGCTGGTGTCCCAGGGCTGCCTTTAGCTCCTGACGCACTGCCGGTCTTGTGCTGCTGCCCAATCGCCCGCCCCCGCGCTGCTATCCGCCCACCTTCGGCTGCTGCCGGATCGCACCGGCCTGTGCTGGCGCCGCACCGCTGCGGGCCGCCGCGATCCCGGGGGCGCTGCCACAAGTCCACGATGGACCGCCAGAACTCCACGGCCAGGCCACCCCAACTCCACGCCGGTCCGCCTCAACTCCAGGGTGGGCGCAATCCCAGGGTGGGCCGCGATCCCACGGTGGGGCGGCGGGCGGTGGGTGACCGCGGCACTAGAGTGTGGTTCATGGCTGAGCTGCTGACCGACGACCAGATCGACATGGCGATCCGCGACCACCTGCCGCAGTGGAAGGTGGCGGACAACGCGCTCGTCCGCAGCGTCAAGAGGGAAACGTTCCTGGACGGCATCCGGCTGGTCGCGACCGTTGCCCAGTTGGCCGAGTCGATGAACCACCACCCGGACATCGACATCCGCTGGACCACCATCACGTTCCGGGTCAGCAGCCACGACGCCGGCGGCATCACCGAGGACGACCTCGTCCTCGCCCGCCACATCGACACCGCCGCCGGCTGAGAATCGTCTGCCTGGGATCGGCTCAGGAGCAGTAAGTCTCTGGCTCGGCTGGATCGGTTACCGTTGCCGAGTGACGACTGCCGAGGAATACCGCCTGCTCGGGTTCAGTGCCGAAGACCGTGAAGCCACCGAGGCTTTCCAGCCCGATCCGGCCGCCGTCAAGGACTTGGCCGACCAACTCCGCTCGGAGCTCGGCAAGTTCAACGGCGAACCCAAGCTGCGGATGCCGGACGACCCGCGGAACTCGGTCCAGGCGTTCCTCGAGACCTTGCCCGACGTACGACGTTTCCACGCCGAGCGCGGCATCAGCGACGAGGTCAGCTGGGCGACTCTCGCCGACCTCGGACAGCAACTGAAGGTGCATCGCCGGACTTTCGGGGAGTACGGCCTGGAGACGCACTGGTGGATGACGATCCACTGGACCGGCCAGATCTACGCACTCGGCCGGCTGCAGTTCCTGCTCCACCAGGTGCCGGCGGACATGCCGGTGCCGGGGACCGAGCCGGGTGAGTGGGTGATCGGCGTACACATCCCGGAGACCGGGCCGCTCACGCCGGAGTTGGTCGACGACAGCTTCGACCAGGCACGCGAGTTCTTCCCGCGATACTTCCCTGAGTACCCGGTGAAGACGGCAACCCTGTGGTCCTGGCTGATCGACCCGTACCTGCTCGACAATCTTCCGCCGGACTCGAACATGGTCCGCTTCGGCCGCCGCTTCACGCCGTACGGAACACCGAACGACAGCCAGGACGGCGCGATCTTCTTCACCTTCCGTACGCACGGTCTCGACCGCCTGGACGAACTGCCGCAGGACACGACGCTGCAGCGCCTGGTCGTGAACCGGATCAAGGAAGGCGGGACCTGGCAGAGCGCGTACGGGTACGTGCGCCTCTGACGGCGCCTTTGACCTAGAGCGCTGTCTAGGATCTACGGTCGGCCACATGACTGTCACGCTGATCACCGGAGGCTCCAGCGGCATCGGTGCCGCCGCGGCCCGTCAACTGCTCGAACTCGGTCACCAGGTCACGGTCACCGGCCGGGACAAGGCGCGCCTCGAAGCCTTCGCGGCGAGCCTCGGCAACCCGGGCGAACTGCTGACGCTGGCCGGCGACGCCGCCGAGCCCGCGGCTGCGGAAGATGCCGTGACGCGGACGCTCGACCGATTCGGGCGGCTGGACAATATCGTCGCGAACGCCGGGTACGCGACCCACGACTCGGTGGGCGACGGCGATCCCGAGGGCTGGCGGCACATGATCCTCACCAACGTGCTCGGGCCGGCCGCGCTGATCCACTACAGCCTGCCGGCGCTGCGCGAGACGCGCGGACGGATCGTGCTGGTCGGTAGCGTCGCGGGTCACGTCCACACGCCCGGCAACATCTACGGGGCGACCAAATGGGCGCTGACCGGCCTGGCGGAGAACATCCGCCAACTCGTCACCGGCGACGGCATCGGCGTCACCCTCGTCTCACCGGGTGCGGTCGAAACCGCCTTCTCCGATCCGGTCGGCGGACTCGAGCCCGGCCGCCCACGGATCAGCGCGGATCAGCTGGCCGCCACGATCGTGTTCGCTCTCACGCAACCGACCGAAGTGGATCTCAGCACCCTGATCGTCCGACCGGTGGGTTCAGCACGATGAGTCGGTAGTACGTCGCTGGGTTGGCCAACAGCGAGTTCAGCCGGCAGAAACCTTCGCGGCCTTTCGCTTGACCGCGATCCGGCGGGAGGTCTCGATGACGAGACCGATCGTGAACGCCAGGCTCAGGCTGAACCCGAGCGCCTTCAGCGAGTCGTGGGCGAACGCGTCGCCGCCGAGGTACCCGAGCAGAGCGACGTACGTGTAGGCGATCGTCACGCCGGCGAAGGTGAAGATGATGAACTTGCGGAACGAGTACCGGGTCGCGCCGGCCGTCACCGCGGCCACGAACAGGATGAGCAGCAGCCAGTGCGAGGCCATCGCCACGCCGAGCAACTGTCGCGCGGCCTCCATCAACTCTGTCACCCGGCAAGGATGTCATCCATTGTCAAGCCGGCCGTAATCCCATTGATGGGATTCAGCGGGGGTTCACCGGATGTTCAGCCCACCTGAGGGCGTCGTCGGCCCTTGACAGACACTTAACCAATTGGTGAAGTGTTGTTGTGCTGACGACGACTTTCGGAGCGCTGGCGGACCCGACGCGGCTGGCGATCGTGAGCCGGCTGAGCCGCGGCGAGGCGACCATGGGTGAGCTCGCCGAGCCACACCGGATCACGCCGCCGGCGATGACGAAGCATGTCGGCGTACTGGTGGACGCAGGGCTGGTGACGCGGCGGAAGGTGGGCCGGACCGTGGTGTGCACGATCCGGCCGGAGGCCTTCTCGGAGGTCGAGCAGTGGCTCGGCGACCTGACGGCGTACTGGAACAGCACCGTCGACCGACTGGAAGAACTGTTGCGAGGAGGCGGGGATGGACACTGAGATCCGGATCGAAAGGGTGCTACCGGCAACCATCGAGACGGTGTACGACGCCTGGACCCGGGTCGAGCTGCTGACCCAGTGGTACTGCCCCAACCCGGCCTGGGATCTGAAGGTCCAAGCCGATGTGCGGGTCGGTGGCGACTACGTCGTCGAGATGGGACCGCACGTTGTCCGGGGCACCTATCTCGAGGTCGAACCGCCGCAGCGGCTGGTGTTCAGCTGGAAGTGGGACAGCAGCGACGACGAACCGACGCGGGTTCAGGTGGAGCTGACCGAGGTTGCCGACGGCACCAGGATGCTCCTGACCCACACCGGCTTCAGCACGGCGGAGGAGGCCGCGAATCACCAGCAGGGTTGGGAGCCGGAACTCGGCCGCCTGGCCGACCTGCTCAGCGCCCGACAGCCCGACCCCGCCACCGACCGAGGCTGATCGATCGGGAGTTGCTGGACGTACGACGACTGCCTCGCCGCGGCGACGAAGGTCTGGCCGCAGGGTCTTCAGATGGCTCTCGCGGTCATGCCAGGACCTGCAAAAGTCGAGCCCCGGGCGGCAACCCGGGGCTCAGGTGGATGGATGGACGGGCGCGGATCAGCTGCCGGACTTGCGCCGGAATTGGCGCCTCTGCTTGTCGTTGTGCGCGTCGCCGACGCCCTCCTTCCGCGTCCCCGATCCCGGGTGCGCGGTGTGGTGGGCGTTCTTCTTCTCGAGCGCTTCTCGGAACTTCTTCTGCAGATCGTCCGCCGGCTTGCTGGACTTGTCGCTCATACCGTCTCCTTCACAAACCGTCAGGCGTACACAACCAAGCTAACCAAGTGTGACCACCACTCCGCCAGCCAATATCACCGCACCCCCATCACCGGGCACAAGTCCCCAGCCCGCGACCGACGCCGTCCGGTCACCGACTCTCCCCGCCGTACCGTCACGGCTCGGTCTCGGCAGAGGGGCAGCCTGGCTGACCGCAGTCCTCAGACTCGGGGATGTCGCCGTTGAGGTCGTGTTCGTAGGCGTAGTGGAAGCAGTCCCAGTGCATCTGCTCGAACACCTCGTAATCCTCGCGACTCGACTCCACCGGCTTGCCGCAGCGCATACAGGTCTGGTCGCTCATGCGGGCAACGTACCGTCTCAGCCCGGGGAAAGTCTGCGCGCGTGGCGCCGGCGTCGCTCGTCTAATTGACGTGCGACGTGGGCGGCGACTCGCGGATACTGCTGCGCGTGCCGATGCATCCTGGACAGCTGGATGTGACGACCGAACTGGTGACGAGACTCGTCCGGTCGCAATTCCCGGAGTGGAGCCACCTGCCGGTGTGCGCGATCCGTTCGCACGGGACCGTCAACGCGTTGTTCCGCATCGGCGACGACCTGGTCGCGCGGTTCCCGATCCAGCCCGGCGACCCGGCCGACGTACGCAAAGAGCTCGAGGACGAGGCCGACGCAGCCCGCCGGTGCCGCGTCATCTCGCCGTACCCGACGCCGGAACCGATCGCGATCGGCGAGCCCGGCGAGGGGTACCCGCTGCCGTGGTCCGTCTACAGCTGGATCTCGGGAACGATTGCGTACGACGCAGACGTCGCGGGCTCGACCGCGTTCGCCGAGGACCTGGCGACGTTCGTACGCGCGCTTCGGAGTGTCCCCACCGAGGGCAGGACGTTCACCGGCTCGTGGCGCGGCGGCGTACTCACCACTCACGACGAGTACGTCGAGGAAGGACTGGAGCTCAGCCGCGGAATGATCGACGTGGACGCCCTCGGCCGGCTCTGGTCCGAACTCCGCATCACGCCTCGGACCGAGCCCGACGTCTGGGCGCATCGCGACCTGATGCCCGGCAACCTGCTTGCTGACAACGGCCGGTTGGCGGGTGTCATCGACGTCGGCACGTTCACCGTCGCCGATCCAGCCACCGACCTCGCCCCGGCCTGGAACCTGCTGGACGCCCGCGCCCGATCAGCGTTCCGCTCGGCCCTCGGCAGCGACGACGACGAATGGCGCCGCGGCATGGGCTGGTCGTTCGCCCAGGCGATCGGTTGCCTCTGGTACTACGTCGAAACCAACCCCGTCATGTCCCGCACCGCCCATCACACCCTGACGGCCCTGCTCGCCGCCGCCTAGGGCCGTGTCTGGATAGCGTTGCCCACAACGATCATGGGAGGCCGGCAGTGAAGTTCCTTCTCACCTCCTCGGGCGTCAGAAACCCGAGCATCCACACCGCGCTGGTCGACCTGCTCGACAAGCCGATCTCTGAGTGCACTGCCCTCTGCATTCCCACCGCCGCGTACTACTTCGCCAAGGGTCCGGCCATCGCCTACCGCCTGATCAGCGGTACGGCGCCAGGCCCGTTGGTCGACCTGGGCTGGAAATCGGTGGGAGTTCTCGAGCTCACCGCTCTTCCGAGCATCGCCAAGGAGAACTGGATTCCGCAGGTCGAGGAAACGGATGTGCTGCTGGTCGGCGGCGGCGACCCCATGTACCTGTGCCACTGGATGCGGGAGTCCGGTTTCGCCGAACTGCTGCCCTCACTGCGCAGCGAGACGGTGTACGTGGGAGTGAGCGGCGGGAGCATGGCGGTCACCGCCAGCTTCGGCGAGAACTACAACGACCGCCCGGTACCCAGCACCGGCAGCGAGACTCCACTGGGGCTGATCGACATCGCGATGTACCCGCACTTGGATCACCCCGCTATGGAGGACACCTGGGTGGCCAACGTCGCGACGTGGGCCGCCGGAGTACCGATCCCGGCGTACGGCGTGGACGACGACACCGCCATCAAGGTGGTCGACGGCAGAATCGAAGTCATCTCCGAAGGCCATTGGGAACTGTTCCAGTCCTGAACCATTGACAGACGCGGCCTAGTCGCCCCGGGTCGCGACGAACACGAACTCCCGCCCCGGCCGATCCGGCGCGTCCCGGACCTCGTCGACCGCGAACCCGGCAGCCGCCAACGACTCCACTACCTCGTCCCGCTCCCGGAACCGCAACGTCGAATCCGACGTCAACACCGCCCCGTCCGACGCGAACACATAGGTACCGCGGAACGACACGAACGGCAACTCGACCTTCACCAGATCACACCAACTCTCGACCGTGTCGACCGCCGGAACCTCCGTCACCTTGTGCGTCTGCTCCCGCGTCCACTCCAGCCAACCGCGCCGCGCCGGATCCCGCGTCTCGAACACGAACCGCCCACCTGGCTTCAACGCATTCCGCACACCTCCAAGCGTCCCCGCCCACTCCTCGTCGGTCAGGAACACCTGCGCCACGTTCCCTGTCATCACCGCCAGATCCACTGTCAATTCCGGCAAGGTGGTCGCATCCCCGTGAATCCACCGCACCCGGTCGGCAAACTCCTTGCCTCGAGCAACCTCCAACGACGCTTCCGCTGGATCCACCCCCACCACCTCGACACCCTGCCTCACCAACAAGCAGGCCAGTTCCCCCGTCCCACACCCCACGTCCAGCACCCGCCGCGCCCCGAACTCGCCCACCATCGCAACGTAGTGCTCGAGATCCCCCCGATCCGCATCCAACGCGTCATACACAGCCGCCAACCGAGCCACCCCGAACAACGCATCAACCATGCCCAGACCCTAGGGCGGCTGGACCGCTCCCGCTTCACATTTTGCCGTCGTACGTTGACAGTCGGAAACTGTCGTCGTACGTTTACATTTTTATTTTGTCGTCGTACGTTTGCATTGAGACCGGTCAACATACGACGACACGAGAGGTGGTCCGATGGAGATCCAGACACCGCTGGACCTGGGCGCCGTCGCACGTGGTCGCCGTCGGGCGCTTGGACTGTCCCAACTGAAGGTCGCCGAGGCTGCCGGAGTCTCGCGGCCGTGGCTCGTCCAGTTCGAAACCGGGAAGCCGACGGTTGAACTGGGACGCGTGCTCTCGGTTCTGTCAGCCCTCGATCTACTCATGGATGTGCGAGCCATGGACGCCGCGCCCGCACCCACAGCGCAGGCAGAGACCGATCTCGATCTGGACGCCCTGATGGAGGAGTACGACCGGGAGCACGATGAGCGTGACTGAGTTGTGCCTGCTTCTCGGAGACGAGTTCGCCGGAACGGTCACACGGCTCTCGAACGGCAAGCTCACCTTCAGGTACGACGAGGCGTACGTCGATAAAGGCGGAACAGCCACACCGATCTCCGTGTCGATGCCAACCCACATATCCGCGCACACCGACAGTCAGATCACCCCGTGGTTGTGGGGTTTGCTACCTGACAACGACGCCGTACTGAATCGATGGTCACGAGAGTTCCACGTGTCCGCCGGCTCGGCCTTCGCCCTGCTGTCCACGCCTGTTGGCGAAGACTGTCCGGGCGCCGTTCGGCTGATCCCACCGGATCGCTTGTCAACCCTGGACAAGCCGGATCTCACCGACGTCGACTGGTTGAGCGAATCGCAGATCGCTCAGCGACTGCGTGATCTCAAGCGGGACAGCACCGCATGGCTCGGCGCGGATCACGCTGGTCGGGTCAGCCTTTCCGGTGCTCAAGCGAAGACCGCCCTCCTCCGAGCCGGAGATCGATGGGGAGATCCCCACGGGTCCATGGCAACCTCGCACATCCTGAAGCCTGCCATCGAAGGTCTGGACAACCACGACCTCAACGAGCACCTCTGCATGTCAGCGATGCGCGCCGCCGGGCTGTTCGCGGTACGCAGCAGCATCGAACGCTTCGAGGAACAGAGTGCGATCGTCGTCGGCCGCTACGACCGCAGCCTCCAGGACGGACGGCAGATCCGCATCCATCAGGAAGACTTGTGCCAGGCACTCGGTGTGCATCCAGTGCGGAAGTACCAGAACGAAGGCGGACCAGGTCCTCGGGATATAGCCGCGCTGCTCAGGCGAGCCATGCCGCGGGTACGTGCCCGCGAAGCCACCCTGTCGTTCCTCGACGCACTGGTGTGGAACTGGGTGATCGCCGGTACAGATGCTCACGCCAAGAACTACTCACTTCTCCTGCGAGGGAAGCAGGTTCGGCTTGCTCCGTTCTACGACGTCGCGTCCGCACTCCCGTACGATTCGATCCCCGAGCAAAAGATGCGGCTGGCGATGAAGTTCGGCAGCGGCTACCTGGTCAACCCGGCCAGCAGCCCGTGGGCCCGGCTGGCGACCGACCTCCAACTGCCGGAGGACGAGATCCGAGACCGTGCCGCACGACTCGTGACCGCCGCTCCGGACGCGTTCTCTGCTGCCGCCGCGGATCCCCCCGTACGAAACCTCCAAACCGCTCTGCCCGAGCGGCTCACCGACCTGGTCGCCCAACGTGCCGCCCGATGCGCAAGGTACTTCTGAATCGAGCCTGACCAGCGCTTACTCAAGCGGGTGAGATGGCCTGGCTTACCTGGAGTGATCCGCCGCGGCCGATGAAGGGGTGGTCGCGTAGTAGCTCGGCTGCGGCGGCCAGGTCGTCGGCCTCGAGGATGGAGTAGCCGCCGGCTGGTCCCTCCGCGAGGCCGTCCGCGACACCCTCTCTCGAGACGACGGCGGAGCCGCCGAGCGGAGCGCCGGGATCGACGAGGGCGGAGCCGACCTGGTCGACCCAGGCCATGAACGCGCCCATCGCCTGCTGCTGCTCCTCCTCGGTCCGAGGCGCACCGGCACCGTGGTAGGTCACAAGGAACTTCGTCATGACGACGACGCTACGAGCGTGCCCGGGCGAGCTGAATGTCCTGTAGGACAAGCAACATGTCCGATCGTCCAGGCTAGATTTACGCTTGCTCTGTGAGCCGCATCAGCCCGCCGCCAGACGCTCTGGCCGAGGTGCTCAAGGCGATCAACGTCCGGAGCACGATCCTGTGTCGCTCGTACTTCACCGCGCCGTGGGGCTTCCGCGTCGACGGCTCGGATCTCGCCAAGTTCCACATCGTGCTCGACGGCGCGGCGTGGCTGGACCTCGACAGTCCGGCCGAGTCTCATCGGCTGGCGGCCGGCGCCATCGTCGTACTCCCGCGCGGCACCGGGCACGTCGTCCGCGACGACCCAAGCAGCCCCGTGCGCTACCTCGAGGCGATCCTCACGGAGCACCCGCTCGACTCGGCGGGGCGCCTGACGTACGGCGGCGACGGCGCGAGCACGACCGTGCTGTGCGGCGCGTTCGAGGCCGCGCTCCTACCGGACGACCTGACCGACCTCCTGCCGCGGGCTCTCGTGCTCGACCAGGACGGAAGCAGCAGGGTGACCCGCTGGCTGCAGCCGTTCGCCGACCTGCTGGCCTCGGACAGCGCCGCCCCGGGCGATGCCGCCGTACTGGCGAAGGTTGCCGACGTGTTCCTCACCCGATCCACGGGCGCGGTGGACTGTCGAGGGTCTCGCGAGACAGGTCGGTATGTCGCGTACGGCGTTCGCGGCGCAGTTCCGCGACTCTATCGGTGAGCCGCCTCTCAGCCACCTCACGCGCGTCCGGCTCAGTCAAGGCGCCGGCTACCTGGCGACGACCTCACGCACCATCGGCGCCATCGCGCGAGACATCGGCTACGACAACGAGTCCTCGTTCTCGAAGGCCTTCAAGCGCATGTACGGTCGCTCCCCCGGCGCCTTCCGCACCGAATGGTCCACCTGACTCAGACCTTGCCGTGCCCCGAAGGGGGTTGCTACACGTTGAAGCGGAACTCCACCCGATTGCGTCGCCAGCCAATAGGCTGTACACAGGCCGGCCGAACGTCCGTCATACCCCCGACCGGGTGGGTCGAGGACGTCCGCCGGCACTACGATTCGTTACTCCCAACAGACATCGCGGTGAGCAGTTCGCGCACCAAGACGGCCAAACTCGCGGCGACCGTTGGGTCGTCGCCGGAGGCGCGGGTAGCGAGCACAGGGAGGTCGTGGGTTCTGTCAGTAGCGCGGTCACGGAGGATCTGCAGTCCGCGAGCTATATCTGCCTGCGCCGCGGTGTCGGCATTTTGCCAAGAAAGACCCGCGAGGAATTGACTGATCGGACAGGCCTGCAACAACCGAAGGACATCGAGTGCATCCTTGTCCACGATCCGCCGGGAGTTGCCTTGACTGGCATCAGCGAGACGATCGTCGAGCTTGATGGCCTTGGCGACGAGAAGGGCAGCCGGACCGGCGACGCGAATCTCGTGCCGGCGGGAATCTGAAGAATCCAGGGCTGTGATGCTCTGTGGCGCGTTATCTGACAGCGCAAGGGCAAGACCAGGCCCGATTCTCGCGACGCTCTTCGCATGTGAGGTGAGGTGTGCAGCGCGCGCCGAGGCCGATTGCCTGTTGGACTGGTGCGGTGCGACCATCAGGTCGACGGCGATTCCTTGCGAGTTCTCCCAGTGACCCGGCTGCCCGGGCACGAACCCGGCCGCCTGCAGCGTTGCAGCGATCTCGGGGTCGTCAGCAAGGAGGTCTGTGTCCAACGCCAAGTCGGCGTCCGTCGTCGTCGGAGGCACGTTTGTGCCCTGAGAACCGGTGTGGAGGTACACCGCCTGTGCACCGATGAGGACAAGGCTGGGATGGTGCGCCGACAAGGCGTCCAAGGCGTCGAGCAGGGTTCGACGTGCAGCAACATATTCGGGCGCGGGCTTTGTCATCACGCACTCCACGCCTGATCGGACTGGGCAAGTTGGTCCATCAGCTGATCGGCCAAGAGACTCTCGCGACCCGGAAGTGTGAGGAGATCCGCGAGGACTTGGGGTAATGGGGCTAGTGGCAGATCGTTCCGACGTCGGGGGAAATCGACCAACTGCCGGTCGCGCGGTACCGCCAGGATCACGTTGCTCGACTGCCTGTCCATCCTCACCAGGCCGAGTTCGGCTGCCAGCTCATGCGGATCCCTTGCGTACAAACTCAGTCTCGTAGCCGGCACAACAGGCACTGTTCCAGCGCTCAGGTACTCGTTGCCCGCGAATGCCCCCGTCGCACACACCTTCGACAAGGTTGGCAATCGCGCGAGGACTGGAGTAAGACCTCGAGGCGCCAAGTAGTCCAAGACGATGCCGTTGCCGTTCAGGTAGCTGTAGTCCTGGGTCCAACGCTGGAGCAGGGCCCTCCTCTTGATGACCGCAATCCGGCCGCTCTGGTCGCGCTCGACGGCACTCGCCGCCACGAGAGTGGGCAACAGCTTGGACACGGACCCCGGGCTCTTGACGGACGCACGCTCGGCTAGTTCGCGCACCCCGATGGGTGGTTGAGTCTCCAGGAGCGTTCGCACGACGCGACCGACCGCGATGCCGTTGAGCCGGGTCACCTCGTTGTTGACTCTGGGCTGGGCGCGGTCGGCGCCTGCCGTACGGACGAGGATCGGCGGGTCGTCCAGTTGGAGGAACACCCATCCGGACTCGTCGACGTAGTTGATCCCAAGTTCCTCGCATGCCTGCCGGAGGGGTCGGTTGGTGTAGTCCGTCATGAGGAGCAAAGGGTTCGCAGTTCTCCGCTGCACGCCGGCCAGCGCCCCCGTTACCGCAGAACTTGGGGCCGTGGTCCAGCGCTTGACGACAACATCAAGGATGCCCAGAACTCCTCGCGGACCGCGGAGGCTGATGGTGGCATCTACTGGACTGTCCGAGGTCACGACAACTTCCACGACCCACGCGGGCGGCAGTAGCTCGCGCAGGGTCTTGGTCAGAGCCTGGATCAGCGTTTCCTCAGTAAACTCGTTTCTCATAACAAGAAACAGATTATTTCAGGAAACGACTTGCGTCAAGTCACGGTCCAACAGCGCAGCGTGTTCACGCTGGGTGCGACTTGTAGTTCGAGCTATTCGACGTCACAGGCTGCGAACACGACCGCGCCAGACCTATCTGCGGGCTTGTGGTGAATCAGACGTTGAAGCGGAACTCGACGACGTCGCCGTCTTGCATGATGTAGTCCTTGCCTTCCATGCGGACCTTGCCGGCGGCGCGGGCGGCGGTCATGGAGCCGGCGTCGATCAGGTCGTCGTACGAGACGATCTCCGCCTTGATGAAGCCGCGCTGGAAGTCGGTGTGGATGACGCCGGCGGCCTCGGGGGCGGTGGCGCCGCGCTTGATGGTCCAGGCGCGGGCTTCCTTGGGGCCGGCGGTGAGGTACGTCTGCAGGCCGAGGGTGTTGAAGCCGACCCGGGCGAGGACGTCGAGGCCCGGCTCGTCGATGCCCATCTCGGCGAGCATCTCGCGGGCCTCGTCCTCGTCGCCGAGCTCGACCAGTTCGGCCTCGAACTTCGCGTCCAGGAAGATCGCCTCGGCCGGCGCCACCAGGTCGCGCATCTGCTGCTTCAGGGACTCGTCGGCGAGCTCGTCTGAGTCGCAGTTGAAGACGTACAGGTATGGCTTGGACGTCATCAGCATCAGTTCGCGGATCGCGTCCCGGTCCACGTCGGTGGCGATGATCGGCGTACCCGCCTCGAGGTGCTTCTGCGCGGCCCGGACCGCCTCGAGGACGGCCACGCTCTCCTTCTTCAGCCGGGCTTCCTTCTCCAGCCGCGGGATCGCCTTCTCGACGGTCTGCAGATCGGCCAGGATCAGCTCGGTCTGGATGGTGGAGATGTCGTCGGCCGGCGACACCTTGCCGTCGACATGGGTGACGTCGTCGTCGCGGAACACCCGGGTGACCTGGCAGATCGCGTCCGACTCGCGGATGTGGCTGAGGAACTTGTTGCCCAGCCCCTCCCCCTCGGAGGCGCCGCGGACGATGCCGGCGATGTCGACGAACTGCACCGTGGCCGGGATCACCTTGGCGGAATTGAACAACTCGGCCAGCTTGCCCAGCCGCGCGTCCGGTACGCCGACCACGCCGACGTTCGGCTCGATCGTCGCGAACGGGTAGTTCGCCGCGAGCACGTCGTTCTTGGTCAGCGCGTTGAAGAGGGTGGACTTGCCCGCATTGGGGAGCCCGACGATTCCGATGGTGAGTGCCACGGGCGTCAAGGGTACGCGGCCAACCCCGTCGCACCCCAATCCGCGGTACGACGAGGATCCCGCCGTACGACGTCCCGCGGTACGACGAGCTGCCGTCGCACCCCGGCCGAGCGTCGCACCCGGCCGAGCGTCGTGCCGGGCAGGGCGTCGTGCCGGGGCTCAGATCACGAAGGACTCCAGCTCGGCGCCGTACCAGCGGTTGGTCCGGCCGAGCGGGCGCATCCCCAGCCGCTGGCAAACCGCCAGCGAGGCGTGGTTGTCGGGCCGCACGACGGCGTAGATCTCCCCCAGGCCGCCCTTGAACCCGTGGGCGATCGCCCCGCGCGCCGCCTCGGTTGCCACGCCGCGCCCCCAGGCGTCCGGGTGGAGGTGCCAACCCACCTCGACCTCACCCTTGCTCTCGATACCGTCGGACGGGTCGGGCAGCGGCGTGAGCAGAACGGTCCCCGCGACCGAACCCGTCGACCGCTCCTCCACCGCCCACACGCCGTACAGGGGATCCTTGTTGCGTTCGTTCCAGCGCTCGATCAGCCGCACCGCGGCGTCAAGGTCCGTCATCACGCGCGGCTCGGCGCCGAGCCAGCGCGAGACCTCCCAGCGCCGGTAAATGTCGAACACGCGGTCCCCGTCGGCATCCGACCAGTCGCGTACGACCAGCCGTTCGGTCTCGAAGACGACTCTCGGATCCATGCCGGCCTCCTCCCCATCGCTTCCCGTTCATGTATCCGTCCGAACCAGCCGAGGGCAAGCGACGTCTCCACTCTGTGACCAGTTGGAGAGTTCGCGCCATCGATCAATCACGTTTCGTGACCGGCTGTGTGCAATTCCTGCGGTTCGGGTGGCTCGAGGCGGTCTCCTGCCTGTTCCCGATCTGCTTGTTCGCCGGCCTCGCGATCTCCAAGTACGTCGACCTGCCCATCGCCCGGTACGACGCTCTGCTCGTGTACTGCCTCGGGCTCACACTCCTCTTCTGGGCGGTCCGGCGGAGACCTGGCGGGAGGTCGCGGTGATCTTCGGGTTCCACCTGGTCGGACTCGGGCTGGAACTGTTCAAGGTGCGGATCGGGTCGTGGCAGTACCCGGGTGACGCGGTCACCGAGATCGGCGGGGTGCCGCTGTTCGCCGGGTTCATGTACGCCGCGGTCGGCAGCTACATCTGCCAGGCATGGCGGCGGTTCGACCTCCGGGTGAGCGGGTACCGCCCGGTGTTGACCACCATCTTCGCGGTGCTGATCTACGCGAACTTCTTCACCCATCACTGGATCGCGGATCTGCGCATCCCGATCGCCCTCGGCTTACTCGTCGTGCTGCGTCGTACCTGGGTCTTCTACACCGTCGGCGCACGGCGCTATCGGATGCCGCTCGCGGTGTCGTTCGCGCTGATCGGCTTCTTCGTGTGGGTCGCGGAGAACTTCGGCACCTTCCTGGACGCGTGGAACTATCCCGACCAGGTCGACGTCTGGCGGCTCGTCCATCCGGAGAAGTTCGGCGCCTGGGCGTTGCTGGTGAGCATGAGCTTCGTGCTGGTCGCGAGCGTCAAGTCGCTGGAGGGTCGCCTTTACCACCGCGGCACGCCGGCCACCGTCGCGACGCCGCGGGCGACCCAGGTTGAGACCACACCGCAACACGAAAGCGCCAACCAGATCAGTACATGACGCGTCTCCCTTGATGTTCCGGCACAGCAGTTGTGAGGGCTCCTGAGGGGGAGCGACCGGGGTACGTCCGCCTGATCCGCAAGGGAGCATCATGTCCCGCAAGTTTGCCGCGATCGTCGCGACCGCGACGGCCATGGCCTTTCTCGTCGTCGGTTCGGCGATCGCCGTCGCGCTGGGCAACGTTCGGCCGCCGAAGCCTGCCGTCGCGACGACCCAGACGTCAACCCAGCCGTCAACCCACACGTCGGCGACACCGAGTCCGACGCCGACCCAGACGCCCAACGTCAACGCGCCGACGACTCCGCGACGCCCGATCCCCAACCCGACCGCCGCGCTTGCCACAGGCAACAAGAAGGTGCTGTTCCTGAGCTTCGACGACGGTCCGGACCCGGTCTGGACCCCGCAGGTGCTGGACGTGCTCGCGAAGTACGACGCCCACGCGACCTTCTTCGAGCTCCGTGCCATGCAGGACGCACACCCGGGCCTGCGCGAACAAGTGCTTGCCGCTGGCAACACCATCGGCAGCCACTCGATCACCCACCCGCAGCTGACCGTGGTCTCGCCCGCCAAGCGCCGGCACGAGATCTTCGACGGACCGCAGTCGAACTGCTTCCGGCCGCCGTACGGTGCCACCAACGCGAAGGTCCGCGCCGACATCCGGGCTGCCGGCATGGTCCAGGTGCTGTGGGATGTCGACCCGCGCGACTGGGCCCGGCCGGGCACCCAGGCGATCGTGCAGAACATCCTGACGCACGCCCACAACCACAACATCATCCTGCTCCACGACGGCGGTGGGGACCGCTCGCAGACACTCGCCGCTCTCGACACGGTGCTCCCCCTTCTGAAGGCGCAGGGCTACTCGTTCCCCGCGATGAACTGCTGACGTCAAGTCTTCGCCGCCGAAGCCGCGCGCACCACGCACTCATCCAGCACTTTTCCGGCATTCTTCCGGCACTCTTCGGAGATTCGGCAGAAACTGTCGGCGGGCTTCGGCACTATCTGTGACATGACCGGTACGACGGTGTTGATGCTGCTGCTGTTCCTCGTGGTGGGGTTGCTGCTCGGGGCTGTGTTCGGCGTGCTCTGGGTGCGCGGGAGGGACGGAGCCGAGCTCGCCAAGGTCACGGCCGAGCGCGATGCGGCAGAGGACCGCGTGGTCGAGCTGACTCAGGAGCGGACCACCGTCGGGCAGCAGATGTCCGGCCAGGCGGTGGTTAAGGAAGCGCTGGATCGCCTGCATGCACAGCTGAATCAGCTCGAGCAAGGTCGGGCGGCATGGCAGAGCCAGCTTCACCAACAGATCAACGAAGTGCGGATGAGCGGTGAGGCGTTGCGCCGCACTGCGACTTCACCGAGCAGACGACGACGCTCGGCGAGGACGGACTGCTCAGGCCGGACCTGGTGGTGAGACTTGCCGAGGGCAAGAATCTGGTCGTCGACTCGAAGGTGCCGCTTGCCGCGTTCCTGGAGGCCGCGGAGTCCGACGACGCAGCCTTCCGCGAGGAACGGTTGCGAGCACACGCTCGGCATCTGCGAACGCATGTGGATCAGCTGGCATCCAAGGCGTACTGGACTCGGCTGTCGCCGTCGCCGGAGTTCGTCATCCTCTTCGTGCCCGGGGAGTCGTTCCTGTCGGCGGCCCTCGATGTCGAGCCTTCATTACTCGAGTACGCCGCCGAGCGCCGCGTCATCCTGGCGACACCGACGACACTCATCGCCACGTTGCGCGCTGCCGCATATGCCTGGAATCAGTCGGCGCTGACCGAGTCGGCGCAGCAGGTCTTCGAGCTGGGCCGCGAACTCTACGAACGCCTCAGCACCATGGGCGAACACCTCGGCCGAGTCGGCCGCTCGCTCACCTCGGCGGTCGAGGCCTACAACGGCACGGTCGGGTCCTTCGAGCGACGTGTCTTCATCACCGCCCGCAAGCTCCGCGATCTCCACCTCACCGAAGCCGAATTGACCACCATGGAGTCGATCGAAGCCTCAGTCCGCCCACTCACCGCACCGGAATTCCTAGCCATCGAGGACACCGACTCGACAAGAAGATGGCCCCCACCCCAGGCGGGCTAGCCGCCTGGCCACACGGCCGACACAACCGACGTGTCGGAAAGCCGACAGGCGCGCGGCATTGACATCGCCGGAGGGTTCCACGAACGATGAGAGCGCTCTCACACGCCGAGCGATGTTCCACCGTCCCCGTCGTTCGGACCTGAGCGCCGGCTCGCATGCCGGGTGCGCGCTAGCAGCGGCTCGGCCGAGCGGCGCCTTGCCTTCTCGCCTGGGACTGACCTGAGGAGGAGTTGTGCGCATCAGAGATCGCGTGCTGGCGACCGTCGTGGCTGCGGCGAGTGTGGCCGGCGTACTGATCGCAAGTGTCGACAGGCCGGCGGCGGCTGTGCCGGCAACCATTGCGCTGAAGATCACGAACAACTCGGGCCGCGCTGATCCCGTGTACATCTACAACCTGGGCACCAACCTGGCGACCGGGCAACAAGGGTGGGCCGATGCCGCGGGCAACTTTCATGCCTGGCCGGCCGGTGGCAATCCGCCGACCCCAGCGCCGGACGCGTCGATCGCCGGGCCGGCCAACGGGCAGTCGCTCACCATCCGGATGCCGAAGTTCTCCGGCCGGGTCTACTTCTCGTACGGCCAGAAGCTTGTCTTCAAACTGACCACCGGCGGTCTCGTGCAGCCCGCCGTACAGAATCCGAGCGACCCGAACCGGAACATCCTGTTCAACTGGTCCGAATACACGCTGAACGACTCCGGGCTGTGGATCAACAGCACCCAGGTCGACATGTTCTCCGCGCCGTACGCGGTCGGCGTGCAACTCGCCGACGGGACAAGCAAGAGTACCGGCCACCTCAAACCCGGCGGGTACAACGGCTTCTACAACGCACTCCGCGGACAGCCGGGCGGCTGGGCCAACCTGATCCAGACAGCACCGGATGGGTCCGTACTGCGCGCGCTCGCACCCTTGTACGGCGTGGAGACCGGCGCGCTCCCAGCGAACGCGATGGACGACTACGTGAACCGGGTCTGGTCGAAGTACAGCTCACAAACGTTGGCGGTCACGCCGTTCGCGGACCAACCGAACACCAAGTACTACGGTCGTGTCGCCGGCAACGTCATGACCTTCACCAACAGCTCGGGTGCGATCGTCACGTCGTTCCAGAAGCCGGACTCGGCCAGCATCTTCGGCTGCTTCAAGTTGCTCGACGCACCGAACGACCAGGTCCGCGGCCCGATCTCCCGCACCCTCTGCGCCGGCTACAACCGCTCGACCCTGCTGGTGAACCCGAACCAGCCCGACCCCAACGCGGCCAACTTCTATCTCGACGGCGCCACCAACCACTACGCCCGCAAGATCCACGCCCAGATGGCAGACGGCAAGGCCTACGCCTTTGCCTTCGACGATGTCGGCAACCACGAATCCCTGGTCCACGACGGCAACCCCCAACAGGCCTACCTAACCCTCGACCCCGTTAACTAACAAGCCCGCCCAGCCCACCGCACCCGCAGCCCAACGGCTGTGGGTGCGGTGGCCTGCCTTCACAGGCTGTGCGACCCCGCACCCGGCGCCGATGCGCGAGGAGCCGGCGGTGACGGGCGGCGGTAGGCGGGCGTGAGGGCTTGACGAACTGGTTGGTTAGTGGCAGCTTACCGTTCGTGGGGACTTACGGATCACTTGCGGCGGCGGGGCCGGTGCTTGATGCGCTGGGGGATCCGACGCGGCGGGAGATTCTGGAGACGCTGCGGCAGGGTGGGCCGAGTTCGGTCACTGCGTTGGCTGAGCGGATCCCCGTCAGCCGGCCGGCGATTTCGCAGCATCTGAAGGTGCTCGGCGCGGTCGGGCTGGTGAAGCACGAGTCGCGCGGGACGCGGAACATCTACCGGGTACACCGTGCGGGTCTCGACGAGTTGCGGGACTGGCTCGACCAGTTCTGGGGTGACGCTCTGGCCGCGTACGCCGACCACATCCGGCGGACCGAGTTCCGCACGGACGAGTCGCCCGCGAAGAACCGACGAACCGAGGAGGAGCGGGGATGAGGGTGGAGCAAGAGATCGCACCACTGGTGAAGAAGGTTGTGGTCCCGGTGGGGGCGGAGCGGGCGTTCGAGGTGTTCACGGCCGAGACGTCGGCGTGGTGGCCGTTGTTCTCGCACTCCGTGGGTGAGGACACCGCACGCGAGGTGCGGCTCGAGGGCGCAGTGGGCGGGCGCATCGTCGAGTACGGCGAGGGTGGCGTGCTCGCCGTCTGGGGCACGGTGTCGGACTGGGATCCGCCGACGTCGGTCAGCTTCACCTGGCACCCCGGCAGCGATCCGCAGGAGGCAGGCCACGTGACCGTCACCTTCACCCCGGTCGATGACGGCACCGAGGTCGAACTGGTGCACTCCGGCTGGGAGCGCCGCGCGGACGGCGCACGGATTCGCGTCAGCTACGACACCGGTTGGGACTACGTGCTCGGCAAGTACGTGGAGTTCGCGCGATAGGGCTCGACGGGTCCGCCGTACGACCCTGATAGTGGGCAGATGGCGAACGCTCCCGTGGATGCTCGTGCTCTGGAGACCTCGTTGCGGCCGCATGGCGAGTCGGTCATGCTGCCGCGCGAGGCGTACACCGATCCGGCCGTGCTCGCTTGGGAGCGCCGGCACTTCTTCGCCGCGAGCTGGACCTGCGTCGGCCGGGTCGACGAGTTGTCAGCCAGTACGACGCATCGCGCGGCGACCGTCGGCGACATCGCGGTCGTCCTCACCTTCGACGATCGGCCACGCGCTTTCGCCAACACCTGCAGGCATCGCGGGCATGAACTGCTTCAGCTGAACGAGACCAGCGACCGGCAGTCCGTGGTGTGCCCGTACCACGGGTGGTCGTATGAACTCGATGGCGCGGTGAAGGCTGCACCGCGAATGGGCGACGCGTTCGACCCCACGCCGTACAAGCTGGTCGAACTGCCCGCCGAGGTGTGGCACGGGTGGTTGTTCGTGAATGCGACCGGTGCGGCAGGACCGTTCGACGAGCACATTGGCGGGATCACCGAACTGGTCGCGCCGTGCGCGCCGGAATCCCTTGTATTGAAGGCGCGGCATCAGTACGACGTCGCGTCGAACTGGAAGACGATCGTCGAGAACTACCACGAGTGCTACCACTGCCCGCTGATCCACCCCGAGCTGTGCAAGGTGTCGCCGCCGAACTCGGGCGACAACTGGAATCTGCCCGGCGCATGGGTCGGCGGGCTGATGGATCTCCGGCCGGGTGTCGAGACGATGTCGCTCGATGGGCGGTCGCGTGGTGTGCCCCTGCCGGGCGTTGATCCGCGGCGGGTGAACTACCTCGGGCTGTTCCCGAACCTGCTGATCTCACTACACCCGGACTACGTGATGACGCATCGGCTCGAGCCGAAAGCGCCGGGGCTGACCGCGGTCGAGTGCTCCTGGTATTTCCCGGCCGAGGTGGGCGATCCGTCGTACGCCGTTGAGTTCTGGGACATCACCAACCGCGAGGACTGGGCCGCGTGCGAGTCCGTGCAACGCGGCGCCGAGTCCCCGCATTTCCGGCCGGGCCCGCTGGCACCCGCGGAGGACGCCGTCTACCAATGGGTGACGATGATCGCCCGCGGATACCTCGGGAAGAACCTCAGCACTCAGTAGCCAACGGTGAAGCGCCGACTTGGCGTGAAGCGCCGACTCAGTAGCCGAGGGTGAAGCGTCGGCGGCTGTGGGCCGGGGTTTCGATCTCGTTGAGCAACGCGACCGCGAAGTCCTCGGCGGAGATGTGGTCGCCGACCGGCTCGTCGAGGCCGAGGCGGAAGGTGCCTGTGCGCTCGCCCGGGGCGATCACGAAGGCCGGCGACAGCAGCGTCCAGTTGACCGACTCGTCGGTGGCGCGGAGGTTCTCGAGTGCCTGGGACAAGGTCAACGCCTCGGGCTTGTAGGCGGCCGGGAACTCCGGGCCGTCGACCACACGGTTGCCGTTGACAACCAAGCTGCCGGCGCCGCCGACCACGAGCAGGCGCGCCTCGACTGCGGCCAGATTGTCGATCGCGTCCAGGAAGTCCTGGTGGTCGCCGCCGGTCCGGCTCGGTCCCATCGCAGAGACCAGCACGTCCGCCTCGGCGGCGATCTCCTTCACCGACGCGACGTCGTTGGCGTTGCCCTGCACGGCCCGTACGCCGGCCGGCAGTTCGCCGCCCGAGCGAGTGATACCGATCACCTCGTGCCCGCGGCTGACCGCCTCGGCGGCAATCCGGCTGCCGATCATGCCACTGGCGCCGTAGATCGCGATCTTCATCCTGCGCGCTCCCATCATGTGAGTGAACTCTCAACTTCTCGTCCGATAGTATCCATTGGTAACTGGAGACTTCAACGTGCTATAAGTACCTCGTGGTTACTAATGGCGCGCGGGGCAACGTGTTCGACCCGAACTGCCCGACCCGCGTCATCCTCGACCGGATCGGCGACAAGTGGACCGTTCTCGCCGTACTGCGGCTGCGGAACGGCCCGCTCCGGTTCACCGAGCTCCGCGCCGGCATCGGCAACGTCGCGCCGAAGGTGCTGACGCAGACCCTGCGCCGACTGGAGCGCGACGGCCTGGTCACGCGTGAGGTGTTCGCCGAAGTTCCGCCACGCGTCGTCTACGGCCTGACCCCGATGGGCGAGTCGCTACTCAAGCCGATCACCGCCGTCACCGAGTGGGCCGAGGAACACCTGCCCGCCATCTCAACCGCCCAACGCGAGTACGACGCCGCCACCTGACCCGTCGGGCGAACCTGCGCCACTCGCCAACCCCCGGCGCAGCGCTGATCCAGGTCATGGCTGACCGTGAACTGGGTGGCCGCGCGTGCTTGATGAGTGTTTGGCGTCCACTGTTACGAGCTCCCGGATATCGGATCACGACTCAACCTTTCGATCCCGTCCGGTCATCACACTTCTGACCGAGATGGACGAGATGGGGGTTGGGATGGATCCAGGACGCGACCACGAGTTCGCCGAGTTCGTGGACGGGCGCTTCACCGCGCTGCAACGGTTCGGATACCTGCTGACGGGTGAGTGGCACCTGGCCGAGGACCTGGTACAAACCTCGCTGACCAAGGTGTGGTTCCACCGCAATTCGTTGCGCAGCGGCAACGCGATGGAGAGTTACACCCGCACCGTGATGGTGAACACCAGCACGCAGTGGTGGCGGCGCCGATGGAAGGGCGAGACGCCGACCGAGCATCTCCCCGAGACGCACGCGCCCTCGCAGTACGGCACGGTCGACGACCGCGACCTGCTGCTCCGCGCGCTCGCGACACTCCCCCGCCGAACCCGCGCCACGCTGGTACTCCGGTATTTCGAGGATCTTCCGGAAGCCGAGATTGCCCAGATCATGGGCTGCTCGATCGGCACGGTGAAATCCAACGTCTCCCGCGGACTTGCCAAGCTCCGCGAACACCAACTGCTGACTGCAGTCCCCGCCCCGGCCCAGAAGGAGGGCTGATCCATGACCGACGATCTCAAGCACAAGTTCGAGCAGCTGGTCGCCGACCCGCCACCGCCGAGCACGGTACCGAGTGAGGCCGTGTTCGCCCGGGTTCGTTCGGTACGACGTCGTCGTACTGCTGGTGTGGTCACGCTGGCCGCGGCCGCGGTGGTGGCCGTCGCCGTTGCCGCCGGCAATCTCACGGACATCAAGAGCGAGCCGCCGGTCACTGGCACGAGCAAGACGGTGATCGGACCGCCGACCACGACAACCGCCGGAGGGACGACTGGACCGACGCCGACGACGACACGGACCACGCCGGTCAAGCCGCCGCTCGCGGCTGACATCGCGCTGAAACCGACCGTCAGAGGCCGGACCGTGACCATGAACGTGACGGTCTCCGGGACGGTGCTGGTGCCGACGGCGGACGGTCAGAACCTGCCGGCCGATACGTCATTCCTCGATTTGTCCGGCGGTACGACGTACGACTTCGGCGACGGCTACACCAGCGGGTCGGACGGTGGCGGGGTGCTGTGCGCCAAGTCGTCGAAGAAGCGGACTACCGGGCGCGAGACCTACCAACTGGAAACGCACACCTACACGAAGCCGGGCACGTACACCTTCCACTACACCGTGGAGTACTGCGGAACCAACGGATGGTTCAACACCGGTAAGACGACCCAGCTGGTGATCAAATAGTCCCGGCGTGGTCCGAGGTGCCGGTGGTGGGCAGGCCGGCGGCCTTGAGGTCACTGCGGA
>WNGE01003708.1_pt1 | contig 23376 bp, 23 predicted proteins | sample 5400651 | NCBI WGS metagenome assembly WNGE01 (sample SAMN13153370, study PRJNA577476) | soil metagenome | isolation source: 60 cm soil or saprolite under grassland replicate 2 | place: USA:California | collected 2016-06-15
TTCGTTGGGCGGAGGGAGCTTGTGATGGCGGGTGCTGAGGCGGCCGAGGCGGCTGAGGCCGGGATGCCGGCCACCGTGGCGGCGGCCTGGGGGGTGCGCGAGCGGTCGCAGAGGGGGCCGAAGCCGGCCCTGAGCCTGGGCCGTATTGTGGACGCCGGGGTGCGGGTCGCCGACAGCGAGGGCCTCGACGCGGTGTCCATGGGGCGGGTGGCGGCGTCGCTGGACACGGCGCCGATGTCGCTCTACCGGCACGTGTCGTCTAAGGAAGAGCTGGTCAGGCTCATGGTCGACGCGGCCTGGGGCGACTCTCCCGGGCCTGCTCTGAGTGAGGAGGGCTGGCGGGCCGGGCTGTCCCGCTGGGCCTGGGGTTTCAGGGCCGCCCTGCAGCGCCACCCCTGGGCGGGGCGCCTCCCGATCAGCGGGCTACCGATCATGCCGCGCGAGATCGCCTGGTTCGAGGACGCGCTGGCCTGCCTGGCCGGAACCGGCCTGACCGAGGCGCGTAAGGCGAGGCCGACATCGCGGCCGCAGTGGCGGCGTCGGGACTGGGCGTCGACGAGTGGATGGCGTCGTACCCGGCCATACTCAGCCGGCTCGCCGACCCGCGCCGGTTCCCCGCGCTCACCGCGTTCATCGCGGCCGGGGTGTTCGAAGCCGCCGACGCTCCGGACGACGAGTTCGTCTTCGGCCTGGACCGCATCTTGGACGGCATCGGGGTGCTCGTAGACCGGGTTACGCCGTAAGGTTGCAGAGGCAGGGGCGAGGCCGGGCTCCCGCGTTTCCAGCGCACATTGGCCGCCGCATTCATGATCGCGAAGACTTTGCTACTCCAGGCAGTAGTAAACCCTTCGCGATCATCGAAATCTGGTCCGAAATAGCGGGTCTGAGGGCAGGGCCGGTCGAACCTCGCTTCCCCGGCGGCGGGCGGGTTAGAGGGCCAGGCGGTAGACAATGAGGCGGACGTTGCGGACCTGCCAGTCGCGGACGGGCTCGCGGAGGTAGCCGCGGCGCTCGTAGAGGCGCTGGGCGGCGTGCATGCGGGTCTCGGTGCACAAGATCATGGCGGCCAGGCCCTGGTCGCGGGCCAGGGTCTCGGAGGCGGCCATGAGGCGGCTGGCGATGCCATGGCCGCGGGCCGCCTCGTCGACGGCGAGCATCCGGACCTCGGCCTCGTCGGCGCGGCACAGATGGGCGAGCCGCGGTCCGGGCAGGGCCAGGGTGACGGTGCCGGTGATCGTGCCGTCCGCGGCGGCGACCAGGACGATGCCGTCGCGGACGCGGGAGCGGCCGTCGCGCAGGACCTCGGCGTAGGCGCCGCTACCGAAGCCGCCGTCCCGGTAGACCCGTTCGGTCAGCTCTCCGACCAGGTCGGCTTCTACCGGGTTGGCGCGGCGGACCGTTATGTCGGCGGGCACGCTAGTCCAGCGCGAGCAGGGCCTGGCGGAGCCGGCCCAGGTCCTCGGCGGTGCAATCGACGTGCGGGCTGACCCGGAGCAACGGCTCGGTCATGTCGCGCGGGGCGCGCAGGGTGCTGGCCGCGGTGGTGACGATGCCGGGCAGCAGCCCGGACCGGATCTTGCCGATGTCCTGGCCGTTGGTGGCGCGCAGGGCGACGATGGCAGACGGCGCGGCCACCGGGTCGGCCACGGCCCAGCCGGGCAGCCCGGCCAGGGCCTCGCGGGTCTGCCTGCCGACCTCCGCCAGCCGGGCCCAGACCCGGCTCGGGCCCGTGGCCAGGTACTCGGCGACGGCCGTGCACAGGCCGACCCAGGCCGCCACGTTCGCCTCGGTCGCGTCCAGCAGCCACAGCGGGCTGCAGTCCGGGGGACGGATGCTCTTCTCCAGTTCGGGGGCGGTGATGCGGAGCCGGTCCCACCAGGGCCCGGCCACCCCGAGCACGCCCACGCCCCGCGGGCCGGTGAGCCACTTGCGGCTGGTGGCGTAGATCGCGTCGGCGCCGCAGGCGGTGTCCACGTGCCCGAGGGCCTGGGCGGCGTCCACCCAGAGCGGCACACCAGCCGCGCGGCACAGCGCCGCCGCCTCGGCCACCGGCTGGACCAGCCCGCGGTGCGAGGTGACCTGCACCAGGTGGACCGCGGCGGGCGGGTCGCCGGGAGTGTTGCCAGCCAGCATCCGCTCCAGCGCAGCCAAGTCGACGGCGCCATCGCCGTGCGCCGCGAGCTCGGTGGTCCGCAGGCCGCGGACGGCGAACGCGTCCAGGTTGGGACCCCACTCGGACGGCACCACCGCCACGGCGTCGCCCTCGCGCAGCGGCCAGATGGCCAGCAGGGTATCGAGCGCCGCCTGCGCGCTCGGCACGAACGCCACCCCGCCGTCCGGGACGCCGAGCAGCCGGGCCAGGTTGGCGCGGCCCTCGGCGAGCAGGGGTTCGGCCTCTTCCTGGGCGACGTAGGCGCCGGTGGTGGCCTCCCGCTCGGCGTGCGCCGCGGTCGCGGCCAGGGTGGCTAGCGAGGATCGGCCCGCCGCCGCGGTGTCCAGGTGGAGCGGCCCCGCGGGCAGCCGCCGCTCCCGCCACCAGCTCCAGTCGGCCGCGGCCGGATCAGCCATGGGTCGATTCGGAGTCGTGGGGCTCGTCGGCTGTCTCGTCGGTGGCCGCCTCGGGAGCGGAGTCCGGGGCGGGGGCGGGCGTCTCCGGGTCGGGGCGGCGCTGGATGCGCCAGAACCAGAACAGGCCGATGATGGCCAAGGCCGAGGCGATGTAGGTGTTCAGGCGCAGGCCGAGGAAGTACACCGAGGAGTCGATGCGCAGCGACTCCTCGAAAATCCGGTACGCGGAATAGCCGAACACGTACAGCGCGAACAGGCCCGGCGGCTTGATCTTGCGGTGGTGACCCAGCCAGACCAGCACGGCGGCCCAGGCGAAGTCGAAGATCAGCTCGTACAGGAAGGTCGGCTGGAACGTGCTGAAGTTCAGGTACTTGTCGGGGATCCCGCCGGACAACCGGTACTGGTAGGGGATGTCCAGGCCCCAGGGCAGCGACGTCGGGCTGCCGAAGAGCTCCTTGTTGAAGTAGTTGCCGATCCGGCCGATGCCCTGCGCCACCAGCAGGGCGGGGGCCACCGCGTCCATGAACTGGGCGGTGCTCACGCCGTGGCGGCGCAGCCGCCACAGGCCGACCACGGTGGCCAGGGCGATGCCGCCCCAGATGCCGAGGCCGCCGTCCCACACCGCGAACACGCCGTACCACACGTGCGGGATGTCCATCGGCGTGGTGATGTCGAAGTAGATCCGGCCGCCGATGATCCCGGCCGGGACGCTCCACAGCGCGATGTCGCCGACGATGTCCGGGTCGCCGCCGACCGCGCGCCACCGGCGCCTGGTGATGATGATCGCCGCGGCGATGCCGACCAGGTACGCCAGGGCGTAGAAGTGAATGACCAGCGGGCCGATGTTGAAGCTACTAATCGACGGGCTGGGAATGTGCGCCGGCAAGGCCATGGACATAGGGCCGAGATTACACGCCCGGGCACGAACCGGGCCCGGGGCTCTGTGCCCCGGGCCCGTTCGGCTCCATCAAACGGCCGAGTCCTGATGGCTGGCGTCGGCGGTGGCCACCGCCCGGGGGGCTACGGTGGCCGGCGCGGCCACCGACGGGGGCGTCGCCGACCGGTCCGGCAGGCCGGCCAGCCGGTACACCTCGGACCCGTCCACGGTCTCGCTCTCCAGCAGCAGGTTGGTCAGCGCGTCGAGCACGGACCGGTGCTCGGTGAGCAGCTCCACCGCCCGTTTCTCGGCCTCGCGCAGCAGCATGGCGACCTCGCGGTCGATCTCCGCCTGGGTCGCCTCGGCGAACGGGCGGCTGGACATGCCGGGTCCGCCGCTGCCGAGGAACACCGAGCCGCCCTCCGGGTACCCGACCGGTCCGAGCGTCTTGGACAGGCCGAACTCCCTGACCATCTTGGTGGCCAGGTCGGTCGCCCCGGCCAGGTCGTTGGCCGCGCCGGTGGAACCCTGGCCGAGCACCACCAGCTCGGCGGCCCGGCCGCCGAGGCGGACCGCGAGCGAGTCGTGCAGGTAGTCCTCGCCGTACATGTGCCGTTCGACCAGCGGCAGCTGCTCGGTCACGCCGAGCGTCTGGCCGGCGGGCAGGATTGTCACCTTGGCCACCGGGTCGGCGTGCTCGGACAGCGCGGCCACCAGGGCGTGCCCCGACTCGTGCACCGCCACCGCGTGCTTCTCCTCCGGCAGCAGCACGTTCGAGCCTTCCCGGCGGCCCAGGATGATACGGTCCCTGGCCGCGTCGAAGTCGGCGGCGGAGATGACTTCCCGGCCGTCCCTGACCGCGAAGATGGCCGCCTCGTTGGTCAGGTTGGCCAGGTCGGCGCCTGAGAAGCCGGGGGTGCCGCGGGCGATGGCGTCCAGGTTCACGTCGGGCGCCATCTTCTTGCCCCTCGAGTGCACGGCCAGGATCGCGGCCCGCTCGATGACGTTCGGCAGCGGGATCGTGACCTCCCGGTCGAACCGCCCCGGCCGCAGCAGGGCCGGGTCGAGGATCTCGGGCCGGTTCGTGGCCGCGAGCACCACGATGCCCGCCGACGGCTCGAACCCGTCCATCTCGGCGAGCAGCTGGTTCAGCGTCTGTTCCCGCTCGTCGTTGGACACGATCGCGCCCGAGCCGGCCCGGCGCTGGCCGATCGCGTCGACCTCGTCGATGAAGATGATGGCGGGCGCGCGCTTGCGCGCCTGCTCGAACAGGTCACGGACGCGGGACGCGCCGACGCGACCGAGAAGAACGGCACGTGCGCCTCGCCCGCGACCGCGCGGGCCAGCAGCGTCTTGCCGGTGCCGGGCGGCCCGACCATGAGCACGCCGCGCGGCACCATCGCCCCGACCCTGGTGTACCGCTCGGGCGACCGGAGGAAGTCCACCACCTCGGCGATCTCGGACTTGGCGCCCTCGTAGCCGGCCACGTCGGCGAACGTGGTGCTGGGCCGTTCCTCGTCGAACACCTTGGCCCGGGAGCGGCCCACGCCGAGCGCGCCCTGCAGGCCGCCGCCCGCGCCGCGGGAAATGCGGCGGAACAGCCAGACGAAGATCAGGATCGGCAGCCCGAAGGTGATCAGGTAGATCAGCACCTGGGTGCCGAAACCATTCCCCGACGGGGCCGAGGAAACCGTCACGTTGTTGTCCTGCAGCTCGGTCAGCAGCTCCTGTCCCGCCTGCGGCGGGACGACGACGGTGAAGCTCTTCCCGTTGGTCAGCGTGCCGCTGCTCGTGCCGCCCGGCGTGCTGGCGAGCTGGACCGTCTTCACCTGGTGCGCCGACACGTCGTGGAGGAACTGGGTGTAGGTGAGGCTGGTCGAGGGCGACCGGGTGGGCAGGAGGAAAAACAACGCGAAGATGACGATCAGCATGATCGGCCACAGCCAGTTCCGCCACGTCGGCGGCGGAGGCGGCGCGGACGGTGCGGCTTTGTCCCCAGGCGGAGGCGGTTTCGCTTGCTTACTCATGGCGGCTCCTTGTGATGCCCAGTATGCCCGGTCTTCGGAGCGGGCCCATCAGCCGGACGGCGCCTGGTCCGCGTGGTCGAGCGGGTACGGGTGCACGGTGATCTTCAGCTTGTGGCTGGCCGCGAAGCCGAGGAACTCGCGGGCGTCCTCCCGGGTGTTGGAGGTGACGCTGCGCAGCTGCCGCTCCTGGAACAGGTGTTTTTCGTAGTTGAGCGGCGGGATGTCGGTCAGGTGGATGCCCGCGATCGACAGGGTGCCGCCACGGTCCAGCGCGGCCAGGGCGGGCAGCACCAGGTCCCCGACCGGGGCGAACAGGATCGCGGCGTCCAGCGGCTCGGGCGGCATGCCGTCCGCCTCCCCCACGGACGCCGCGCCGAGCTCGAGGGCGAGCCGTTTGGCCTGCTCGCCGCGGGTAAGCACGTGCACAGTCGCGCCGCGGGCCAGGGCCACCTGGGCGGCCAGGTGCGCGCTGCCGCCGAAGCCGTAGATGCCGAGGCGGCCGTGGTCGGGGAGTTCGGCCCGCTGGAGCGCACGGTAGCCGATGATGCCCGCGCAGAGCAGCGGGGCCAGTTCCTCGTTGGTGTAGCCCGGCGGGAGCCGGTGCGCGTAGGCGGCGGGCACGGTCATGTACTCGGCGTAGCCGCCGTCGGCGTCCCAGCCGGTGTACCTGGACGCCGGGCACAGGTTCTCCGCGTCGCGGCGGCAGAACTTGCAGGTGTTGTCGGTCGAGCGGAGCCAGGCGGCGCCCGCGCGGTCGCCCGCGGCGAACCCCCCGGCCCCTTCGCCCAGGGCCACCACCTCGCCCACGACCTCGTGGCCGGGGGTGACGCCGGGCTCGTGCGGCGGCAGGTCGCCCTCGGTCACGTGCAGGTCGGTGCGGCAGACGCCGCAGGCCAGGACCCGGAGCAGCAGCTCACCGGGTCCCGGCCGCGGCGTCTCGTCGTCCGGGTGCAGGCGCAGCGGGTGGCCGGTGACCGGACCCGGCGCCTCGACATGCCAGGCGCGCATACCTGGCACGTTACCCCGCGGTGTTCTACTGGTTCTTCCGGGGCTCGCCCCGGTAGGTCCCGAAAGACCAGCGGTTCCCCTCCGGGTCGGCGGCGGCGAAGTCGTGCGAGCCGTAGTCGGTGTCGTACGGTTCGGCGATGATCTCGGCGCCGGCCGCCTTGGCCCGCTGGTACACCGCGTCCACGTCGTCGGTGACCACGTAGGCGCCGAACGTCCCGGGCCGGGTCGGCGTCAACTGGCCGTGCGCGTCGGTGTCCCCGTCGCGGACCGAGCCCAGCATGACGCCGCCGCCCGGCGGCCAGGACAGCTGGGCGTGGTCAACCCGGTCCCCGTCGCCGTAGACCACGGTCTCCTCGAACCCGAACGCGTCGACCAGGAACTTGATCAGCGCCCGGGCGTCGCGCGCCCGCAGCGTGGGCCAGACCTGCGGTTCCGGTGTGGATGGCATGATGTCCTCCTTGGTTTAGCTCTGCTGATCCCAGGATTCGTCACCCGGCCAGTTCCCGGCTTGGACGTTTCGGAACTCCTCGGCCAGCCACTGGCTCGGCGGGCAGCCGGCCAGCGCGCGGAACTCCCGGGCCAGGTGGGCCTGGTCGAAGTAGCCGCAGTCGGCGGCCAGGTCCGCGAGCAGGTAATCGCCACCGACGGTCAGCCTCTGCACCAGCAGCTTCCTGGCCCGGTCGAACCTGATGACGCGGGCGGCGGCCTTCGGCGCCAGCCCGATCTCGGCGCGGAACCGGCCGGTCAGGTGCCGCTCGCTCCAGCCGGTCCCGGCGGCCAGTTCGGACACCCGGATCGCGCCGCCCGCCCGCAGCAGCTCGCGCCAGGCCCAGCTGACCTCCGGTGCTACGTCGGCGTGAGCGGCCCGGCGAAGGCCAGCCCGGCGGAGCAGGATCTCGTCCAGCACCGCGAACCGCTCCGGCCAGCCGGCCGCGGACCGGACCCGGTCGCGCAGCTCGGCGCACACGCCGCCGAGGACGGCCTCCGCCGGCAGGTCGAGCTCGGCGAGCTCGCCGGCCGGCAGGCCGAGCAGCGCCCGCGCGCCCAGCGGCCGCAGCGCCACCTGGATGCCGGACTGCGCGCCCGCGTGCGTGATCAGGGCGGGGACGGAGTGCAGGCCGCCGAGCAGGGTGCCGAACTCGCCGGGCGGCTGCCCGCGGTCGGGATGCGCCACGATCGTGAGCGGCTCGTCCAGGGTGAAGATCAGCGTCAGGTACGGCGACGGCAGGCCGCGGTGCGTGGCCGGCGGCACCCCGCGCTGCCGGTAGCCGGTGTACCAGGCCACGTACCGGCGCAGCGGCTCGGCGGGGACGTAGCGGCAGTGCTGGTCCACGGGCCGGGCCAGCTCGGAGGCTGAGGTTTCCCTGTCCGCGGTTGAACCTCCCCCACCCCTCATACGTAGTACTCAGCAGAGTCCCGGTATCCATTCAAGTGCAGGGATTCTAATTATTTGCGCTGGTAGTGACCCTACTGCCAGAATCGGGACTCTCATCCCAGTGTACGGGGCACTGGGGATCCGTCCTGGTTCGGCGGTACGCGGAACGTTTTGCCGGTCCGCGAACGTTAACCGGGAGGGCACGTGATCATTCGTCCACTGGACCGTGACACCGACGTCGCGCCAGTGCCAGACGGGGGAAGTGATGCAGCCGTGATAACCGCAGAGCCCGCCGCGGAGCCAGCTCAGCTCGAGCTGTCCTGCCGCATCGGCGCGAACGGATACCAGATCGTCAGCGTGGCCGGCGAGCTCGACATCGCAACGGCCGAACAAGCCTACTCCTACCTCAGCGAGGTCATCGACGGCCGGACGGCACCGGTCACGGTGGACCTGTCCGGCCTGACCTTCTGCGATGCCTCCGGGCTCGGGGTGCTGGCCCGCGCCGCGCGGTACGCGCGGCAGAAGGGCCGCCAGCTCGCGCTGGCCTCGGCCCGCCCGTCGCTGCTGAAGATCATGCGGATCACCGGCCTGGACCGGGCGTTCCCCGAGCTGCATCCGGCCGCTCACGCGTACTCAGCGTTACCGATTGAGGCGCGCACCCAGGCTCGGCGCGCCAAATAGGGTCTTTTGGCCATGGAGGATACCGCCCGTGGGCGTTAAGTTTGGAGTGCTTCTGGCGTTAAATCTGAAAGCACGCGCAAGCGGAGGGACTCCCACTATGGCCGATGACGCCCAAGGACAGGCCGCCGAAGCACCCGAACCATCGGGGGTTTCGGCAGCACAGATCGCAGTTCACTGGCGTGAGGAGGAGATCTACCCGCCGCCGCCGGAGTTCGTCCAGCAGGCCAACGCGGCCGACCCAGCCATCCTGGAGCGGTTCGCCGAGGACAAGTTCCCCGACTGCTTCAAGGAGTATGCCGACCTGCTGGCCTGGGACCAGCCCTGGCACACGACGCTGGACACAAGCACCGCGCCGTTCTATAAGTGGTTCGTCGGCGGCAGGCTGAACGCCTCGTACAATTGCGTCGACCGGCACGCGGCGGCCAATCCGGACAAGACCGCGATCATATTCGTGGGCGAGCTCGAATCCGATGAGCCCGTGCACATCAGCTATGCGGAGCTGCTCCGCCGGGTGAACGAGTTCGCCGCGCTGCTGCGCGACTTCGCCGGCCTCAAGACCGGCGACCGGGTGACGCTGCACATGCCCATGGTGGCCGAACTGCCCATCACCATGCTCGCCTGCGCGCGGCTGGGCGTCGTCCACTCGGAGGTGTTCGGCGGCTTCAGCGGCACCGCCTGCGGCCAGCGCATCGCCGACTCGGGCAGCCGCGTCCTGATCACGATGGACGGCTACTACCGGGCCGGCCAGATGACCGATCACAAGGTCAAGGCCGACGAGGCCCTGGCGGTGGCGGCCAAGGAGGGCCAGGAAGTCGACAAGGTGCTGGTCTGGCGGCGCCACCCCGGTCAGTACGCGTCGCAGACCCCGATGGCAGAGGGCAGGGACTTCTTCGTCGACGAAGTGCTCGCGGAGCACGCCGGCACGACCGTCGACCCGGTCTCCATGCCGGCCGAGGCGCCGCTGTTCCTGATGTACACCAGCGGCACCACCGGCCGCCCGAAGGGCTGCCAGCACAGCACCGGCGGGTACCTCGCGTACGTGGCCGGCACATCCAAGTACTACCAGGACATCCACCCCGACGACGTGTACTGGTGCATGGCCGACATCGGCTGGATCACCGGCCACTCCTACATCGTGTACGGCCCGCTGGCGCTGGGCACCACCACCGTGATCTACGAGGGCGTGCCCAACTACCCCGACGGCGGCCGGCCGTGGCGGATCGCGGAGAAGCTCGGCGTGAACATCTTCCACACCTCCCCCACGGCGATCCGGATGCTGCGCAAGGTCGGCCCGGAGGAGCCGCGGAAGTACAACTACCACTTCAAGACGATGACGACCGTGGGCGAGCCGATCGAGCCCGAGGTCTGGCGGTGGTACCACTCCGAGGTCGGCCGGGGCGAGTCGGCGATCACCGACACCTGGTGGCAGACCGAGAACGGCGGCTTCCTGGGCAGCACCCTGCCGGCCCTGCAGCCGATGAAGCCGGGCAGCTGCGGCCCCGGCGTGCTCGGCGTCTACCCGGTGATCTACGACGAGGACGGCGACGAGGTGCCGCAGGGCAGCGGCAAGGCGGGCAACATCTGCATCCGCAACCCCTGGCCGGGCAGCTTCCAGACGATCTGGGGCGACCCGGAGCGGTACCTGTCCACCTATTTCCGGAAGTACAACAAGAACCCGGACAGCCAGGACTGGCGCGACTGGCCGTACTTCACCAATGACGGGGCGGTCCAGGCGGCCGACGGGTACTACCGGATCCTGGGCCGCGTCGACGACGTGATCAACGTGGCCGGGCACCGGCTCGGTACCAAGGAGATCGAGTCGGCTGCCCTGACCGTGCCGGAGGTCGCCGAGGCGGCCGCTGTGCCGGTGATCGACGACATCCGGGGCCGCATCGTAGAGGTATACGTCTCGCTCAAGCCGGGCTTGGCGGCGAGCGACGAGATGGCGGCTAAGGTCAGCAAGGCGATCGAGACCGTGATCGGCAAGATCGCGCGGCCGAAGAACGTCTGGATCGTCTCCGACATGCCGAAGACCAGGTCCGGCAAGATCATGCGCCGGGTGATCGCGTCGGTCTCCAACTTCGCCGACGTCGGCGACGTCACCACGCTTGCCAACCCGGAGATCGTGGAGCAGATCCGGCACCACGTCCAGGCGGAGAAGGTCGCCCACGGCGAGGTGCCCCGCGAGCTCACCGAGGCCGAGGAGGCCGAGATCAAGGCGTTCGGCTCGGAGTAGCCGGCTCTTCCGTCCGCGTGCGGCGGGCCACCGTGACCGGGTGGCCCGCCGTTCGTCGTTTTCCGGGGCCGAACGGGCGTGGCGCGTGCCCCGGTCACCGGTTCGGGGCTCATGTCATCCCGTTCCGGGACCTTGGTCTGTAGTGACGCCAGAGTACCCTGCGGTGTGCTGATAGCGAGCGGGAAGGATCCCGGGTAGTCGGAGGCCGGGTGGCAATGGCGCCACCCGGCCTTCGCGCTCAGGCGGGCGGGCCGACCTCGACCGTCAGGTCGTCGTGCAGGAACGACAGGTAGCCGCTGACGGCGGCGGAGTCGCCTTCGGCCTGCGGGTAGGACCAGACGGCGTCGGCGAGCTTGCGGTCGCCCGCGCCGACCGTCCAGTAGGAGGCCGTGCCCTTGTAGGGGCACACGGTGTGCTTGTCGCTCTCCTCCAGCAGGTCCTGGCGGACGTCGGCGGCCGGGATGTAGAAGCGGTTCGGCAGGCCGGTCTCGGAGAGCAGCAGCGGACTGGTCGTCTCGGCCAGCACGGTGCCGCCGAGCAGGACGCGGACGGGCCGGGAGGAGCGGCGCACGTCGACCCGGTGGTACGGGTCGCGGATCTGGCCCTCCACGCGCTCATCCTCGTCGTACCACTCGTCCATGGCGTTCCAGTAGAAGCCCGCGTAGCCCTCGAGCCAGCCCGACTCCTCGTTCGGCTCCGGGTAGGCCCAGATCGCGTTCTCCGCGACCTGGCCGCCCGCGGTCACCGTCCAGTAGGACGCGGTGCCCTTGAACGGGCAGTACGTGTGGTGGTCGGTGGGCTGGATCAGGTCGGTCCTGATGTCCTCCAGCGGCACGTACACCTGCGGCAGCAGCCCGGTCTCGTGCAGGAGCACGGCGCGGGTCGTGTCGAACACGGTCTGGCCGCCGAGGACCGCCCTTACCCGGCGCGGGAACACGTGCATCAGCAGCTTGTGCGCGGGACCGTCGATCCGGTAGTTAACGGTCTCCGGCGCCGAACCGGACAGCGGGCCTGAGGAACGGGTCAGGGACATCAAATCTCCTCGCAGATCGTCGACGGTTATGACAACCGGCGCGAGCGTCCCCGTCATTCCGGCCGCCGTGGATGCCGCGTTCATGTCGTTCCGGCACACTGCCGCCGGGCTCTGGGGTCAGAGGTCGGCGGGGGTGGTGAAGTCGGTGAGGCGGGCCCGGCCGGGGGTTAGGCCGGCCCAGTCGCCGGGGAAATCGAGCACGGCCACGGCGGCGGTGGGGAACCTGATCGGCGCGTCGTCGCCGTCCGGCGGCAGGGCCAGGCTGGTGGCCAGCTCCGCTACGCCCGGGTTATGCACGACGAGCAGCGCCGTCCGCGACGTGGCGGGCAGCTCCATGACCAGGTAGAGCAGCGTCGTCGCGCTGGCCGCGTAGGCCCGCGGCTCGAAGGTTACCGACGGGGAGCCGCCTAGTTCACGCGCCACAAGATCCCAGGTCTGCCGGGTCCGGCGGGCGGCCGAGCAGATCACCACCTCGGGCAGGTACCCGTGCTCGCGCAGCCAGCGGCCGATCTTCGGGGCGTCGCGGCGCCCGCGCTTGGCCAGCGGCCGGTCCCGGTCGGGCACGTCCGGCCAGTCGGATTTGGCGTGGCGGAGCAGGATAAGCCGCCGGGTGCCGGTCATAGCCGGCCCGTTCGGATAATTTCTGTGTCCTGCCCGTGCGGGGGATGGAAACCGAAGGCGTAGAGCATGTCACGCGCCCGGGTCCGGGCGGACCAGCATGAAGTTGACCGCGGTGGCGCGCATCACCGTCGCGCCGCCGGCGTTGGCCGCCTCCACCACGGTCTTGACGACGCCGCGGTCGGGTTTGCTCAGTGACCGACGGGACTCGACAACCGTGGCCCGGACACGGAGCGTGTCGCCCGGTCGGACCGGGTGCGGCCAGCGGAGCTCGTCCAGGCCGGCGCTGCCCAGGCTCGACTCCGCGGCCAGGTAGTTCTCCACGAGCAGGCGCATCACGAGGGCGGCGGTATGCCAGCCGCTGGCGATCAGGCCGCCGTACGGGCCGGCCGCCGCGGCCGCCGGATCGACGTGGAACGGCTGCGGATCGAATTCCTTGGCGAAAGCAACGATGCCAGCTTGGTCGATGCTGACGCTGCCACACTCGTATGTGGCCCCGAGCAGGTAATCCTCGAAATAGCTCAGCCCGTGATCGTTCACTCTCGCAGTATCGCAGCCCCGGTGACCTGCGAGCTTACAGATCACAGATGAGTCACAGAAATACTTCAATTTACCTGCGAGCCGCAGACAGTTACTGCCATGCTTCCGCAGACGGCACAGACCACCGAAAGCGAAGAAAAGCCACATCGGTCACACGCAGTGATCAGGAAGGCCCGCCGAACGTCTCCGCCCCCGGGACGAGTACGCGGGCGCGGAAACTACTTGGGGAGTTCTGTGGATTCATCGCACCTGCACCGCCGCCCGCACAAGATCCGACGAACGGGCCGGCACGCCACTCCGTCGCAGGTAGAAAAGGTCGCCGGTACGGCAGCCAAGGCCGCCCCCGCGGTGGCGATCGCCGGCGCGCTGGTCGCGCTGCCGCAGTCGGCCCACGCCGAGGTGAAGACGCCCGCCAGTGCCACCACCGTGACCGAGCAGGCGCACACCACCGCCCTGGTCAAGCAGGCCGCCCGTACCTACACGGTCCGCTCGGGCGACACGCTGTCCGCGATCGCGGCGAGGTTCTACCACAACCCGGCCCGCTGGACGTGGATCTACGCGGCGAACCGGTCCAAGATCCACAACCCGAACAGCATCTTCGTCGGCGAGAAGCTGACCATCCCGAGCCACGCGCCGGCCGGCACCGCGGCCTACACGCCGCGGCACGCCAAGAAGCCGCACAGCACCGTGCTGACGTCCTCGGCGAAGAAGCTGAGCGGCAACCTCGGCTGCTCCGGCCTGGAGGCCCTGTGGAAGGCGGCGGGCGGCGCGCCCGGCTCGGCGTTCATCGCGGCCGAGATCGCCATGGCCGAATCCGGCGGCAGGCAGTACGCCCACAGCCCGACCAACGACTTCGGCTACTGGCAGATCAACGGCGTCCACGGGGCCATGGCCACGTACAACCCGATCGGGAACGCCAAGGCCGCGATCGCCATCTCCAGCAACGGGCACAACTGGCGTGCGTGGACCACGTACGTCACGGGCGCGTACCGCGGTCGCTGCTAGGCCCCATCTGGGTCCCCCGTCCGCGGCACGTAGGTTCGGCACTATGGATATACCGGACGTGCTCGCCTGGCGGGACGGCTACATCGAGGCCCTGGACCAGACCGCGCTACCGCATCAGGTCCGATCGCTGCGCATCACCACGGTGGACCAGCTGGTGGAAGCCATCACCACGCTGGCGGTCCGCGGTGCGCCGGTGCTCGGCGCGGCCGGGGCCCTCGGCGTCGCGCTGGCCGTCCGCCAGGGCGGCCGCGAAGGCTGGGACACCGCCCGGCTCAACGCCGAGATCAAGCGGATCGCCGACGCCAGGCCGACCGCCGTCAACCTCCGCCGCGAGGTGACGGCGGTCGCGGGCAGTATTCCGCAGGGCCGCGCGGCCGTCGAGGCGGCGGCCCTGGCCGTGGTCGGTTCGTCCGTCACGGCCAGCGAGCAGATCAGCCGGCGCGGCGCCGACTGGCTCAGGCAGGCCTGCGGGCCCGGGCGGCTCCGCATCCACACCCACTGCAATACCGGCAGCCTGGCCTGCCTGGGCTGGGGCACGGCGCTCGGAGTGATCCGGGCCCTGCACGCCGACGGCGCGCTGGCGCACGTGATCGTGGACGAAACCAGGCCGCTGCTCCAGGGGGCCCGGCTGACCTGCTGGGAGCTCGGCCAGCTCGGCATCGAGCACCGGCTGGCCTGCGACGGGGCGGCGCCGTTCCTGATCAGCCAGCACCTGGCCGACGCGGTGGTGGTCGGCGCCGACCGGGTGGCGGCCAACGGCGACGTGGCCAACAAGATCGGCACCTACAGCCTGGCCCTGGCCGCGCGGGCGGCGGGCATCCCGTTCCTGGTCGCGGCGCCCGAGTCCACCCTGGATTCCTCGACGCCGTCCGGTACGGCGATCCCGATCGAGCTGCGGGCGGACGAGGAGGTCACCGGGCAGGCCGCGCCGGCCGGGACCCGGGCGCTGAACTTCGCGTTCGACATCACCCCGGCCGAGCTCGTCTCCGCGGTGGTGACCGAGGAGCGGGTTATCCTGCGCTCGCCCGCTGGAAGCTGAACTGGCCCTGCGCGTCGGCGAAGCCGCAGGCGCGGTAGACGCGGATGGCTTCCTCCGCCGGGTCGGCCACGATGACGAGCGTGCCCGCGCCGAACGCCCCGGCCGCAAAGACGCCCGCGCGCCAGACCAGCGTCCCGGCCAGGCCCCGGCGGCGGGCCCCGGGGTCGGTCTCGACGTCCTGGTAACGGGCCAGCCCGCCGCCGGTGTCGCACACCCCGAGCTGGGACAGCAGGCGGCCGTCGGTGAACGCGCCGAACCAGGCCGCCCGCCCCGACTGGGTCAGCCGCCGCCTGGCCCTGGCCCGCCGGTCCAGGTAAGGGCCGCCGTAGCCGTAGCAGCGGACGCCCAGGTCGCGAGACTGCTCCCAGTCATCGTCGGATTCCAGCCGCCGGATCTCGGCTTCGGTGTTCTGGCGCGGCGGCGGCTGGACCGCGGCGCAGCTCAGCACGGTGGCGCGCTCGAACTCCAGGCCCGCGGCCAGGAACTCCGGTGGTACCTGCGCCGGCTCGCGGCCGGCGTCCACGCCCAGCGCGAGGTGCTCGGCCTGCGGGAACTCGGCGGCGAACCGGGCCAGCCAGCCGTCCCCGGTGCCGGGTTCCGGCCAGCCGGCCAGCAGCAGGAAGTTGCCCCACCAGAACGTGGGGTTGTCCGGGCTGCGGACGACCGTGTAGTCGCCGCGGTCGGTGACCTCGGCCCCCTCGAGCACGCGCAGCGCCAGGTCGGTGCGGAAGCCGAGCGACGTCACCTGCATCGCCCGATCCTAGCGGGCGGTAACGTAAGTTCGGTTTGTGGCGAAGGAGCGGTTGCAGCAGGTCGGGTTCGCCGGGCTGATCGGCGCGGTGGCCGGGGCCGCGCTGACGGCGCATCGCGGGCGGGCGGCGGCGGCGGCCGGCGGCCTGGCGGGCGCGGGCGTCATGGGTGCGGCGGAGGCGGTGGCGCGGGCCAGGCAGCGGCCGGGCGAGATCCCGGCGCTGTGGTCGCGGATCCTGGCGAGCGGCGCGCTGGCGGCCCCGCTCGGCTGGGCGGCGGACCGGCTGACCGGGGCGGGGCCGGTTCCGGTGGCCACGGCGGCGGGCGCGGCGGCCGGGGCAATCGGGTTGCGGCCGCAGAAGGTCCTGCTCGGGCCAGCCGTGGGCGCGCTGGTCGGGCTGGGCCTGGGACGGAGCGGGCAGCGGGCGGGTTCGGTGGCGGCCGCGGCGGCCGTCGTCGGGTTCCGGGTGAGCTCGGCCATGCTGTTCCGCGATCCGCAGCTAAGCCTGCTCGCCGAGCGGGTGAAGGCCGAGGACCTCCCGTTCGTGGTGCCGCTGGCCAGCCAGACCAGGTACGTCGGCACCGACTACGTCCGGTCGCTGGCGCAGGTGCTGGGCGGCACGTACACGCCCGACGTGGCCGACATCGGCATCGTGGCCTCGCTGGACGAGCTGGCCGGGCCTTCCTTCGACCCGGCCCGGGTGGACCCGCTGGTCCGCGAGTTCTACGAGCACACCACGCGGTTCGCCCTCGACATCGTGCCGGAGTGGCGGCTGTGGGTGCGCCCCGGCTACCTGCTCTACCGGACGGTGCTGGCCCGCCCGCTCGGCCAGGCCAACGTGCCGATGAGCCAGCGGGAGGCGCAGCACGGCGTGCGCAGCCGGATCGACACCATCAGCGACGTGGAAGGCACGGTGTCGGTGCGCGGCTGGATCCGGTCCCGCGCCGACACCGGTGAGCCCATCTACGTGGGTATCTACACCACCTACCGGCACGAGGGGCGCGGCTACGTCAGCGTCGGCTTCCCGCTGCCGCAGGCCAGCTTCACCGCCACGCTGCTGCCACGAGCCCGGCCGGATGCCGGGCTCGTATTGGATAGCCGCAGCGAGCTCGACCAGCCGGGCCACTACCTTACTTATATAGACGCGCAGACGGCCGAGCTGACCACCGTCGCGGTGCCCGGGTTCGCCGAGCGGCTCGACGTCTACGTTGAGGCGGCCAATGGGACAACACAGCTGCGGGCCGAGCACGCGTTCTGGGTGTTCGGCCTGCCGTTCCTGGTGCTGCACTACCGGATCAGGCGCAAGCCCTAGTTCTGGATGGGGAGGAGCTCGCGGACGAAGCCGTCGAGGAAGGGGCCGAACGGTCCCGGGCTCGCCGGCCGCACCACGAACTTGCTCAGCCCGGCCTCGACGTACTGGCCGAGCATCCGGCGGGCATCGTCCCAGCCGCGGGCGACCAGCGTCGCCGGGTCGGCCTCGGGACGGCGGCGGCGGATCGAGGCCAGCAGCGCGTCCGGGATGCCGTTGAACGTCACCGGCAGGTTGAGTCCGAAGTGGTCCTCTTCCACCTCGCGTCCGGCCCCGGCCGCGGCGTGCCGGATTTCCTTCACGGCCGCGCCCGCCTCGGCCGGCGTCAGCAGCGAGCCGAGCCACCCGTCGGCCAGCCGCCCCACCCGGCGCAGCGCGGCCGGCGCCGAACCACCCAGCCATACGTCGAGCGGCTTGGCCGGCCGCGGGCTCACGGTGGCGCCGGACACCGAGAAGAAGCGCCCCGCGAAGTCGACCCGCTCGGTCGTGAGCAGCAGCCGCAGCAGCTCGAGCGACTCGTCGAAGACGGCGGCCCGGTGGCCAGGGGGGACGGGAAACAACGCCCGTTCGGCATCCTGGGCCGGCCTCAGCCCGAACACCGGCAGCACCCGGCCGGGGGCCAGCCCGGCCAGCGACGCGAGCTGCTTCGCGACCAGTACCGGATGCCGGCCCGGCAGCACCGAGATCCCGCTGCCCGCCTTCAGCCGCCGGGTCCGGGCCAGCGCGAACGCCATGCCGGTGAACGGCTCCACCACCGGGGAGTACACGGTCTCCGGCAGCCATAGCGAGTCCACGCCGGCCTGCTCGAGCGAGTCGACCGCGGCGGCGAACTGATCGGGGGACCCGGCCGGTCCCAGGGAGATGCCAATCCGGACCTTCATGCTCCCATGGGATCACAAGGTCTGGGCGGCGCGGCCGCCCGCGTCGGGCACTAGGATTTGTGTTGCAAATCGTAATACAGTTATGGGTATGAGTACCCTTACAATCCGTACTGATCCTGAAGTGGAGAAGGCACTCGAGTCGCTTACCCGTGACGGACGGTCTCGCTCAGAAGCCGTGCGGGCCGCCATCCTGGCCGCCGACCGCGAGAAAAGGCGAGCCCGGATGCGAGCCGAAGCTGAGGCCATCCGCAACGACCCGGATGAGGCGGCGGCATCGCGGCAGCTCACCGAGGAGATGGACACAATCCGTGCGTGGTGACCTGTATCAGCTGAAGGCACCGAGGGACGCACAGGGACACGAGCAGGCGGGAGCACGCTACGCAGTGATCATTCAGTCGGACGACCTTCCGCTGTCGACCTGCATTGTCGCGCCCACCGCCACGGGGCGGAGGGAGGCATCGTTCCGTCCCGAGATCAACGTCAACGGCGCCGAGACCAGGGTGATGGTTGAGCAGCTCGCAGTGGTTGACCCGCAGAAACGACTCGGTCAGTATGCCGGCCGGCTGAGCCACGCGGAGATGGCCGCGGTCGATGACGCACTGCGGGCGGTTCTCGCTCTGGACTGACACCAGCCCCGGCCTAGCGGCGGCGGTGTGCGAGGCTAGGGCGGTGAGCAGGAGCGAAGCCGACCTAACGCTGGCGGGCGGCAAGATCAGGACGACGGCGCACCCGTCCGGGTTCGTTTCGGCGCTGGCGGTCAGGGACGGGGTCGTGGCCGCCGTGGGCAGCGACGACGAGATACGGGAGCTGACCGGGCGCCGGACCCGGGTGATCGATCTGCGCGGGCGGCTGGCGCTGCCCGCGTTCGGCGACGCGCACGTGCACCCGGTCGGCGGCGGTCTGGAGAGCCTGCGCTGCAACCTGGTCGGGCCGCGGTCCCGGCAGGAGTGCCTGGAGGTCGTGGCGGAATACTGCGCCTCGCTGCCGCCGGGCGCCTGGGTGACCGGCGGCGGGTGGACGATGTCGGCCTTTCCCGGCGGGCTGCCGGCAGCGGCCGACCTGGACACCGTGACCGGCGGGCGGCCCGCCTTCCTGCCGAACCGGGACCACCACAGCGCCTGGGTGAACACCGCGGCGATGACGATCGCGGGCATCGACACCCGCACCCCGGACCCGGTCGACGGGCGGATCGAGCGCGACGAGTCCGGCCGGCCGACCGGGGCGCTGCACGACGGGGCGATGCGCCTGGTCGCGGCGCACGCACCCGCGGCCACCGACGCCGAACTCCTCACCGGGCTCGTCGCGGGCCAGTCGCACCTGCACTCGCTGGGCATCACGAGCTTCCAGGACGCGTGCGTGGGCGCGGCGGCTGAGCTGGGACTGCCGGACTCGTTCGGCGCGTACCTGATGGCGGCCGACTACGGGATGCTGGACAGCCACGTGACCGCCGCCCTGTGGTGGGACCGGGACCGCGGCCTCGGGCAGATCGACGACCTGCTGGCCCGGCGCGAGCAGGCTACCGACGGGCGGTTCCGGGCCACCACCGTCAAGCTGATGCTCGACGGCGTGTGCGAGACGTTCACCGCCGCGATGTCCGCGCCGTACACCGATCGCGCCGGTCATCCCACGGATCATTCGGGACGCCTGTTCATCGAGCGCGAGGAGCTGTTCGAGGCGGCGCGGCGGCTGAGCGCGGAAGGATTCCAGCTGCACTTCCACGCCATCGGCGACCTCGCGGTGACGACCGCGCTTGACGCCCTGGCGGCGCTGCCGGCTGATTCCCGGCGGGCGGCCCGGCACCACCTGGCGCACCTGCAGTTCATCACCCCGCGGGACATGGGACGGTTCGCCGAGCTCGGCGTGGTGGCCAACTTCCAGCCGCTGTGGGCGTGCGCGGAGATCCAGATGGAGGAGATGACCCTGCCGTTTGTCGGGGCGGAGCGGGCCCTGTGGCAGTACCAGATCGGCTCGCTGCTGGGACTGGGCACCCGGATCGCGTTCGGCAGCGACTGGCCGGTGTCCAGTGCGGACCCGCTGCAGGAGATCCACGTGGCGGTGAACCGGGTGCTGTCCGGGCGGCTCGGGCGGCCGGGGATGCCGGAGTGCGAGAACCCGTTCCTGCCCGACCAGGCGATCACGGTGGACGCGGCGGTGGACGCCTTCACCTCGGGCGTGGCGTGGGTGAATCACGCCGAGGACGTGACCGGCCGGCTGCTGCCCGGGATGCGGGCCGACGTGGTCGTGCTCGACCAGGACCTGTTCACGATCCCGCCGGGCGACATCGGGAGCACCTCGGTGGTCGCGACGGTGGCGGGCGGGACCGTGGTCTACGGCGATCGGTAATTTCACGCCTTGTTAGGTCACCCGCTCGTGACCTGGCCGCCGGGATGTGCTGTGCTTGTCCTGTGACCAGTGCACTCGACAATCCCTTCAACGCGCTCCCGGTGGACTGGGCGTCCAACCCGGAACTGCTGGCGGGCCTGCGGGTCGACGACGACGACGAGCACGACGACCCCGTCCTGCGGTGGCCGGACGGCCGGATCGTCGACACCTGGCGCGAGGACTACCCGTACGCGGAGAAGATGACCCGGGACGAGTACGAGTACCTCAAGCGCCCGCTGCAGATCGAGCTCGTCAAGCTGCAGAACTGGGTGAAGTCCACCGGGCAGCGGATCGTGCTCGTGTTCGAGGGCCGCGACGCGGCCGGCAAGGGCGGCACGATCAAGCGGTTCACCGAGCACCTCAACCCGCGCGGCGCCACAGTGGTGGCCCTGGTCAAGCCGACCGGACGGGAACGGTCCCAGTGGTACTTCCAGCGCTACGTGCCGCACCTGCCCGGGGCCGGCGAGATCGTCATGTTCGACCGCTCCTGGTACAACCGGGCGGGCGTGGAGCGGGTGATGGGCTTCAGCACCGACGAGGAGTACTGGGAGTTTATGCGGGAGGTGCCGGAGTTCGAGCGCATGCTGGTCCGCTCCGGGTTGCACCTGACCAAGTTCTGGTTCTCGGTGACTCCGGCCGAGCAGCGCACCCGCTTCATCATCCGCCGCATCGACCCGGTCCGGCAGTGGAAGCTGAGCCCGATGGACATCGAGTCGCTGGACAAGTGGGAGGGGTACACCGAGGCCAAGGAGGCGATGTTCCACTACACCGACACCGAGTGGGCCCCGTGGACCGTGGTCAGGAGCAACGACAAGAAGCGGGCCCGACTGCAAGCGATCAGGCACGTGCTGGCGAAGTTCGACTACGAGGGCAAGGATCTGGAGGTCCTCGGGGAGCCGGACAAGGCCCTCATCGGGCCGCCCTCGGTGATGTCCGAGCACGACCGCGACCTGGTCTTCCCGGAGCTGTGAGCGTATGGCTTACACCGAGATCAGCGGGCCCGGGGAGCTGCGGGACCTGCTGGGGCTGCCCAGCGGGCGGGCGGTGACCAAGGAACGGACCAGGCTGCACGCGGTGGACCGGGAGTGGCTGGCCATCTCGCCGTTCTGCGTCCTGGCCACCTCCGACGCCGACGGCAACTGCGACGCCTCACCCAAGGGGGACCCGGCCGGCCACCTGGTGCACGTGCTGGACGACACCACGGTCGCGATAGCCGAACGGCCTGGCAACAAGCGGGCCGACGGGTACCTCAACATCCTGGCCAACCCGCACATCGGGATCATCTCGCTGATCCCCGGCCGGAACGAGACGCTGCGGATCAACGGGCGGGCCCGGCTGGTGCGCGACGCGCCGTTCTTCGACGAGCTGGCGGTCCGCGGGCGGCGGCCGATCCTGGCTCTGCTGGTCGACGTCGAGCAGATCTTCTTCCACTGCCCCAAGTCGTTCCTGCGGTCGAAGCTGTGGGACCCGGATTCCTGGCGGCCGGACGCGCTGCCGTCGCACGCCACCTTGACCAAGCGGGTGATGGAAACGCCGGAGACGCTGGCAGAGCTGGAAGAGCACTACGCCCTGGCGAACTACACGCGGCTGCTGTACTGAGTGCTTACTGCATTACTGCGATGACCTGACGGGGGCGAAGCGGAGCGGGGCGAGGCGGATGGCGGGAGACGGCCGGCGGGTGAGCGTGCTGGGGGTGCCGACGAGCGCGGGCTCGCACAACCCCGGGCAGGAGAAGGCCCCGGCCGCCTGGCGCGCAGCCGGCCTGATCGGCGAGCTGCAGGCGGCCGGCCTGGACGTGGAGGACCGCGGCGACCTGGAGGCCACGCCGTACCGCCCGGTCGAGCCGGACGGCGGACTGCGTGACCCGGACCGGGTGGCCGAGGTGATCCGGCGGGTCGCGGCCGAGGTGGCGGCGATCCGCGCGGCCGGGCGGCTGCCGCTGGTCCTGGGCGGCGACTGCACGATCACGCTGGGGGCGCTGGCCGGGTTCGGCGAGGGCGGGCTGGTGTACTTCGACGGCGACGCGGACCTCACCACCCCCGAGCGCAGCGCCTCCGCGGTGGCCGACACCATGGGCATGACCCACATGCTCGGCGGCGGGTCGCCGCGGCTGGCCCGGCTCGGCTCCCGGTACCCGCTGCTGCGGCCGGGGCAGGTGGTGCTGTTCGGCTTCGATCCGGCCGAGCTGGACACCGGCGAGTGGACCGAGCTGGCCTCCCGGCACCTGTACGCGGCCCCGGCGCCCGCGGTGCGGGCCGACCCGGCGGGGCAGGCTTGCGCGGCCCTGGCCTACCTAGCGCGCCGCTGCGACTCCTACCTGGTTCACTTCGACGTGGACGTGCTGCATACCGGGCTGTTCCCGGTGGCCAACTACCCGCACTTCGCCGGGCTCACCCTGGATGAGGTGAGCGTGTGCCTGAACGAGTTCGGCGGCGGGGAGAGGTTCGGCGGGCTGGTCATCACGGAGGTGAATCCGGACCACGATCCATCGGGTCAGCTGCTCAGGACACTGGCCGCCCGGGTGGTCCGGGCGCTCGCGCCTGCCCGATAAGGGTCCGGGCCAGGCTGCCGGTCCACTGGACGTGGAATCCTCAGAACCGCCAGCGCGTTGCCCCGCCAGGCTCGACGGTGGCCAGCGCCGTGGCCGTTTTCGGGGTGAGGCGGTAGACGTGCCAGGGCGGCGGTCCGGCTGAGGGCGCGCTGAACTCGGCGGTGAGGGCCACGCCGGTATCGTCGACCCGGGCCGGCCAGCCTCCGGCGGCCCAGCGCGCGGCCAGGTCGGCGACGGTGGCCGGGTCGGTGACCAGGCTGGCCTCGCCCTCGACCACCAGGTCGAACTCCTCGGTCGCGAGGCTCACGGCGCAGCGCGGATCACGGGCGAGGTTCCGGCCCTTGCGGCTGCCCTGCCCGGTCTCGAACCAGAAGCAGCCGTCGGCCCACAGCGCGCCGACGCCGTTGACATGCGGGCTTCCGTCCGCGTTGATCGTGGACAGCCAGCAGGTATGACGGTTCGGCCCGCCGGTGCCCGGCGCCTGGGTCACGCCCG
>WNGE01014928.1_pt1 | contig 23375 bp, 24 predicted proteins | sample 5400651 | NCBI WGS metagenome assembly WNGE01 (sample SAMN13153370, study PRJNA577476) | soil metagenome | isolation source: 60 cm soil or saprolite under grassland replicate 2 | place: USA:California | collected 2016-06-15
CGAGCGGTTCACGATCTGGGCGCGGAACGGGCCGACGCCGTGATAGGCGAACCAGGCGCCCGCCACGAGCAGGGCGACCGCCGCCAGGACGCCGACCAGCACCGTGGCATGACCCTGGATCGGGCTCGGCAGGGCCAGGCCAGCCGGGTTGTAGCGCACCGCGGCGGGGCCGTCGAGCGGGAGCTCGCAGCGCTCGCAGACCTTCCCGCCTGGCTGCACCGGGGTGCCGCAGCGGGGACAGAGCCGTTGATTCACGAAAGGACGGTAGCACCCAATCCGGGGCTCCGCGCCATCGTCGGGGTCCGCGCTACCGTACAACCCATGGCGACGAGCGCACGGGTCCGCGTCGGCACCTGCGGGTGGACCGACCCGACGCTCGGATTCCTGCGTGAGCACGAGTTGGCACTGGTCTGCGTGGACATGCCGCAGGGCCTCCAGGCGTCGGTCCCGCCAATCGCGGCCCAGGATCGGGTACCTGGCCGAGAATGCCGCCGAAGTCCACTCGCTCATGAGCAATTGCTACTCCGACCACGCGGTGGTCAACGGCCGGCAGCTCAGCGCACTGCTGCACGGCGAGGACCCCGGCTCCGCGGCAGAGCAGCTACGCATTCAGGCACGGCAGCCGGGTACCTGAGTCGCCCCGGGAGCTGAGCGAGGCGTTAGCGGTCGCCCAGCACGGGTAGCGTCGCTCAGGCGGCAGTGGGCAACCGGCTTGGAGGTAACGGCAATGGACATCGGGATTGGGCTACCGAATGCGGCCCGAGGGGCGTCGGGCGCGGTCTTCCGTGACTGGGCGAGGCGGGCGGAGGAGCGCGGCTTCGCGAGCCTGTCGACCATCGACCGGGTCGCCTACCCGTCGTTCGACACGCTGACGACGCTCAGCGTGGCGGCAGGGGCCACCGACCGGATCCGTCTGGTCAGCGCTATCCTGGTCGCGCCCCTGTACCAGCCGGCACTGCTCGCCAAGGCCGGCGCGGCCCTCGACTCCATGTCGGGCGGGCGGCTGACGCTGGGACTGGCCGTCGGCGGCCGCGAGGACGACTTCACCACCGCGCAGCGGCCGCTCCACACCCGCGGGCGCGACTTCGACGCCGCCCTCGGGCTCATGCACCGCGCGTGGGCCGGTGAGCCGGTCGGCGGCTCCCCCGTGCCGATCTGCCCGCCGCCGGCCAACGGCGACCGCGTCCCCATCCTCATCGGCGGCTACAGCGATGCGGCCGTGCGACGCTCCGCGCAGTGGGGGCAGGGCTGGATCGCGGGCGGCGGCGGGGCGGCGTACGCGGTTCCGATGATCGAGCGCGTGCGCACGGCCTGGAAGGAATCCGGCCGGCAGGGCGAGCCGAGGATCGGGGCGCTCGCCTATTTCGCGCTGGGAGCGGAGGCGGCGCGGACCGGCGCGTCGAACCTCCTCGACTACTACAGCTTCTTCGGCCCGCAGGCCCAGCAGGTCGCCGACAGCATGCTCAGCTCCGACCAGGCCGTGCGCGACGCCGTCCGCTCGTTCGAGGACGTGGGCGTGACCGAGCTGTACCTCGACCCCGCCGCCACAACCCTCGACCAGGTCGACCGCCTCGCCGACGCGGTGTTCTAAACGACACGGTGTTCTAAGCTCCGAGCATGACCGAGCACGCCGACGAGGTACTCGAGGACGCCTCTGACGCCATCGCCGCCCGCCGGGCACTCGCTGAAGACGCCCCGTCGATCCCGGCGGAGCAGGTCTGGACCCTGCGGGACCGGCTGTAGCGGACTCGCGGCCGCGACGGCGCCAAGGGTTACGGGGCGGCGGGGCGGGCAGGGGCGAGGCCGGCGGTTTCCATGGCGGCGAGCAGGCGGCGGACTGGGCCGCGGAGCCCGTGGCGCTCGGCGAGCTCGTCGAGGCGCTCGCGGTCCGGCGGGCCGGGCGCGGTCACCTCGTAGTCGAGCTTGGTCGCGACCGGGACCACCAGACGCATGGCCTCCAGGTACTGCAGGCTCCGCCCGAGCGCGGCAGCCAGCTTGGCTGGCAGGCGGTCCCGGGCGGCAACCAGCGCGTCAAGGCTCGGGAACTCGGCCACCAGACGGGCGGCGGTCTTCTCCCCTACCCCGACGACACCGGGCAGGCCGTCAGACGGGTCACCGCGCAGGACCGCGAAATCGACGTAGCGCTTTGGCGGCACGCCGCACTTGGCCTGGACCGCCGCCTCGTCGAAGCGGGCCAGGTCGGAGGTGCCCTTGCGCGGGAACAGCACCGTCACCACCGGGTCGCGGACGAGCTGGAACAGGTCGCGGTCGCCGCTGACGACCGCCACCCGCTCCTCGGGCCCGGCCGCGGCGGCCAGTGCGCCGAGCACGTCGTCGGCCTCGTAGCCGGGCGCCTCCGCCACGGGCAGGCCCGCCGCGTCCAGGACCGCTCGGATGACCGGGAACTGGCCAGGCAGCTCCGGAGGGTCCTCGGGCCGCTTGGCCTTGTAGCCCGGGTAGGCGTCGACCCGCCACTGGGGGCGCCAGTCCGCGTCGAAGACGTTCACCACCGCCCGGGGCCGGTAGTCGACCAGCAGGCGCGAGAGCATGTCCAGGTAGCCGTGGGCCGCGTTGACGGGTCCGCCGGCAGGGTCCCGGATGGTGCGGGGCAGCGCGAAGAAGGCCCGGTAGATCAGGCTCGGCGAGTCCAGCAGGAGGCGGACGGCGGTGGCGCTCACCAGCGCAGCATGCCACGGGAGCGCCAGCGCCCGCCGAGGCGTGACCGGGTCATCCGGTTCTGCGCACCTACATCCGCTCTGCGCGATTCGGCTGGCTTGATTGTGAGCCGGGAGCATGCGATATGGTTCTGGCCGTTCGCAGCCCCCGGGTGTGCACCCCCGTGCGGACGGTCCTGGTCCCGACCCCCCTAAGGGAGCCTACTTCAGCATATGGCAGCCTCCCGTCGGCGTTCCTGGCCGGTCTGGTCTGTCGTTGTCATCGGCGTCATCGCGGTCGCGGCGCTGGTGCTGCCCCTTCGCGCCGGAGCGGCGGGCAGCACCGATCCCGATGTCGCCAGCCGGCTGAAGCAGATCAAGACCACGTTGAAGGATGCCAAGGCGGACATTGGCAAGCTGCAGAGGGCGCTCGACAACGCCAACGGCGCCCTCAACCAGGCCGAGAACGAGCTGGCCGCGGCCGACCTCCAGCGGCTGGCCGCCCGCGCCGAGCGCGCTCAGGCCAGCCGGGCGATGATCCGCGCGGCCGCGCGGCTCGTCCTGCTCCGCAGGGCGGTGGGCAATGAGGCGCGTGGCATGTACATGGCCGGCTCCCCCACCGGGCTCGCCGCGCTCGTCCAGCAGGACGACGCCAGGGAGCTGCTCGACCAGATCGCGACCCTGGACCAGCTCGCGAGGGCGAACAACGATGCGATCACCAACATGGTGATCGTGCAGAAGGAGTACGTCACCGCCCAGGCCGCCCTCACCAGGGCCGGGCAGCAGATCGACCGCTCGCAGGCGCAGATCAGGAAGAAGATCCGGGAGGCCACCGAGCTGCGCGACGTGCGCGCCCGGGCCAAGGAGGCGCTCGACGTCAGGATCCGCAGGCTCGAGGGCGAGGCGGCGGTGCTGCGCAACACCCAGCAGCAGACCGCGGCCAACCAGGCGGGGCAGCGGCGCACCGGGACCAAGTGCGACCTGTCAGGCGCTTCGGACGCCGAGTACTGGATCATCATGCGCGAGTCCGGCGGCGACCCGACCGCCGCCAACCCCAGCTCGACCGCCTTCGGCCTCGGCCAGCTCCTGCTCGACCTGCGCCAGCGCCTGCTCGGCGCCGACTACGACACCATCGACTGCTCGAAGCAGCTCTGGGCCTTCCGCCAGTACGTGCAGGAGCGCTACGGCACCGCCGAGAACGCCAAGGCGTTCTGGCTCGGCCACGGCTGGTACTGAGCCCGCGCTGCCGGGGGGCTGGAAGGACCTGGCCAGCTACGCCGGCTGGCGGGGGCGCGGGGTGGCGTCGAGGAAGACCTGGGTGACGTCGGGGACGACTTGGCGCAGCTCGCGGTCGATGCGGTTGGACAGCTCCTCGACCTCGGGGGCGGTGAGGTCGTCGCGCAGGTCCAGCCGGACGGCCACCAGCAGGGCGTTCGGCCCGAGGTGCATGGTGAGCAGCTCCAGCACGGCGTCGACCTCGGGATGGGCACGGATCGCGTCGCGAAGCAGGCGGCGCTGCTCCGGCCGGGCCGCCTCGCCGATCAGCAGGCCCTTGGTGTCCCGGCCGAGCGTGTAGGCGACGACCGCCAGCAGGATGCCGATGGCGACCGAGGCGGTGCCCTCCCAGGTCCGGTCGCCGGTGAGGTTGTGCAGGGCGACGCCGACCAGTGCGAGGACCACGCCAGTGACCGCGGCGGAGTCCTCGAACAGCACCGTCCGCACGGTCGGGTCGTTGCTCTGGCGCAGGTACACGGCGAGGGGCTTGCCGGCCGCCGTGGCCTCCCCGCGCACCTGGAAGACGGCCCGGTACAGGGAGGCACCCTCCGCAAGCAGTGAGAAGCCGAGCACCGCGTAGGAGATGGGGAACGCGGTCTCCGCCCCTGAGCTGCTTCCCAGGAGCGTGCGCACGCCCTCGAACAGCGAGAACACCGCGCCGGACACGAAGATGAACACGGCGGCCAGCAGCGCCCAGAAGAACCGCTCCTTGCCGTAGCCGAAGGGGTGCTCCTCGTCTGGTTTGCGGTCGCCGAGCGACAGCGAGACCAGCAGGAAGACCTGGTTCATGGTGTCGGCGACCGAGTGCGCCCCCTCCGCGAGCATGGCGGCGGAGTGGCCGGTCAGCCCGGCGCCCAGCTTGGCCACGGCAATGACGAAGTTCGCCGCCATGGCGGCGTATACGGTCTTCCTGCTCTCGTTGGACGTCGGGGGCATCGGGAGCACCCCTCAGCGAGCCGCCGGGCCACGGCCGGACGAGGACCCCGGCCCCGCCGGCCCCGCCGGATCAGCCGGTCCCGCCGGATCAGCCGGTCCCGCCGGATCAGCCGGTCCCGCCGGCCCGGCGACGACCACCACGAAGGCGGCGTCGTTGAGGTGCTCGACCGCGCTGCGCCGGCGCCGCCGTGACGGGAGCAGGCCCGTGTAGGCCGCCGCCAGGCCGGCGGCCAGCCCGAGGACGGCCATCGCGGCGGCGAGCCCGCGGCGCGAGCCGGAGGTGAGCAGGACGCCGACGGCCGCCAGGAGAAGCGCGCCGCCGAGCGCGCCAGCCACCCGAGCCGTCCGGTCCTGTGAGCTTGCCGCCATCTCGCCTTCCGCCCCTCCTGCCGCCGGCCGGGGAACCACCCAACCCAGTCCCCCAAACGGCTGCCCGTCTCGCCCTGTTGCCTCGTCTCGCCGTCCGAGACGACGGTAGCCTACTGACTTGGGCGACCGCGTGACGACCCGGGAACGCTCAACGCTCAAGGGCGGCGGTCGCCCGCCTGCCCGGGGCGGGTGGGTCCGAGCAGTCCGCGCCGGCGGGCTTCGGCGACCCAGCGGCCCGCGTTCGACCTCGCCGTGTTGAGCGCGTCGGCGACAGCCCGCGTGGGCGCCGGGTCCCGAGTGCCCAGCGCGTCGCGGTACACCTTGGCAACCAGCTCGAGGTGGGCGTCGTCCACGCGCTTGCCGCGGCGGCGCTCCCCGGCCGCCCCCCCGGTCGCCTCCCCGGTCGCCGCGGCGGCGCGGACGGCCTCCGCGGTCTCACCGGGAGCCTGGGAGGCGACCGGGGCCACCTCGGGCCTGCGCCCCGTCCCGGTCCCGGGCTTGGTGGCTGCCTTGAGGGCGTCACGGAGCAGCCCGTCGACCGGCATGCGCAGATCGGTGGTGCGGACCTGCGGACCGAAGGGCCAGGTGTCCGTGCGCCGCTGGACTGAGACCGCGTCGACTTCGGGGCGGCCGTGGCGGATGACCACCCAGAGGCTGACGAGCACGCTGCGGGCCGGGTCGTCGAGGTTCGCGCGAAACCGGGTCGGAACCTGCCCGTCGCCGAACAGTACCCGTCCCGCGCGCTCGTCGTCCTCGATCTCCCATGTCGGACTCATGCGAGAACGATATGGCTATGACAGCGAGCTCTCAAATCGGGGCCGGTCGACCCGCACCTCACCTTGCATATCACCTGGGACCTTGGGCCGGCAAGATCGGTACGGCCATGACGCGAACGACCGCGGAGGCCCGCCAGCCCCGAGCTCCGCACTGGTCCCGACGCCCACTCGCCGACCTTGCCGGGTACTCTGGCGCAGAGCAACCGAGGGGGGTTGAGCGATGCTGACGATCCGGCGGGACAAGGAGATCCACCTGGAGGAAGGCGGCTGGTTCACGGCGCGCTGGCATTTCTCCTTTGACCACTACCGGGACCCGGCCAACAACGGCTTCGGGGCGATGCGGGTGTTCAACGACGACCGTCTGGCCCCGGGGGCGGTCTGGCCGCTGCACCCGCACAAGGACGTCGAGGGCCTCACATACGTAGTCGAGGGCACCTTCCGCCACGAGGACTCGGTCGGCGGGCCTCCCGGGCCACTGCCGGCCGGCTCGGTGCAGCGCATGACCCTGGGGTCGGGTGCCTATCACTCGGAGCAGAACGCCTCCGCCGACGAGCCGATGCGCTTTATTCAGATCTGGGTCCTGCCGGACACGCCCGACCTGGAGCCCGAGGTCGAGCAGCAGGTGTTCACCGCCGAGGACCGGACCGACCGGCTCCTTGAGGTGGTCGGCCCGCGGCGCGGACCGTCGGCGGTCAAGGTGCACCAGAACGCGAGCGTGCTCGTGTCGCGGCTGAACCCGGGCATCGGGGTGCGCCACGAGATCGGGCCGGGCCGAGGCGTCTACGCCTACATGATCGACGGCGAGGCCAGCTTCGACGGCGAGCCGGTCGCCACCGGCGACGCCGCCAAGGTGACCGACCAGGACGCCCTGCACGTGCGCGCCACCGGCCTGAGCGAGCTCATCCTCGTCGACGTCCCACTTCGGTTCCGCCGCGTCGGCATCTGGGCCGCCAGATAGACACGACGATCGCCAAGCTCAGTCCCGGCGGCGGGCTTCGTAGACATCGGCGAGGAAGGTCTCGAGCTGCTCTTGAGAGGCCCAGAGGCTGTGCTCGGCGACCGCGTCGAGCCGCTCAGCGGTCATCGGCGTCACGCCGGCCGTGGCAAGGTCGGCCTCGAGCTCCGCTCGCAGCCGTTGCCGGTCATCCGGCTCCCCCGGTTGCACTGCCTTCGGTCACCTCCCCTGCCGAAGCACACTCTTGTGAGCCCCGCATGCCCGTCCTGACAGGACCAGGCAGCTTCAGCAGTATCCTAGCGGAGAAGGGAGGCAGCTATGGCCCTGTGCGACGAGGTGGTTGTGCAGTATATTCGCACCTGCAAGAGGGTTTTGACTGCCGAACCCTGGACGAATCCCGAATCCTGGTGGGCACTCCGTACACCTACGTAGACGGTGATGGACTCGACGTAATGGTGATGAGGGAAGGGGACCGGGTAGTTCTCTCCGACTACGGCACGTCTCTGGGCCGACTTGAATTGGCCGGGCTCAACGTAGATTCTCAGAGCTTTCGACAGAGGATTGCTCCGGTTCTCAGGGCCTTCCGTGTTGAAGGTCCTGTTTCCAGCACCGGAGACTGCATCCTTCGCTTGGTCGGCGCAATGCGTGAGGTCGATGCATTGCAGGTCCTTCGCCCTGAGCCTCGCCCTCCTCGCTTCGAAGCGCGGCTATTGTCCTACCTCAAAGCCAAGTCGGAGGAAGTGATTGCACACCCACTTGTGAGTGGGCAAAGTGGCACGGAATACCGACTGACGGCTTCTTATTCAGCAAATGCGACGCCTGTCTACGTCCAAGCTATCGGTGGCGGTCGCTCAGAGACCGGGCTTCGAGGCGTGAACTACGCATTCCGCGCCTTCTCTGATATCAATGGCACGCGTACTGCACGACACAAGCTCGCTGTTCTGGCAGACGATTCGCGGGGTTGGCGGCAAACGGACGTCAACCTCCTCACAACAGTTGCCTACGTCGCCGGATGGTGGGATCGAACGCTGATGGACGCCTACCTGGCGGGCGAGGCGCCGGAAGACCGTCGGCTCTTCAAATTCCAACCCGGACTTGACAGCAATACCTCATCGGATTCCGTTGAGTAAAGCAGGCGGGACCACCGTGCGAGCGAGTTGGCGGAGACCGCCATGCCGACCTGCGGCTCGCGGCAGACCCGGAGCGGAGCTACTGTTCGCGCTGGTCGTCGCGCAGGAGCGCGTAGATCACGCTGTCTCGCCAGGTGCCGTCCCGGAAGGCCACCTCGCGCATGACTCCCTCCCGGGCGAACCCGATGCGTTCAAGCGCTCGCTGCTCGGCGATGTTCTCCGCATCGGTGAAGGCCTCCAGCCGGTGGACGGTGGTGAACTTGAACAGGTAATCCACCAGCATCTGCTGCGCCGCCGTCCCGAGCCCCTGGCCGCGGTAGTCGGGCAGCAGCGCCAGGCCGATCTCATAACAGACCCCGGGTGAACCGCCGCGGTTGGCGGCCTTCCAGCTCGTGATGCCGGCCACCGTGCCGTCGGCCAACACGACCGCAAGCGCCGTGGACTCCGCACCGGCGAACCCGTCCTGCTCCCAGCGGCGGCGGCGCGCACGGGCATCGCCGAACCCGAACCACTCGAAGGGCCCGAGCGCCTCTGGATCGGTGCAAAGCCGGTCGAGAAACCCCAGGTCGTCTTCCTTGAACGCCCGCAGCGTGAGGTTGCCGTCCATGCCGAGATCGTCCTACAGAACGTGCATCACGCGCTCCTTGGTCAAGACTTGGTGGCACTCCCCTCGGAAGGAAACGTGCTCCGGGTGGTGGCGGCGCGATGATCCGGCCAGAGCGTGCGAGCCGCGGTCGGGTGCTCGGGCCGTGCTGTTTCGAGGTGGGTGGGGGCGCGCTACGCTGAGGACGCCGTCGTCCCCTGAGGAGGCAAGGCGCGAGATGAGCACCGCAACTGACGAACGGACCGTGGTCGGCGCCGTCGACCCTCGCCTGTACGTGGACGGCCGGTGGGTCGAGGCGAGCGGCGGGCGCACCCTGCCGGTCGAGGACCCGGCCACCGGCGAGACCCTGTGCGAGGTCGCCGACGCCACCGTGGAGGACGCCCGCTCGGCGCTGGACGCGGCCGTGGCCGCCGCGCCCGGGTGGGCGGCGCACCCGCCCCGCGAGCGGGGCGAGGTCCTGCGCCGCGCCTACGCGGCGATCAGCGCCCGCAGCGACGACCTCGCCCTGCTCATGACCCTCGAGATGGGCAAGCCCATCGCCGAGTCCAAGGCGGAGATCGCCTACGCGGCCGAGTTCTTCCGCTGGTTCTCCGAGGAGGCCGTCCGCATCGACGGCCGCTACGCGGTGGCGCCGAACGGCAGGGGGCGGCTGCTCACCATGAAACAGCCGGTCGGGCCGTGCCTGCTCATCACCCCGTGGAACTTCCCGATGGCCATGGGCACCCGCAAGATCGGCCCGGCTGTGGCCGCCGGCTGCACCGTGGTGGTCAAGCCGGCCCGGCAGACGCCTCTGTCCATGCTGGCCCTCACCCAGATCCTGGAGGAGGTCGGGCTCCCGCCGGGCGTGCTCAACGTGGTGACCACCTCCTCCTCCGGCGCCACCATGGAGCCGCTGATCAAGGACCCGCGGCTGCGCAAGCTGTCCTTCACCGGCTCCACCGAGGTCGGCCGCAAGCTGGTCGCCCAGGCGTCCGAGCAGCTCCTGCGGGTGTCGATGGAGCTTGGCGGCAACGCCCCGTTCCTGATCTTCGAGGACGCCGACCTGGACGCGGCCGTCGAGGGAGCGGTGCTCGCCAAGATGCGCAACATCGGCGAGGCCTGCACCGCCGCCAACCGCTTCCACGTTGCCGAGCCGGTGGCCGGCGCCTTCGCCGGGAAGCTGGCCGAGCGCATGGCCGCGATGAAGGTGGGCCGTGGGACCGAGAACGGCGTGCAGGTCGGCCCGCTGATCGACGAGCCCGCCCGCGAGAAGGTCGGCGAGCTGGTCGGCGACGCCATCGACCGTGGCGCCCGCGCGGTGCTCGGGGCCAGGCGGGGCGACGGCCGCGGCTACTTCTACGCCCCCACCGTGCTCGCGGACGTGCCGCCGGGGGCGCGCGTGCTCAAGGAGGAGATCTTCGGCCCGGTGGCGCCGGTGACCAGCTTCGACTCCGAGGAGGCCGCGGTCGCCGCGGCCAACGACACCGAGTACGGCCTGGTCGCCTACGTCTACACCCGCGACCTCAAGCGCGCCTTCCGCGTGGTCGAGGGTCTGGAGACCGGCATGGTGGGGCTGAACCAGGGCATGGTGAGCAACCCCGCAGCCCCCTTCGGCGGCGTGAAGGCGTCCGGCTTTGGCCGCGAGGGCGGCCGCGAGGGCATCGACGAGTACCTCGAGATCAAGTACGTCGCCATGAACGTGTGAGATGGGCGCGTGACAGGAGGGCGGCGGTGACGATCGCGCGTGGCCGGCTGCGCCAGCGGGGGCGGGCCGTCACCTCCACCGGTCCGCAGGCCGGAGGCCGTGACAGGCACCGCTGGGCGTGGCGCTCGGCCGCGTTCGCGCTCGGGGCGCCACTGGCGCTCGCCTTCCCGAGGCCGTCGCTGTGGTGGCTCGCGTTCGTCGCGCTGGCACCGCTGGTGCTGCTGGCCCGCGCGGCGCCGACCGCCCGCGAGGCGGGTGTCCGCGCCTGGCTCGGCGGGTGCGGGTTCTTCCTCAGCGTCGACTCCTGGCTGCTCCCCAACGCGAAGGTGTTCGCGGTCCCCGCGGCGCTGGTACTCGGGCTGCTGTGGCTGCCGTGGGGACGTCTGGCCTGGCGGCTGCTCGGGGCGGAGCCGCGTCTGCAGCCCGGGCGCGTTGCGCTGGCCATGGTGCTGCTGCCGAGCGCCTTCGTGCTCGGCGAGGTGGTCCGCTCCTGGGACGCGCTCGGCGGGCCGTGGGCCCTGCTCGGCGCAAGCCAGTGGAACGACCGGCCGGTGCTGGCGCTCGCTTCGCTCGGCGGGGTCTGGCTGGTGAGCTTCGTGCTGGTCGCGATCAATGTCGGCGTGGCCGTCGCCACCGGGCCGCGCGTGCCGCGGGCGGTCCGCGGCGGCGGTGCGCTGGCCGCCTGCGGCCTGGTGCTGGCCGCGCTCGCCTGGTGGGCGGTGCGCCCGCCGCCTGGAGACCTTGGGCGGGTGGTGCGGATCGGCCTGGTGCAGCCCGGCAAGATCGACAATGTCGAGGCCCGCTTCAGCGCCAGCGAGTCGGCGAGCCTGAGCCTGGCGGGCGCTCGCCCCGACCTGGTCGTCTGGTCGGAGTCGAGCGTGGGCCGCGACCCCGAGGCCAATCCCGGCGACGTCGCCCGGCTGCGCCGCGTGGTCGCGGCCACCGGCGCGGACGTGCTCGCCAACGTCGACGCGCGCCGCCAGCAGACCGGCGGCATCTACAAGAGCTCGCTGCTGGTCGGGCCGGACGGCCCGCTCGGCAGCTACGACAAGATCCGGCTGGTCCCCTTCGGGGAGTACGTGCCCGCGCGCCCGCTGCTCGGCTGGGTGGGCCGCTTCACCGACGCCGCGGCCGAGAACCGTCACCGCGGAACCCACCTGGTGCTGCTGCACGCCCGCTCGCTCACGGTCGGGCCGCTGATCTGCTTTGAGTCCTCGTTTCCCGACCTGGCCCGCAACCTGGCCAGGATGGGGGCGGACGTGGTGGTCGTGCAGAGCGCCACCACCACGTTCCAGCAGACCTGGGGGCCGCAGCAGCACGGCGCCCTGGCGGCGGTCCGGGCGGTCGAGTCGGGCCGGCCGGTGGTGCAGGCGTCGATCGCCGGCGTGTCGGCCGCGTTCGAGCCGGATGGCCGCATGCTCGCGTGGGAGCCGACGACCTGGCGCGGGGCAGTGGTGGTGCGCGTGCCGCTGTCGCGCGACAGCACCGTGTACGACCGCTTCGGCGACTGGGTGCCGGTCTCCTCCGCCGTGGCACTCGCGCTGGCGCTGGCCGGCGCTGTTGCTACCCGACGACCAGCACCTCGAGGGTCCTGGGGCCGTGGACGCCCTCGACGCGGCTGAGCTCGATGTCGGAGGTGGCCGACGGGCCGGACACGAAGGTGATCGGGCGGTGCTTCCGCCTCGACCACGCACAGGTGGTAGTCGGGCAGCAGGGTGATCGCCCTGCGGCCCTGCCTGGCGCCGGCGTCCAGCACGATCGTTCCGGTCTCCGCGATCCCCAGCGCGCAGCCGGTCAGCACGCCGTCGGCCGCGTCGAGCACGTCGTTGGCCAGCTCGCCGTCGACCAGCAGCTCGGCGTCTGCCGGCCGCCACTCGGCCGGCAGGTCTGGTGGCACCACCACGCGGTAGGCGCCCCTGGCCTCCAGTGCGTGCTCGACCGCCGTCGGCAGCTCCGCCCTGGACACGCGCTGCACTCTCGCCCGGTAGTCGGCCACTCGCTCGGCGAAGCGGACCACCCGCTCCTCAGGGGTGGCGCCGCCGCCGGTCCGGTCGTCGCGTGCGACCGGCACGTCGTCCGGGCGCTCTTCGGCGGGGATGTCGCGCAGCGCCTCACGGACGCGCGCCAGCACTTCCTCCCTTGCCGTCGGCATCATGCCTGCTCCCCTTCGTCGAGCCGCTGGCCCGCCCTGGCCAGCCGCTCGAGCGGGCGCACGACCGCCTTGGCGGTCTGTGGGAACATCGTGTCGTTGAAGCAGGTGATGAACAGGGCGACGCGCACGCGAGCCGACGTCTCCTTGTGCCGCTCTAGGCCTTGAGGCTCAGAGTCTTCGCCCACTTGACGCCGCCGTCAACTGCCTGGCCGGGAACGCCGGCCCGGGCTCATTTTGCGGAGCCGGGCCAGGAGAGGGTGACGAGGGGGCGGTGGAGGGGGCCGATGCGGTAGCCGGCGCTGTCGCGGACGCAGAGCGGCTCCAGGGCCTCGGCGACCTCCGGGTCGCGCTCGGCCGGCAGGCAGAGGCGGCGGCGAGTGAAGGCGACCAGATCCTCGAAGCGCTCGAAGCTGCCGGCGTGCGGGCTGGTCCAGTCCTGCCGCTCGACCGCGAGGCCGAGTGAGCGCAGGGCCGCGGCGGCGTCGGCGGCCGACGGGCCCTGCGGGCGGTCCAGACCGTGGAAGCGGCGCCACAGCGGCGCAAGCGCCGAAAGCGGGTGGCGCTCGGTGATCTGGGCCACGACCCTGCGACGCGCGTGGGCGGTGAGCGCGGCCGCGAACGGCGCCAGGTCCTGCACGTTGTAGAGCACGTCGTGGCAGACCACCACGTCCGCCGGGCCGACCTCGCCGGCCACGTCCGGCCAGCGGCCCTGGACTCCGCCGACCTCGACGCCGGTCGCCCTGGCGGCGGACAGGAATGCCTCGATCATCCCGGCGGACTCGTCGACCGCGACGATGCGGCCGGCGCGACCGGCCAGGGGCAGGCTGGCCGCCCCGGCGCCGGCGCCCACGTCCAGCACGGTGCCGCCGGGAGCCAGCCAGCGCATGGCCTCGCGGTTGGACGGGGTCGGCTCCTGGGCGCGGGCGTGCTCCGCCCTGGCGCGGAACAGGCCCACCGGAAACCCCCAAGGCGATTCCGGTGCCCGCGCGAGGATCTCCGGCGGGATGGCCCAAGCCTCCAACTGCTCCCGCCAACGGTCGAGCGCGGCCCCGCCCACCTGCCCCGCCTGCCCCATCGGGGTCCTCCCTCTGTCGTACCCGTCTGTTGCACCCGTCGCGTCGCGCGCCGGCCCGAAGAATCTTCAGGCAAAGCGGCGCCTGGCCGCTATCATCGAGTGCAGGAGCTCGACCGGGGGGGTCCGGCGTGAGTCCGGTACGTTACGTTGCGGCACGACGATGGCTGAGCGTGGTCGCCGCGGTGCTGCTCGGCGCAATCGGGGGCAGCCTTGTGGGGATGCTGACCACGCCGAGACAGGCCGCCCAGGCTGTGGCCCAGAGCACCACCACAACGCTGCGCCCGCGGCACACCTCGTCCACCACTGTCATCGTTCCACCGACGACCCGCGCTCCGGTCCCGGTCCCGCTGGTCCCGAGGACGACCCGAGCGACCAGGTCGACCACTTCCGCGCCGGCACACTCCAACAGGCTCCGCCACGCGCACAGCACCACCAGCATGACGACCACGACGCTGCCCTCGACCAGCGCATCGAGCACGACGAGCACGACCACGCCCGAGTCGAGCACCTCGACCAGCACCACGGAGCCGTCCAGCAACTCGACCACCACGACCCTTGAGTCGGCCAGCTCAGGCTGGGCCAAGGACTCGGGCCCGGCCAAGGACTCGGGCCGGGCCACCTCGGAGCCGACAGCCTCCAGGCGCTCCGGCCCGACCACGCAATCGGGCAGCTCCGGCCCGACCACGGAACCGGGCAGCTCCGGCTCCAGCTCCGGCCCGACCACGCCGTCCAGCGACTGAGCCGGCGCTCACCCTGCCGCGAGCGTGCGGTCCAGGAGCTTCACGCAGGCGTAGACCAGCTCGAGGCGGGGCAGCTCCAGCCCTGTCAGGTGGCCGATCTCGACCACCGCGCCGACCAGCGCGTCGATCTCGAGCGGCCGCCTGGCCTCCACGTCCTGGAGCATGGAGGTCTTGTGCTCGCCCACACGGGCGGCGCCCTCCAGCCGCTGCTCGACTGTCAGGTCGAGCTCCACGCCCACCGAGCCGGCCACGCTCACCGCCTCGCGCATGAGCGCGAGCGCGGCCGCCCGCGTGGCCGGCTCGGTGGCGACCGCCGCCAGCGACGCGCGGGTGAGCGCGCTGAGGGGGTTGAAGACCGCATTGCCGATGAGCTTGAGCCAGAGCTCCTTGCGGATATCGGTCCGCACCGGGCACCTGAGCCCGGACCTGGTCAGGGCGCTGGAGATCGCCTGGCAGCGCTCGCTGCGGCTCGAGTCGGGCTCCCCGACGGTGAAGCGGGTGCCCTCGACGTGCTCGACCACGCCCGGCTCCACGATCCTGGTCGCCGGGTAGGTGACCGCGCCGACGACGTGGGACACGTCGATGTGGCGGGCGATCGCTCCGCCCGGGTCGACCGTCTGGAGACGGGTGCCGTCCAGCGGGCCACCGTGACGCTCGAAGTACCACCAGGGGATCCCGTTCTGCAGGGTGACCAGGGCGGTCTCCGGCCCGAGCGAGGCGCCGAGCGCGGGCGCCAGGGGTGGCACGGCGTGCGCCTTGACCGCGAGGAAGGCGACCTCCGCCCCGCCCACGGCGCCGAGGTCGTCGGTGCAGCGGGGACGGACGGTGAACTCGCCCTCGGCGGTTCGCACGCGCAGGCCGTGCTCCTGCATGGCCGCCAGATGCGCGCCGCGGGCCACCAGGGTGACCTCGTGGCCGGCGCGCGCGAGGAACCCGCCGAGGAACCCGCCGGTGGCCCCGGCGCCGACGATGGCGAACCTCACCGGCCAGCCCCGATCGCCTCGGCCACCTTGCGTCGCTGCACCTTGCCGGTGGCGGTGCGCGGGATCGCCTCGACGATATAGAGCTTGCGCGGGACCTTGAAAGCGGCGAGCTGCTCGCGGCAGTGGGAGAGCAGCTCCTGCTCGCTGGCCTCGCCCTGCAGCACGACCGCGGCGGCGACCTCTTCGCCGAGCGCCGGGTGGGGCGTGCCGAAGGCGACCGCCTCGGCCACTGCCGGGTGGCGCAGCAGCACCTCGTCGATCTCCCGCGGGGAGATCTTCTCGCCGCCGCGGTTGATCATCTCCTTGATGCGGCCGATCAGGGTCAGGTAGCCGCGCTTGTCGAGCACGCCCTGGTCGCCGGTGCAAAACCAGCCGCCCACAAAGGACTCGGCGTTCGCCTGTGGATTGCCGGCGTAGCCGTCGATCACGTTGGGGCCCTTGATCGCCACCTGGCCGGCGCTGCCGGGGGGCAGGGAGGCGCCGCCGGCGTCGAGGACCGCCACCTCGACGCCGGTGCCGGGGCCCACAGAGCCGGGCTGGCGGGCGGCGGGCGGGAGCGGGTTGGAGGCGATCTGGTGGCAGGCCTCGGTCATGCCGTACGCCTCGAGCACCGGGACGCCGAGACGCCGCTCGGCCTCGGCCATCAGCTCGGGAGCCAGCGCGGCGCTGCACGAGCGGGCGAACCGCAGGGACCCGGTGCCGGCGGGCCGGCCGTCGCGGGCGCGGGCCAGCACCATGCGGTGGATGGTGGGCACTGCCGAGTACCAGGTGGGGCGGTGCTCGCGCATGGTCGTCCAGAAGGTGAGCGGGCTGAACGGCGCCGGCACCACCAGGGTGCCGCCGGTTGCCAGCGTCGACAGGGCCGACGCCACCAGCCCGTGCACGTGGAACAGGGGCATGGCGCACAGCGACACGTCGCCCGGCCCGAGCTGGTAGGTGGCGGCGACGTTGGCGGCCGAGGCGGTCAGGTTGCGATGGCGCAGCGGCACCCGCTTGGGCCGCCCGGTGGTGCCGCTGGTGTGCAGTATGAGCGCCACGTCGTCACCGCCGGGCTCGCCCGGCTCGGCCCGTGGGGCCGCTCGCCCCTCGGCCTGGATCCGGAGCCTGCCGTCGGCGCCGACGGCCGCCTCCAGGAGCACGGTCCCCTCTGGCCGCGCCGCGCGCGCCGCGGCGGCACCGCCCGGCGGCACGATCAGGGCCGCGGCGGCCACGTCCTCGAGGTAGAAGCGGAGCTCCGCCTGGGTGTAGGTGGGGTTGAGCGGGGCGGCGCCGGCGACGGTGGCGGCCGCGAGGAAGAGCACGACCGCCTCCGGGCCGTTTTCGAACACGATCCCGACCGCCTGGTCCCGGCGCAGCCCGAGCCCGGCGAGCACCTCGGCTCCCCGCCTGACCTCGTCGCGCAGCTCCTGGTAGGTCAACCGCGGTCCGCCGGGCACGACCACCGCGGGCGCTCCCGGCTCCCCCCGGTCGAGCAGGTCCCAAAGCACGTCCGACCTCCTGGGCTTCGCCGTCGTCACCCTAGAGTGTGCCCGTTCGAGCGCCGCCCGGCGGGGCGGCGCGTACCCTCGTGAGCACGAACCGGAAGGGAGGCAGCGTCATGACCGAGCCCCTCGAGGACCGTGACCTCGGGACCGACCGGCCCGCCGCCGCGGAGCGGATCCGGGTCGAGCCGTGGCCCCGGCGGGTGCGCGCCGTCTTCGGCCACGTGGCCGTCGCCGACTCCAAGCGGGTCCTGATCCTGCTCGAGAAGGGGCACCTGCCCGTCTACTACTTCCCACCCGACGACGTCCGCATGGACCTGCTCGAGCCCACCGACCGCCACACCCGCTGCCCGTACAAGGGCGACGCCTCGTACTGGACGGTCAAGGTCGGTGACCGCCAGGCCGCCGACGCCGCCTGGGCCTACCCCGATCCTCTGCCAGAGCGCACCGACATCAAGGGGCACGTGGCCTTCTACTGGGACCGCATGGACTCCTGGTGGGAGGAGGACGACGAGGTCTTCGTCCACCCCCGCGACCCCTACCACCGTGTGTGAACGTGCTGCACGGCTCAGGATCTGAGCACGGTCCAGCACTGCTCGCAGTAGCGGTCGGTCGGCGGGTTCGGGTGACCGCAGCTCGGGCAGACCAGCGGTGGCGATGCGTAGTGGACCCGCTGGCGCTCGGGTGCGTCGCCGCCGGCCTGCCCGGCGGGGACGGTCTCGGCCCGCCCGGGCGTCACTGGCTCGCCGCCGGCCTGCCAGGCGGGGAAGGCCCCGGCCCGCCCCTCCGTCCCGGACTCGCCGGCATCCGCGGCGGCGCCGCCGTTGGCCGTCGGGCTGACCGGCGCGAGCGGCTGGGCCGTCCACCAGTCACGCTCCTCCGGGGCCTCGGGAGCCTGGCGGCCTTCCAGGGCGGCCGCCGGCGAAGGCCGGGCGGGGTAGGGGGACCTGTCAGGGTACCGCCGCGGCCCGTCCGGATACAGGAACGGCACCGGCCCCGGCTGGACCGGCTGGACCGCCGTGCCGGGGGCGGCCTGGCCGGGCACTGCGCGGCGCCTGCGGCGACGGCGCCGCAGCAGCGCTGTGCCAAGGACGGCGGCGGTCAGGAGCACGACGGTTCCCGCGAGCGCGACGGTGAGCGCACGGGGTAGCCCCAGGATCTCGACAGGAGTCCGGTCCCGGCCCTGCCCGATCGCGGTCTGCGAGTCCCTGATGAGCTTGCGCACCAGCGGATGCCCCGGGTCGAGCGCCTTCACCTGCTCGAAGAGCGGCAGCGCGCGCTTGTACCACTGCCTGTCGAATGCGTCGAGCGCCAGGCGGTACTTGCCGCCCGCGGTGCCCTCCGCGGCCTTGACGTGGGCCTTCGAGAGCAGCCCGCTGACTATGGAGACCGGGACCGCAAAGTTCAGGCCGGCCACCTCGCGGCCGGTTTCGGGATCCACCGACCCGAAGGTGGCGACGCCGACCACCATGCCCTGCTCGTCGAAGATCGGGCCGCCGCTGTTGCCGTGGGTCATGGCCGCGTCGGTCTGCAGGACGGTGTAGCCTCCGCTGACCCCCTTCTTGGCGCTGAGCACGCCCTGCGTGAGCGTCGGCTCCTTCTGGCTCGCTTTGGACAGCACCGGGTTGAACGTCGCCGGGCCCGGGAAGCCCAGCACGTACAGGCGGTCACCAGTGCTGAGCGCGGTGTCGTCGCCGAGCGGGACCGTGGCCATGTTGCTGGCACTGACCTTGAGGACGGCCACGTCCTTGCCGGGGAACCGGTCGCCGGCGTCGACCAGCGTGGCCGGGCGGGGCCTCGACGTGCTGAGGCCGCGCGTCCCGCTGGACGCGAAAGCGGCGAGCTGCCGCCTGAAGTTCGCGAGCTTGGCCGTGCTGGTGGCCCAGCGCACGATCACTCCCAGGAGCTTGGTCGCCTGGCGCTGGGTGAGCCCCTCCTGGACGACGCTCGCGATGAAGTCATCGGTTCCGTTGCGCATGTCCTCGGAGATGAACGCGGCCTTCAGGTCCTCGTCCCTTGGAGCGACGACGTGCGCGTTGGTGACGATGTAACCGTCGGGGGTGATCGAGAACCCCGACCCGGTCAACGTGAGCTTGACGTTCTCTCGACGGACACGGCTCGACGGCGTCATCCACCGGAACGGGTTGCGGGCGAGCTCGTCGATGAACGCGCTCTCGACCGCCGGGCCGGAGGCGGGGATCTGGCCCCGCCTGATCCTGCCGGTCAGGAGCGCCTGGAGCGCCCGCTGGTTGGCGGCGGTCACCTCGGGCTCGGGCAGGACTATCTGGGCCGTGAACCTGGCCGTGATGAGCTGGACGCCGGGCCTGGACTGGTCGAAGAGCCGCCTCGAGGTCAGCGGCTTCGGCTGGTCGCCGGCCGCGTTCGCTGGGAGCGCCCCGGCGGCCACCCCGATGAGCAGTGTGAGCAGTAGCAGCAGAATGGATGGCACGCGCAGGCGCACCCTGGCCGTCGATTGTCCCGGGCTCGGCCTCTGTCGCACAGGTCACTCCTTGCCGACTCCACGCCGGAGCTCTCATGTCTGGTGCCGGTGGGGGCCGGCTTCATCACTCCACCACAGAAGAGCGAAGCCGCGCCAATCGGTGTTTCAGGGCAACAGCGCTGAAGTCACAACGATTGAGTAACAAACGCAAACGCCGGGCTACAGAGATTCCGACCCCCGCCGAATGCAACCGGAAGGGGAGCACTCCGCGCAAGCAAAGACATGACAACCCTCTGACTTAGATCCGCGGATAGGTGGCCGCGGCTGATTGGTGGTGGGAGCACAGATGCCCTCCGACCTGGGAGAATCAGGGTTGCGAGACCCGTTGAGACTCCCAAGCGGAAGGCACCTGGATGCGTGTCGTCGTCCCAGTAGGCGCACACCGCCCACACCCGGGCGGGCATGGGGTCGTCGGCCTGGTACACGATGCTCGGCGGCTTCGCGGGCGACAGCTCGATGACCACCACCCGCCCGCCGTCCGTGCCCACCACGGCAACTGAAGGGGCATTCGGGTGAGGTCGCGTGAGGTGGACGAATCGTCCGATCCCGATGTCGATCGAGGCGCGCTTGGGACCGTAGATCTGCATCTCCGCGCATAAGGATCCGGGTCTGCCGGATCCTGGCGCTCTTCATCGAGAACACCCGCTCGCCGACCTCCATGTAGGAGATCAGCTCGCGCCGCCTGGTGTCGAACACGTAGATGCGGCCGTCCTCGCAGGCGGCCAGGATCTGCCGGCAGTCGTTGTCCCCGAACGCGAGCTTGGTGGCCCGGTGGGGCAGAGGCTGGCTGTGGACCACCCGGAAGGCGTCGTGGCGCCTGGCGATGACGTACAGCATCTTGGCGTCAGACGTGGCGTAGACCGCCGCGCCACGGGTGTCGGCGATAATGGAGTGCACCTTCGAGCTCACGAACAGGTGCTTGAGCTCCGAGCCGTCCAGCCGGAAGAAGTAGATGTTCTTGTCCCCGCACCCGGCGGCGATCAGCGTATCGTCCACTCGACCGCCCGCGGCTCGTCCCAGTCGATGCGCAGGAACCGCATCAGGCCGCTCTTGGTCCCCAGCAGCAGGTAGAGGCCGCGGAGCGCCTGCGGCCACTCGTCGTCGCGGAGGTCGAGGACCCGGAGCGCCCCGATCCACGACCCGAGGTGGAGGTTGGCCAGCTCTGAGCCGTGGCGGTTGAGAATCCAGAGCGTGCCGTCACGCGAGCCGACGAAGACGAACTGGTCCTCCACGACCTCGACGGCGGTGATCCAGTCGCGACCGTGGAATTCCCAGTGCGGCAGGAGAGCAGTCGTCAAGCGGTCGTCATCCTTCGCGCGGTGCGAGCCACCCGCGCATCGAGCTCGGGCAACAGCAACTGGACGATGTCGCCCTCGCTCAGCGGGACCGGGTTGTTGGCGAGCAGCGGCCGGAACGCTCCCGCGGCGATGGCCGCCAGGTCCTCCCGTGTGCAGCAGGACCCCGGCGAGGAGCCCGCCGAGGCTGCAGAGCTTCATGAGCGCGGCGTCGAGCAGCCGCAGGCGGGTCCGGTGCTCGACGGCCATGGCCGTCCCGGAGATGACCTCCAGCACGATCGCCAAGAGAACCGCTTCGGAGAAGCCGATCAGGAGAGAGGCAAGCGGGACCAGCGTCAAGGAGAAGCCGAAGCCCAGACGAGCCCGTACCGCGAGCGTGACGAGGACTGGAGCGACCAGCACGATCCGCATCAGGCGTCCACCTGCCATGCACGCATGTGCACCGAGGACATCACCCGATGCCAACCCCTCCGTTCGCGACGTTCGCTCTCTTCACGATAGCCGATACTCTAGCCGCTCAGGGTGGCTCTGCGGCATTCGCCTGATCTGCCGGCCAGGTACCGCGCTCATCGCAGCGGGGGTTGTCAGTGGCGATCGTGCTCACCAAGAGGTCGGGCGGGCGAGGTCGGGCGGGCGCACCGGTCGCCGCGGGGGATGGCTCGACCGGGCGCCCGCCCGAGGGGAAGTCAGGGGCCTCCGACCCCGTTTGGGCTTCGGGGGCTGGGTCACGCCCCGCGCTTGCGGACCTGGCGCAGCAGGATCAGGCGAGAGCTCCGGAAGATGCGCCGGCGCCCGCTGATGGTGTTGGTCACGTCCCAGGCAGGGTCGTCGGGCTCGGATCTCGCCACGGGGCCGACCACCTTCCACACGCCGCTCTCCCCGGCGCGGGGACGCCGGACTTTGACCTCGCTCCCCTTCTGGATCAGGTCCGCCTCAGGGATGAGCTGCGCCTGTGTCTCCCCCATGGCCCCACTCCTCTCACACCTTGTCACGCACGTTGGTCCCGCACCGTCGTCTCACGCCCTGTCGCGCCGGGCACCGGGTCCCTGGCACGGGTCCCAGGGCATCGGTCCCAGACATCCGGTCCCCGAGCAGGTCAGCCGATCTATCGAACGCACGTTCGATGCTATCCCGGATCGCGAGCGGTGTCGAGCCCAGGTGGGCAACCGGGGACAACTTCGTGGCGGACCCTACCGCACTCCGGCCGGCCGCACTCCCGCCGCGCCGTGGTCAGCGGTCGGGATCAGCGGGTCGGGATCAGCGGTCGGGATCAGCGGTCGGGATCAGCGGGTCGCGACCCGCGGGCCAGGCGCCGCGGTCACCGCGGCGAACGGCCCAGGCTCAGATTCAGGTTCGGGCTCGGGCAGCGCGACCGCTCCGGCGCCCGCATGGGGCCGTGGCCGCCGTCCCAAGGACGCCCCCGCCCCTCCACCGCGTCCGCGGTACACCAGCAGCCCGTTGACCGGGTCCGGCACGGCGTCCAGGGCGGCCCGCACGCTCGGCAGGTCACGAAAGACCTCCCACTGCCCGTCCTTGTCGAACGCGACCTCGAGGACCACGCCCCAGCGGTGCTCGTGCCACACCCAGTCGACCGCCCCGTTCGAGATCGCCGACTCGATCAGGGACGAGCTGTGGGAGTCCTTCCACCGAGCCGCGGAGAGCGCCCCGTTGAACACCTCAATCGACCACCACTCCGCCATAGCGCTAACGGTAACGCCACAGACCCCGGCTGCACAGGGTATGGAGAAAATTCGTGCAGCCGTCAGCGTGGTCGCACACCGGAGCGGGCGAAGATGGCGGCGGCACCGGGGACCACCGTGGCGGCGGCCGCCACCAGGTCGGCCGGGCGGGCGATGCGGTAGCCCTCTCGGGCGAGGTAGACGCGCAGGACGCAGTCGGCCACGCTCGGGCCGCCGAGGGCGAGCAGCGCCCTGGCCCCCTGCGCGTAGACCCCCGGGAAGTACAGCGACGGCGGCTGCCGGTCCCAGAAGGTCATCGGCGCGCCCAGCCGCCCGCGAGCCCGCCGCGGGACGGCGAAGCGCTGGTAGCGGTCGGTGACGCCGTCCACACGCGCCTCGGCGTAGGTGGCCAGGCCCTCGTCCAGCCAGGGGTCGCGGGCCTGGTCGTTGCCGACCAGCGAGTAGAACCACATGTGCCCGACCTCGTGGGCGGTGACCCTGACGGCTGTCCCCGGTCCCTGCATGATGTGGGTCGGGTACTCGATCCCGCCCGGCAGGCTCGGGGTGACCGCCAGCGTGAGCGTCGGCCACGGGTAGGGCGAGAAGCGCCGCCCGTAGTCCTCCAGCGCGCGGACCGCGCGGGCCAGGTAGTCGGCCGGGCGGTCCCGCAGGCCGGCGTCCACGCCCACGGTCACCCGCACCGGGCCCGGTGCCCTGGCCACCCCGGTCGCGAGCCGGAAGCGGCCGGCCGACAGCGCGAAGTCCCGCACGGCCGTCGCCCGCCACCGCCCCCTGCCCTGGGGAGTGCCGCTGGCGAGCACGTCCAGCCCGGGCGGCGCGGTCACGGTGACGTCGAAGTCGGCGCTCGGCGAGGTGGACGCCTCACCCAGACCGGAGGCCGGCGGGTCGGTGGCCCAGCCCACGCCTGGTTGCCAGGCGAGCAGCGGAAAGAACGAGCCCAGCCGCAGCGTGCCGCCCTGGGCGTCGATGCGGTCCGACGGCGAGGACGGCAGCGTGAGCCGCCACGGCAGGCTCACCTCGACCGGCTCCCCGGCCGCCAGGGTGCCGCCCGTGCGGACCTCGAGCG
>WNGE01002327.1_pt1 | contig 23369 bp, 9 predicted proteins | sample 5400651 | NCBI WGS metagenome assembly WNGE01 (sample SAMN13153370, study PRJNA577476) | soil metagenome | isolation source: 60 cm soil or saprolite under grassland replicate 2 | place: USA:California | collected 2016-06-15
CCGCCACAACTCCTACCGCGTCAAACGGCCTGGCGACCACGGCACCCGCCACCCCGGCCCCGCCACGATCAAGCTCGTCAACCTCCGCCAGCTCACACTCGCAGCGTGATCAACTTTGGCTAAGTGGCATTGGGTCCTGGGTGCTGAGGTCGCGGACCACGCGACGACCCTTCTCATCGAGTTGCCGCCGGTCGGCTGGTATGGAGAGGATGGAGTCCTCTCTGTTGCCATCGACTGCGATCGCCTTGGCGATGTCGATGTAGTACCAGCGCAGCAACCGCTTGCTGCGGGCGTCCATCGTATCTACCGGATTGTCGGAGCGGAGGGCCTGGTAAAGAGAGGTGAGCCTTTGCTGACCATCCATCAGGAGCTGCTCGGGCTCCACGTCGGCGGGCACGTTGGTACCCTCCAGCGGCCGTGGCTTGAACCGGGTGCCTGGCCCGCCGGTTTCGAGAGTCATCATTACCCCGAGGGGGTAGCCGAGCGTGACAGTAGCGAGCAGGGACAGGATTCGATCATCATCCCATTTCCATGGGCGCTGAAAGTCTGGCAGCTGGACCTTTCCGGCACCTGCCATGGCGAGTAGATCACCAAGGCCAAGATCAGCTCTCGAAAGGCATATCGGTCCCCACGTTGCCCGATTTGTGCACCCGAGTGGATTTACCCTAGAGTGCCACCTACGCAAAGGCTACCTGGAAGCCTATGACAAGCCCGGCGCCTCTATAGCCGCAATATCGGGGCCGAGGAGGGATGCCTCCGGCGTGTCTATCGACATGTGACATCGCGAACGCGTCTTGAGCGGATGACGTTGCTCCCGCAGCGGGGTCGCCATTGTCCCTATGACCTGGCAGGATTCTTGTTGAGCACGGGTCGCGGTGAGAAAAGCACGTGACGATGAGGGACAGGGTCAATGGACGGGGCGTCGCATCGATGGTGGGGGCCGAAGTCGGACTTCCCATGGGAAGAGGACGCGCTACAGCACATACGGGACCAGATGCCCGACGCCGAGCCGTACCGCGCCTGGCACACCTTCACGTTCACCGCCAGGACTGGGCACGTCCGCGAGCTTGACCTGTTCCTCGCGGCGCCCGGCGGCCTGTTCCTTGTGGAGATCAAGAGCCACCCAGGCCGCGCGACCAACAACGGCTCTACCTGGCTGATGCGCGACGAGCGGGTCCGCACGATCGAGAACCCGCTGCACTTCACCGGCCAGAAGGCGAAAGAACTGCACGGCCAGCTCGAACAGGCGGCCAAGGCGCTGGGTGTCCGCGAGCGCATCCCGAGGATCGAGGCAGCCGTCTTCCTGTCCGCACCGAATCTGCGCAGCGAACTCGACGAATTCCAGCGTCAGCTCGTCTTCGGCCGGGACGGACTAGACAAGCAGACGCGTCTGCCCGGCATCTGGAACGGCTTTCTCAACCAGCCGTCGCGCAGCGATGCCAGGCGGGTGACCCCGACGCTGTCGAAGCAACTCGAAAAGCTGCTGCACAAAGTCGGTGTGCGTGGCCTGCGCAAGCACCGCAGGATCGGCCCGTACGAGCTTGAGTCGCGAGCGTTCGACGCCGGCCCGACCTGGGAGGACTACCTCGCGGAGAACACCGCACTGCCCGGCGACCAGCCCAGGCGAGTGCGGATCTATCTGTCCGAGCTTGGCGCCACCCCGGCTGATCGTGAGTCCACCCGCCGCGCCGCGCGCCGCGAGTACCTGGCCCTGCAGGGCATCTCGCATGACGGCATCGCGGCCGCGGAACAGTACAGCGACGAGGACGAGGTCGGCCCGGCGGTCGTCTTCCGGCACGGCCGCGACTGGCAGCGGCTGGACCAGTTCATCGCCGAGCATGGCGCGGAATTGCCGGTGGAGACGCGGGTCGAGATGGTCCGCGAGCTTGCCGAGGCGCTCGATCATGCGCACCGCCGCCACCTGTACCACCGGGCGCTCGCCGCGCGCTGTGTGTACGTGGAAATGGACGGGCACTATCCGCGGCTGCGGATCTGTGACTGGCAGGTCGCGGCCCGGCCACGCAACGGCGCCACCGCGGCGACCACCCTGCTCGGGTCCAGCGGGCCTGGCGCCCAGTCGCTCGCCCGCCACATTGAGCTTTCTGCCGGGCCGTACCTCGCGCCGGAGTTCGGCAGCCCGGACGCGGCGCCGGCGCAGCTCGACATCTTCGGGCTCGGCGCGCTCAGCTACCTGATCCTGACCGGCCGCCCGCCCGCTGCCGACCGCGCCGACCTGGCGAAGCTGCTGACGGCGCAGCACGCCCTGGTGCCGTCCACCGTCTCCGACGCGATCAGCCCCGCTATCGACCGGCTGGTGCGAAACGCTACCGCGACCCAGCCAGCCGACCGCGCCGAGTCGGTGCGCGAGTTCCTGCGCGATCTCGACGAGGTGGAGGAGGAACTGACCGCCCTAGACCAGCCGGAGGAACCCGATCCGCTGGAGGCGGGCAAGGGCGCGCTGGTGGCCGGCTGGAAGGTGGAGCGGGTGCTCGGCAAGGGCTCCACCGCGCGGGCGCTGCTGGTCGAGCGCGACGGCACCCGCAGGGTCCTCAAGATTGCCCTTAACGGCTCCGCGGCGCAGCGCCTGGTCCGCGAGGCGGCACAACTACGTGCCCTGACCGACTCCCACATCGTGCGCCTGATCGACGGCCCGATCGAGGCCGGCGGCCGAACCGTCGTCGTGCTCGAACAGGCCGGCGAGCGAACGCTTGCCGACCAGTTGCGCCACGACGGCCCGCTGACCATCGACGAGCTGGAGAACCTGGGCGAGCACCTGCTGCAGGCGATCGCCTACCTGGACGGTCAGGGCGTCTGGCACCGCGACATCAAACCGGACAACCTGGCGGTCCGCGCGTTGCCGAAGAAGGGCCGCCGCCTGGTCCTGTTCGACTTCTCATTGGCCGGCACCCCGGACAGCGCCGTCGACGTCGGCACGTCCGACTACCTCGACCCGTTCCTCGGCACCGACCGGCGGCCACGCTACGACGCCGCCACGGAACGCTATGCGGCGGCGGTCACGCTGCACGAGATGGCCAGCGGTGAGCTGCCGTGCTGGGGCGACGGGGTAACCGAACCGAAGCTGCTCGATCCTGCCGAAGAAATGCCACAGCTCGCCGAAGACTCCTTCGACCCGGTGCTGCGGGACACGCTGGCGGCATTCTTCGGCCGCGCGCTGCACCGCGACCCGGACAAACGGTTCACCACCCTGAAGGACATGACCCGGGCCTGGACCGATGTCTTCCGCGACCTCGACCAGACGCCGCCGCTGACCACCCGCCACACGGTCGACCGCGCCCAACCCGCCGATCCGGACGCGGCGCGCGAGGCTGCGGCGGTCGCGGCGACGGCGGCCACGCCGCTGGCTGCGGCGGGTCTGACGGCCCGGGCCCTGTCTATCGCGCAGCAGCAGCTTGGCATTTCGACGGTCGGCGAGCTGGTCAAGATCCCGGCGGCCCGGGTGATGCGGCTGCGCGGCGTCGGCCTCGGCCCGCGCAACGAATTGGTCCGCCGCGCCCGCGAGTGGCGCCGCGCCCTCGACGTCGCCGAGTCGGCCGAGGCAGCGGCCAGTGCGGTAGCCGCGGCCTCCGGCGCTAATGGCGGGCAGGCTGCAGGCCGCCAGGGGTCGGCGGCGATGGATTGGTCGCGCGTCAATCTCGACGAGGTGACGCGGCACCTCCTGCCCAGGCCGGTCCAGAGCAAGGAAGCCCCCGGAAAAGATACTCCGGGTAATCTTGTCGAGATCGCCGCGATCAGGCTCATGCTCGCGCTGCCGGGCGAGGACAGCCGCCCATCACCGGTCCCGCCGTGGGCGGCACAGTGGGAGATCGCCGAACACATCGGCGTCAGCCAGCCGTACGTCGCGAGCCTGATGGCCAGGGCGCGCGAGCGGTGGGCGAAGTCCGTGCCCGCGGTGACCCCGCTGCGGGCAGACGTCGCGGACATCCTCGGCGAACACGGTCGGGTGCTTGAAGCGGGCCAGATCGCCGCGGCGCTTCTTGCCAGGCGAGGCTCCGAACTGGACGAGCAGAACGCCCGGCAGGCACTCGCGCTGGGTTGCGTACGCGCAGCGATAGAGACGGAAGAGCGGCTGGCGAACCCGCGGCTGCTGTACCGCAGGCATGGTGACCGGGTGCTGGTGGCGGTGACGGCCGAAGACGACCCGTCGGCGCCGAGTGAGGACGATCTGATCGACTACGCGGTCGCCCTTGGCGACCGGGCCGACGAACTGGCGGCGCGCGACCCGCTGCCCGGCGTTTCCGCGGCCAGGTCGGCACTGCGGGCCGTACCCGCGCCCGTGGGCACGGGCGCGCTGTCGGATACGGACCTGCTGACGCTCGCGGCCGCGGCGTCCCGGGATGCCGCCGTTACGGCGCGGCTCGAACTTTATCCGCGTGGCCTCGCGCCGGAGCGGGCACTGCGGCTCGCGCAAGCGGCGAGTTACCTTGGCGAGCCGGGCCTCGCACCCGCGGACCTGCGGAACCGGGTGCTCGCCAGGTTCCCAGAACTGACCCGGCTGCCCGACCCGGCCGGCCTGCGCGTCCTGCTGCGCGACATGGGCTACGACGTCAAGGTCAGCCGCGACGGGCGCTACCTGCTGACCGCCGGCACCACCATCAGCGGTACTAGCCGAGTGGGCAGTGCGGCGGCCGCGTCGTACGGGATGGCGCCGCGAGAGGAGGCGCTGCGGCGGCTCGCGGATGCCCGGCACCGTGGCGGCTTCCTCGCGGTCAAGGCGAGGCGCACTCATGCGGCGGCGGCCCGCGACGCGCTGCGCCTGCTGGACGGAGTGACCCCGATCGACGTGACCGCCGAATTCGTGGCGACCTTGCGGGTGGTCGTGGCGGAACAGGGCAAGCCGCGCTGGGACACCGTGCTCGCCGCCGACTCACCCGACGCCTCCCCGGCGGCAAGGACCGGTTTCGGGCGGCTGCTCGATCAGACCTGGCGGCGCCTGGAGCGCCGGATCCGAGCCGCCGGCGGCGAGGCGAGCGACCGGATCGTGCTGCTGCACGACGCCGCGCCGTTGGCCCGCTACACCGGCGGCGCGGAACTGCTGGCCAGGCTCGCCGCCGCTGCGCGGCAGGCCGACGAGGCGCCGCACGGCCTGTGGCTGCTCTGCCCCATGCCGGACCCCGCTGGTCAGCCGAGGCTCGACAATTTCACGGTCGGGGTAATCCCCGGGGATGCCGAACAGGTCATAGTACCGTCCGGCCTTGCCATACCGGACGGTTCCAGGAGGGCCTCGTGATCGATCGGACGACGTTGCTCGCGGACCTGAAGGCGGAGGTGCGCAGCCTGGAAGACGACCTGCGCGAGCGCAGCGCCGGCGAGGCAGAGTTCGCCACTGCCCTGAATGCGGAATGGCAGACGGCGTGGGACGCGAAACGGACCGCAAGAATCTACGAGACCTGGCTCGACGACCGGGTGACTCAGGCCGCCGTGGCGTGGATCCTCGCCACGGTGTTCGTGCGATTCTGCGAGGACAACGGCCTGATTGACCTGCCCTACCTCGCCGGACCTGGCGAGCGGCTTACTGTAGCCGTCGAGCGCCAGCAAGAATTCTTCCAGCGACACCCAGAGAAGACGGACCGGGACTGGTTGGCCGCCGCCTTCGGTGCTTTATCGGCGTCGAGGGTCGCGGCAGGGCTTTTCGATCCAGCGCACAACCCAATGTGGACCCTCACGCCCTCTCACGGCGCGGCTAAGGCTCTCCTTTCGTTCTGGCGACAGCGCGGCGAAGACGGCGGAATCGTTCACAACTTCACGGTAAGCGGCTATATCGATCCGTATTCTGGTACAAGCTTTCTCGGCGATGTGTACACGCGCTTTCTTGGCGATCTATACGAGGGACTTTCTGAAAATGTCAAGAACACTTACGCACTTCTGCAGACCCCGAAATTTGTAGAGGAATTCATTCTAGACTACACTTTGGAACCCGCGGTGGACGAATTTGGTCTTGATGACTTCCGGTTAATCGACCCAGTCTGCGGTTCTGGCCATTTCCTTCTCGGTGCATTCCGGCGCCTCCTCATCAAGTGGGAAACTAAAGCGCCGGCCATTGACCGTTGGGAGCTTATCAGCCGAGCGCTAGATTCGGTGCATGGCGTGGATAAAAATGCTTTCGCCGCAGTTATCTCCCGCTTCCGTCTATTGGTAGCTGCGATGCAGGCTGGCCGCGTGAGGCGCTTAGCCGATGCTCCTGAGTTTCGCATTAATGTCGCGATCGGCGACTCCCTCTTGCATGGCCGTGGCGCGCAGGGGATCCAGGCTGAGCTTGATCTCTTCAATGAGCAAGAGACACACACTTACATTACTGAAGATATCAACGAGTACGAAAGAGCAGTGGATATTCTCGGCACAGGCAGCTATCATATTGTTGTCGGTAACCCGCCCTACATTACAGTGAAAGATGCGGAGGAGAACAGAAATTATCGCAAGGCCTATCCGAGCTGCCACCGCGAATATGCGCTCACTGTGCCGTTTGCTGAGCAGTTCTTCAAGCTTGCGATTCGCGGCGGCCGAGACGGACGGGGTGCTGGTTATGTCGGTCAGATCACAGCCAACTCCTTCATGAAGCGCGAGTTCGGCAAGAAGCTCATAGAGGAATTCTTTCCGACCGTCGACTTGAGCCACCTGATTGACACATCAGGTGCTTTCATCCCTGGCCACGGCACCCCGACTATAATTCTGATCGGTCGCCGTCGGTGGCCACGCAAAGAATCCACAATCCGCGCCGTGATGGGAGTGCGCGGTGAACCCAGAGAGCCGCCTGATCCAGCCAAAGGCTTTGTATGGCAGGCGATCGTCGGACAGGTCGATCATCCTGGTAGCGAAAGCGATTGGATCAGCGTCGCCGACGTCACTCGTGATCGATTTGTTAGGCATCCGTGGAGTCTCGCTGGAGGCGGCGCAAGGAACTTGCAAGCAAGCCTTGAGCGAGCCCCGCAGCGACTTGCCGATGTAATCGAGGAGATTGGGTTCGGGGCTGTGACTCGGGAGGACAGCGCCTACATGATCGGACTTGGTTCTCTGTGGCGGGCGCAAGTTCCGACCGACCATCAACGACCCATCGTTGAAGGTGATACAATCAGAAATTGGACAATAGAGGATCCGACCGTTTCACTTTGGCCTTACGATCCGGAGAGCCTCAAAGCTTCTCTTGACGCTGTGTCCCAGCTGATGCTATGGCAATATCGGAGTATTCTCCGTTCACGCGTGGCATATGGACACACGCAGATTGAGAGGGGACTTCGGTGGTTCGAATATTCGATGTTTTTCCGGAGACGTTATGAGATTCCGGTGTCTATTGCATTTGCGTTTGTGGCTACGCACAATCATTTCGTGCTTGATCGAGGTGGGAAGGTTTTCAAGCAGTCCGCTCCCATCATAAAACTCACTAAATCGGCGATCGAGGAGGACCATCTCGCGCTTCTCGGCTTGCTCAACAGCTCAACTGCGTGTTTCTGGCTCAAGCAGGTAAGCCATAACAAGGGCGTTGGCGGCATCGGGGGCGGAATCGGTGACGAAGATTGGGAGCCTCGATACGAATTCACGGGGACCAAGCTGCAGGAGTTCCCACTTCCCGCAGGCTTGCCGCTGGATTTTGGGCGCGTGTTGGACAGGTTGGGGCAACGTCTGAGTGCCGTTGAGGCATCAGCCGTGTGCGCCAAGTCCGTGCCGACTCGCGCCGCCCTTGACGCTGCCCGGAGCGAACACGGCCACATCCGGGCCCGGATGCTCGCGCTGCAGGAAGAACTCGACTGGGACGTGTACCGCCGTTACGGCCTGCTCAGCGACGCTGAGGCTGCCGACCTGATCGCCAATCCAGCCAAAGTGCCGGACCTGCGCCTGGGGGAGCGAGCGTTCGAGATCGTGCTTGCGCGCCGGATAGCGAAGGGTGAGATCGAGACGCAGTGGTTTGCCCGGCACGGCTCCGCCCCGATTGTGGAGATCCCCGGGGATTGGCCGGAGCCGTACCGCAGGGTGGTGGCGAAACGCATCGAGACGATCGAGAACCGCCGGGACATCGCGCTGATCGAGCGGCCCGAGTGCAAGCGCCGGTGGCAGAGCGAACCGTGGGCGAAGAAGGCGCGCGCCGCGCTGCGGACCTGGCTGCTCGACCGCTGCGAGGACCGTGCGCTCTGGTTCGAGAATGACAGTCAGGGCCGTGAGCAGCCGAGGCCGATGACCGTGAACCGGCTTGCCGACAAGCTGCGGGTCGACGCCGATGTGGTTTCTGTTGCGCGCCTGCTGACCGGACCGGACGCCGACCTCGCCAAGGTACTTGCCGACATCACCGCCGACGAGCACGTGCCCTGCCTGGCGCAGCAGCGTTACAAGGAACCCGGCCTGCGCAAGCGCAAGCAGTGGGAACACGTCTGGGATCTGCAGCGCGAGGAAGATCGCGAGAACAAGCGGCTGGACATCCCGGTGCCGCCCAAGTACACCAGCGCGGATTTCGTGCGCACCTCGTACTGGCGGAACCGTGGCAAGCTGGACGTGCCCAAGGAGCGTTTTGTCTCCTACCCGGGCGCCAGCCCGGACGGTGACAGCTCATTGCTGCTCGGCTGGGCCGGGTGGGATCACCGGGAGCGGGCGCACGCGCTGATGACGCTGATCGATGAGCGTGCGACCCGGGACGGCTGGGGCGGTGAGCGGCTGAAGCCGCTGATCGCCGCGCTCGCGGAGGTCATGCCGTGGGTGCGGCAGTGGCACGGCGAAGTGGACCCGGAGTTCGGCACCAGCCCGGCCACGGCCTACGACGCGTTCCTTGGCGAACAGAAGCTCAGGTATGGCTTCGGCGGCGACGACCTGGATCGGTGGCGCCCGCAGCAGGGCGGCCGTAGCCGCCGGCGCGCCGAGCCAGCGAGCCCCGCCGATGCGGCCGCCGAGCCCGGCGCGCCACAGGACGAGGCATCAGGGGCGGACGAGGCGACACCGTGACTGCCGAACTGCTGCGCGATCTGATCGTCATCCCGGAAAGGGTGCACGCCGGGGACTTCGTGCTCACCTTGTCGAAGGGGCTCGAACAGAAAACCACGATCACCGACTACGTTGTGACCCCGCAGCTCGCCGAGTGTTTCGACGAGGCGCTCGGAGTAATCAAGACCGCGGTCGAGACGGCAAGCTCACGCGCCGCATACCTCGACGGGTCGTTCGGTTCCGGCAAGAGCCACTTCATGGCCGTGCTGCACGCGGTGTTGCATGGTAACCCGGACGCGCGCGGCAAGAAGGGCCTGGCCGATGTGGTCGCGGCGCACGACTCGTGGCTGCGCGACCGCAAGTTCCTGCTCGTGCCCTATCACATGATCGAGGCCGCCTCGCTGGAGTCGGCGATCCTCGGTGGCTACGTGGCCCATGTGCGCGCGCACCATCCCGGTGCCCCGCTGCCCGACGTCTTCGTGGACGACCAGCTTCTCGCCGATGCCCGTGACCTGCGGGCCGAGCTTGGCGACGCGGCGTTCATCGGCGGGCTGCCTGCCGGTGACGAGGAGTGGGGCGAGGCTGCCTGGGATGCCGCGTCGCTTGACGAGGCGTTCGCTGCGCCGCCACAGGACAAGGAGCGGCGGCGGCTGGTCGGTGACCTGCTGGCGGGACCGTTCCGCCGGTACGCTCGCGCCGTCCGCGCCGAGGCCGAGTCCTACATCTCGCTGGACGAGGGCCTGTCGGTGATCTCCCAGCATGCCAAGGACGTGCTGGGATATGACGCGGTCGTGCTGCTGCTCGACGAGCTTGTGCTGTGGCTGGCCGGCTACATCGGCGACCAGACCAGGGTCAGCAGGGAAGCGCAGAAGGTCTCCAAGCTGGTCGAGTCGGCCGAGCACGAGCGGCCTGCGCCGATCATCAGCTTCGTGCCGCGCCAGCGTGACCTGCGCGACCTGGTCGGCCGCGACGTTGCCGGCGCGGTCGCCACCAGTCTGTTCGACACGCTGAAGTACTGGGACGGCCGCTTCGACGTGATCAAACTGGACGACAGGAACCTGCCCGCCATCGTGCACGAACGGCTGCTGCGGCCAAGGGACAACGCGGCTCGCGCCGCGCTCGATGCGGCGTTCAGCCAGATCGCGGGTGCCCGCGGCGAGGTCTGGGACATGCTGCGCGACGCCCAGGGCGGCGCGGCCGACCGGGCCGCGTTCCGCGCGACGTACCCATTCAGCCCGGCTTTCCTGCACGCCATGGTGGACATATCCGGAGCGCTGCAGCGTCAGCGGACCGCGCTCAAGCTGATGCAGCAGTTGCTCGTCGACTACCGCGACATCCTGCCGGTCGGCCAGTTGATGCCGCTCGGGGCGATCTTCGACGTGCTCACCAGCGGCGCCGACCGGCCGTTCACCGACAAGCTCCGCGACGAGTTCGAGCAGGCCAAGCGGTTCTACCAGACCAGGGTGCGGCCCTACCTGCTCGCCCGCCACCGGCTCACCGAGGAGCAGGCCGCCGGGCTCGGGCCACGGCACGCGCTGCGCGCCGACGACCTGGTCGTGAAGACGCTGCTGCTGGCCGCGCTGGTACCGAACGTGCCCGCGCTGCGGGTGCTCACCGCGAGTCGGCTGGCCGCGCTCAACCACGGCTCGATCGTGACCATGCTGCCCGGGCGGGAGCGCACCGTGGTCGCCGGCACCCTGCGCGACCTCAGCAAGGAGTTCGGCGAGATCCGGGTTTCGGCCGCGGAGGATCCCGGAGTGGAGATCGCGCTCATCGGCGTGGACACCAGCGCGATCCTTGCGCAGGCGCGCCACGAGGACAACGAGGCGTCCCGGCACCGGATGGTCAGGGACCTGCTCTGGGCCGAACTCGGCATCACCGACCGCGGCGAGATGATCACCGCGCACGAGGTGGTCTGGCGCGGCACCCATCGCCGGGTGGAAATCGTCTTCGCCAACGTCCGCGACCGCGAGCGCCTCTCCACGCAGGAATTCAGCCCGGCCAGTCCCGATTCCCTCCGGGTGATCATCGACTACCCCTTCGACGAGGGCAACCGCAGCCCGGCGGAGGACACCAGCCGGGTCCGCGACCTGCAGGACCAGCTTGACCGGCCGTCGGCACTGGTCTGGCTGCCAAACTTCCTATCCGCGCAGCGGCTCGCCGACCTCGGCGATCTCATCGTGATCTGCTACGTGCTCGAGCGTGACCGGCTGGACGACCTCACCCGTGACCTCACCGCCGACGACCGCCACCACGCGCGCACCCACTTGCAGAGCAGGCGGGCCGCGCTCACCGCGACGCTGCGCGACGCGCTTAAGCGGGCCTACGGCGTCGCCAGCCCGGACGACGCCGACCTGGGCGCCCGGGTCGAGGACCACGTGCTCGCGCTTGATTCCACCTTGGAGCTGCGGCCGCAGGTGGGACAGGGTCTCGCCGACGCGCTACAACGGCTCTGCTTCCAGCTTCTTGACCATCGCTACCCGCAGCACCCGGACTTCGACCCGCACGCCCGGCGGCAGCCGGTCAAGCGGACCGAACTCGTGACGGTGCTCGGCGCGGTCGAGCGAGCGGTGCAGGACAGGGTCGGCCGCTACGAGCCGCCGCGCACCGACATTGCCGTGCTCAAGCGCATCGCCAACCCGCTGAACATCGGGGTGATGCACGAGGCCGCGTTCGTGCTCCGCGACGACTGGAAGCAGATCATCGACCGCCGGGCGGCCGGGCAGCCTGAGGTCAGGGCCGGTACGGTCCGTGGCTGGATCACCGAGGAGCAGCCCGGCCTGCCAGTGCAGATTCAGGACCTGGTCGTGGCCTGCTACGCCATCCAGGCCGACCGGGCGTGGACGCGCGGCGGCCAGCAGATCACGCCGCCCGAGCTCGGCAAGATCACGCCAGACATGACGCTGCGCAGCCAGGAACTGCCGACCGAAGAAGAGTTCGAGCGGGCATCGGCACGGGCGGCCGGGCTGTTCGGCGTCGCACGCCAGCCCGTGCGCAGCGCGCGGGCGGTGCACGCGATCGCCGGTGAAGTCCGCCGCCGCGCCGGAGACTTGCTTCCCGGGGCCGAGACCCTGGTGGAAAAGCTCACGCGGCACGGCGGCACGCTCGGCCTCGATGACGAATCCCCCCGCCTTGGCACCGCACGAGCGTGCGCCCACCTGCTGAACCTGCTCATCGGCAGCGGTGATTCGACCGCCCTGCTGCGCGCGCTCGCAGGTGCCGAACTGTCGCGCGAGGGTGCCATCTACCGCGCCAGCCTCGACGGCGCGCGAAAGCTCGCGGACGCGCTCGGTGGCGTTCGGTGGCAGATCCTGGATCAGCTTCCAGGACTGGCCGGGGAGGCTCGCACGGAAACTGCGGAGGCCTCCCGGACCATCCTTGACGAACTGCGCAGTGCGGCGCGCCGCGACCAGCACGAAGTCGGACTCGCCGGACCGCTCGCCCACGCCGAACAGGCAGCCATCGACCTGATTATCACGAGGCGGCGCAGGGACCAGAGGCCAGACGAGGCACCGGACGAGACGCCAGATGGTTCCGGCGATCAGATTACTGGCAAGGATCGGGTCACCCGAAGGCTGGTGCCCGCGCGGGAGGTGCCAGGTGTCGTCGAAGAACTGTGTAATGCTGCCGATGCCAACGAGGACGCGGAGTTCGAGATCACTTGGCGGATCGTGACCGCTGCCGATGCTGACAGCCCGGATCGCTGAGCGTGTCATCGTGAGCACTGATCCGGTGGGCACCGCAAGCCGAGCCGCCGCTCCGCTGGCGAACAGGGCCGTGGTGGAGGGCGAGTTGCGCCGCGCGCTGCGGCACGCTGCTCGCAGGCGGGAAAGGCGCGGGCCCGGCGCCGACACTGCCAGGGTGCTGCTGCTGCGTGCCGCTCCGCAGTGGCGAGGCGAATCACGGCTGAGCGTCGATGACGTCGTGGCGACGGTGGCGCCGTGCCCAACCGTGCTCGCGGTGCTCGACGCGCTGAGCGCGCTTCGTGAGCACGGCAGTTATTTGGTCGTGCTCACCCCATGCGAAGCGCACGAACTGGGTGACAGCGTGCTTGCCCTGGCGATCGGCCAGGAGGTGCGCCCGGTCAACCGGTGGGACCTGGTGTCCGACGCGTTCGGCGCCAGCCGGCTCGACCCTCGGCTCACCAAAACGGATCAGAGATGGCTGGCCGAGGCGCTGCTCGACGCGCAACCAGCCGGAGGCTGGCGGCATCTGGCTGGGCCGGTCCTCGGCCTGGACACCGCCCTGCGCCGGCTTGCCGGCGCCCGGTTTGGCGGGCCTGCTAGCGGCAGCGGCGATGGCGGCACCGACGAAACGGTGCTTGACGCCGCCGCGCTGCTCGTATGGACCCGCGACGAGGCCGCGGTTGCGCGCTTCCTTGCCTTGCGTCCCGAGGAGCGGGCCGGGCTTGGCGGCTGGCTGGCGGAGTCGGTCGGACCCGTCGCGCGGGTGGTCTTCGCGATGCTCGGCCACGCCGACATCACCGACGCCGTGCCGTTCGGGCTGGCTGCTGCGGAGCTTTATCCGCCTGCCGGAAATGGTGCCGCGTCGTACGCGGCGGTGTCACACGGGCCGGGGTCACACCCGTCCAGATCAGGTAGCGGAGCGTCACGCCCTGCTGGGAAGCGCGGTGCACCCGGACCAGAAACGGTCGGCCCGGCCACCCTCCAGGCCCGGGTGCGCGCCGAGGAGCGGTACTTCGGCGGGAGGGCGCCCGATGCCACGGACCTGGCGCGCTTCGCCGAGGCCGCCCAGTCTCTGGTCACCCGGTGGAGCGACAACGAGCACGCGGACTTGGCCGACTCCGTCTGTGAGCGGGCTGAGCGTATCCTCGCTGACCTCGGCGTGGACGAGCTGGCCGGTGCGAGCGAAGTGCTCGACGCGGGATTCGACGCGAGGCTCGCGGTGCTCGCCGAGGAACTTGGCCGGGTTCTGCCGGCGCCGATTCCTGTCGACCTGCGTGCGGTCGAGGAGGCCTGGTGCCGCCTAGGCGATCATGGTCGGGCCAAGGTGCATGGCCGTGAGACATGCGCCGCCGCGGCAGCCGTTCGGCTCGTGCGGTGGCTGGCCGCCGCGGAGGAGCCACCGGCAACGCTCGCCGGGGCAGCCATGTCGGCGCTGCGCTCGTGGGGCTGGGCCGATCGGGCGCTTGCGGTTGTCGCGGGCGCCGATCCCGCCCGCGTGCCCCGGGCCTCCGCCGCCTACGCGGCGCTGTGCGGAGCGGTATGGGAACGCCGCGCCGAACTCGACCGGGCTTTCGCCGAGCGGCTCGCCGCCTGGACCGAAGCCTCCGGCGTCACCGGGGATCTGCTGCTCGTGGAGAACCTCCTGGCGCGGATCGCACGGCCGGTCGCCGAACGGCAGCCGCCGCTGCTGGGCGTACTTGACGCGATGAGCACGGCGGTGGCCAGCGAACTGGCCGAGGAGATCGCGGCCGCCTGGCCATGGGTCGAGGTGGGACGGCGCGGCGACGGCCGCGAGCCAGCGATCGCTGGAGTGCCGTCGATCACCTCGGTGTCGCGCATCAGCCTGCTATCGGGTGCGCTGCGCACCGGCGGACAGCCGGAGGAGCAGGCTGGCTTCGCCGCGTTCTGGCGGGGGCGGCAGGCGCGCCTGTTTCACAAGGCAGACCTGCGCGGCGACCGGGGTCAGCGGCTGAACCCGGCTGTGCGTGACGCGATCCGCGACCCGGCGACGGTCGTCGGCGTTGTGCTCAACACGATCGACGACGCCCTTGACCGGGGCCGGGAGGGCGACGCGCCGCACTGGCATCTGGATGGTCTCGCCTACCTGCGAGACCTGCTGGACGAGGCATGGCGGGCCGGGCGGCCGGTCATCCTCACCGCGGATCATGGGCATGTGCTCGACCGCGGTGCCCCGATCCGTGGCGAGTCTGCCGACTCGGCGCGGTACCGCACCGGCACGCCCGGGGATGGCGAGCTGACGATCAAGGGCCCGCGCGTGCTCGCTGGCGATAGAGAGATCGTCGCGGCTTGGGATGAGCGAATCCACTACACGCCGCGTAAGGCGGGCTATCACGGTGGTGCCGCACCCGCCGAGATGGTGGTGCCCGTGCTGGTGTTCGTGCCGTCACGGCCCTTGGTTCCCAAAGGCTGGGAGGTGCTCGATTCGCCCGGGCATTCGCCGCCGTGGTGGGATTCTCCGCTCGCCGGTTCGGGCATGCCGTGCACCGGCATCGAGGGCGCCGACAGCGTGTTTTCCGGTATCGGGCTGCCAGGTAGGCCGGACAAGGCGGCAGGGCGTCCGGCGAAGGCCGCATCGAGAGCAGCCCCGGCATCCGCGCAGGCCCCCACGCTGTTCGACGTCAGCGAAGCCGCTGGTGCACCAACTGCCGAGGGACAATCGCTGGGGGAGCAGGTGGCCGCATCGCAGATGCTGGCCACACAGCGCCAGTTCGCCCGGCGAGCGCCCGGTGACCAGCAGGTCGCCGCGCTGATCGACGGCCTGGCGACGGCCGGAGGAAAGGTGCCCGTGTCGGTCGCCGCTGAACTGGCTGGTGAACCCGTGTTCCGCATGGCTGGATATCTCGCCCAGGTCGCTAGGCTGCTCAACATCGATGGATACCGTGTCATCGGCGAGGCAGACGGCGGCCGTACCGTCGAGCTGAACCTCGAACTCCTGCGCCAGCAGTTCCTCGGCGGCCCGCGCTGATGGGCGTCCCCGCTGCGGTCAGTGCCGTGCGGCGGCAGGAGGTCATCGACGCGCTTCGGCGCGGCACGGTGCCCCGCACGGGCCTGGACCTGTTCGCCGTCGGGATGGACCGGTTCGAGGCTGCTATCGACGAAGAACTCGCCGTGGTCGCATCCGGCGGCGCGGCATTCAAGGCGATCCGCGGCGAATACGGCTCGGGCAAGACGTTCTTCGCCCGGTGGTTCGCCGAACGGGCCAAGCGGCGCGGCCTTGCCACTTCCGAGATCCAGATCTCCGAGGCCGAGACACCGCTGCACCGCCTCGAAACTGTCTACCGGCGGCTGGTGGAACAACTGTCAACCGCTTCACATCAGCCGAGCGCGCTGCGCGAGGTGGTCGAGGCGTGGTTCTTCACGCTGGAGGAGGACGTCCTCGCCGAGGGCGGCGTGACCGCCGCTGACGCTGGCGCCCTCGCCGGGCGGGTTGACGACCTTATGGAACGGCGGCTCGCCGAGGTTGCCCGCTCCACCCCGGCGTTCGCGGCGGTGCTGCGTGCCTACCGCAAGGCCAGGCTCGCAGGCCACGAGGCGACCGCCAGTTCGCTGTTGGCCTGGCTCGGTGGGCAGCCCAACGTGGCAGCGTCGGCGCGCCGCACCGCAGGCGTTAAGGGAGATCTAGATCATTTTGCTGCGCTTGGATTCCTGCAGGGCCTGCTGACCGTGCTGCGTGACTGTGGGCATCCCGGCCTGCTGGTGGTGCTGGACGAGATCGAGACCTTGCAGCGGGTTCGTTCGGATGTGCGGGACAAGGGACTGAACGCGCTGCGCCAGCTCATCGACGACGTCGACGCGGGCCGCTTTCCCGGGCTGTATCTCGTCATCACCGGAACACCCGCCTTTTACGACGGGCAGCAGGGCGTGGCGCGGCTCACCCCGCTCGCCCAGCGGCTCGCCACCGACTTCGCCACCGACGGGCGGTTCGACTCGCCGCGCGCGGTGCAGCTCCGCCTGGCGGGCTTCGACCTGCCCAAGCTGGCCACGCTCGGCTGCGTGGTCCGCGACCTGTATGCCGCTGGTTCGGGTAATGGTGAGCGGATCATGGCCCGCGTGGATGACACGTATGTCGGGTCTCTCGCGCAGGCAGTGGCGGGTGAGCTTGGCGGCGAGGTCGGCGTCGCGCCACGGGTGTTCCTGCGCAAACTCGTCGCCGACGTGCTGGACCGGGTGGAGGAGTTCGGCGACTTCGACCCGCGCGAGCACTACGCGCTGACCCTGTCGGGCAGCCAGCTGACCGAGGTGGAACGAAACGCCGCCGCTGCCGGCCGGCCGGCCGCACCTGGCCGGGTGGCGCGAGCCTCGACCGCGGACGAGGTGGAGCTCGACCTGTGAACGAGGTGTCCCGGCTGCACCCGTCGCTGGCGCACCACGTGGTCAGCACACTGGGCTGGCCGGGCCTGCGGCCGTTGCAGGCGGCGGCGATCGAGCCGGTCATGGATGGCGCGGACGCGCTGCTGCTGGCGCCGACTGCGGGCGGCAAGACCGAGGCGGCGGTGTTCCCGCTGCTGTCCCGGATGGCCGCGGAGGGCTGGACCGGGCTGTCCGCGCTGTACCTGTGCCCGCTCAAGGCGCTGCTCAACAACCTGCTGCCCCGGCTGGAGACCTACGCGGGCTGGACCGGGCGGCGGGTCGCGCTCTGGCACGGCGACACGCCACCGTCGCAGCGGCAGTCCATCCTGCGCGACCCGCCCGACCTGCTATTGACCACACCGGAGTCGCTGGAATCGATGCTCGTCAGCGCCAAGGTGGATCACCGCCGGTTCTTCGCCGGGCTGCGCGCCGTCGTCGCTGATGAGGTGCACGCTTTCGGTGCGGACGACCGCGGCTGGCATCTGCTCGCGGTGCTTGAGCGGCTTGCCCGGATCGCCGGGCAGCCGCCGCAGCGGATCGGGCTGTCGGCGACTGTCGGCAACCCGGCGAAGCTGCTGACCTGGCTGCAAGGCTCCAGCGCGGGTCAGCGGCCCGCCCAGGTGGTGGCACCGGACCTGGGGTCGTGCGGGGCCGCGGCGGCACCGCCGGATCTCACCCTCGACTACGTGGGCTCGGTCGAGAATGCGGCTAAGGTCATCGCCGCGCTACACCAGGGCGAAAAGCGGCTCGTCTTCTGCGATTCCAAACGGATCGTCGAGCATCTCGGCGCGGCACTGCGCGCACGTGGGGTGACCGCGTTCTTGTCGCACGCGTCGCTGTCTTTGGATGAGCGGCGGCGGGCTGAGCAGGCGTTCGCTGAGGGCCGGGACTGCGTGATCGTCGCGACGTCCACGCTGGAACTCGGTGTCGACGTCGGCGACCTTGACCACGTCATCCAGGTCAACGCGCCCCGGCAGGTCTCGTCCTTTCTGCAGCGGCTCGGCCGGACGGGCCGTCGTCCCGGGGCCGGGCGCAACTGCTTGTTCCTCGCGCTGGGGAAGCACGCCTTGCTCGAGGCGGCGGGCCTGGTACTACTTTGGAGCCGAGGATTTGTCGAGCCGGTGATCGCGCCGCCCGAGCCACGGCACATCGTCGCTCAGCAGTTGCTGGCCTTGTGCCTGCAGGAGCACCACGTCGGTGAGAATGTGTGGCGCGAGTGGCAGCCGATTGCTGAGCTGGGTGTTTCGGCCAAGCCGATCACCGCTTTTCTGGTCGAGCAGGGCTATCTCGACCGTGACAGCGGGATGCTCTTCATCGGGCCGGAGGCGCAGCGGCGCTTCGGCTGGCGCAATTTCATGGATTTGACGGCCGTATTCACGGCGCCGCCTGAGTTCAGGGTTCTGCACGGGCGGGCTGAGATCGGGCGCACGGATCCGGTTCTGCTGACCGACCGGATCGAGGGGCCGCGGCTGCTGCTGCTCGCCGGCCAGAGCTGGCGAGTCACCTGGATCGACTGGAAACGGCGCCGATGTTTCGTGGAGCCGGCCGAGCGCGGAGGCCGGGCAAGGTGGCTCACCGAGGGTATCGGCGGCATCTCCTACGAGATGGCGCGCGCCATGCGGGATGTCCTGCTCGACGACGACGTGCCCGCGACATTGACCCGCCGCGCGGTCACTGCCCTCACTGATGTGCGTGATGAGGGAATTGGCTGGGTGCATCCAGGTGGCACAGTGATTAGCCGGTCCGCTGACGATCTGCGCTGGTGGACCTGGGCAGGTTACCGGGCCAACGCCACGCTCCGAGCGACACTGGGCGGCGTTGCCGACGAGAAGCAACGCAGTGATGACGTCAGTATCCGGCTGCGCACTGACCTGCGGCCGGAGACCTGGTCCGCGGCGGTTTCTGAGCTGCATGACCGGCTGTGCCTGCCAGAGATCGACGACCGCGCCCTCGCCGGGCTGAAGTTCTCCGCAGCACTACCACGTCATCTTGCTGTCGCGACACTTGCCACCCGCCTCGCCGATCTCGACCACGCGGCCTCCGTACTGGCCGAGCCCAGCCGCTTCGAATTCTGACCGCCGCACATTTGGACATCACAATCGCTCAGGACCGTGGAGGCGGCCGACGCGCGTGTTGGCCGCTCAGGGGTTGTGGCGCGAGGTCGCAGGTAGTGGCTGGCTGGCGTCGTTACCTGCCACCGCGACCGTGGGCTCGGTAGGCGCTGAGGCCGCGCGATCTCGGGCTCTCGTGGAAGAACCCGTCTTGGCTCCGGCTGCAATTGAACCTTCAACCGAGAGGGTCGAGGTGGTTGACGCATGTCCCGGACTGGCTGGTAAACCGTTGGCGGCCTCGTCGCGGCCGGTGGCTGTGTCTGCTGGCGTTCCTTGCCGGCGTGGCCAGCCTGCGCCGCGCGGTCGTGCCCGCAACCGGGCGGCGGATCCGGGCGGGCAGAGATCTTTGGTGATCCTGCGGCCCGGCCTGGGTGTCGGCGGTCCCGGCATTCTTCCTGCTTGGTGGGCTGCGGGCAAACATCTTGCCCGCCCGGGCCGCCCGGTGGCCGGGCACTCCCTTTCGCGGCGCGACGGCCGGACCGCCGGGAAGGAGCCAGCAGACACCAGGCCGCCACAGGGCGGCCATCCTCCCGGCACTCCCACCGAGGAGGACACATGACCGACATTCCCACGGATTTCCCCGCGCGCTCTCCAGAGAGCGATGCCGTCTCGGAATGTGCGGACGCCGCGGCCGAACCGCTGTGCGTGAATGATCCGGCGAACCCGGCGTGTGCGCGGCGGATGATCGCGGTGGACAAGCTGATCGCGCATCCAGGCAATGTTCGGGAGGACCTGGATCTAAGCACCGAGTTTTGCGCATCCATCGCCGAAAATGGCGTCCGCGTCCCGTTGCTCATCACGACCGGCGCCGATGGCAATTACCGAGTGATCGAGGGGCATCGGCGGCTCGCCGCCGCCGTAAAGGCCGGTCTTGCCACCATTCCTTACGATCTTGACAGTGAGCGGGCCGGGGATGAGGCGGGCCAGTACCTGGATATGGTGACCGCCAACAGCGGCGCATACCGGAAGAACTTCACGCCACTGGAAGAAGCGACCGCGCTCTTTGCAGCGCACGAGGCGGGCGCCACCAGGACGCGGATCCGTAAGGCGACCGGCCGCAAGGCCGATCAGGTCAAGACAGCGCTCGCCGCGGGCGGGCTTTCCGCCGACACCCGGGAGCAGATCAGCGGGCTGGACCCGCAGCTCACGCTCGACGAACTGGCCCTACTGGCCGAGTTCGAGAGCAACCCGGACGCCCTCGAACAGCTCATCATGGCGGTGGACAACCGGTATCCGCTGGAGCATGTGGCCGAGCGGATCCGCCTGGAACAGGCCGAGACGGCTGAGCATGAGCGCGTGCGGGCCGAGCTGGAAGCGGTCGGCTGCCAGGTCACTGCTGAGATCGTGCCAGGTTCGTCGCTGCTGACCAGCCTGGCCCACGATGGCGAAGACCTCACCCCGGACAACCACAAGGATTGCCCAGGGCATGGGGCGTTCTTCCGCGCCCACGACCGGCGCAACCCTGTCTTCTACTGTACCGACCCGGCCGCCAACGGTCACACCTACCGGTGGGCACAACACGCCGCACCCGCAACGGCCGCCGCCAATGGCGATGGACCTGGCGGTGGCGACGGAGCCGTCCCGCATGGGCCGGGCGGGATGAAGAGCCCCGGCACCTTCGCGGCTCAGCATCGCGTCCCAGACCCGGTTCCCGATCCGGCTGCGGAGCAGGCACGACGGCTTGTGATCGAGGGCAACAAGGCGTGGACCGCAGCAGCAGAGGTGCGCAAGCGCTGGGTCGCCCAGCTGCTATCGCGGCGCACCCCTCCGAAGGACGTCATGCGGTTCATCGCCGAACAGCTGCTGAGCATGCCGGACGCGCTGCGACGTGGGCTGCCCGCAGCGGCGGGGCGGCTGGTGTTCATCGAGCTGACCGGCAAACCACTGGAAGCGGTGCTGCGGGACTGCGAAACCTACGCGCAGGCCCGCCTCCCGTTGCTGACTCTCGCCCCGATCGCGATCGCCTATGAGTCGGAGATGGCCGGAGAGGGGGACCGGCGCAACACCTGGCGCACCGACAAGTGGGCGCCGTGCTCGCGCAAGGAGGCCGCACGGTGGCTGACGTTCCTGGCCAGCCTCGGCTACAAGCTGTCAGCCATCGAACAAGCGGTCGCGCGAGGACTGCCCTACCAGGCCGAGGACACGTCGGCCGAGTCGGCTAGCGGCAGCACCAGCACACCTGACGAAATAATCGCAGACGCCGATCCCGCGAAGGCAGCTTCGGATCACGTCGGCTCGGCTCGCGATCACGCGGCCGACTCCGATCACTCCGCGGATGGTTCTGATCAATCTGAGGCGGGTTCCGGTCACGCCGGTGACAACACCGGCAGCGCCTGCGCAGGTGGGACCGATACGGGAGACGAGTCTCGCGAGTATCCGGGCGACGCTGCGGCCTGATCACATCACCTCATCTCTCTGGGCCGTCGGCACGCATGCCGACGGCCCAGATGCGTTTTTTAGCCAACGTCCTTGAGCGGGTTTCGGCCAGGCCCCTCCCAGGCGTGCCCGTCCGGCAAAAGCCCGCTCGCCGCGACCAACTCTCGCGCGTCACCCGGCGCACCCATCCCCAGGCCTGCCCGGGCCTTTCCAGCTCTTACCAACGTAAGGAGATCAACCATGACCACCTCCCCCTCAGCCCCAGTCCTGACCACCCGGCACGCCACCCTCGCCGACCTGGCGGCGCTGCTGCGCGACCAGCAGGCCCGCAAACTCGACGTCGTCGCCCCCGCCGCCGCCCTGCGCTCGGCCGGTGCGCGGCTGGTGATCGACCAGAGCGAGCCGCAGCTGTCAGCCGACGGTGTGACGATGACCGCCGGGGCCTACACCCCCACCGAGGTCTGTGACGACGGCCTGGCCGAAAAGCTCGCCATCCCGGCCGCCTACCTGCGGCGCCTGCGCGCTGAGCACCCGGCCTTGTATGACGCGAACGTCAACGGCTGGCTGGACCGCACAGACAAGTCGTACCTGGTGCGCTGCCTGCGCGGCGACCACGGGGGCGGGATCGCGCGGGCGTTCCTGTCCTCCAGCTTCAAAATGATCGACAACCTAGATGTCTTGATGGCGGCCCTGGATGGGCTGCGCCAATGCGGTGTCCCCGCCGAGATCGACGGCTGTGATCTGACTCCGCGGCGGATGTACGTGCGGGTGGTGAGCCCGGCTGTCCGGGCGCTGGCGCCGGGCCTGCTGGCCGGGTACAGGTCCCCGTTTACCGGGCAATCGGGGGCGGACAATCCGATGGTTTTCGCAGGTTGGGTGCTGAGCAACAGCGAGACCGGGTGCGGCGCGTTCACGATTACCCCACGGCTGGTCGTGCAGGTCTGCGCGAACGGGATGACGATTACCAAAGACGCGCTGCGGGCGGTGCATTTGGGCGGCCGCCTGGATGACGGCGTCATCCGCTGGAGCGGCGACACTCAGCAGCGGAACCTGGAGCTGATCACCGCCAAGGCCCGCGATGCCGTGACCACGTTCCTCGACACCCGGTACGTGGAGCGGAAGATCTCCGAGATGTCCGAAGCTTCGGGTCAGCCAATCGCCGATCCGCAAGAGACGATCGAGATCATCAGCCAGCGGCTGCGGTTCACCGACGACCAGCAGAAGACCATCTTGAACCATTTCATCCGCGGCGGCGATCTCACCGCGGGTGGGGTGATGAATGCCGTCACCAGCGCAGCGCAGACCCTCGCTGACGCCGACGCCGCCCACGAGATGGAAGCGCAGGCCGTGCCCGCACTCGAGCTCGCCGCCCGCGCATAATCCGGTCGCGGTCGCCAGGGCGGGGCACCTTGCGACCCAGCCCACACGGCCGTGCAACGGCTGGCCGCCAAGAGCTCGTCCCGAGTTGGCAGCGCCGCCGGGACTGGGCCAAACCATCGATCAGGCCTGCCGGGTCCCCACCCGGCAGGCCTTCCCAGCTCTCGCCTTACTCCAGATCTGGAGGTTGTCATGCCCGATCACAGGGTCATCCGGTTCCCCACCGGGCGTGCCACCACGCCCGGCTACACCGACGCCGCCGCCCTCAACGACATCCACGCCATCTTGTGCTGCCACGGTGGATGGAATCCTGAGATGTTGGAGGACGTCGCGCAGGTCCTCGCACGCTGCGGCCGCCCCGTGATGGCCATCCGTGATATCGAAGCGGCCATCCAGCAAACTGCGGCCGGTCTGCCCCAGGCCCGCGTCGACGCCGACGGCACCAAGGTCGAGGTCTACCAGGACCAGTCCGGGGGGCTGGTCGTCGCCATCGCGGCCACGGCATCGGATGAGGCAAGCCTCACCG